>Ga0335397_10008543_pt1 | contig 12890 bp, 15 predicted proteins | sample MAT04_FD_205740 | JGI IMG/M metagenome (GOLD analysis project Ga0335397, IMG submission 205740) | Freshwater microbial communities from Lake Fryxell liftoff mats and glacier meltwater in Antarctica - MAT-04 (spades assembly) (version 2) ...
ATTCGCCACCCGAAAGTGAATTTGATAGGCGGTTAAGAGTCAGATAAGGCAGCCCAACGTCACACAGGAAGCCAAGCCTGTTCCTTATTTCTACCAGCAGGCGGTCAGCAACCTTGTGCTCATATTCGCTAAGTCCGATGGTTTTAAAAAAAATAAGAGCATCTTCAATAGGCATCAATACAAGGTCAGTAATGGACTTTCCTCCAACTTTTACATAATTGGCATCTTTCCGCAAACGGGTTCCAATACAATCAGGACAAACGGTTTTTCCTCTGTACCGCGAAAGCATCACTCTGTATTGAATTTTATAGGTTTGGCTTTCAACCATCTGAAAAAATGCATCTATTCCCTCAAAATATTTGTTTCCGGCCCATAATAATTTCCGTTGTTCCCGGGTAAGTTTATAATAAGGCTCATGCACAGGGAAATCAAATTTATGGGCCTGCTTTACCAGTGCATGCTTGTACTCACTCATCTTTTCGCCTTTCCAGCAGGCAACAGCATCACCAAATACTGAAAGACTTTTATCAGGAATAACGAGATCTTCATCGATACCGATTACGCTTCCGAATCCTTCGCACGTTTTACAGGCACCGAAAGGATTGTTGAAACTGAAAAGATGCACCGAAGGCTCTTCAAAAGCGATTCCATCCAGTTCAAAACGGTTCGAGAATTCGAGGTTAAGCGTATTGTCGCTATTTTCGATGGTCAGCAAACAGGTTCCGCTGCCTTCGAAGAAAGCGGTCTGCGCTGAATCTGCAGCCCTGGCAGCTAAGTCTTCATCAGCATGTTCGATGGTAAACCTGTCCACTAGTATAAACATTTCATCGTAGCTGTACTTTCCAATTTCCGACAATATATCCTCAATCTTTATTATGTTGTGTTTATAAAGCAACCTGCTGAAACCTTGCTGTAAAACAACTGTCAGGTCTTCTTTCAGAGTCCTGTCCGGCTTTTTCGATATTGGACTGTAAATAATTACCCTGCTTCCTTCCGGCTGTTGCATAACGATATTCACCACATCAGTAACCGTATGCCGGCTTACCGGTTCGCCCGAAACCGGTGAATATGTTTTGCCTACGCGTGCAAACAAAAGCTTTATATACTCATATATCTCGGTAGAAGTGCCGACAGTTGACCGGGGATTTCGTGTATTTACCTTCTGTTCGATGGCAATAGCAGGCGCAATTCCTTTTATATAATCTACTTCCGGTTTGCTCATACGGCCAAGGAACTGTCTGGCATATGAACTCAGACTTTCGACATAACGGCGCTGACCGTCAGCATATAAAGTATCGAAGGCAAGTGACGATTTTCCGGAACCCGAAAGACCAGTTATCACTACCAGTTTATTCCGTGTAATTGCTACTGAAATATTTTTCAGGTTATTAACCCGTGCTCCTTTAACCAGTATATATTTTTTAGGATCTAACTGGTCAATATCTGTTATAATCATGGTTTTTCAATCAAAAATGTTCAGCAGAATGCAGGTTTTGCTACAATATTTAAATTCTGTTTCAACTGCAAAGCTACTTACATTTCGGACATTGAGCATTGATAAAGAGCTGGCAACTGATAAATTCTATTATTATTGTTGACTTTAAATATATATATAGGAATTGTGTATGTTATAGATTAACAAATGTTTGGGTGGAAATATTGAAGTATTGGAGATATTATTTGTTAATAAATTTAACAAATATTTGCAACCTGACCATTAGATGTTTACATTTGCGGATCATAAAGTAAAAATGTTTGTGTACAACATATTACTTTTCAACGCCTGATACATTAATTATAAACTAAAGGGGACCATTATCGACAGATTTATACGCTCTTAATTCCAAATTATTACTAACTAAAACGGAGGTATCATGTCAACCCCCATTGTTAGCGATCAGGAGCTTATAAGCAACTATCTCGCCGGTAATGAAAATAGTCTTGAAGTCCTTATCAACAGGCACAAACAAAAAGTTTATTCCTATATCCTTCTTGTAGTCAGAGATAAACATCTGGCCGATGACATCTTTCAGGATGCTTTCATAAAAGTTATAAATACCCTTCGTTCAGGGATTTATAAAGAAGAGGGTAAGTTTATCCAATGGGTGATGCGCATTTCCCACAATCTTATTATTGATCATTACCGTAAATCGAAACGACTGCCTGTAGTTGATAATAGTTCTGAGGATGGTGACATTTTCGACAACCTGCGGATAGCTGACGATTCGATCGAAGACAGAATGATACTTGATCAGATATACGAAGATGTCCGTAAATTAATCGATTACCTTCCTGATGAGCAGCGCGAAGTTCTCTTGCTCAGGCATTACAGCGATATGAGTTTCAAGGATATTGCCGAGCAAACCGAAGTAAGCATCAATACAGCATTGGGCCGCATGCGTTATGCACTAATTAACCTTCGTAAGCTTATTGATAGTAAAGAGATCATCTTAAGCGTTTAGCGTAAAAATATTTTCCATAAAATACAATAAGGCGAAGAGATCAGCGTTTTTTGGGTATACTAAGTTTAACAAAACCCAATTGATGATAAAAATCTCTACACTCCTTAATGATCCTTCACAAGCATCGAAAAACAAAAGGGAAAGGTATTTTACACCGGGTCCTCATGCAGTGAAGATGCTGATGAACTATTCAAGTGCATTGCAAGTAATTGATTGCAATAATTTTGAAACCTGTTTCATTGTTCTGAACTAAGTCAGCCTGAAAAGTTTAACCCTGTGATCCCGCAAGTTGCGGGATTTTTTTTTGCTGCGAACCCAAGGTTTCGTAACTTTGGGAACATACTTTCAACGGGAAAGATATACCGAATTACGCCCGCTTATGTCCAAAATTATTTCAATCAAAGAACGATTCAGATCAGTCATCAGTTATTTTGAAACTTCCATGCCCGTTGCTGAGACGGAACTGGCATTTCAATCGCCTTACCAACTGCTGGTCGCCGTTATTTTATCCGCCCAATGTACCGATAAGCGGGTAAATATGATCACTCCACCATTTTTTGAGGTTTTTCCCGATGCAGATTCATTATCAAAAGCATCGGCCGATAGCGTTTTTATGCTAATCAAGAGCTGTTCTTACCCGAATAATAAAGCTAAAAACCTTGTCGGGATGGCCCAAACACTTGTAAATGTGTTTAATGGTATTGTGCCGTCAGATATTGAAGAACTTCAGAAAATGCCGGGAGTAGGACGAAAGACGGCAAATGTGATAGCTTCGGTGGTTTTTAATCTTCCCGCTATGGCTGTTGATACACATGTTTTCAGGGTATCGCATCGCATCGGCCTGACTACAAATTCAAAAACTCCACGCGAAACCGAACGGCAACTGGTTAAATACATTCCTGAAAATAAACTCGCAATTGCCCACCACTGGCTGATTCTGCATGGCAGGTATGTGTGTGTGGCACGCAAGCCAAAGTGCGGAGAATGCGGAATTCGTGCTTTTTGCAGGTATTATTCGAAACTGAAGAACAGGATTGTGGAATAGCCATTTGGCTAATGTATTTTTTGAACTATTCCTGTCATTTTCTGTTTAATTTCATGAACACTCAAGTTAAACAATACTTATAGTAAATCGATATGGTCACATTAAAACCCGGTGATGCAGCACCATTATTCTCTGCAAATGATCAGCATGGGAAAGAGATTTCACTCGAATCCCTGAGAGGGAAAAAAGTAATCCTTTATTTTTATCCGAAGGACGATACCCCCGGTTGTACTGCCGAAGCCTGCAACCTTCGTGATAATCACGAGGATTTAATGAAAAAGGGGTATGTTGTATTAGGGGTAAGTCCTGACCCGCTTAAGTCGCATACAAAGTTTACCGAGAAATACGAACTTCCTTTTTCGCTTCTTCCTGACACAGATAAAAACATAATCATGGCTTATGGTGCCTGGGGATCCAAAAAGTTTATGGGTAAAAGTTATGATGGCGTTCTGCGTTCCACTTTTGTGATTGGAGAGGATGGTTCTATAGAAAAAGTGTTTACCCAGGTGGATACTAAAAATCATACTGCTCAGATATTGGGAATATAATATCAGAGATGAACATGTTTATGTAAATTATTTAACGTAAAGCGAATAAAATGTATTCGCCTTACGTTTTTTTTGTTGATAAAAACATACTGTAAACTCCAACAATATTTTTATTTCAAAGTGAAACTGAGTAAATTTGCTTTTTAAAGAAATAATAAAAAATACGATGGCAAAAGAAGATAACAACCAGGAAAAACTGAATGTCCTGAAGCTTACAATGGATAAGCTCGAAAAAACATATGGCAAAGGCACAATAATGAAGCTTGGCGACCAGGCTTTTGAAGAAACCCCTGCAATATCTACTGGTTCTATCGGACTGGATGTAGCTTTAGGTGTTGGTGGATTACCAAAGGGAAGGGTAATTGAAATATATGGACCTGAATCTTCAGGTAAAACCACGCTTGCATTGCATGTTATTGCGCAATCGCAAATGAAAGGCGGAATTGCGGCATTTATTGATGCTGAGCATGCTTTCGACCGCTATTACGCGCAGAAATTAGGTGTGGATATCGAGAACCTGCTTATTTCGCAACCTGATAATGGTGAACAGGCACTTGAAATCACCGAAAACCTTATTCGTTCGGGCGCAATTGATGTTATTGTAATTGACTCGGTTGCCGCACTTACTCCACGCAGCGAGATTGAAGGCGAAATGGGCGATTCCAAAATGGGCCTCCAGGCCCGGCTCATGTCGCAGGCACTTCGTAAACTTACTTCAACCATCAGTAAAACTGGATGTTGCTGTATTTTTATTAATCAGTTGCGCGAAAAAATCGGTGTTATGTTCGGCAACCCCGAAACAACAACCGGTGGAAACGCATTAAAGTTTTATGCTTCTGTGCGTCTGGATATCCGCCGTCAGACTCAGATCAAAGATGGTGATGTTGCAATTGGTAACAGGGTGAAAGTGAAAGTGGTAAAAAATAAAGTTGCCCCGCCATTCCGCCAGGCTGAATTCGATATTATTTATGGCGAAGGCATTTCGAAATTCGGCGAAATCATTGATCTAGGAGTAGAAAGGAATATTATCAAGAAAAGTGGTTCATGGTTCAGCTATGGCGAAACCAAACTGGGACAAGGTCGTGATGCCCTGAAAAAATTATTAGCCGATAATCCGGAACTCTGTGAGGAAATTGAAACGCAACTCATTCAAGCCCTGAAAGCATAACTTATTTGAATGTTTTGCTATCTCTCAAAAGAAATGTGGTGATTCGGCACTAATTATCAAAAGTAAAAGCTCCGGTGGAATATTCGACCGGAGTTTTTATTTTTGCAAACAAATTCATACTTATGCGTACTTTCCTTTTCTTTATTCTTACAGCAGCTATTCTTACTCCGGCTTTCTTCGCATGCAAACATTCAGGATCCGGTAAAAATGTTGCCCCAAATGACTCAATTCCACAGGTACTCTCTGCTTTAAATGCAGCAATTGCGAAAGAACCGAAGGATGCTTCATTATATGCTCAACGATCAGAGTATTATGTCCGGCGCGAGTTGTTTAACAATGCACTTTCGGATATTAATAAAGCTATAGAACTCGATCCCAAATATGTGCAGGCATATACCGGGCTCTCCGGAATCTACTTACTTATGGGGAAGCCGCAGGAATCGCTCGATGCATTAAACCGGGTACTGAAATTTGATGATAAAAATGCAGATGTTTACCTGAAAAAGGCTAAGCTTTACCTCGTCATGAAGGATTATGAAAATTGTGCGCTTTCGATACAAAAAACTTTGGAAATTGATCCTGACCAGGCAGATGCTTATTTTTTAAAAGGAATGGCATTGATGGAAAATGATAAGATGGAACAGGCCATCGAAAGCTTCCAGCGTTCAGTAGCAATTAGCCAGGCTCATTTTGATGCCTTGATGCAATTGGGCTACATTTATGAGAGCAGAGAGCCGAAAATGTCGATTGAATATTTCAAAAGCGCAGTAAAAGCAAACCCGCAAAGTACTGAAGCACTTTATAACCTTGGACTGCTTTACCAGGAAAACAATCAACCCGAAAAGGCTGTTCAATCCTATGAAACCATTAATAAACTTGATCCCGGTAATAAGTTCGCATTTTACAATACCGGGTATGTGAACCTTGTTTATCTTCAGGATTATAAAAAAGCCGAAACTTATTTCACCAAAGCCATCGAAATTGATCCAAATTATACTGATGCCTGGTATAACCGTGGTTACTGCTACGAACTATTAAAGGAAAAAGAAAAGGCCAGAAGTGATTATCAGCAGGTGCTGAAAATAAAAGTTAATGATCCCAAGGCGGTTGAAGGAATGAACCGTATTGATAAAATCAATTAGCCTGTTGATTTTTTCGGTAACTTATTTGTGTTTTTCAGCAACTCTTTACGCATTTTTACTGCATCGCAATTGCAATTGGACGAACAGCCTCCCTGTTGATTACCTTGTTTACCGGGGAATACGGCTTTATAAAGGCTGTAAAGCACAACCCCGCTTGCAAAAGCAACTATCACATACGTCAGGATTTCCTGTAACTGCATAATAATCTTTATATCAGGGTTTTAATGGATGGAAAATAGTTTATCACCGATAGCCAGGAGATAAATAAGGTAAATGCCAGGAGAAGTAAAGCCCATACTACTGCCGGAATTTTACTGATTTTCTGCAGGTTCGTTGCATCGCCAGCTTTTTTTGGCTGTTTAATTGCCAGAACAAAAAGAACTACTGATGATATAATAGCATCTGTAAAGATTACCACTGAGTAAAAAGCTGCAAAGGCATATATCAAAGTAGTGTTATTGAGGTAAACTAATAACAGGTTAAGCACAACAAATGTTCCGGCCCAGAACAACCCATACATGTTTCGGAGTGATAGAATCATGATTATCAGTGCGATACTGGTCAAAATAAAAAGAACATATAAGTTGTATCCTTTATAAAGCAGAAATAAGCATAACCAACCGGTTAAGGCTGAAACAGGATAACCTGCCAGTGCTATCATTGCCTGCGCAAATTTATTCTTAGCTTTGGTAACGGTGGTACCCGAAGTGTCCGCAAAAAGATTAACAGCAATCACTTCTCCGCTAAGTATAAGTGTTGTAAATGCATGCCCGGCTTCGTGAACCAGTGTATTTACACTTCTGAAATATTTGCCAAGTACAGGAATCCTAGTCAGCAATACTGCAATAAGCAAAAGAATGTAGAAAACTAACTGAGGATGCGAATCAAGCCAGTCCATAAGTGTATGTTAAAAAATGAGTGAACCAATCTGGTACAACGCCAGCGAACCAATGTACGCCAATACTGTTGTATAAACAACAACAAATAATGCCCATTTCCAGTGTCCTGACTCGCGGCTTATGGCCGAAACAACCCCGATGCAGGGAAAGTAAATCAGGATAAACATCATAAAACTCAATGCAACCAGTGGTGATATTACGGGTTGTCCTTTTTTATTTCCTGAGGTATAGTATTGATTACGAAGTTTCTCTGTCAATGCCTGTGTGCCTTCGCCGGTATCTTCGGTTTGATACAAGACTCCCAGCGTACCTACTACAACTTCCTTTGCCGAAACACCGGTCAATAGCGCGACACTCATTTTCCAGTCGAAACCCAAAGGTCGCATGGCAGGTTCAATGAAATGCCCGATCTGACCGATATATGAGTTTTTTTGCTGTGCAACGCTGATTGAAAAATTCAGTTTAGATATCCTGGTTTCTAAAACAGCACTCAGCGAATCCTTTTGATTTTGGGAATAAACAACGGATTGATTTATTATACTGGCCTGTTTCTCTAAATCAGAGATTTGCTGCTGAATAATCTGCTTTTCATCAAAATGAACAGGGAAATATCCCAGGGCCCAGATAATAATGGACGATATCAGTATTATCCCCCCGATTTTTTGCAGGTATTGCCCTGTGCGATGCCATACATGCCTGAAAATACTTCGCATAGTCGGAACGCGATAGGGTGGAAGTTCCATTACGAAAGGAACATCTTTTTTACGAAAAATAGTTTTACGGAACACCAGTGCTGATCCGATGGCAAGAAAGACACCGGTAAAGTAAATTCCAAATAAAATTGTACCCTGGTATGACTGGAAGAATGCTGTGATAAAAAGAATATAAACCGGTAGCCTGGCACTGCAGGACATAAATGGATTGATAAGCATCGTAATCAGCCTGTCGCGGCGGCTTTCGATAATCCGGGTTGAGAGAATGGCCGGCACATTACAGCCAAAACCCATCAGCAAAGGAATAAATGATTTGCCATGCAGACCAATCCTGTGCATGAGTTTATCCATTATAAAAACTGCCCGGGCCATATAACCGGTATCTTCCATTAATGATATGAACAGATACAACAGCAGAATATTAGGCAAGAAAATTATTACACCGCCCACTCCGCCAATAACGCCCTGTATCAGAAGGTCTTTCAGCATTCCCTCCGCCATATTGGTTTGTATAACAGCCGATAGTTCCTGTACCATCCATTGAATCCATATCATGGGATAGTTACCCAATTTGAATGTTCCATAAAAAGTGGCCCACATAAGCCCAACAAAAATGGGTATTCCCCAAAACTTATGCGTAATGAAAGTGTCGATTATTTCGCTGTTACGACGCCGGGTTTGTGGATTCGCTTTCATTGTTTCGGCAAGTGCACCGGCAATAAATCCGTATTTTGCATCGGTGATCAGTGTTTCAGTATCTTCCCTCTGATCGGTTTCAATCCGGGTTCTTTCTTTTTCAACTGTACCAATAATTTCAGTTGCATTATTCAGTTTCCCGGCTTTCGCTATTGCATCAGGATCGTTTTCAAGCAATTTGATTGCCATGAAGCGGGAGGAAATCTTGTTCAGGAAATCAATATTATCAGGAATTTTTATTTTTTTCTGAACCGCTTTGATGCCTTCTTCCAGCGACATTCCATAATTGATATGAATGTGCCTCGAAACCTGGTCGCTGCCTTCACATACTTCTATTATCTTCAGAAATAACTCGTTAATTCCCTTTCCGCGCGATGCAACCGTCGGAATAAACGGCACACCAAGCATCTGGCCAAGGTATTCGAAGTTTAGAATATCGCCTTTGCGCTGTAATTCATCGTACATATTCAGGGCAACTATTACCCTGATATCCATATCGATAAGTTGTGTGGTAAGGTACAGGTTGCGTTCAAGATTGGATGCATCAACCACATTAACAACCACATCCGGCATATTCTCATTAATAAAATTCCGAACATACAATTCTTCCGGTGAGTAGGCTGTAATCGAATACGTGCCGGGTAAGTCAGTAATGATAAATTCATATCCCTGCAATTCGAACCGCGCTTCTTTGGCATCAACGGTCACTCCGCTGTAATTGCCTACACGCTCCCGCGAATTGGATGCGAAGTTGAAAAGTGTGGTTTTACCTGAATTCGGGTTGCCGACGAATGCAACATGAATGTTTTTATTTTTACGCGAATATTGGGTGTTTTCCGAATCCTCGGTAATTGTCCCTGAATAATTAGTCTCTTGCTCTGTTAGGTTAAGCGGGTCAACTTCAATAAGTTGTGCTTCATTTATACGCAGTGTAACATTGTATCCCAGTATATTATATTCAACCGGATCCTGAAGAGGAGCCTTTTTGATAACTGTAACCTCTTTGCCAACAACAAAACCCATTTCGGTGATTCTTTTGCGAAAGGCACCACGGCCTTTAACCCTTATTATTGTGGCTTTACTGCCGGGTTCGAGTTCGCTCAGATTCACAGGTTATTATTATTTAGATTGAATTAATATTGTGCAAAGATAATTGGTTTCTTTATTCTGCATGTATTAAATATTCAAAATAAACCGATTTGATCACACAGAAAAATAATCAAAAGAAATTCAGTATGTCGGGATCGTATACGCTTTTAAAAATCATACAAATAACACGTTAAACGCACAAAAAAATGTACTGAAAATATTCAATAGAAGCAAAAAAATATTTACAATAGTGGTCTTTTTCAGTATTTTATGGAATTGCAACAATCAGTAACATTAAATTGAGAGTTGAAATTGAATTCATTGAAATAAATCCTGGCCAGTAAGGAATATTAGTAATGTCAGGTATGCATTTGTAGATTAGTGAACTACAACAATTTTTAGCTTTATTTCACTTTTGATATTTCTTATCTTGAGAAAATAAATGCCATTGCTGAAGTTACTTAGGTCAATTTGATATTCTCCTTTATTGCTTGTTGTGTAAAATAGTTCATTGCCTTGCATGTTAAATATAGAAATGACCGAGGTCGTTCCCAACGCAAGGCCATGTATATTAAGTATTTCACTTGCCGGATTTGGAAAAACTGTTATTAGATTTTTTATCTGATTCTCAGGTAATGAAACCCCAAAAAAGTAGAACAAATATGAAACACTATCGCTCAGGTTAGCTCTGGTTCCCTTATGAAAAACAGTATAAAGCCCAGGCTCCTGATATATGTGCCTCGGGTTTTCTTCTGTTGAAAAACTGCCATCTCCAAAATCCCGATAATAAGTATCTACACAGGTTGAATAAGTGGCAAAATACACAGTATCATGATATTGTTCGGGCGACCACATGTTAACCCATGGCATAGGGTCGTAATCAATATTTAACGTATCGTATGAAATTCCACATCCAGGTACTTCACATGAAAGGATATATTGAAGATTGGTGGAATCCTCAATGTATAATAATGGATTCCGGATATTTGGATCGCTGAGTCCGGTTTCTGGTGTCCAGTGATAAGATGCATTTGGATGGTAGGTTGCATTAAGTGTCCGTGACCAACCACATCTGAAAGTAGGCATTTCGGCTATTTCTGCCTTGAATGGAATAACTTGTAAAATAACAGAATCAACTAATCCATAAACAGAATTGTACAGGTACCAGGTATTACTGCCACAGGCTGTGATTGACGTATAAGGTATTTTTTATCATTACCGCAGCTTATGCTAATAAAGCAAATCGTCTTCTGCTTCAGTATGAAAAGCGATGGCATGAATCGCAGGCAGAAGGGCAGAAATCCTGGCTCCCCAATGTGAAGTAAATAATTTCCGGCATTCGTACACTGCATTTTGTTTCGCGTAGGTATGATTTTTCTGGTATAGAAGGACAAAGTCCTGCAGGTCCTGGTAAATATCAGCAAGATGTTCCGAAATGCTTGCCCTGAGCGGAATATTATCAGTGTTTTCGTATGACAGAGTGAAAAACTCATCCCTGTCAGCAAAAAGCGGGAGCAACGAATTGTAAATGCTTTCCCACTGATCCTCGTTAACGAATCTTTCGCCGAAATAATCTTCATCAGGCTCAACAACCGGTAAAATGGCTCCTTTCAGGTATAAAAGCGGGCATATTTTAGCGTAATACTGCAGAACTTCATCAACATCATACTTTTCAGCCTTTTCAGTAAAAATGCAGAATTCATTGGCAACTGTAAACATATCAAGCACATTGGCTGAAACTACTGGATTGGTATCAGGTTTATTTGTCATAGTAAAGGAGGATAAGGAGCAATTTTAATACGATCAAAGGTATTAATTTGCTGAATGTAGACATGAATTCAGAGGCATAAAAAAAGTGCCTTCGCGGCACTTGAAAAAACTGAAACGTTTTGAGTTATCGTTTTTTCAGTATGAGTAATCGTGCTTTGGATATTCCGGTGTTTGTAAAACCACGGGGAACATCTTTTTCAATTTCTGCAACATCGTAAAGGCTGAGCGATTCGTTTTTCTCACCAGCATTTAACGTTACTTCACCTTCAATCAGGCATGCAACGACATCTTGCGTATTAGGATGTTGCGGAATTTTTTGCCCGGGTTGCAGGCATAAATGTATGACTTCCAGTGAGGGAGATAAATGCATAATGTACCCTTCAAGGTCGATAGGTACTTTGGGTGCATTTACGATTGAAGTCGTCTTCATTTTTTCTGACTATTTTTTTTAAACTTTGGTTTTGATGCAGTTATGTTATCAATAATATGAACAAGAGCGAAGATCGGCATTCTCAATGCCATTCGTGGTCCGGAATATTGCATTACAAGGCGCATCTGTTCGCGCCGTTGCGGCGAATAGCAATGGACAGGACATTCCTTGCAGACAGGTTTTACTTCGCCATACAAACAGGATAACAACCGCTTTTCGGCGTATATTACCAGCGACTTGCATTCCTCGCATAAATTCCCAGTTCCCGGATGATTATCATAGCAATACATCCTGATCATTTCCTGAACAATGATTCTCTCTCTTTCGCGACGGGATTTTAGAAGGAACATGGTTTTTAGTTTTATTCCCTGATCATGGTAAGTAACATGATAAATTTTTCGTTGGCATTTACTGCATGAGGAATGTTCGCCGGCATAATAATGCTCTGTCCTACTGTGAGTTGATTTGCATTTCCACCAATAACGATCTCAGCATTTCCCTGCATTACCTGCACAAGGGCATCGAAAGGCGCAGTATGTTCGCTCAGTTTCTGACCCGCATCAAAAGCGAAAAGAGTAATATTCCCTTTTTCCTTCTGAATAATTCTTTTACTTACTATTCCATCAGTCTGGTAAGTGACTGAACTGGCAAATTCAAATGCTTTTCCGTGTTCTATTTTTTCGTTTTCCATTTGGTTAAAAATATATTATATTGATTATATGTATGTTATGACTTTCTTCAACTGGTCAAAAGTTGTAAGAATTTAAAATGATCAGGATGAATTATCCATTATTCCTTTCCATTTTCTATTAACTATTTTCTATTAACTATTTTCCATTTACTCAAATCTACATTTTACTACACCCATTCCTCATTTAATATATCACCCTTAATCCCGACCACAATTTTCTTAACAGGAATATTTCGC
>Ga0335397_10008545_pt1 | contig 12887 bp, 11 predicted proteins | sample MAT04_FD_205740 | JGI IMG/M metagenome (GOLD analysis project Ga0335397, IMG submission 205740) | Freshwater microbial communities from Lake Fryxell liftoff mats and glacier meltwater in Antarctica - MAT-04 (spades assembly) (version 2) ...
AGATCGCGACGATCGCTGCGAGTATCAAGGCCTATCCGAACAAGTTGTTCCTGACGATCTATCACGAGCCCGAGGACAATGTAATCCCGACGGCTGGTTCGGGGATGACAGCGCAGGACTATGCAGCGATGTATCGGCGGGTGGTCACCAAGTTGCGTGAGGCTGGTGTGACCAACGCGGTGTACGTGTGGAACACGATGGGCTTTTCGGGCTGGCGTCAGTACTACGACGCTCTGTATCCGGGTGACGCCTTCGTCGATTGGTTGGCATACGACCCGTACATGAGAAACGACGTGTACACAGACCTGTTCGATCTGGTCAATCGGGGACGACCCGACCTCAACTGGCCCGGCTACTACTCGTGGGCGACCGCAAAGGCCCCGGGTAAGCCGATCATGTTCGCCGAGTGGGGTGCCGATCTGACGACGAACGCCAATCCGGTGTCGAAGATCTCCATCGACAGTGCAACGATCGCTCGGGCCTACCCGATGCTCAAAGCGATCGTGTATTGGAACGAGGAGGGAATCGGGAACTACCGGATCGACGACAACACCGACTACGGCAATGCGTTCCGCCGCCTTGCTGCACAACCCACCTTCAACGCTATGACACCCGACAGCGCACCCTGACACCGAGTGATAACGTCATATGCCTGGCGGTCACCAACAGGCGGACGGATCGATGGAGCACCAGCAGGCGAGCAACCCACATATCGCAGTACTCATGGTCGGCTCAGCCGAATGACGGACCGGTTGGATCATAGTTCGGTCGGTTGCGCCCTGTGGGGTCCCGTGGGACTCCGCTCCTGGCAACGACGTGGGGTGATCCCTACCGTTCGTTTCTTAGCCAACCCGTCGGTGGTCGAGATGCGCCAAGCAGTCCCGTGGCGAGCGTCCAGTATCGTGGCAACCGCACGACGCGTCAGCGATGACAGTCCACCGGCTCATCGAATCGTCGATGGGGCGAAGGTAGCTGGGCTGCTTCTGTTTGGCTCGGTTTCGCGGTCCCGTCGCTTCGCAGTTGATCCGGCAACCTCGTTGGTCGATCACGTCGCAGCTGCACTCGACATCCGCGGTGCTCGTGGCATCGTCCTGCTCGGCCCGCCGCGCGCCAATCAGAAGCCGGTCATCCAGTTGCACGACCGGGCAGGTCGCACACTCGCATTCGTGAAGGTCGGATGGAATCCGCTCACCAAGCGACTGCTCGATGCAGAGGAACGCGCGATTCACCACCTGATGGGCGTTGCCGACCGGGGGTTCGGCGTCCCATCGATCCTTGGGTCCGGCACGTTCGGAGACACGAACTGGCTTGCTACGGCTCCGCTCACCGTGGATCGCCACCGACCCCCATCGGCGAACGACATCGACGCACTCGCTCGGCGCGTGCAAGCCACATCCGCACGGTGGTCGGGCATCGCGTCAGGGTCTCCATACGTCCGGGACGTCGAGACGATCGCTGCGACACTCGACAAGAGTCGGATCGTGCTCGACGCCGTCGCTTCTCGGTGGGGTGACGAACCAATTCACCTTGCCGCAGGTCACGGCGACTTCGTGCCGTGGAACATGTCGACCGGTCGTTCACTAACAGTCGTGTGGGATTGGGAGCGGTATCGACGACTGGTCCCAGTTGGCTTCGACCAGATTCACTATCGAGTGCAAATTGATATCCGTCGGGGTCGTAAGTCGATCGGGGCGGCGTTGTCAGAATTGTCGAGCGACCTCGGATCGGTCCTCCGTGGCCTGGAGCCGAGCGCCAGGCGGGCACACTTCGACTTCTATGTGCTCGACATACTGTGTCGCTACGAAAGCGATGCGGACAATGACCCAACTGGCCGGCTGCCCGGTCTCGTAGATCAACTGCACGACCTCGTGGTCCTGCGACGAGGAGCGCAAACATGAAGAGGCTTGAGCAATTGCGGCGGCCTATCGCCCGTGTGACGCGTCGGAGCGCAATGCCGTTCGGCCGCGTGACATCACCCATCCGGATTCTGCCGGAGTTTCTGATTGTCGGTGCGCAGCGAGCTGGGACTACGTCGCTGTATAAATACTTGGCCGCACATCCGGACGTCGGGCGTGTCAGGTTTGGCAAGGGAGTTCACTACTTCGATACGAACTACGGACGATCCCTCAGCTGGTACCAGTCGCACTTTCCGTTGGATGCTTCTCGATTGCCGTTGGTGACGGGGCCGAGGGTGGTTGGAGAAGGGGCGCCGTACTACATGTTTCATCCGGAGTGCGCCTCGAGGATCGACGAGACACTCCCCGCTGTGCGAATCATCGCGATTCTGCGGGACCCGATCGAACGAGCCCACTCGCAGTGGGTGCACGAAACCGCACGAGGTTTCGAGACCCTGTCGTTCGAAGAGGCGCTTCGCGCTGAACCCGGGCGACTCAAGGGTGCAAACCAGGATCTCGTGAGCGATGCTGGTACGAACTTCTCCCATCAGCATCACTCGTACATCGCACGTGGCCAATACGCAGAGCAGATCGAACGTTTATGGTGCGTGTTCGGTCGAGAACGAGTGCTCGTTCTGTCGTCGACACGGCTCTTCGGTGATCCAGTAGCCGTCTACGGCGAAACCCTGACCTTTCTGGGGTTGAGGCCTCATGAGACGACGTACGAGGTCCACAACGCTCGGTCATACGCCTCGATAGATCCGAGGATCAAGGCGCAACTCGGAGCAGAGTTTTCCGCGTCGAATGAGGCCCTCGTCGAGATGCTCGGGCCGGAGTTCGACTTCCGTCGTGACTGACGCCGTGACCGGCGTCGGCCGTCGCAGTGCACTCGCACTCGGCGGCGCGAGCGTAAGTGGTGTCGCAACGATCCTGACCGTCATCGTTGCGACGCAGTCGCTCTCCGAAACCGGTGCTGGCGAGTTCTTCGTCGCCATTGCGCTGTTTGCAATCGGACAGGGGCTCGCATCTCTGGGTGCCGAGACCGGGCTCCAGTACTTCGTTCCGACGATGCCATCGGATCCAGCACGCACTCTCGTTGTTCGGATGGAACTTGGTTCGGGGCTCATCGGGATCGTGCTTGCCGTCGTCGTCTTCGCCAGCGCTGACACCGTGGCATCGATCTTGGCTGGTAGCGGAGGCGCGACGGCCACGACATCCGACGTCATCAGACTGACCGCCCTCACCCTCCCGTTCGCTGGTCTCTACGAGGTGTCGATGGGGGCCCTGCGTGCGTGCGACGCAGTGATCGCGTCGACCATCCTCGATCGCGTGCTCCGTCCGATCGCGCAGGTGCTCGCCATGTTCGCCGCCGCCGCTGCGGGTTGGGGGTCGACGGGCATGTTCGTCGCCTGGGTCGTGCCCACCGTGATCACAGTCGTTGTTGCGGTGATCCGTCTCCGCTGGGTCAAGCTCCCAACCACGAACGATCACGTAGCCAACATCTCGCCGTCGGTGTTCTGGCGGTTCACTGGCCCTCGGTCGGTGGCACGAGTGGCACAGGTCCTCACGCAGCGACTCGATGTCCTGATCCTCGCAGCGGTCTTCTCGATCCAAGAGGCAGCGGTCTACGGCGCTGCCTCGAGGTGCATGATCGCCGGTGTGTTTCTCGCGACCGCACTCAAACAGACGATCCAGCCACAGCTGAGACGAGAGATTGCCTTCGGCGATCGCAACGCTGTGAAGGAAATGTACGGAGCGACGACAACATGGCTTGTGCTGGTGACTTGGCCCGTATACATCGCGATGATGACCCATGCTCCCATCGTCACGAGCGTCTTCGGATCCGAGTACATCACCGGGGCGCCAGCGCTCTCGATCTTGTCGAGTGCGATGCTGGTGGCAACTGCATGCGGTCTCGTCGACGTCGTGCTGCTCATGCTCGGCCGATCATGGCTTTCGACGATCAACGTGGTTGCTGCGCTCGCCGTGAACGTGGCCTTCAACCTCGCCCTCGCTCCGCGACTCGGAATGATCGGCTCCGCGATCGCATGGGTGGGGGCCATTCTGATCAGCAATCTGGTGCCGTTGGCCCAGACAACTCGCGTAGGGTTGCACCCCGGTGGTCGGCCTCTGTGGACCGGATGTCTGATCTCGGGTGTGGCGTTCGGGATTCCTCTCGCTCTCGAGAGGCTCATGTTCGGTAGTGAGGTTCGCCCGTTCATTGTTGTCCTCGCCTGCGCGGTCGGATTCTATGGAGTGTTGCTGTACGTCTTCCGACGATCGTTGTTACTCGACCGCTTGATCAGTGGTCTTCGACCGAGAAAGTCGGTACTCGCCCATGGATGAAAGGAACGTTCGACTCGTCTCGAGAGCAGGCTCCATGATGTTGGTGGTGGTGCTGGCCGCCTGCCAGGCCACACCGTCAGAGAGCGAACTGGCGCAAGAAGGTGGAGTGGCGGTTTCGTCGGTTGCGAGCAGCGCGGTCGCAGCAACATGTGAGGTCTCGGAGTTGCTCGTTCCTTCGTGTGGGGCGTGGTTCGGTGCGTCGACTCCATCGGCTGACGGTCGGTACGACTATCGACTGGGCCTCGATGAGTACGAGAGCTTGGCGCGCAACACCCCCGACATTCTTCGCTTCTATCACCGAGGTGGCGAGGCCATCCCCACCGATGAAGAGCGAAGCCTGTCCGAACGCCCGGGCCAGCAACGCAGCCTGCTCTTCCTGTCGTGGAAGCCGGATCCCACCATGACATGGCGACAGATCGCCGACGGCGGGGCCGATGCGTCCATCGAATCAGTTGCGGGCGGCCTTCGGGCGTATCCGTTCCGGCTGTTCCTCGCCATTCATCACGAGCCAGAAAACGACGTGGTCGACACCCTCGGTTCGGGAATGACGCCTGAAGACTACGTCGACATGTACAGGTACGTGGTCGGAAAGTTGCGCACGCTCGGAGTTGACAATGTCGTCTACGTCATGAATTACATGGGTTTCGAGCGCTGGGCAACGATCGTAGACCGCCTGTACCCAGGGCACGACGTGGTCGATTGGGTCGCCTACGATCCGTATGCTCTCAGCCAGCATGTGAAATTCGCGGACGCTCTCGATGATCCAGATGGCGGAGACTGGCCGGGCTTCTACAGCTGGGTGATCGAAAAAGTCCCGGAGAAGCCGATCATGGCAGCCGAATGGGGGGTGGATCCAGAGTTGCACCCGGATGCCACAAGGCTCATCGAGGGCCTAGCTGACACGATGAGTGTCGATTTCGATCGGATCAAAGCGCTCATCTACTGGAACAACACCGGAAAAAAGCTCAACCCTCAGCTCCGCGGTGGTAGCGATCGGGCAGATCTCTTCTCAGCAGCCTTTCGACGGTTGGCCGAGGATCCGTATTTCAACTCGACGGATCCAGGAAGTTGACCCCGCAGGGTCAGCTCAGATTCCATGTCCTCGCTTATGCGCGAGGGCGAGCATCCGCTCGGCGCTGACGAGCCGCGATGCAACGAGAGCGGCAGCGTACGAGCGAGGTTCGGATGCGGAGAGCCTGAAGGTCCGTCGAATGTCGCTGAACGACTCCCGGCGTCTTCCCAGCGCGGCCAGAGCAAATGCACGTCGACCGGTGAGTCGAGCGCACCCATCGGAACTCTCCCGTAACTCCGGGTGCTTCTCCACGAGATAGTCGATCGCATCGATGATCGTTTGCCAGTTCCGCGAGAAGAGCGATTGGCCCCATAGGACCTCGACGAGCGGAGCCTGGACAGCGGAGATGGTCCCAGCGCGGGCCGCTCGGAGGATCCAGTCGAAGTCTTCGGCGTAGCTCCCGGGGATGTCCTCATCGACAAGTCCGATCTCGTCGAGCAGAGCGTTTCGACGAACAGTCACCGACGATGGATGAGCCTCCATCACCCGTCGCCGAACCAGTTCATCGAGTGTGATTGTCGTGTCCGTCGGGATCCGCAATGACTCACTCTCCCCGTAGATCACCTTGATACCCGTCACAGAGCAGATGACCCGAGCATCAGCGAAGGTCTCCACCTGCTGCCGCAACTTGTCGGGAAGCCAGCGGTCGTCGTCATCGCAGAAAGCAATGAATGCGCCGGACGCCGCAAGAATGCCCGTGTTCCGTGCTCCTGCGAGACCAGGAACTCGATCGTTGCGCACGACGATGATCTCACGTGGCCCCTCGGCGTCAACCGCAAGCTCGACCAGTGACTCGTCGGGTTCGGTCCCGTCGAAAACGATGATGCACTCGATGGCGCCCGCGTACGTCTGATCCAAGACGGCGCTCACCGCTCGGCGAAGCAACTTGGGTCGATGATGTGTGGCGATCACGGCGGAGACAACCGCCGGTTGCTGTTCTGGAATGGTCATGACGTGGTCATCCTCGTGACTTCGCGGCGTTCGTGACAGTTTCGGCGGCTGGTTGACTCCTCGACGAGGAGTGAGAACATGCTCGTCCTGGTGGGAGCTCCACGTGAGCTCGACGCCGAATCATGGATGGGAGCGGCGACGTACCACTCGTCTGAGCAACGCCTCGCCTTTCGGAGGCAGTCGGACAGCGATGCGCGCGGCAGTTCGGCGCCAGATCGTCGTGACTCGTGCACCGTCGTACTTTCGCACGAGCGGCTTCATCGACTGCCTGAAGTATTCTAAGTCACCCCTGCGTCGTGCTTCGAGAAACGCCGCCGGCGATGCGATGGCTATCGCTTCCCGGTTCAGCATTCGCCGTGCGAACGGCGTGTCAAGTTCCGTCGCCGGAAGCGCTCTGACCCGTTTCATGGGAGCCCAACTACCCTGTCGAAGGCGATTCCCGAGCCGAACTGCCAGTCCTGCTCGTCGGTGGCGGACGGCTCCGGCCTGAGCAGCAACGACGTCGTCTGCAGTCCACGGAATCACGTCGAGTTCACCCTGTTCTTCACCCTCGCTGAGGAGCCTCTCTGCAAGCGGCGATCGAGCGATCGCGACGTTCGCTCCCTGCCAGTCGGCCATGAACGGGTCGAGCCAGGCATCGCCGAGACTGACGTCAGCCGTTTCGCCGACGATGTCGTCGCAGTAGTCGCAAGCACCGAGCTTGAATATTCCCAGGCCCCAGTCGGCCAGCGGGATGTGTTCGACCCCGCGCACGACGTCGTCGCCGTTCTGAGGCGATACGCGGACGCTGTATCTGTTCGGGGGCCGACCGGGCTCTTTGTGGCGATAGTCAATGTCTCGGACCTCGCTCGGCTTGATCCCGAGGGACCACGCGAGGTACTCGGAGTAAAGCGTCGATTTGGAGTGTCCGCAGACCAACGAAGCGGTGAACGTGACCCGCTCTCGGAGTACCGAATCGGCTTCGGCGAGCAGACGAACGGCTTTCACAAAGCACGGCACACCGACGATCGCGTACCTACCTGGACGCTGCCGAACCTCGTCCATGACGCCCGCAAGTGTCTGCACGTGATAGCGGGACTTCCTCCCGGCAAGTAGCTCATCGACAGTTCTCGAGATTGTGTACTGCGAGAGCGCCGCTGGAAGGGCGTCGAACGTCGACGCAACGTGGACCACGGCATCCACCTCACCTTCGGTCAACAGTCGACTCAACAGCCACGACGTCATGCCACCTGACGTCCCAGCCTCACGAAAGTCGCCTGAAACGACATGTCCGGCCACGATCTTTCTGTGGTAGCCAACGATGTCTTCATGAGGGACTCCGTCGCCTGCGAACAGGTTCGCTGCGATCACGTCTTCGTTTCGAGCATGGTCTGAGAACGGACAGACCTTGCTCGCCTCAAGAGCTACTTCATGGTCAAGGTCGGAGAGGCTGCGGCCGTCGCGGGCGACGGGGAGATAGCTGCCACTCTCGGACAACTGCACCGCGATTTGCGCTGGGGCAGCTACGGCGCAGGCACCGCACCCTACGCAAACGCCCGACGAGACCACGAGGGCCAAATCTGGAGGTGTCATCTCAGCCCGGACGAAGTTCAGATGGAGAGGGCACAACGCCGTGTTGATTTGCGTAGCGTTGCACGTGGGTGATTGCAGTGGCAAGTTCGTCGGGACGACGGTTTCTGGTGCTGAGCGAGTTCGAGCAGAGTGATCGATGTCCCACGTCGTGATTCCTCACCGTCGATGTTGCTCTTGTCGTCTCCACGTGTAACCGCCTCCTCGCCTATCACACCCTCCGCCGGGCAAGGCTTTGCCTCATGTCAGCCCTTTTCTAGAATATAGCCCGCTCGAAGCTCCAGCAGATCGAATTGGCCCTTGACACTCCAGCGTGAATCTCGGTGGGAGCAAGTCGCTCCGACATCCTTGAACGCGTGGCGGGCGCATCGCAGCGCTCGGCCGAATGTCGAAGAGCCTTCAATCCCGCACGGTCTTGCACCGTCACAGTGGTCCCGAAGCAATGTGAGATGATGGCGACGGTTCTGGCTGTCTGATGATCGGGCTGTTCGACAGGGTCGCCACAGGAGGTTCGGCAGATGGACGTCTAGTCAGGGGGGCGAAGGGTGGGTGCTGACTGAGCTCGCAAGATAGGCGTGAGCACGCCGACGTTCGGTGGACAACACGTCTCGAATCTTCACGAGGTCGAGTTCGGCGCTCAATACGTCTGTCAGGCTCTCCATGTCGTCGATTCGCTGTTCTTGCGCCCCGAACTGTCGGAGTAGGTAACCAAGTTTCTCCTCATTGCCGTATCCGTGATCGCTACTTGGTCGAACGAGAGACGCGAACGGGCGACCATAGATGAGCGAGAAAACGGTTCCGTGGAAGGTGTCGGTAACGATCGCCGATGCGTCGCGAAAATACGCGAGCAGCTCGAAGGGACTGCAGTCGACGAATCGGTCGCCGCAAGTCTGTACTCCACCGAGGCACAGGATCGCCACCCCCAACTTTCCGGCGCAGTCCCGGATGAGGTCGTTCTCTCGGGGCGTCAGCCGCCCTGCGTACCCGTAGACGATCAGATAGGGGTCGTCGTGAAGCCGCTTGGATGGAATGCGTCGATCGGCAATGAGGTGCTCGTATGCCAGAACTGGGTCGACGTGGATCTCGGCCTTGCGCTCCGTGAGTGCCTCGACGATTTCCGCGGAGTTCTGATCGCGTACCGATAGCGCGCTGAACTTTCGAAGATCACGGGCGATCTGATCTCGAATTCCGAAGCTCTCAAGCTTCTCCAACGTCGTGTTCCCGAATGAACCGGCATACGAGATCACCGTTCCGGCGGGACTGCCATGACCGAACAGATCTCGCGAGTACCCGACGTTGGCATTCGATTGCACGCAGTTGAACACCTCGTCGCTCCCGATGACAAGTACGTCCACATCGGCGGAGTAGTTCGGACGAGTTGAGAGTCCGAGCAACGGAAAATGGTGTTGCCCGAATCGGCGCTTGTGGTTGATGAATCGCACCCTGTCAACAATCCCGGCATCGAGACGGCCATAGTCGGAGAGTTTGGCCAGAGTGCGCTGAACCGGTGAGGTCACTCCGGATGCACTGGAGACCAAAGGTTCGCCGGGACGGAAGTCGACGAACTCAACTCGCACACTGCTGTCGGCCGACTCGATCAACCCTCGAAGTGAAAATGCCTGAAGGAACGAGCCGTAGTTGTGGATGCGTTGCATCGACATGATGCCCACCGACTTGCCAACTGTCGTTGAGTGTGTCACCGACGGATCCTTCTTGGTGATGATGATGACAATGACAAACCCGGAGCTGCCCGCTCCGCTCCTGTAGCTCTTCGCTTGTCAGGTGTCGGTGAGCGCTGACCCGAACTCTCCTGTTGCGGCACGGCTGCGGTGGTGACGCTCCGACCGAGCAATCCGATTGCGATCAGGATGATTGGGAGTGATCCGGAGAACATGTTGTAGAAGAGCATTTGTAGCGTGCCGACGTAGACCACGCTCGCAAGCATGAGCGAGACCGGATCTCTTCGCCGAGATGCCTGGTAGGCCGCCTTCAGGAGCCACCCGACGTAGAGTCCGAGGCCGACGAAACCGTGCGAGAACATTGCGAACCAGATGTGACCATGGGTGCCGACAGACGGAGAAAACGGATTCTCCGAGGGCCGAGGCCCACCCCAGCCGAGTACGGGCGATTCGAGGGCCCCGGACCAGGCCTCCTGGTAGATGCCTGCTCGAGAATCGGATGAGGAGTCACTGAGGCGACCCGTCACGACACCTCCGATCGGTGTCGCGAGGAGCAGGACGGTGACCACGACCACACCTGCTCCGAGCATCTTCAGCGGGGCGGTTCGTCCGGCCAGCGCACTCCGAATCGCAACGGCAATGAAGATGATGCCAACGCTGAGCCACAGACCACGATTCACTGAGAGAATCATCACAGGCAGTGCTGCTACGAGGCCGATGGCACCCGCACGACGCCGTCTCGGGTCGTCTGAGTAGATGAAGGCTGCGATGAAGAATGGCGTGAGGAGCCCAACGTTTCCTCCCCACTCGTTGGTGAAGGCCCACAGCGTCGATGGTCGTGGAATCTGCACCCCGAAAATTCCTTGCACCTGGGCCAACCTGGGCCGCGTCAGATTTCCGACGAACTCGTTGCTTGCCAATGGGCCAGGCAGCAGCAGGCTCGCTGCCGTGACGTTCAAACGAAATCGAGGAAACAGCAAACCGAGGTAGCCGCCAATGATTGCCCAGATCCAGAGAGTCGCGACCCAGTTGATGAACGACTCACGGCTGACGCGTCGTTCGTTGTAGACGTACACAGCGAGCCCAATTGCAGCCAGGTAGACGCAGTATCGGAAGCCGAACAACAGCACTCGGGTGAACTTGTCGAGCATGATTACTGTAGTGCCTGCCCACAACACGTAGAGCAGGAACAGGGTGGTGCCGGGTGGGCGCTGAACACCAGGGCGCAACAGGACCCACACCATCAGCGGGATTGCAGCACCCGCCCAGATGAAACCTCCGAGTCCGAGGAGCCAGAAGACGGGGTTCAACACGAACAACGCGTAGACGATCCACCCCGGAAAGAGAAATCCTTCCCTCGGCTGCGAGGTCATGGCTTGGCCCAGATCTGGCGAAATGGCGTCGTGATGATGCCGATCGACAGACGTGACCGCTTGGACAGCGATGTCCGCCAGGCCTCGTCCGATCGGACTTCGATTGGGCCGACGGCGAATCGCATCGGATTGCCCGACACCGTGTGGTCCGCCCCCACGGCGATCGCACGCGACGATGCTGCGATCGTCGTTGGTGCCCCTCCGGGAACCAGCCGATCGAACGTCCGGCCGAGCTCAGTCGGGTCGGCGGTGAATGCCTCGTAAGGAAGCCGTTCCGAAGGAACGCCGATCAGTCGAGCCAGTTCGAAGATGAGGTTGTGGCTGAGCCATCGCACGCAGGCTCGCAGTGGGCCGAGTTGTTCCATCGGGAGGCCTGACTCGGGCCGCACCACACGCTTCGACCATGAGTACGCGACGCCCCTGGGATCGCGTACCACGTGCATCAGCCGAAGCTGGACGCCGGGCACGCTGCGCAGAAGGAACAGGTAAGACGGGTGCTTGGACGAGTCGATGATGACATCGTTCCCTTCGGCGGCACCCACTGCAGCGAGTCCTCGATACAAATCGCCAAGGACATTGAGAAGTCGCGCCTGCGAAGTGCGGAATCGGACCGGCGCAACGCAGGGAAGAAGCATGAACGGGATAAATCGATTACGATCGACGGCAGCGCGATCGAGGTCAATTTGGGCAAGATCGACTTGATCCCAACCCCCGAATGCCTCGTTTCCGACGTCAGTCCAGAATGGGCACCGCAGAAACGTCTCGCCGCAGCTGCAGGGTTCGTTGTCCTGGATTCCACGGCGCCAGAGATGCACGACCTCTCCGACTGCGATGATTCGGGGCGACGTCGCGAGCGCCCGCTCCAAGAGCGTCGTGCCGCTTCGCCCGACTGATCCGATGTACACCGTGATGGTCACAAGGATCTTCTCAGCAAGAGGCGCGAACGCAAGCGACGCCGCGCGAGCCGCCCGGCAACCAGATCCTCGATCGCGCCCGAGAATGCTGCGGCGACGTCCCCCTCGGGCCTGACGTCGACCGCCGGCCGCGGGGAGCGCAGCAGCGAGATCAACACCTCGACCGAGTTGGCGAGGTCGATCTCGCCGTCCGCCGCAAGTCGTGCGGTGTAGCGAACCTGGTGATCGTCGACGTGCTCGCCGAGATCGGGTCTTCGGGCGACCACGACCGGTCGGTGACCACAGCGACGAGCAAGGGCGATCGTTCCCGGTCCGCCGTGGCACACGACAGCCGTGGCAGACATCGCCAACGCCTCCATTTCCTGAACCCCTGCGTAGTCGAACGATTCCATGGACCTGATGCTCGGCGTCGCACCGTGCTGTGCCACGACGTCCACGTCGAGAGCGACACGAACCTGATCTGCCCACTCGAGCAATCGAACAAAGGGGTGATGATCCGTCCCCACCGTGACGAAGATCACAGCAGACGCCCGATCAGAATCGATCCCGGAAACAACCGGACCTGTTCGGGCACTTGCGCCATGAACACATCAGTGACCGGCGAGACCAACCGCGCAGTCAGCGTCCGAGTGTCCACTCGGTCGACGACCTCGATGTAAACGGTGCGGGATCGGAGGAGCTTGCCGATCCAGAAATATGGGACCGCTACGGCAGCACCCGACGAGATGATGAGCTCCGGCCGAGCCCGACGAATCGTCACAACGGCTTGAATAGCATTCCGGACGAGGTTCGGGATGTTCCGTGTCGTCGGATGGTGCGCCCAAATCACCGATCGCCCCGTAAGTGAACTCCTGGCATCGGGTAGGTCGAATGTCACCCAAGTCACATCGTGGGCGTGATACCACGGTTCGAGTCGAAGTAGCTGAGCGAGGTGACCTCCGGCTGAGCCCACCATGAGGACGCGATATGTGGGTTGCTCGCCTTGCTGGTGCTCCATCGATCCGTCCGCCTGTTGGTGACCGCCAGGCATATGACGTTATCACTCGGTGTCAGGGTGCGCTGTCGGGGGTCATGGCGTTGAAAGTGGG
>Ga0335397_10008555_pt1 | contig 12877 bp, 10 predicted proteins | sample MAT04_FD_205740 | JGI IMG/M metagenome (GOLD analysis project Ga0335397, IMG submission 205740) | Freshwater microbial communities from Lake Fryxell liftoff mats and glacier meltwater in Antarctica - MAT-04 (spades assembly) (version 2) ...
AGAAGGCTCTTGAGCGTGACATCCGCGACGTTCGGTCGCCCCGCTGGTGATCCGCGCAGGCAGGCTGAACCGGCACGTCAGGCGAGTGGCAGTGAAGCCGCCCGATAGGAACGGCAGGAACTGGCCGGGAGCGTGAGTCCAAAACAGATCCAGGAAGCTGACTTTCGACTTGAGGGCCCGGCCAGGCAATGTCAGCTTACTGCGGACCTAGTAGAAACCCGGTATCGGCCAGAACCTGCCGGTGGGGACAGGCAGGTTCCTGGCATCGCGCGGCGTAGAAGCAGCGGCACAGGCAGATGCCACCAAGGAAGAGGTGGCTTTTTGCAGGCACGGCCCACGCATCGTCGTCAGGCGCGCTTCCTCGCCTTCGGCTGGTTGGCCAGAGCTTGGCACAACGGGTGCGGGCGCAGCCATCCCGAACCGCAAGCGCAGGGATTCGTCGGGGCAGCCTAGTGCCGGCGACCTCGAGGGAGGTCTCACCGGGCGTGGCGTGGCCGAGTTCACTTGCCGATCGGTTGCACAGGCTCCAGGGGCAGCGTGGAGAGGTAGTCGGGCTGCCGGCCCGAGCGCGCCCAATGGCTGGCCATGCCAACGTCGCGCATGATGGCGGTGAAGCGCGGGTGCGCCCGCAGCGGTGCAGACACCGGCAGGAACAGATGGTTGGTGAAACGGTGCCGCACGTCGCGGTGCACCGCCTGCCCGGGCTGCCAGGCGGTGCCGGCGAGCAGCGGTCCGCGTTCCAGCAGGAAGGCGTCGGTCACGTCCAATGCCAGCGCCGTCTCGCCGAGCGCAGCGAGGTCCATCGTCGCGTTGATGGCAGCCAGCGGCCCGCCAACGCCCAGCGAGCCCAGCAGCGTGTCGCGGGCGGCGAGGCGGTCGGCCGGGTCGCCGCTGGCGAGGGCCTTGGCGACGGTCTGCAGCGTGGCCTTCAACCACGGCGGCAGCGGCGGCTGGGCGTCCGCAGTGTCCAGCATGGCCTGCGCCCGGTCCATTCGCCCGGTGTACTTGAACATCGCGTGGCGGGCCAGCCAGGTGGGGAGGTGGCGCGGCCACAGTTCCAGGCCCCGTTCACCGGCCCGGTCGGCGGCCACGACCTGCCCGTTCATCCAGTGCGAGTAGATCGAACGGAAGTTGTAGCCAGCATGGAAACGGTCGAGCGCGACCGTCTTCAGCCGCAGCGGGTAGTGCGCCGTCACCAAGCCAGTGGACGACATCAGCGAGGCCAGTGCATCGAGCGTCGGCAGGTGCTCCGGGTGGCGGTTCAGCACGGCTTGCAGGGCCTGGGCGACCTGGGTCCATTCGCCGAAGGCAGGCACCAGCAAGGCCCGTGCGGTGAGTGCATCCGGCTGCTCGGGGTCCAGAACCAGCGCCCGCGCAGCGGCCACCTCCACGGCTGACATGGCGTCCATCAAGGGGCCCGGCGGCGCCGCAACCGTCATCTGCTGGCGTGCCGCCGACAACAGTCCCCAGGCCAGCGCGTAGCGCGGCGCCAGCACCGTGGCCTGCTCGAAGCAGGTGGCGGCCTGGCGGTCGCCCTCGGGCTGGGCCAGCCTCAGAGCGCGGCGGCCCTGCTCCAGCAGGTCGGTCACCTCCGCCGGCACGGCAGCGACCCGCAGGCGGTTCCACGCAATGGCCGCGCCGAAGCCCAGCGTCGCCACGGCAGCCACGACCAGGGTGCGTCGGCGGGGCGGTGCCGAGGCAGCGGCGGTCGGCTGGGGCTCGGGCGCGGCCGTGCCGGGTGAATCGGTCGGCGTTGCGGCGGGCATCTCGGCGAGCGAGATCGGTTCAGCGGCTGCGTCGGGACTTGGCCCGCTCACCGGGACCGCCGCCGGCGCCTGCTGGCCCGGCGGTGCGGCGGTCGACACCAGCCTGTAGCCCACACGGGGGATGGTCTCGATGGACAGCTCGCTGGCGCCGGTATCGCGCAAGGCGCGACGAGCGCCGGACACTGCGCGGTGCAGAGCGTCGTCGCCCACCACGAGGCCCGCCCAGCACGAGGCCAGCAGTGAATCGCGCGAAGCCACCGCGCCGGCAGCGTCCACCAGTGCGACCAGCACCTGCATGACCCGCGGCTCGACCGTCACGCGGGACTGACCGCCCCGGACGCTGAGCGTGGACGGTTCCAGCCGCACACCGACCAGTTCGATGGCCGACCGCGTGGCCAGGTCGATGGAAGTGGGGGTCGGGCGCAGGCCGTCAGTCATCGTCGGCGGTACATCGGCAAGACATCGGGCAGCGTCGGCCATCCATCAGGACATCGGCCCCCCTGGGCACGACAGTGAAGGCACCACAACGTCGTGGCGCCCTTTGCGAAAGACCCAGATGACTGCATGACCGTTCCCTGACTCCTGGCCGCGGCCTCACCCATTTTCGGGTGCGACCCACCCGGCCATCCCTTTCGCCAACCTGGCATCAACCCATCCTTCAATCCATCATGAACACACACCGCATCCAGCCCTTCTCCGCCCTGTCGGTGCTCCCGGCACTGGCCTTGTTTGCCCTCATGCAGGCCTGCGGCGGCAGCAACTCCGCCAGCGCGCAGGACAGTATCGACCCCATCGAAGGCGTTTGGGAAGGCACGGCCACGCTGACCAACTGCAGCACCGGCGCCGTGCTGACAAGCTTTGCCGCTGCGTCGGTCTACCACCGCGGCGGCACCATGGACGATACCAACGCCACGCCGACCGTGACGCGCGGCCCCGGCTTCGGCACCTGGACCCGCAGCGGCACGACCTACACCATCAAGTTCCGCTTCTTCGCCTACGACAACACCGGCGCCCTGATCGGCACGCGCCGGGTCACCCGAACCGTCACGCTGGCGGCCAGCGGGCAGACGGCCACCGGCACCAACAGCAACGAACTCTTCAATCCCGCCGGGGTGTCCCTGGGCGTGTCTTGCGGGACGGATACGTCGACGCGGGTGCTCTGAAGGGTTTCGAACGGGCCCGCTGGCTGCATCGGGAGTCAAGGAAGGCGCGACCACGGGTCGCGCAGGCCAGAACCTGGGCTTGATTCCCGAACGCCAACTCTGTTGATCATTCACCTGGAGCGCATCATGTACCTGCTGATCAAGCTACTCGCCTGCATGGCCGTTGTGAGCGCCTGCGCGACCGCTCGGGCCGATTTGTTGCCGGCCGGCTTTCCTGACCCTGCCGTCGCCGCAGCCACCTCCCAGCAGCGGGCGGCGGGCGCCGTCCGCAGTGCGCCACTCTTCAAAGGCACGTTTGCAATGTCCTCCGGCCGGCAATTGAGCGTGCTTTCGGGGGGACTTACCGTGCGCATCCGCTATGACGGCCGGCCCCAGCTGAGGCTGCGGTTCGACGGTCTAGGCGCCTTCGTGTCCGACGACGGCAGGGTCGTGCTGACCTTCGAGATGGACGACCTGGATGGCCCGACCGTGCAAACCCTCAGGCTGCCCGTCAACGGCGACTGACGGGGGATGATGCGCGGGCAGGCGAGGGAGAGGAATCATGATGCCGGGACTGTTCGACCCCGCGCGGCACGAGGCGCTGCAAGCCCCGCCGTGGGACGAAGCCGCTGCCCGCGAGGCGGTCCGGCGCATCGCCGCATCGGCGCTGGCGGACTTCGAGCCCGGCCTGGGTTGGCGCGCGCATCCGTTGGACGAGCCTGAACGGCCGATCGAGTGTTTCCACAACCTGTACCTCGGCGCGGGCGGGGTGATCTGGGCGCTGCGCCATCTCGTTCAGGTCGGCGCGATCGAAAGGGGGCCAGACTTCACTCCCTTTGCCGCGACGCTGCGTGACGCCAACCGGCCCTTGCTGGCCGGCTACCCCCACGGCTCGGCGTCCTATCTCTTCGGCGACGCCGGACTCGACCTGCTGCACTGGACCCTGCAGCCCGACGAAACGCTGGCCCAGCGCCTGTTCGACACCGTGAGGGGCAACCTGAACAACCTCGCGGGCGAAGCGCTGTGGGGCAACCCCGGCACGGTGCTGGCCGCCATCCACATGGCCGAGATCACGGGCGAAGCACGTTGGGCCACGCTGGTGTGCGAAGCAGCCGATGCACTGCTGGCCAACATGAGGCTCGACGCCGACACCGGCACCTGGCTGTGGCAGCAGAACCTGTACGGCCGTGCTCCTGTGCGTTATCTCGGCGCCGGACACGGCTTTGCAGGCAATGTCTACCCCTTCCTGCGCGCCTCGGCGTTGCTGCCGTCCGAACAAGTGGCATTGGTGTGCGAGCGCGCGCTGGCCACGCTGCAGGTCACGGCCCACCGCGTCGACGGTGGCGCCAACTGGTTTGCCGGCATCCATCCACAGCGCCTGCCCGGCGTGCTGCCGCTGGTGCAGGACTGCCACGGAGCGCCGGGTATCGTCAACCGGCTGGCCGGCGCACCTTGCACGCGGGAGTGGGACCGTCTGCTGCTGCAGGCGGGCGAACTGACCTGGCGCGCCGGCCCCTTGATCAAGGGCGCCGGTTTGTGCCATGGCACGGCCGGCAGCGCCTTTGCGATGCTCAAGCTGTGGCGACGCAGCGGAGAACCGGTCTGGCTCGATCGTGCACGCACACTGGCCATGCACGGCTGCGGGCAGGTCGCGCGCAGCCGTGCCGAATACCAGCGAGGCCGCCACTCACTGTGGACCGGCGACCTCGGCCTGGCCTGCCTGCTGTGGAACTGCATCGCCGGCAACGATGATTTGCCGACCCTCGATGTGTTCTGACGCCGGCCACGAAGGTGCCGGATGCAGCGAGCGAGACGCCACGGCCCAGGAGCATGATGGTGACCCGATGAATGAGTCCCTGCCCTTGCTGCGCGATACCCAGATCTACAGAACCGCGGACGGTCAGGCGCTGAGTCTGGATGTCATTGGCGCCCGGCCCGGCGAACGGCGCCCGGCAATGCTCTGGATTCATGGCGGGGGGCTCATCTTTGGCTCGCGGACAACTTCGCCGCGGCCGGCATTCCTGCAGCTTCTGCTGGAGCGCGGCTTCGTGGTGTTTTCCATCGACCACCGGCTGGCCCCTGAAACAAAACTGCCTGCGATCTTCGACGACGTGCTGCAGGCTTGGCGCTGGCTGCACGGCGCAGGCGTGCAGCACTTCGGGGCCGACCCCGATCGAACGGTGATCGGCGGCGCCTCCGCCGGCGCGTACCTTGCGCTTCTGGCAGCCAACCGCGCCACGCCTCGGCCGCGCGCGGTGGCATCGTTCTGGGGCTATGGCGACATCCTCGCGCCGTGGGAGACGCAACCCAGTCCGCACTATCTCAAGCTGGAACACGTGTCGCGCGAAGCGGCAGCCGCTTCGCTGGCGGCCCCACCGCTGCAAGCCCCCACGACGGGCAGCGACCGTTCGACCTTCTACCTTTACTGTCGCCAGCAGGGGTGCTGGGTGCCGGAAGTCACCGGCCTCGACATCCGGCTCGACGCTGCGGAGTTGGAACGCTGGTGCCCACTGCGCCTGCAAGGCACGGACTCACCACCCGTGGTGCTGGTGCACGGGCAGGAAGACACGGATGTGCCCCACGAGCAGTCGGCCCTGCTCGCAGCGGAGCTCGCGCGAGCCGGCGTGAGGCACCGCTTTCTTTCGCTGCCAGGAACGGGACACGGCTTTGCCGGTGCACATCCGGAGGAGGCCGCGGCGGCCGAGCGGGAAGTAGCCAACTTCCTCCTGGCGCAAGTCCGCCAGGCAGTGCCGGCAGGCACTCGGGTGTAGATAAACCCGGGGGCTGCCCGGAAGCTCTGCAGCCGTGCAACAGGGATCGGCAACTCAACGGGCCGCCCCTGCCCCGTTGTGCCGAACTGACTCGTGACCACATGCCCGCGGGCGAGGCACAAAGTCCGCTGTCCGATCAGCCCCCGCCTCAGATCGCCCGAGCGGGACGGACGACAAACTGGATAACTGCTGTCCGGCGGACTGCGCGGCGATGTCAACTCCTGCTTTGGGTCGATAGCCGGTGACCAAGGCGTCGATCAGCCTTCCCGAGAGCCGCCGCAGGCGAAGTCTCTTCGGCCGCCGACTCGATTGACGACGTTCCTGCCGGGTGGCCGGTGAGGGTTCGCGCAGCAGGCGGGCCAATGCTCGGCCGGCGGATTACATGCTCAGCAATCGGAAGGGCCTGCCGGTGGCGTTTGCGAAAGACGGCACGCCGATCAGCCTGATCAGCGTGGCGACCATCGAGACCGTGTTCAACCCCGAGATCATCCGCCGCCAGAACCTGCAGCGCCGCGAGGCGGTGTTTGCCGGCGTGCAGGGCCGCAGTGCGGGCGACGTGGGCGACGACGTGCAGAAGCTCATCAAGGAAACCAACCTGCCCCCCCCGGCTAGAGCTTCGACGTGGGCGGCCAGATGCAGCAGCAGGCCGAGGCCTTCAACGGCCTGCTGGCGGCCATGGCGCTGGCCGTGATCTTCATCTACATCGTGCTGGCCAGCCAGTTTGGCACCTTCTTGCAGCCGCTGGCCATCATGGCCAGTCTGCCGCTGGCGTTGATCGGCGTCATGCTGGCGCTGCTGCTATGGCGCAGCACGCTCAACATCTTCAGCATGATCGGCCTCGTGATGCTGATGGGCCTGGTGACCAAAAATGCCATTTTGCTGGTGGACTTTGCCAACCACGCGCGCAAGGGCGGCGCCGGCATGACCGACGCGTTGCTGCAGGCGGGGCTGATCCGCATGCGGCCGATCATCATGACGACGATGGCCATGGTCTTCGGTATGCTGCCGCTGGCCTTCAACGAAGGCGGCGAACTGCAGGCCCCGATGGGCCGCGCGATCATCGGCGGCATCCTCACCAGCACGCTGCTCACGCTGGTGGTGGTGCCGGTGCTGTACAGCTACCTCGCGCGCGACCGCAAGAAACCCGCGGTGGTCCTGGGCGGCAATGCGGCCGGGCCGCTGCCGATGCCGGCGGACCGGGACTGAACAGGCTCAGCCGCGCTGCTGGCGCGGAGAATCAAAGCCTGACTTCTGCTGACGTCATCGCGATTCGAGCGGTGCCAGCACGCCAAGGCGTCGCCAGTTTCAGCATCACCTGCCCTGCAGCGGTTCATTCAGGCGCTCGTCAAGCCGCTGGATTGCCCTGACCCGGCCACCGGCTGTCCCACATCGCCTGGATCTCGCGCCGTGAAGCCGTGGCGCGCAAAAACTGATCCCGTTCTTCATGGCTTGCAAAAACCGCGGCTTGGGCCATCAGGCCGCGGCGGGCTGCGTCCAAGGTGGCGGCTGCCCGCGGGTCTTCATGCAGGGTCAGAACGCGGGTGCAGGCGATGGCCGCTTCGGCTTCGTCGCTGTGCCAGCCGCCGCGGCCGGCCACGGCAGCCAGCACGGCTTCAACGCCCGCCATCGCGGCCGCGCGGTCACCGGATCTCTGCAAGGCATACGCCACGCCGGCTTCGTAGGACAGCGACTCTGCAGGTTCGCCACTGGCCGCCAGGCCGGCCTGAGCCAGGCGGCCGTAGTCGATGGCCTGCTGCCACAAGCCCAGACGGCAGCTGGCTTCGAAGACGTTGCCGCTTCCGGTGGCCTGGATGTAGCGGTCGCCATCCATGCGTGCCATACGGACACCGTCTTGGGCGTGATCCAGCGCCGCCTGCGGCTCGTTCAGCTCGATCAGCACTCCCGCCAGGTTGCAGCGGCCCTGGGCACCGATCTGCTGATGCCCGATGGCGTCGCACAACTGCAGCAGCTGCAAGAGCTGATCGCGCGCGGCCACCAGCTGCCCGCGGTACTGGGCCACCAGCGACAGGTTGAGCATGGCGATGGCTGAACCGTAGCGGCTGCCGATGCGTTGGTACACGGCCAGTGCCTCCTGGCCGGTGTCGGTGGCCTGCGGCAGGCGGCGTTCGGCCATGTAGCCCACGCTCAGGTTGTTCAGGACCGACGCTTCGGTGTAGGCGTCCCCGCAGTCGCGCGCCAGTGCCAGTGCGGTGTGTGCATGGGCCCGGGCTTCGTCGTGTCGGCCCTGGCGGCCCAGCGCCATGATCATGATGTTGTGGGCCCGGGCCGCTTCCGGCGGAGCCCGCCCAGCGGCTTCGGCCAGGCGCCTTTTGCCCAGCAGGTGGGCCTCTTCGTAGTCGCCGTTCTGGCAGAGTCGATGCATGCGAGTTTGCGCCGCGATGAGCCGCATCACCGCGTCGTCCTGCACTTCGGCCAGCGCTTCCAGTGCCGCCACGGCTGTTTCGTGTTCTTGCACATCGCCCAGGCGCGCCCACACGCTGGCGCGCACCCGCAGCAGCGCCAGCTGGCGCTGCGGGTGTTTGTCCGTGTCAAGCGCCAGCGCACGGTCTGCATGGGCCAGTGCAGCGCGGTCGGCATGGCGCTTAGCAGCTTCTTGGGCGGCCAGCGCCCAGTGTTCTGCGGCGCGGTCCAGGATGCCCGCGCGCTCGAAGTGTTCGGCGATCAGGCCGGCAAATTCCGCACCGCGCCCGCTGCTGCGCGCCTCCAGCCACAGGGCCGCCCGTTCGTGCTGCTCGCGCTTGTCGCGCTTGAGCACGGTGCCGTAGGTCACCTCGTGCAGCAGGTGGTGGCAAAAGGCAAATTCCTGCGTGTCGCTGAACGCACTTTGCTCATGCGGCAAGGCCAGCGCACGTTGACACAGCGCCTGCAGTTCGCTGGGCGCACGGGCGTCCAGCGAAGCCAGCGCATCGCCCCAGAACACGGCGCCCACCACGCTGGCCAGCTGCAGCGCACGCCGCTGCGGTACCACCAGTGCATCCAGCCGCGCCTGCAGCACGCCGACCAGTGTGTGGGGCACCTGCAGGTTCTGCAGGCCTTGCGCCACCAGCTGCCAAGGTGTGGTGGACGTGACCAGCACACCTTGATCCACCAGCATCTGCAGCAGGGCCTCCATGTAAAACGGGTTGCCCTCGGTGCGGTCTATCAGCAGTTGACGCAGCAGTTGCGCGTCTGGATCCTGCCCCAACTTCTGCAACAGCGAGTGCGCCAAGGTCTGGCGGTCATGCGTGCCCAGAGCCAGCAGTTCCAGCAGGCGGTGCGCAGGCCATGCATGGCCCCAACCGGGCCTGCGTTCCAGCAGTTCCGGGCGTGCGGCACACAGCAGCAACAGGGGCAGGTCGCGGCCGGCGCTGACCAGGTGTTGCATGGCGTCCAGCGATCCGTCGTCGGCCCAGTGCAGGTCGTCCAGTATCAGCACCAGAACAGCAGACGGCTGCAGACGGGTGCTCATCAAGCGCAGGTATTCGACCCAGGCATGGAAGGCACGTGCGCGCAGTTGTTTGCCGTCTTGCAGGATACCGGCGATGTAAGGGCTGGCGCTGAAATCCAGACCGATCAGCTGGCCCAGCAGCGCGGTCTGCTCTTCTGCACGGTCGCCAAACAGCATTGCAAGGCCGCTGGCCAGCTTGCCTTGCGCCACCGTCAGAGCATCGCTGTCCTGCACATCAAAGCGCCGGAACAACAGGTCGCGGATCACGGCGTAGGGCTGGTGGATGCCCTGCGCGTGCGCGCGCGCAGGCAGCACAAGGGTAGACGGGTCGGCAGCCATGCGCAGGGACTCGAACTCGGCCATCAGCCGGCTCTTGCCCAAGCCGGCTTCACCTACCAGCGTGACACCTTGCTGCTGCCGCCCCAGCTGCACTGCAGACCACGCGGCGTGCATCTGAGCCAGGTCGGCGTCGCGCCCGACCAGTGCAGCCGTCGCGCCGTCCAGACCCCGGCGCACCCGTTGGGCGCTGCGCGGGCGTTCACGTTCGACGCGGTAGGTGAGCATGGGCGCCGTGATGCCCTTGATCGGCAGCGCCTGGCCTTCATGCACATCGAAGCGGCCTTGCACCAAGCGGTACGTGTCCATGCTGATCAGCAAGGTGCCCGCCGCCGCGCTTTGCTCCATGCGCGCCGCGATGTTGACCGCACTGCCGCGGATGGTGCCTTCGACGTCCACCCCGCCGCCCAGGAGCACTGCTCCAGAATGGATGCCCACACGCACATCGAAGCCCCCATGGCCATGCATGGCTTGCACCTGCTGGCCCACGTGCCGACCTTGCACCAGCAAAGCAAGGCCGCAGCGCACAGCTCGTTCAGCGTCGTCTTCGTGCACCTCGCCCGCGCCAAAGCCGGCCAGCAAGTTGTCGCCCGCGTACTGCAACACGCGCCCGCCATGGGCACGCACCGTGGCGGTGAAGCGCGACAGTGCACCGTCCATCACGGCGTGGATCTCTTCCGGGTCGAGGCGCTGACCCAAGGAGGTGGAACCCACCACGTCCAAGAACAGGATGCTGACCAGGCGCAGCGCCTGTTCCGGCGCGGCACTGGTGGCGGTGGGTTCACTGCCAGCCGCAGGGGGCTGCAGCGCGTGCAACTGAGCCCGCAAACCCGCCACTGCGGCGTCGACCACTCCGTCGCCCAGCAAGCCCCGCTGCGATTCCAGCACGGCCATGGCGGTGTGCAGCGCCTGTGGGGACGGCGGCGGTGGATCGATGGGCGGGTCGGTCATGGGTACCGCCGACTGCTCAGACCGACTGCCCTGCCAGCTGCGGCTGGCGTGCTGCCAGCAGCATGCGGGCAAAAGCCACCACTTCTTCGGCCACCATCTCGCAGGCTCTCAGCGCCACCGGGTCGGCAGCCTGGCCTTCGACACCGAAAGGCTGGGTGGTCGAGTTCAGGGCGGCGCCGAATGGCGTCCGCCAGCCGCGCAACGAATGCACGAATTCGCGCAGTGACGCCAGGGTCGAGCCCATCGCCTGCGGTCCTTCGGCACAGACGATGCAGCCGACTGCCCGACCCTGCATGTAGACGCGCTCATCGGTGCGCAAATCTTCGTTGAAGTCGACCGCGTTTTTCACCAGGCCCGAGACACCCCCGTGGTAGGCGGGGCTGACGATCACCACGCCGTCGGCACAGCGCAGCGCGTCGACCAGTGCCAGAGCGGCAGCGCTGCGGGCGGGCCGCGACGGATCGTAGGGTTCTGTGGGCATCTGCGCGCTGCCGAAGGTCAGGGTCTCACAACCCAGCGTGCGCGCGTGTGCCAGCGCCACGGTCAATGCCCGTTCGGACGTGGATCCGAGGCGGGTGGTGCCGCCCAGGGCCACGATCAAGGGAGTCACGGTCATGAAAGCACTTGGCGGGAGTTGGAAGCCGCCGGAGTTTAGGACACCCCTGCACAGCCGAAGTCCCGATGGCCAAGGTGGGAGCCGCACGGTACAAAAGACGCGTCGTCGAAAACCAGGGTTTTGGTGCCGTGCAGGCTGTTCTGCACAGCCCGACGGAACCCACAACCAGGAGACAAGACCCATGGGCCACCGCATTCGTTTCGGCATCTTCCTCGCACCTTTCCACAAGCCGGGCATCAACCCGACACTGGCGCTCGAACAAGATCTCGAATTGATTTCGTGGCTCGACCGCTGCGGCTACGACGAAGCCTGGTGCGGTGAACACCACTCGGCGGGCAGCGAGATCAGCGCCAGTCCCGAGATCCTGATCGGCTTACCGCCGTTTGACATCAGGTGCCGGCCGAACGACCGCTGCCCGAAGGCTCGAACTGGCGCTATCGACCCTTCAGCAACGTCGAACGACAGCTACCGAAGTTTCGTCGCCGCGCCTGGATGTCGATCGATGTCAGCTTTCAAGGTACAGCGGTCGGCCGTCGCGAAAACCGCCGCCGGCTCCTATGGGTCGAAAGCGTAAGTTCGTGACCATCGGATGCAGTCGTTCGCCTCCGAACTTTTCGCGATCGCCGTGCGGCACGCGCGAACGATTGCTGTCGTCGCCACGGACTTTCTCCGCCGCTTGGGCGAGGGTCGGGCCCCAAGCCGGACCGGTGCTCGCCAGGAGAACCGCCGCTGGATCCTATGGGTCGATCACGTTTCCGAGTGCCAGCCTTCTGGCAGTGCACCTCAAGGCATCAGCCTCTCCCTCAGCTTCGACCACCGGCGTTCGTCGCGCCTGCCCTTGACGGCCATCGCCAGCGCCCGTCTCTGCCCCACCAGCACGACCAAGCGCTTGCCGCGGGTGATGCCGGTGTAGATCAGATTGCGCTTGAGCATCATGTAGTGCTGTGTGGACAGCGGAATGACCACGACGGGGTACTCGGACCCCTGTGACTTGTGGATGGTGGTTGCATAGCAGAGCACAAGTTCATCCAGCTCGCCGAAGGGGTAGCGCACAAGCCGACCGTCGAACTCGGCGACGAGCTCGTCCTCCTCGCGGTCGATCTCGGCAACGAAGCCGATGTCGCCGTTGTAGACCTCGCGGTCGTAGTTGTTCTCGATCTGCATGACCTTGTCGCCAATGCTGTACGCCGAGCCGAACTTCTCCACGCTGTGCTCGCCCGGCGGATTCAGCGCGGCCTGCAAGGCCTGGTTGATGGCGCGCGCTCCCGTGACGCTGCGGTTCATCGGACACAGCACCTGGATGTCGCGCACGGGATCGACCCCAAACTTCCCCGGCAGCCGCTTCTGGACGAGATCGACCACCGTCTGCGCGATCGCCTCAGGATCCTCGACCGGCAGCATGTAGAAGTCCGAGGTTTCGCCTGCGGCAGGCAACGACGGGAGCATTCCCTGGTTGATCTGGTGTGCGCTGCGCACGATGCGCGACGTGGCGGCCTGCCGAAACACCTCCGTCAGGCGAATGACCGGCACCGCGCCGGATTCGATCAGGTCGGTCAGGAACTGACCAGGACCGACCGAAGGCAGTTGATCCACGTCGCCGACGAAAATCACCGCGCTGCGGCTGGGCACCGCTTTGAGCAGTTGGCTGGCCAGCGGCACATCGATCATCGAGCACTCGTCGGCGACCAGCAGATCGCAGTCCAGCGGCGAGTCCTGCTTCCGCTTGAACTGACCTGTCGCAGGATCCACCTCCAGCAGCCGGTGGATGGTCTTGGCCTCCAGGCCCGTCGACTCCGACAGCCGCTTGGCCGCGCGGCCCGTGGGTGCGCAAAGCAAGGCCTTGACCT
>Ga0335397_10008558_pt1 | contig 12874 bp, 9 predicted proteins | sample MAT04_FD_205740 | JGI IMG/M metagenome (GOLD analysis project Ga0335397, IMG submission 205740) | Freshwater microbial communities from Lake Fryxell liftoff mats and glacier meltwater in Antarctica - MAT-04 (spades assembly) (version 2) ...
AATCGCTGGCGCAAGAACGCGAACATCGCGCGCAGGCTCTGCGCCTCGCCGCCCTTGGGCCGACCCGGGCGTTCGGTGTCGTTCCAGGAGTACACGTCGATGTGTGCCCACGGAATCTCCGCCGGCACGAAGCGCTCGAGGTACAGCGCCGCAGTGATCGCGCCCGCGTGTCGCGAGGCACCGCTGTTGGCAAAGTCCGCGATGCCCGAATCGAGCATGGTCCGATAGCCCTGCCACAGCGGCAGCTGCCACAGCGGGTCATGCTGTTCGCGCCCGCAGCTTAAGATCTGCGCGGCCAGATCATCGCGATTGGCGAACAGCGCGGGCAGATCGGGTCCCAGCGCCACCCGCGCCGCACCGGTGAGCGTGGCGAAATCCACGATCAGCTCGGCGCGCTGCTGGGCGGCAAAGGTCAGTGCATCGCACAGCACCACGCGGCCTTCGGCATCGGTGTTGTCGATCTCCACGTTGAAACCCGCGCGCGTGCGGATCACCTCGCCGGGCCGATAGGCGTTGCCGGAGATCGCGTTCTCGACCGCCGGCACCAGCAGGTTCAGCCGCACCGGCAGCTTGTGCACCATCACCAGCTCGGCCAGCGCGATCGCGTGCGCGGCACCGCCCATGTCCTTCTTCATCCAGCGCATGAACTCCGCGCTTTTCATGTCCAGACCACCGGTGTCGAAGCAAACGCCCTTGCCGACGATGGCCAGCTGCGGGTGGCGCGGGTCGCCCCAGGTCACCTGCAGCAAGCGCGGCGGTCGATGCGAGGCGCGGCCGACCGCGTGGATCGCGGGAAAGTTCGCGCTCAGCAGTTCCTCGCCGACCCACTCGTGGAACTTGCCGCCATGCACGGTGGCGATGCCGGAGGCGATGGCCGCCAGCTCCGCTGGCCCCATGTGCTCGGTCGGCGTGTTGATAAGGTCGCGCACCAGTGCAGTGGCACCGGCCAGCGCGCGCAGGGCCAGCCCGTCGCACGCGGCCGGCAGCAGCAGCCGCGCCGGCGCGCGGCGTGCGCTCTTGTAGCGGGTGAACTGGTAAGCGCCGAGTGCGAATCCCAGCGCTGCGCGCGCGGCATCGATGGCCACGCTGCCCTCAGCCAACACGTAGTCGCCTTCGGGCAGCGCCTGCGGAAGGTGCGCGAGCGAATACTGGCCCGGCGCATCCGGCAGCCCGACCAGCACTCGTGCCAGTCCGCCGTCGGCACCCGGCAGGCCGCACCAGGTGCCGGCAATTGCGGAAAAACCATTGCTGATCACCCAGCGGCGGATCGTCGCGGATTCGGACTCCAGCCACGCCGGCAGTGTCGCGGCGCTGACCGGAAGCAGCGGGATCGCCTGTGGCGAGGTATCGATCAATACCGTCACGGTTGGCGCTCCCGCTGCGCGATGTCCTGCACATGGGCATCGAGTGCTGCTTCCAGTTCGGCCAGGCTCGCGATCTCGACATCCGGGCGGCCCGCGTGCGGCCACGCCAGCGCCTCGCGATTGAGCCATACGCCGATCATCCCGGCGCGCTGTGCACCCAGTACATCGAGCTCGGCATCATCGCCGACATGCGCGATCTGTGCGGCCGGCACGCCCAGCGCGCTGGCCGCACGCGCGAAAATCGCCGGCTCCGGCTTGGCAGCACCGGTAGTGCGCGCGCATACACGTACCGCGAAGTGCGCACCGATGCCGATCCGGTCCAGATCGGCGTTGCCGTTGGTAAGGCTCGCGATCGGCCAGCGAGCGGCCAGTCGCTCGAGCGCTGGGCCCGCGTCGGGATACAGCGTCACCCTGTTGCGGGCATCGAAAAACGCCTCGAAGGCGCGCTCGACGTGCGACTCGTCATAGCCGTGCGGCTGCAGCACTGCGCGCAGCGACAGTTTGCGCAGCTCCGTGAAGTCGTGCGCCAGGTGCGGATGCGCAAGCCAGGTCCGTTCGCGCAGTTCGCGCAGGCTGTCGGTCGGCCATGCGGCCGCCACCTCGGGGCAGTGCGTGCGCAACCAGTGATCGAGCGCGAGCTCGGCCTGCACGATCGCCGGCCCGATCGGCCACAGCGTGTCGTCCAGATCGAGCGAGAGGGCGCGGATCATGTATTCAGCGACAGAACACGGCCGGCGCGCAGCCCGCGACCGCAGTCGCTTCGCTCGCGCGGCTGCCAGCATTGGTTTTGCTGGCGCGCACGCTGGCAGTGAACGGCGGCGGCGCGCGTTCGCGCGGCAGGTCGGCCAGGCGCTGGGGATTGCTGCGCATGCTCTTCGGCGGCGCCGGTACGGCGGGTGCCGGCGGCACGGCGGCGATCACGCGCACGCCAAGCCGCGCATGGATCTTCGCCTCGCGTTCCGCGCTGCCGCGACGCACCACCTGCGCCTCGCGCGCGGGCAGCAGCTGGCGCCGTCGCCACTCGACGAGCAGGGCAGGTTCGGAGCGGATGAACTCGCGCACCTGGCGCGCAGTCTGCAGCGTGCCCGGCAAGCCCGGCGTTTCGCGGCGCGCCGCGACATACAGGCGTGTCGGCAGTGGATAGGTCCCGCTTTGCAACGTGGCAAGGCTGGGCGCCACGCCATCGATGGCCAATCTTTGCAGCTTGCGATCGCTGGCCACCAGCGAATTCAGGCTCACTCCGATCGCCATCGGGTCGATCGCCACCGCGCCCTCGAGCTGCTGGGTATTGATGTACCAGCGCTTGGCCGCGACCCGTGCCGAGCCCTTGCCGAACAGCAGCCGGCGCAAGCTCCACTCCACGCCATCGAGTGGGCCGGCCACGGCGTAGAGATTGATCGCGCCCGGAGTGCCGCCCAGCGCCGCCCAGTCGGTGATGCGCCCGGCGTAGATGTCGCGCAGCTGCTCGATGCTGAGGTTTTTGACCGGATTGCGCGCGTGGGTGAGCAGCGCCAGCGCGTCCCACGCCACGGTCGTGAAGTGCAGGTTCTTTTCGATCACCGTGTCGGGATCGGCGGGCCGCGCGCTGCCCACCAGCGAGGCCCTGCCGAGTGCGACCGCCTCCAGCGCCGACATCGTGCCGAGCGCGCGCACCGTGACGGGCACGCTGCGGCGCAACTGGTAGGTGCGTGCCGTATCGGCCATGAATGCCCGCGCCGCCGGCAGATCGCCATACCACGAGTTGTCCGCGCTGCTCGCCGATGCCTGCGCCAGCACGCTGCCGCAAAACGCGCACAGCAGGGCGCAGACCACGCCACGCAACGACCCGCTTTCCCAACGCTTGAAATGCATGTAGTCCTGCCACGCTGATCCGACCGGCCATGATAGCGCGGCGCCCGCCGTGGCCTGTGCAGGTCGGCGCGCCATGGTTGCCGGCGCGCCTGCGCGCACAGCCGGCGGAAAACACGCCAGGTCTGTGCGCGCGTTGCGGCGCATCAGCGCAGCGCGACCAGAAACATCTGCTGTCCTCGCTGCACGGTCAGCACGAGATGTCGCTGCGGGATCGCCAGCGCCTGTTCGAAGGCATCGAGGTTGGCCATCGCGCGTCGATCCACACCGACGATCACATCGTCCTTGGCCAAGCCCAGCGCGGCCGCCGCGCTGCCTTCGGCGACTGCGGTGATCACCACCCCGACGCCGCGACCATTGCGCGGTGGCCGATCGGCAAGCCGCGCACCGTCCAGGCGTTGATCGAGGCTGGCGCCGGTTGCGCGCCGCAGGGTCGGTGCGGTGAGCGTGGCCTTGAGCAGCAGCGGCGCGCCGTCGCGCAGCACGCGCAGGGTTACTTCCTTGCCCAGCGGCAGCAGGCCCTCAAGATTGGCCAGATCCGCGGCGCTGTTGACCGCACGACCTTCGATCACCCCGATCACATCGCCGGGCTTCAGACCCGCCCGCGACGCGGGCGAATCGTCCAGCACGCGGGTCACCACCGCGCCGCGGCCAGGGTCGGTTTTCAATAGGCTCGCCAGCTGCTCGTCCAGATCCTGCGCCTGCACGCCGAGCGATCCGCGGCGCACCTCGCCATGGGCCAGCAGCTGGCGCATCACCTCGCGTGCGAGGCTTGCAGGAATCGCAAAGCCAATGCCCACATTGCCGCCCGACGGGCTGAAAATCGCGGTGTTGATGCCGATCAGTTCACCGCGCAGATTGACCAGCGCGCCGCCGGAATTGCCGGGATTGATCGAGGCATCGGTCTGGATGAAGTTCTGCACGCCCAGACCGCGCAGGCCGCTGCGCCCGAGTGCGGAGACGATGCCGCTGGTCACGGTCTGCCCGAGTCCGAAGGGATTGCCCACCGCGATCACGAAATCGCCCACCCGCAGCCGATCGGAATCGGCCAGCGGCAGCGCGACCAGATCGGTGGCCTCGACCTTGATCACCGCCACGTCCGAATCCGGATCGGCGCCGACCAGCGTCGCAGCCAGCGTGCGCCCATCGGACAGGGTCACCGAGATGTCGTCGGCACCATCGATCACGTGGTTGTTGGTCAGCACATGGCCCGCGCGCGCATCCACCACCACGCCCGAGCCGAGCGACTGCTGAATGCGCTCGCGCGGCATGTTCGGGATGCCGAAGAAGTGGCGGAAAAACGGATCGTTGGCGAACGGATCGCGCACCGCGACCCGGGTCCTCGAGTTCACGTTGACCACCGCCGGCGTGACCGATTCAAGCATCGGCGCCAGAGTCGCCATCGGCGCGCCCGTCGCATCCAGTGGGATCACGCCTGCCGCCCGGCCCGCACCGGGGCTTGCCGACACGCCGATCAGGATACCGATCGAGAACAGCCTGATGACCGAATTCACATGCGACATGCGCTGCTCCAGTGCACGATTGCGCCGCCGGGCGACCCCAAGATGTTGTGGCCGAGGGAAACGACTGCAAGACACAAAATCTCTAATTTCGGTTCTGTGATCAGACCCGGTGGAAAGCGAGGAACTTCGGTGAAACCATTGATTTTCTTAGATAAAAAACTACTTGACGGACCCGGAATACCGGCGTAACGTCGTCCCGGTCGCGGCTACAAGATGTTGTGTTCGCAGTTTTCGGTGGTCCTACCGGTTGGGGTAGTCCTGGCGGCGGTCAGGCCGCACCAGCGGGGCAGGTTGGGACCACGTAATGCCCACCACAGTTTCCATCAATCCGGGTGAATTGCGGCGCCGGTGGCGTCGGGGACGGCTTTTCCCCGCGTTCGGGTCGTGATCAAAACAAAAACAAACAACGTGGGCCGCGATCGAGCAGCCCGGCATTTGGGAGGTCAGCAGTCCAATGAGCACGGTTCGTCTGGAGGCAGCCAGCGCCCGCGGTGAGGTCGAGGTTCCGCTCCAACCCGCGTCCTACGATATCTGGGACAAGAAGTATCGCCTCAAGACCAAGCAGGGCGATCCGGTCGATGCCAGTATCGACGATACTTACAGCCGCGTCGCGCGCGCGCTGTCGGGCGCTGAAACCAGCGCCGAGAAGCAGCAATACTGGTTCGAGCGTTTTGTCTGGGCCCTGCGCCGCGGAGCGATTCCCGCTGGTCGCATCACGTCCAACGCCGGCGCGCTCGCGCACAAGCCGGCCACCAGCACCATCAACTGCACCGTCTCGGGCATCATCCCCGACTCGATGGACGGCATCCTGGAGAAGGTCCATGAGGCCGGCCTCACGCTCAAGGCCGGCTGCGGCATCGGCTACGAGTTCAGCACCCTGCGCCCGCGCGGCGCCTACGTCAGCGGTGCGGGCGCCTACACCTCCGGCCCCCTGTCGTTCATGGATATCTACGACAAGATGTGTTTCACGGTGTCGTCGGCCGGCGGCCGCCGCGGCGCGCAGATGGGCACCTTCGACGTCAGCCATCCCGACGTCAAGGAGTTCATCAAGGCCAAGCGCGAGGACGGGCGCCTGCGCCAGTTCAACCTCTCGCTGCTGATCACCGACGAGTTCATGCAGGCGGTGGAAGACAACGCCGAGTGGCCGCTGGTGTTTCCGGTCAATCTCAAGGAAGCCCACGAGATTGACGTCGACGACCCGAGCAAGGTCATCTGGCGCGAATGGCCCACCACGGCCACGTACGTGACCCGCGACGACGGTCTGGTCGCGTGCAAGATCTACGGCCATGTCCACGCCCGCCGGCTGTGGGACATGATCATGACCAGCACCTACGACTTTGCCGAACCCGGCTTCATCCTGATCGACCGCGTCAACCAGATGAACAACAACTGGTGGTGCGAGAACATCCGCGCGACCAACCCTTGCGGTGAGCAACCGCTGCCGCCCTACGGCTCCTGCCTGCTCGGTTCGGTCAACCTGACCAACTTCGTGCGCGACCCGTTCGGGCCGAAGGCGCGCTTCGACTGGGAGGAATACCGAGAGGTCGTGCGCGTATTCACCCGCATGCTCGACAACGTGGTCGAGATCAACGGCCTGCCGCTGCCGCAGCAGCGCGGCGAGATCACCCGCAAGCGCCGCCACGGCATGGGATTCCTCGGTCTGGGCTCGAGCGTGACCATGCTCAAGATGAAGTACGGCTCGCCCGAGGCCTGCGCCTTCACCGAGCAGGTCTCGCGCGAGATGGCGCTGGCCGGCTGGGAAACCGGCCTGAGTCTGGCCAGGGAAAAGGGCCCGGCCCCGATCATGGACGAGGACTTCAGCGTCGATGCCGAGATGCTGCGCAAGCGCCCCGAGATGGTCGCCGACGGCTACCAGGTCGGCGATATGGTCAAGGGCCGCGTGCTGCACGCGCGCTACTCGCGTTACATGCAGCGCATCGCCAGCGTCGCCCCCGAGCTGGTCGCCGAACTGGCCGAGGTCGGCGCGCGTTTTACCCACCACAGCTCGATCGCCCCCACCGGCACCATCTCGCTGTCGCTGGCCAACAACGCCAGCAACGGCATCGAGCCCAGCTTTGCCCACAGCTACAGCCGCAACGTCATCCGCGAGGGCCGCAAGACCAAGGAAAAGGTCGAGGTCCTCAGCTACGAGCTGCTCGCCTACCGCACCCTGATCAACGCCAAGGCCAAGCCCTACGGCGCCGAGGCCGACGAGAAGCTGCCCGAGTACTTCATCGCCGCCGACGATGTCTCGCCCACCGAGCACGTCGACATCCAGGCTGCCGCCCAGATTTGGGTCGATTCGTCGATCTCCAAGACCGCCAACGTACCCACCGACTACCCCTACGAAGACTTCAAGGACATCTACCGCTACGCCCACCGCCAGGGCCTGAAGGGCTGCACGACCTTCCGTTTCAACCCCGCCGCCTTCCAGGGAGTGCTGGTCAAGGAAGCCGATCTTGAGAACACCATCTATCGTTTCGAACTGGAGGACGGTAGTGTTGTCGAGGTCAAAGGCAATGAGGAGATCGAATACGATGGCGAGCTGCACACCGCGGCCAACCTGTTCGATGCACTGAAGGAAGGGTATTACGGCAAGTTCTGAGCATCATGCGATTTCATCGGACCGCTTCACTCGGGCCGCCGCAGGCGCATAATGTGCAGGGTCGTCCCCAACAAAACCCCGATCAGCCGGAGGGAAAGCGATGAGCAACGAGAACGAAGGTGTGATGTCGTCGATCGCGCATGCGGTCGAGCCTGCAGTTGAAAAAGTCCAGCAGGCGAGTGCAGCCGTGGTCGCCGAAGCCAAGCAGGTAGTCGCCAAGGTCGAGAAGAAGGCCGCCGAGGTCAAGAAGGCGGTGGCCAAGCAGGTCGACGTCGTCAAGGCCAGCGCCAGCAAGGCGATCGGCGAGGCGAAGAAAGCCGTAGGCATGGCCAGGGAGGCCGTAGCCACCCAGGTCAAGGCAGCCAGGAAGGCGGCAAAGAAGGTGGCAAAGAAAGCCGTCAGCAAGGCCAAGCCCGCCAAGAAAGCGGCCAAGAAAGTTGCCAAGAAAGCTGCCAAGAAAGCTGCCAAGAAAGTCGCGAGAAAGCCTGCCAAGAAGGCCAAGCCCGTAAAGGCCGCCAAGCGCGGCGCGAAGAAGGTGGCCAAAAAGGCGTCCAAGACGACCGCGAAGAAGCCGGTCAAGAAGGCTGCCCGGAAAGCAATCAAGAAGGCCGCGCCAAAGAAGGCCGTCAAGAAGGCCGCGAAAAAGAAGGCCAAGAAGAAGTAGTCGGTAAGCAGCATCTTCCGCGACGCACGGGCGCGCCGGTTTCGGCGCGCCGTTTCCCCCAACGTACGCGCTCTGCGCGTGACACAATGGGTTGTTTGTCACTGCAACAGTGCACCACCCGCTACGGCGCGGCATCACCCCAGGCCCGCAACCGGACGCATCCATGGCCCAACACCGCGACATCGCTCCTTCCCCGCCGTGCACACCCGGCGCGCGCGCCGCACCCGCGTCCCACGCCGCACCCTAAGCAGCATTCGCTGAACCCGGGCGCGATTCCCGCGACCGTCCACCCCACCGTCAACTCGCCTTCGGAAGTCCCATGGCCATCAAGATCAACCAGAAGATCAAGGCGTACGCCGTCGCCAAACCGGAAGACAAAAACGCCGCGCCCGCAGCGCTGGCGGTCGATGCCGACGAGGTGATCGAGCTGCCCAAGGCCGAAGTCATCCAGATGCACGAAAAGGTCGAACGACCCGACGTGCTGATCGGCAGCACCTACAAGATCAAGAGCCCGCTGTTCGAGCACGCCCTGTACGTGACCATCAACGACATCGTGCTCAACCGCGAGACCGAATACGAATCCCGCCGTCCCTTCGAGATCTTCATCAACTCGAAGAACATGGACCACTTCCAGTGGATCGTCGCTCTCACCCGCATCATGAGCGCGGTGTTCCGCAAAGGCGGCGACGTCACCTTCCTGGTCGAAGAAATGAAAGCCGTATTCGACCCCCGCGGCGGCTACTTCAAAGGCGGCGGCGTCTACATGCCCTCGATCGTCGCCGAGATCGGCGCAGTCGTCGAAGAGCATTTGAAGATGATCGGCATGATCGTCGACCCCGACATGAGCCCCGCCACCAAGGCGCTCATCGCTGAAAAGCGTGCCGCGTACGAAGCGCAGCAGGCCAAAAAAAAAACTGAGCTGACAAACTCGCCGCAGTCCAGCATCTGCTCATCGCAACGTGCGGGAGAGGGGACCGCCGCCGCAGAATCCGCGATTTTCTCCATCACCCACGACCTCGCCGGCGCCGCTGCCAGCACCGCCCGCAGGGCCAATGACGTCGATACGATCCCCGGCGCGGTCCTCTGCCCGAAGTGCAACGCCAAGGCCATGGTCATCATGGACGGCTGCGCGACGTGCCTGAGTTGCGGGAATTCGAAGTGCGGATGAGTGGCGCGGCGCTTGCCGCCAGGTAATCGCGGCAGACTAGGCTCGCAGCGTCAGGGGCGCTCGTTCGCGCCTGAAATCGAATGCACGAGCGCACCCTGTGCGCGACCGGCACACCCGGGTGCGTCGAAGATAGGATTGGGACGGTCGCGCACAGGGTGCGCTCCTACCGTGCACCGCGCAGGTGTGGATCCTGCAGGCAACAACTGGCGTAGCTCGAACGTCACCCTTGCATCGCGCGCGCCGCGGCGCATGATCGTGTTCGGCGAATCCCTCGCCCGGAGGAAGCGACCATGCGCATGACCACCACCTCGACCCTCGATGGCTACAAGGTCAGCCGCTATCTCGGCGTGGTCACCGGCGAGGCGATCCTCGGCGCCAACATCTTCCGCGACTTCTTCGCCGGCATCCGCGACATCGTGGGTGGGCGCTCGGGCTCGTACGAGAAGGTGCTGCGTGATGCCAAGGACACCGCGATGCGCGAGATGATGGAACACGCCAAGCGCCTCGGTGGCAATGCGGTGATCGGCGTGGACCTCGACTACGAGACCGTGCAGGTCGGCAACGGTGGCGGCATGCTGATGGTGTCGGCGTCGGGCACGGCGGTGGTGCTGGACAACGCCAGAGGCGCGGTACCGCGCGTTGCCGGTCGGCCTGCAGCATGGGGCTGGCCATTGCGCCATGCGCATTGCCGCCCACGCTGCTACGCGGAGGACGCCCGCGCGTGCCGCGCCAGCGTCACGGCACCAGTTCCATCCACCGCGTGGGCCGTGCATCTGCCGGAACGTACAGCGGATGGCGCGGCGCGCCGCTGGCGGTCAGGCCGAGGTGGTGCAGGCGCACGCCGGCGACGTGCAGCATTCCCACCGCTTCCGCCGCGCGCACGATGCCGCGTCTGCCGCCGCTGGCACCCCATGCACAGACCACCAGCGAGGCGCGGCGCGCGCAGCGCTTGAGCCACGCGTCGCTGCGCGGACCGATCGGGTCGGGTGCTGCGAACAGCGCATCGGGATCGGTGCACACGCGGCCGAACAGGTTCACCACTTCGAGGTGGGTGAATCCCCAGGCTGCGGCGAAGCCGATGCAGCGGCGGACCGTGGGATCGTCGCGGCGGCCATCGGCCATGCTGGGATTGAGCATCACGAACAGCAGCGGCCCGTTACCTGCTGGCGACTGCCAGCCGGCGAGCAGATCGCCCTGCGCCTTGCCGATCTCGCGGCCGAGCAGATAGCGATAATGGCGATCCGGTGAGAAGCGGGCCCAGCGGCGCACGCGGGCGATCCTGTCGGCAAATGGCAGCGGTGTCGGGCAGCGCCCGCGTGATGGCAGCACCTGCGCCGGTTACTTCGACCCCACGCCGGTGAGCTCGGCGCTGAGTGCGACCAGTCGCGCGCGCACCGCGGCGTCCGCGGCCTGCGCGTGCGGCGTGGCAACCTTGGCATCCCGATAGAAGGCGCCCGCCTGCAGCGACGGTGCGGTGATCAGGCGCATCACGGTGTCGCGGCCCTCGGCAACGGTGCTCTGCACCGGAATGCCGAGGCTCTTGACCATCGTGGTGTCCATCAGGGTCGCCGGATGCAGCGAGATCATGGTGATTCCGTCGTTGGCGAACGATGCTGCGAGCTGCATCGTCATCATCACCTGCGACAGCTTGCTCTGGCCGTAACCGCGCGCGTTCGCGCCCGGCTGCTCGAGCATCACATCGTCGAAGTCGATCGGGTCGGCGCTGCCCGAGGCGACGTTGATCACGCGCGAGGGTGCGGCTGCCTTCAGCACCGGCCGCAGCGTATTCACCAGCACCCAGCCGGCCAGATAGTTCACCGCGAACTGCAGCTCGTAGCCGTCGGCGCTGGTGCGGCGCGGCTGCTCGCCGGTGAACGCGATACCGGCGTTGTTGACCAGCAAATCGAGCTCGGGAACCTCGCGCGCGATGGTGTTGGCGAAGGTCTTGACCGCGTCGAGCGAGGCGAAATCGGCGGCGACGAATCGCGCAGAACCCACGCCCGTGGCAGTGATCTCGTCGACCAGCGCCATGCCGCGCTCGGTGTTGCGGCCGTGCACGATCACGTGCGCGCCATCGGCGGCCAGCGCGCGCGCCAGCTCGCGTCCCAGACCATCGGTGGAACCGGTGATCAGCACCGTCTTGCCGGAATACGACAACGGCGCGGCCGGCTCGGCCGCGTGGGCGCCCAGGCCAAGCAACAGCGCGAGAGCGATGAGAAAGCTGGGAATCGGCAGGCGCATGGTCAGGATCTCCTCGGGTCAGTGCGCAGGGTAGGGTGCGCGTGCGCTTGGGACAACCCGATCGCGTCTTGCGCATGGACTGTATCAACCACGCTTCTTCTGCGGTGCCCCACACAGCGCGTTACTGCCCGCGCGCACCGTTCAAGCCCGCGCCTCGGAACTGCAAAGCTTGCCCAGCCCATCCTGTCGCGCTGTGGGAGCCGGCATGCCGGCGACACCGGCACCTGCCAAGCGCAACGAGCGCAAGGCCGCTGCAGCACCCTTCCGATCAGGGTCCGCTGACAGCAGGCGCAGTGGCGAATGGCTTGATCCCGAACTGCGCGTAGATCTCGGCGGGGAAATACACCGTGCCGTCCTTGACCACCATGCGGATCCGGCGCAACTGCGCAAGGTCGATGGTGGGATCACCCGGCACCAGGAAGAAATCGGCCAGCTTGCCGCGCTCGATCGAGCCCAGCGATTGGTCCTCGCCGAGATACGCGGCCATGTCGAGCGTGGCGCGCGTGAGCACCTGCGCCGGGGTGAAGCCGACCGCCTCGAACAGCATCATCTCGCGATGGTAGGCCAGCCCACCGCCCAGATCGGTACCGGGAATCAGCAGCACGCCGCGCTCGCGCATCTGACTGACCGTGGCCAGCAGCTTTTCCCATGCCGCCGCATAGGCCTCGGCATCGCCGGCCGCCGACATGTCGGTCCAGCCCTGCTTGGCATTGCGCTGCCAGCCGATCGGCATGTGGTCGATGATGTCGAGCGAGCCGCGCGGCACTTGGCCGGACTGGTGCAGCAGCAGGTTTTCGTGGATCGCGATGGTCGGCTCGACGGCGACCTTGTTGGCGAGGATCAGCTCGAAGGTCTTGCGCACCCGTGGCGACTGCAGGTCAAGGTCCTTCAGGCGCTTCAGAGCGGTCAGGCGCAGCAGGGTACGGGTGTCCTCGCCCTGATCGAGCACCCAGCCGAGCATGATCTGGTTGATATGGGTCAGCTCGTCGTAGCCGGCCTCGATCATCGCGTCGGCGTTGGAGAATGCCGGCACGTGGCCGCTGGCGCGCAGGCCCAGGCGATGCGCTTGCGTGACTGCGGCGGCCGACCACGCCGGGTTCATGCTGTTGTAGAGCTTGACCTGGATGAAGCCGTGCGCGGCATACCAGCGCACCGCATCGAGCGCCTGCGCCTGGCTCGCGACCAGGATGCCGTTGTTGGAGTTGTACGGGCTCCTGCCCTCGATCAAGCCGCTGCGTGCGATGCGCGGACCACCGACGCTGCCGGACTCGATGCTGCGGATAAGCGCATCCAGCACCGCGTTGTCGTTACCCATGTCGCGGCTGGAGGTGACGCCGGCGGCGATGTTGAGGATCGCGCCGTTCTGGCTGCTGTGCGCATGCATCTCGTACAGGCCGGGCACCAGGGTGCCGCCTTCACCGTCGATCATCACCTCGCCCGGCGTCGCGGGGCTATCCAGCG
>Ga0335397_10008559_pt1 | contig 12874 bp, 10 predicted proteins | sample MAT04_FD_205740 | JGI IMG/M metagenome (GOLD analysis project Ga0335397, IMG submission 205740) | Freshwater microbial communities from Lake Fryxell liftoff mats and glacier meltwater in Antarctica - MAT-04 (spades assembly) (version 2) ...
CTCAGGAGGGAGTAGAAAAGCGGAATAGAGCCGCCGCAACTCCCGCGCCCAGTGCATTCGCCAGCATATCGCCGTATTCATAGTACCGGCCGGGGATGAACGCGTATTGGACAAACTCCATCAGCACCCCGTAACCCGCCGTCAATCCAAAAATCAGGAGGTGCTCGCGCTCGGTGGCGGCCCGATTTTTAAATCGGGAAAACCCACGCAGCACCAACCAGGCCAGCACAGCATACACCCCTGCGTGAACCACTTTATCAGCCGAAAATAAATGAAGATCGGGGAGCTGCGGGTTGGGCAAAGTAGAAATGGCCGTGATCAGGAGCAGCCACAAAAAAGCCAGGCGATAATTTTTCATTGTTATTTTTGAATGCGCGGAATCATTATATCGTTCATCGTTCCTCGTTCATCGTTATTCCATAACCCCTTTGCGCTTCATTTTATAATAGTGTACGCCCGCCCCGAACACCCATCCTTCCCTGCCGGATTTGGTGCGGACTTTGACCCAATGGTCGGTTACTTTTTCATAGCCGAGGCTGATCTCCTCTGTTTTTTCAGATTTTTGGTTCAAAAAATACACTTGCTCGTACAAGTCGAGCTGGGCAACAAGTTCTCCTTTCAGGCCGGGCTGCTTGCGCATTTTGAGTCCGTCAATCGTGACATAAAGTGTCGAATATTTAGAAGCGCCTGCTGATGGTGCAGTGGCAGAAGGCGATGCGGATGGCTTGGCCGGTGTAGGCACCGGAGCCCTCAAGGTCGGTTGAGGCGCCGGAGTGATACTTTGTTGTACAGGCGTCACCGGCGGCGTTGCAAGCGGCTGTACGGTAGGACGCTGCGTATTTACAGGCGTGGGAGAAGGGGCTGGAACAGATCCGGCAGGTTGCGTCAACACCACCGTATCGCGGCGCACCGGCCGGTCTTCGAGGTCGTTGTCGCTGATTTCGCGTACCCGCCGCACCAGGTCAGAGCGACGACTGGAACATTTTGACACGGCCCACAGGGCGACACAGCCTAAAAAAACCAAAAGTATGAGCGACTCTGCTCTGGGTAGTTTCATAGGTGTTTTTATTTTTACCGCCAAAAGTAGCGCATCGTTGAATTTTTAGTGCTCAGTTTCGTATTTCCGGATCGAGCCTCCCCAAATTAGCCATTTTTTTGCCACTCCAACACCCAAATCCTCCAATACCTGAATCAAACGCTTGCAAACCCGCCGCACCCATGAGCCTGCTCCATCAAATTGCCCTTACACTGGTGCCCCAGGTGGGCGCAGTGACCGCCAAAAATCTCGTCCGTTATTGTGGGAGCGCAGAGGCTGTGTTTCGTTCGAAGCGACCCGAACTGTTGAGAATTCCCGGCATCGGCTCCTCCATTGCTGATGCGCTGCTGGCTGCCAGGCCGCTCGCATTGGCCGAGCGCGAACTCCTGTTTTTGGAGCAGCACCAGGTGGAGGCCGTTTTTTACACCGACGAGCGCTATCCGGTACGCCTCCGGCAATGTTACGACTGCCCGGCCCTTATTTTTTTCAAAGGCTCCTCCACCGACCTGCTCGCTGCCCGTCGCGTAGTCGGCATAGTGGGCACCCGGCAGCCGAGTGAATCGGGCAAAGCACTGTGCGAAGAAATTGTGGAAGGACTTCAAGCCTACAACGTACTGGTCGTCAGCGGGCTGGCATTTGGAATTGATGTCACGGCACATCGAAAGGCAGCTGCGCTGGACATTCCCAATATCGGGGTGCTGGGACATGGTTTGAGCAGCATTTATCCCAGTCAGCACCGCAGTGTGGCATTGCGGATGGTGGAAAACGGTGGCCTGATTTCTGAATATACCTCCGATACCAAACCCGACCGGGAGCACTTCCCGATGCGCAACCGCATCATCGCGGGCATGTGCGACGCGCTGGTGGTGGTGGAAACCGCCCTGTCCGGCGGCTCGATGATTTCCGCTCAATTAGCCGGACAATACGGGCGGGAAATTTTTGCAGTACCAGGCCGGGTGCGCGACCCGAAGAGCGCCGGTTGTAATCGGCTCATCAAAAATACCTCAGCCAAACTGATGGAATCCGCCGCAGACCTGGCCGTTGCCATGCGCTGGCAGGAAGCCGGAAAACCGCAAGTGGTCCAGACTCAACTTTTTCTCGATCTCAGTCCGGAAGAGCGCTTGCTGCTGGATCTCATTCGCCAGCAACCGGAGATTGCCGTGGATCAACTCACCGTGGCCACCCGGCTTTCGCCCGGCGAACTGGCCGCCGCCATCCTCGGCCTCGAGTTTAAAGGCGCCGTTCGTACCCTGCCAGGCAAGCGGTATATCGTAGTTTGAAGTTCGAAGTTTGAAGTTCGAACTTCAAACCTCGAACTTCAAACTAAATTATCGTCCTCCGAAAATGCCGCCGAGCACACTGCTCAACACATTGCCGGATTGTTGTTGTTGCTGCTGTTGCTGTTGCTGACCACCACCGAGCACACTGCCGAGTACATTGCTCAACAGGTCGCCGAAACCGCCCGACTGAGCGTTTTGTGCGGAGCCGGTCAGAATGCCTGCCAGGTTGCCAAGATCAAGTCCACCCTGATTTTTGGCGCGGCCCAATACACTCATGACAATCGGAGCCAGGATCGGCATCAACTTCATAATCTGGCCCATACTGAGACCCGAGCTTTCTCCAATCTGTTCAGCCGCAACTTCCTGCCGGTTGCCCAGCACGTGTCCGAGGATCCCCATCCCGTTGGCTGCACTGGTAGGCTGATTGTTGCCCCCGGTCATCATACCGCCTACCATACCGAAGAGATCGTCGAGCATACTGCCATCGTGGTCGCGGTCAAGCGCAGCACCGAGTGAAGCGAGGCCACCTTCTGAAGAAGCATTATTTGCGAGGCCACCGACCAAAGTAGCGAAAATACCGTTGGCGGCTTGCGCTGTTTGTTCTGGCGCTGCACCGATGTGTTCGCTGAGTTGGCCGATCATATCATCAGAAAGTTGGCCTTGAAGGATGTTCAATAAGTTCATAATCAGAAACTTAGAAAAATTTGAAAGTAGTTAAAAAATATAGTGCCAGGTATCTGCCCGTGCACTGGAAACTTTATACGAAAAGCTGGTCAAAAGTAGCATACCTATGGCCGGTGGGTTGGAGAAAACGGCATAAAATTGGCCTGCTGACAAATTATTTTTTTACGCTCGCTCCAATTGCCGGAAAACCCGCATTTTTACGCGGTTCGCCGCCCAACAAACTTACGCTCGGGGCGTTCTTCGGCATAATGACCGACTGACCGAATTTTTATGGATTATCGCGCTGCTAAACAATTTATCGTCACTAAACTCCGTGCTGAACTGTCCAATCAGTTGCACTATCACGGATTGCATCATACGCTGGATGTACTGAAAATGGCGACTGAAATTGCGGAAAATGAAGGCGTGAGCAGCCACGACCTGGTACTCATCAAAACGGCGGCGTTGTTCCACGATGCGGGTTTCGTCAAAAATAAACATGCCGGCCACGAGGTCGAAGGTTGCCTGATTGCCCGCGCCGCGCTGCTGAAATTTGGTTATCCGGAAGCCGATATCGAAACCATCTGCGGCATGATCATGGCGACTAAGATCCCGCAATCGCCCGGCACCCTGCTCGAACAAATCATCTGTGACGCCGATCTTGACTACCTGGGGCGGGAAGATTTTTATCCGATCGGCTATTCTCTTTTTGAAGAGATGAAGACCTACCACCTGATTAGTGATGAGTACGCCTGGAACCGCCTTCAAGTCAGTTTTTTAAGCGCTCACCGCTTCCACACGCAAACGAACAAGACGTTCCGCGAGCCGGTGAAACAGCAATACCTGGAGGAGTTGAAAGACCTGGTTTCAGGATATTGACAGTCGGACCGGTCAATTTTATCCGGGCAATTCCTGAGCAGGTTTTGCAGATAAAATCTTCACGCCGTGGAACCGCAGCAAATGCCCTTCTGCCTGTTCATTGTAAATGCAGAGAATCAATGTATTCCGTTGTTTGGAATCGTTTGGAAAAAGGATTTTGACCGGGTTGTGGAGGTAGCCGCGCTCTCCAAATAATTGCAATTGACTTTGACGGGGCCTTTTGAACAGCCGCAACTCCGCAGCCGACTCCGGCAACGGCACCTCTCCATACCCTTCTTCCTGCAAAAATTGCCGGACCATCTCATAGGTGTACGCCAGCCTCGACCCGGCAAACACAGTGCGATACTCCCAGCCGTCGCAGCGGCCACCCATGTAGTCCGATCCCGCCTCTGGGAACTGTTCCCGCATGGGAATATGCGGCTCATCGGGGGCAATCAATACCTCCGGCTCGCTCGCCTCTTCTTCAAAGCCAAATTCGTCGTAGGTCATATTGGCGGCAAAAATAGAAACAAAAAGTTTTATCTCTTAAAAAATTTGAAGTTGGAGAAGTTCGAACTTCTTCACTCTATTAAGATCTCATCCACGAACACCCAGCATTTCTGCCCCGCTCCGGAATGCCATTGGGGATTGTGCAAAAGATTCTCCACCCGCACTTTCAGGTAACGCGCCCGGACAGGCTGTGGAATGCTTTCACTCCGTACACCCGCTTTGTTTTCCTGCATGCCTGTCGGCGCAGGATATTGGGCCCGGACACAAGGCGACCACCGCTTGCCATCATTCGAAGTCCAGGCTTGTAAGCCGTTCGGTGCAAATACCCAGGATCCGTTGTTTTCGGCGTAGTGAACGCTCAGGCGTTGAAATTTAATCGGTTCGCCAAAATCCAGTACAGCCGTCAGGTGTTCGCCTTCATAGCCGAGAAAATTTTTGTCGGTGATGGACTCCCCCACCCTGCCGTCGTGCAGCGAAGCCGCGCCCTCACCGGGGTACTTGGGAGACGGCGGCAGGGCCAGTGTCACCGACTTGGGTCGCCACTTGCTTTTCACGAAAGAAGCCTCCACGACCGGGCTGTTTGCCCAACCGTCTTTGGCAGCGATGGCGCGCAGTTGGGTAGATTGATCGAATACCAACGGCTCACCCTGATAACGAATGGATTGTGTAGTGGGAGAAGCCGCGTCAATTGTATAGTACAGTCCGACGGTGCGGAAAGGAAAATCGAGCGCCACTTGCACTGTGTCGTCGAAAATGTTGCGGGCAAACAAAATCTTGGGCGGACGCAGTTGAAGCGGGACGGAGGAAGTATCGGCAGGGGTGCCCGTATTCAAATGCAAAGCAGGCATTTGCGCACGAATACGCTCCGCACCAGCAGGGCTAACCCGGCTGTTCCACACGAACAGCGCGTTTAGGGCGGGCAATTTCGCGAGCGTTTCAACGGCTTCATCGCTGACGGCCGTTCCTGTAATATTGAGGTGGTCGAGCAAGGTCAGGCCGGACAAGTTTTTCAATCCTTCACTGGTCACCAGCGTGTTGGCAAGGTTGAGGCGGGTCAGGTTAGGCAAATTTTTCACCATCGCCAGCAACGCATCGTCCAGGTTGGAGTAAGCGCAGTCGAGGTGAATGATCTGGCTGCCGACTTTTTTCAACATCCCGAGTTTGGTGGCGTCCAGATCTTTTTTTCCGGCTACCGAAACAGCCAGCCAGGGCACATCAGCCCCCAGTGCCGTGACAGCGATGCGGTGTTGACGGAGCATGTCCAGCGCGGCAGGATCGGCTTTTTTGACGGGAACAGGTGGAAAAACGATGGCTCCGGCAGCAGGGCCTGAAGAAACCAAGGCCGAAACGGGCATTTTGAAATCCGCGCCCAACGCGATCCAGCGTTCGAGCAACGCAATTTCATCGGGCGTAAGTTGGGGCCGTCCGCTGGGCGGCATGTGGTCGTCGTGGGGAAGGGGAAGCCGGGCGCGGCGGAGCAGTTCGCTGCTGTCGGGCTGGCCTGGCACCAGCACCGGGCCGTGTTTGCCACCCAGCATCACATGTTCGGGCGTGTCGAGCAGGAGGCCGCCTTTTTTCTTATTTGGATTGTGGCAGGAAACGCACTTTTTTTGGAGGATGGAAAAAATCCCGGCGTTCCCCTCCAGAGCGGTTGTCTCTTGTACTTTTTCATTTTTTTGCAGCAACGCATCCGTCAGATACCCTGCTCCATGGGTGAGTGAACCCCCGAAATGCCCGGCCAGCACAATCGTCCCGATGGTGGTCGCCAGCGCCACCAGGTACCAGCGCGAGCGCCGCAAAAGCCAGGTCGCTGTAGCCAATGACGCAGCGGCAAAACCCAACCATTGGTGGCGGGTGACCAGCAACTCATCATAACCGCCTTCCTGCGCCAATAACCAGCCGAAAGCGGCCGTAATGACCGCCGCTACTGCGCCGCAGCATACGGTAAAATCGAGTGCTGCGTGGTCATTGGTATTTTTTTGCCGACGTGACCACACGGCTAACAGGCCTGCCAGCAGCAGAAACCCGATGGGCAAATGGAGCAGTACGAGATGAAGGCGACCAAAAAGCATTGTGGCAAATGAATGTACCGGCTGATTTATCTGCCGGATGACCCGGTTTTTTTCTACAATTTATATATCCGGCAGCTGAAGCAGCCGGTACAAGGGGCTAAATGTCTGCTTTTTTGACATCCGGCAGTTCAAATAGCCGGTACAATCTGATCAAGTTTTCTGTTTTCGTGTTGAATGATCGTACAACGAACCCCTTCCTCCCTTCGTTAAAACGCAAAAATTAATTTCCATGCAGCGATTCACGCTCCTGATACTGACATGCCTGTCTCCCTTCCTGCTATTTTCCCAACAATACGTCACCCTCAAAAATGCGCCGGACAAGGTCAAGACGGCCTATTCCGATGGCCTCCGGGAAGCGCGGGAGGGCAACACGGTGATTGCACTCGGTTACTTTGAGCGGGCCGTGAAAGAGTCGCCCACTTTTATTGATGCCCACCTGATGTGGGCGGGATGCCAGTATGAAATTAAGGACTATGCCCGCGCCGAAACGGGATTCGAAAAAGTGATCATACTTGATCCCGCCTATGAGCCACGCGCTTTGTACACGCTGGCGCTCTGCGAGCAAAATCAGGACAAATATGACGAGGCCGTAGTGCATGTGGACCAGTTTCTGGCGACGAACCCGCAGAATACCAACCTGTTGCGCGACGCCAGGAAATTAGCCGGCAATGTTCGGTTTGCTGCCGAAGCCGTCAAAACCCCCGTCCCTTTCAATCCGCAGCCTGTGGGCAACGGCATTAATTCAACTTCTGAAGAGTACCTGCCCTCGCTCACTGCCGACGGCCGGACGATGATCTTCACGCGGCGCGACGGCTACGATGAGAATTTTTACCAAAGTGAAAAAAAGGACAGCGTGTGGCAAAAAGCCGAGCCACTCAAAGGGGTGAACACCCCGCAGAACGAAGGCGCACAGAACATCAGCCCGGACGGTTCCTGGCTCGTATTCACCGCCTGCAACCGCCGCGACGACGGCTCGCAAGGAAGTTGCGACCTCTACTGGTCGCAGTTTAAAAGCGGTGCCTGGACCAAGGCAGCACCCTTCAGCAATACCATCAACTCCCCCGATTGGGAAGCGCAACCTTGTATCAGCAACGATGGGCGCACCATCCTTTTCAGCAGCACCCGCGCAGGCGGACAAGGTGGCAAGGACCTCTGGCAGACGACCCGCCAGGCCAACGGCAAATGGGGCACACCGCAAAACCTCGGCAAGAACATCAACTCGGCTGGCGAAGAACAAACCCCCTATCTCCACCCGGACGGTCAGACGCTCTATTTCACTTCCGACGGACATCCGGGCATGGGCCAGAACGACCTTTACTTCGTGCGCCGCAACGCAGACGGCGCCTGGGGCGAACCCCAAAACCTCGGTTACCCGATCAACACCAAAGCCGCCGAAGGCACCCTCACCGTCAGCCTCGATGGACGCACAGCCTACTTTGCCGCCAATCGGCCCGGCAGTCAGGGTGGCATTGACATCTATTCGTTCGATTTGCCCCTCGCTGCCCGCCCGCAGCCTGTCACTTATGTCCGGGCCCGCGTCACGGATGCCGTCAGCGGCAAAAAACTGATCGCGAAAGTTGAATTCAATGACCTGAAAACCAACCAGTCCTTCATGTCGGTCAGCACCAAGTCGGACGGCACTTTTTTAGTCTGCCTGCCTGCCGGGAAAGACTACGCGTTGAATGTGAACAAGGAAAAATACCTCTTCTATTCCGACCGCTTCAATCTTTCGGAGACAGCGACTTATCACGAGCCGTTTGTATTGGATATTGTTTTACAACCGATTGCTACCGATTCGGCTGCCGCCGCCACGTCAACCGCAACCGCGACTGCCAAGCCGATCGTGCTGCGCAACGTTTTTTTTGAAACCGGTTCGGCCGCGCTTCGTTCCGAATCCGCTGCCGAACTGGACCGCCTGGTGGCGTTGCTGACAGAAGTCCCTGCGCTGAAAATCCAGATCAACGGCCACACCGATAATGTGGGCAACGATGCTGCCAACCAGACCCTTTCGGAAGCCCGCGCCAAATCCGTACAGGATTATCTGTTGGGGAAAAACATCACTGCCGCCCGCTTGCGCTACAAAGGTTTTGGGGAAAGTATGCCGGTAGAATCGAATGACAGCCCGGAAGGACGGGAGAAAAATCGGCGGACGGAGTTTGTGGTGTGGTAGAATAGTTGAAACCCCGAGTGTTTAAGGAACGCGGCACCAATAACTTAGTCATTTGATGCCACCCTTTGTTCCATCATACGGCCGCTATTTTTCTTTAAATAGCCCCACTATTCGCAGAAAAATAGTGTTGTCTGATGAAAAAAGGGTTGACCTAAAATGACTAAGTTATTGGTGCCGCGTTCCTTAAAAAAAACAAAGAACACACAACCAAACTTTCCCTTATGTTTGCACCACCGAATTATTAGAAAACTATTTTTCAAAAACCAAATCTCGACGCCCTATGCATCCCCCGCAAAAGGTACTCTTTCTTGGAAGCCACCCTGCGCTTCTCCGTGCGCTTCGTTTGAGTGCCGGTCATTTACTCACCGTAGAACAAGTTTCAGAAAACACCTCTTTCCAGCAGTTGAAAGACTTGCGGGATGTCGGTATGGTCGTCGTGCAGCACACGCCGCCAAATGGCGATGGTTTAGCAACCGTACGCAACTGCAAGCGCCAACATCCCAACATTCCCGTGGTGGTCATCACCTCCGATTATTCCGGTCAAACGACCAAATTGCTGTTCAAATCGGGTGCGCAAGACGTGTTTGCGTTGTCTGCCGACAGCGACGACATGCTGGCCTGCTTCGAGGCCTACGTTCCGAATTTCAAATTGGCGCGGCCCAAAAACAATCGCCCGTCGCGCTCGCTGGCTGAAAAAACCATGCTCGCAGCCGTTGCGCCTGGCCTGGTGCTGGCCAGTGCTGCCACTTCTGCCCGTTTGAATGGACCATCCTTACCAGCCGTTGCGACGATGGAGCAATCTGTGGGCGATGCGTATAAGGGCCTTGAACTGTCTTTTTTTGGCACGTTTACCGCGCGTTTCTGCGGTCGGATGCTGACGTTCACCACACAGGCAAAGTCGTTGTTCGCCTATTTGGCTTACAACCACAACCGGGCCTTGTCGCGCGACCACCTGGCCAAAGTGTTCTGGCCGGACAAGCACGACATATCGCCGGACGGCGCACGCCGCAGCCTGAACGTGGAATTGACGCATATCCGAAATGCATTTCGCGCCCAAACTGGCATGGAGACCCACTTTTTATCCTTCGAAAAAGGTTGTTATCGCTTGCAATTCAACTTTCCTATTTTGTCTGATGTGCTGAAATTCAAAAATTTACATCAGAAAATACAGGACTTGCGCCGGCAAGGCCAACCTGTATCCGACGACCTGATGCAAGAGGCGATCTGCGTATATCAAGGCAATTTTTTGGACGATTTTCCGACCGACACCTTTAATTGGGTAGAAGTAGAGCGTCAGCACCTGAGTTCCGTGTTCGAGCAGGTCGCCGAACTGTTCAGTGAAAAATTTTGTGATTCAGGCGACTTTGGGAAAGCTGCGGCGATGTGCGAGGAACTCCTGACCCGCGACCCGCGCCTGGAAGTGGTCTATCGCAGGGGGATGATCTGCCATGCCAATCAAGGCAAACCCCATAAAGTCAAGTCATTATACGAACTCTATTGCAAGATGATGGCGCAGGAATTCGGTGCTTCACCGTCTCCAGATATCACGACGCTTTATCACGAACTGCTGCGGGAATTCCGGTAGTTGTTCCCTTAATCCCGGATGCGCGCCACCATAATGCCGGTTTGTCCGCGCTGTTTGGCCATGTATTGAGCCAGTGGCTGCCCTGTAATGATGACTTTTTTTGCCAGGGAGGAAGCATGCAGGAGATGAATCCGCCCATTGCGCCGTACTGCGAAGCCTTGATGTGCAATATCCAGATCGCCTTTGGCGGAGGTCAGAATAATGAGGTCGCCTTCGCGAATCAAATGCTCCTTCATGGCGATCCTGGCTTTCGGGATAAAATACCAGGGATGGTGATTGATGCGCGCTTCGGCACTCCGCAAGGCCTGCAGGATGGCGGGATCTTTGATTTTCGGGTATTTTTGTGGACGGGCCGTGATATAGCCGATCTTTTTCTTGTATGGAATGCCACCCAGATCACGGGTCACGTCTTCCAGATAGCCCATTTTTTCAGCCTGCAACAGCCAGCCGGTGAAGTAATGGATACGCGACCCATAGCTGTCTATGGTACCGCCCCAGTACCGCAACTGCTGAATATGTTGCTGAAAAGTATCAAAGTTCCCCTCCGAACCATTGAGCGCAAATGCCAGGCTGGCTTCTACCAGCGTCCAGCAGTCCAGTTGGCGAAGGTTGATGACCAATTGCTCTTTGGTATTGTGGTCCAGTGTGCCCGTCACGTATGGAATACCCAGAAATGACCTGGCAACGGCCAACGCCTGAGCAGCATGCGGCTCGCTGACATTTTTGGCCACAATGGCCTTTTTTTCATCAAAAATAGTAGAGTCTATCTGCGAAAACCGCAAACTTCTGCCGCCACCTTCCAGAGGTGCATTAAACGGCACTTTGATCAACGAGGTCAGCACAAGGATCGGGAAAGCCCACAGCAGGCGCATGGTATCTGTCTTTTTCTCAGCAAAGAAACAAAATTCTATGGTTTTCCAGAGGTTGTTTCAGTTTTCCCACTAGCCCCACTTCCAGATTCAACCCGCTTTCAACCTTTTTTATACCTGATATGGGCACGACCAAAAATCTGTACGTTTGCTCAAAAAATTACCCGCAGGAAAATTACCGCCCAGCAAATTACCGCCCAGCAAATTGCCCGCAGGAAAATTACTCCTTCAGGAAAATTACCGCAGGAAAATTAACTCTTCAGAAAAAATGTACCCACACCTCTTTTCGCCGCTCGACCTCGGTTTCACGACCTTGAAAAACCGCGCCCTGATGGGCTCCATGCACACTGGTCTGGAAGAGCACAAAGATGATCTTCGGGCATTGGCCGCCTATTTTGCCGCTCGTGCCAGGGGCGGCGTCGGTTTGATGGTGACTGGCGGTATTGCGCCCAACCGGCAGGGCTGGCTGGCGCCTTTCGGAGCAAAAATGACCAATCATACCGAAGTGAAACGCCATCGCAACGTCACGCAGGCTGTGCAGGACGAGGGCGGCAAAATCTGCCTGCAAATTCTCCATGCCGGTCGCTATGCGATGCATCCGATGTTGGTGGCGCCTTCGCCGTTGCGGTCTTACATTTCTCCGTTCAAGCCCTGGGAAATGAGCAACAGGCTCATCCGGGCCACCATCCGCGACTTTGCCCATTGCGCCGCGCTGGCCCGCGAAGCAGGTTACGACGGGGTCGAAATCATGGGAAGTGAAGGGTACCTGATCAACCAATTCATCGCCCCGCGCACCAACAAGCGCACGGATGACTGGGGCGGCTCTTATGAAAACCGCATTCGTTTCCCGCTGGAAATCGTCCGCGCTGTGCGCAAAGCGGCAGGGCCGGATTTCATCATCATTTACCGGCTTTCCATGCTCGATTTGGTGGAAGACGGCAGTACCTGGGAAGAAGTCGAAAGGCTGGCATTTGAAGTGGAAGCCGCTGGAGCCACCCTGCTCAACACGGGCATCGGATGGCATGAAGCGCGGGTCCCGACCATCGCCACGCTCGTTCCCCGCGCGGCCTACGCCTGGGTGACCAAACGGCTGATGGGCAAACTCCGCATCCCACTGATCACGACCAACCGCATCAACACACCCGACAAAGCCGAACAATTGCTGCGCGAGGGCTTTGCCGATATGGTTTCCATGGCCCGCCCCCTGCTGGCCGATCCGGACTTTCTGCGCAAAGCCGCTGAAGGCCGCGCGGACGAGATCAACACGTGTATTGCCTGCAATCAGGCCTGCCTGGATCATGTATTTCGGGGAAAAGACGCGTCGTGTTTGGTCAATCCAAGGGCGTGCAAGGAGACGTTGGACGTTGGACGTTGGACGTTGGACGTTGGAGAAAGGACTACGGACAAGAGACCAGAGGTCATCCCTCCAACGTCCAACGTCCAACGTCCAACGTCCTCCCTCCAACGTCCCCAATCCAAAATAGCCGTCGTAGGCGCTGGTCCCGCAGGACTCTCCGCTGCCACCGAACTGGCTGCCCGGGGCCATGAAGTGCATCTCTACGAAGCCAGTGAGGAGATCGGCGGACAATTCAACATGGCGAAACGGATCCCGGGCAAAGAAGAGTTTTACGAAACGCTGCGGTATTTCGGCCGGATGATTGAAAAACATGGCGTTCACCTGCACTTGAATACCCGCGTGGATGCGGATTTTTTGAAGCAACAACATTTTACTCAGGTGGTCGTCGCTACGGGCGTTTTGCCGCGAACGCCTCAGATCGAGGGGATTGATCACCCTAAAGTGGTGTCATATCTGAATGTATTGCTCCATGGC
>Ga0335397_10008561_pt1 | contig 12873 bp, 6 predicted proteins | sample MAT04_FD_205740 | JGI IMG/M metagenome (GOLD analysis project Ga0335397, IMG submission 205740) | Freshwater microbial communities from Lake Fryxell liftoff mats and glacier meltwater in Antarctica - MAT-04 (spades assembly) (version 2) ...
ATTCATGACTCGACAATACAAATTTCTGTACGACAAGTCAAAATGCCGCTTGAGACGCGCGCGCCTCGCGCCGCAGAACACCAGCGGTGCCGAGTCAAATTTCAGGCACTTGGGATCAATTCGACTTAGTACCGATGGCAAGGAAGGTCTCAGATCGACCCGGAAGAGTCGTTCTGGTTGCCAACGTCATGTGGCTGCTCAAGAACAAAGGGCTGCCGTTCAGATTTGACGATTGGCAGACAGGACTCAACCCACAAGTGCCGGTCGGCTTGTTAGGAAACAGACGTTCGACAAGTTGAGACATGCCCAGACTTGCCGGGGCTCGTGCTCTTGATGAAAGACCTGTTATCTACGCACCTCATACGTCAGCAACCCATCAACATCCTTAAACTTATCGTAGATCGCCGGATTTTCCTCGACGGCCAGCGCCGTGAAGTGGGCGCGGCCGCAAACGATCTTGCCGCCTTCGCGGTCGTGCAGGTCTTCAGTGAATAGGCTGCTCTTTGTCTCGACCACGAAGTAAAGCCGCTCTTCGCCGTTGCGCTCGACCAGTACGGCCCAGTCGGGGTTATAGGTGCCCAAGGGGGTCGGCACCTTGAACCAGCCGGGGAGCTTGGAATACACCTTGATCGCGTCGTTCTTCTCAAGCTGGTCGGCAAAGTCGCGCTCGACGTCGGAGTCGAACACCACATGTTCATAGACCGACTTGCCGGTATCCATCAGCATGTTTTTCAAGTAGCCGCTCAGTTCCTCGGTTTCAAACAATTCTTGCGCGTAGTAATGCTCATCGCCTAGCCGCTGGTACTTGATTCCATCCACCAGCGCCATGCGTTTGCAGCGATTGACGGCGTCTGCCGCCAGTTCGATGAACTGTTGCGGATTGCGCTTGAAGTCGTTCAGGCGTCCGCTTTCGGTCAGGATGCGGGCGATGGTTTTTCGGGTCAGTTGCGTGCGGTCTTGCAACTCGGTCAGCACGTCGGGCAACTCGATGTCGTTCTCGTTGAGCGTCACCAAATCGGCACCGGCCTTCTCGGTGGCTTCGACGCCGGCCTTGCCAATCGCCAGGCCGGCCTTGCGCCATTGCAGGCGCGATTTTGTGATCGGCGGTGCATCGGTCAAGGCGGCAATGCACGAAACGATCAGCTTTTCGTTGTCGAACTGTACGCGGTAGCTGGTCTTGTGCTTGATGCGATCCCACAGGGCTTTGAATTCGGGGCTCACCAACACCGACTTGCGCACCGGCACCAGCCGGCGCTCGTCGGCGTTCTTGATTTCCAGCTTGCCGGATAGCTTGCGCAGCACGGCGGCAATCTGCGCCCGCTGTGCTTCAAACTCGGCGGGCAGGACCAGCGCTCCATCCTTCAGGGCCGTTTTCAACGAATCCTGCACCTTGCCTTTGTCGTTGATGTAGGCCTGTGCCTTCAGGTGGCTCCACAGTGCTTTGGACTGATCGAATCCCAAGGGCACCAGTTCCCCGTTCTCCTTCGCTACCGCAATGGCAGCGAACTCATGGTCCTGCACCACGCCGAACTGAATGCCGGTATCGCGCTCGATGTCCTTTTGCAGGTTCTCGGCAAACTGCTGATAGCTCTCGGTGGCAACCACCGTCAGCGTATTCACCTCGAAGCCGCGCAAGCGCTCGCCCTTCTGATTGACGCACAGGCGCAAACCACGGCCAATGGTCTGACGCCGCCAGCGCTCGGTTTCACGGGTCGAAAAGTTGCAAATCTGGAAGATGTTCGGGTTGTCCCAGCCTTCCTTGAGTGCCGAGTGCGAGAAGATGAATTTCAGCGGCGACTCGAAACCCAGCAGCTTTTCCTTGTCGCGCATGATGAGGTTGTAGGTATCGTCGTCGGCCTTGGTTTCACCACTGGTGTCCTTGAATACCTCAACGGTTTTGCCGCCTACCTTTTTCTTGTCGATGGAGAAATACCCGTTGTGCACTTCGTCAGCGGCCGTGTTCAGGTCGATCTCGCCGAACAGGCTCTGATAGTCGGGGTGCCGCGCCCAGCGCTTGTACTCCTCTTCAAAGATCAGCGCGTATTCACCCTTGACCGCGTTGCCATCGGTGTCGTACTGGCGGTACTTATCCACGGCGTCGATGAAGAACAGGCTCAACACCTTGACGCCCAAGTGTCGCAGACGCATTTCCTTGTCGAGATGTTCCTTGATCGTGCGCCGGATCATTTCGCGCCGGATCGCGGTCGCATCCACATCGCCCCACGCTTCGCCGGGGCGCAAGAAAACTTCACTGCCCGGTACTTTCAGTTCCATGAACTGGTCACCCTTGGCCGTGCGAATTTCACCGATGCGGACATCGGCGTACAAGGCCCGGCCCGTTTCCTGTTCCAGATCGAAGCCGTCTTGCACCGTAATCGTGTCGCGGCGCACCGCGCCGGCGCTGTTCTCGCGATCCACCTCAATGCTGGCGGTAATCGCCCCCTTCTTGCTGCTCACCGAGAGCAACTTCACATAGGCCTTGTTGTTCGCCCCCTGCACCGTCGCAGCGGCCACCTCGATCTGCTTAACCAGTTTTTGCTCGTAGGCATCCACCGCGTCCAGCCGATAGACCATGTTGTGCTTTTCGGCATGGGTTGCCGAGTAGCGCAGCGTGCACAGCGGGTCCATGCGCTCCAGCGCCTTCTTGCCGCGCCCGTCGATGCCGCCATCGACGCTCTGCGGTTCGTCGACGATGATGATCGGCTTGGTCGCCCGGACGAGGTCAATCGGCTTTTCGCCGCCGGTCTTTTCGCTGGCGCGGTACATCACGTTCCTGGACTTCTCGCGCCGCTTCGATTCGTCGGATTCTTCGACCGCCGCCTCGGCCTCGTCGCCGAACTTGTTGATCGCGCCCACCGTAATGACCATGATCTGGATGTTCGGGCTGGTCGCGAAGTTGCGGACTTTCGACAAATCAGCTGAGTTGTACTGGAAAAACTCGTAGCCCTTGGCGCTCGGGTACAGCGCCTCGAAATGCTCACGGGTAATTTCCAGCGTCTTGTTCACGCCCTCCTTGATCGCCACCGAAGGCACGACGACGACAAACTTGGTGAATCCGTAGCGCCGGTTCAGTTCGAACATCGCACGCAGGTACACATAGGTCTTGCCCGTACCGGTTTCCATCTCCACCGTGAAGTCGCCGGACAGCCCGCCCGACGGCGGCAGACCATTGCGCAGCTGGATGGCGGCAAGGTTTTCGGCGATCTCGTCGTCGAGCAGCGTCAGCCGATTGCCGATACCGCCCTGGTCGGTTTCCTGCACGCCCTCCAGTGTCATCTGCTGCGGCACCGTGCCGGGGAATAGGTCGGCGCTGCCGGTCGGTGCAACAAGCGGCGTAGCCGAAAGTGAGCGCATGGTCACGGTGAATTCGGAGCGGCAAATCTCCTGCCCACGGAACAAATCGCAGACCGCCTCAATGGCCGCCGCCTGATACGGCAAGTCGGATTCAAAATGCAGCTTCATAGAAAGATTCGTTTCTAAAGAGAGCGCATGAGTACGCTTAAGAAAACATAAAAAACATATAGTTACTGGCCTTTTCTTTGCTAGCAAAAGCTAAATGCAAGTCTTTAGCTAAGCAGCCGGTCCCTTCCGCCATACTGCTGTTGCCTTCGGCCCCTCGCGATAGATCAACCCCTTCCTGCGCATGGCCTGCAGTAGATTTCTGACCTTGTGCGCTTTTTGGGCGGCTTCCAGAATATCCGGCATCTTTGAGAGCAATAACTCGTCCACATCCTTGCGCGTGGCCTCACCGTATTTGTTCAAGTAGTCGATCACCAGCTTTCGGTAATACCCATCGTCCAGCCCTCGGTTGCGAATGTAGCTCGCCTTTTGGCCCGTCCATTCCGCCACCTTCGACGAAATGAAGTAATTCGGCGCTCGTCCCTCGACCAGCTTGAGCGACTTGAGTTCGCGCGCATCGTCCTTGGAAAGCCCGCGGCGCTTCTGCACCCTGTCCAGCAGCAACACCTGGTGCAGGTCGAGATCGCTGCGCCTCATCAAGGTCTGGGTGTACTTGATGTCCAGCAGCTGGCCGGTGATGGCCAGTTCGACCCTCGGCAATCCGGCCTCGAAGGAGTCGATGGTGTAATCCGGCAGCGGGAAGAAGCGCTCGCGCTGGGTCTCGAACATGCGGCGAATTCCGCTACCCACCTGATCGATCATCCGCAGCCGGAGCATGCCGTCGATCAACCACTGGTTGCGATAATGCTCTGGCGGCGAATGGTGCTCCAGCATCCATTCGATGCTCGGCGGAATGAATTGTCCCAGGTTGGAAAACACCAGTCTGTCAGGGCACTCCACCACATTGATCTTTCCACCCAACACGTAATCCTGGTGCGCAACGCAGTTATGCAACGCCTCCCGAATAACCCACACGTCGTACTGCGGGATCGCTGTCGGAAACAGGGTTCCATCAGGCATATGTTCGATCGTCACATTGCGGATGCGGGCAAACACTTTTTCTGTCGAGAGCAAAAGCGGTATTCCGAAATGCTGCGAAGTAACAGCCCGGTTTTCCGTGTCGCGCAGCACCCAACTGATTTTGGCATCCACCGGCCCCAAAAAATGTGCCGCCTCGTCACGTCCCAGCAGCAATAGGGCTGACCGGGTGACGCGCCCCTGCTTCGTAATACGTGCCTTGTTGAGCAACGTCGCTTTGTCCCAAAGGGCAGCATCATTGCGTAACTGCTCATGGCGGCTCGTATCAGGTTCGCTCTTGAGCAAATACTCCACGAATCGTCGGCGAGCCATTTCGATTGCGTCGAGGTCGAGATCATCCAGAGTCGCTCCTGCCACCAATTCGCCGGACCAATCTCCCTTCTGACCCAAGGCAGCCCATAGCCTTGCCTCCTTGTCCGGGTGGCCAGACAATTTTGTCTTATGGCTGTCGACACGAATGTAGCGCACGCCCTGAAAGGCAACCGGGGCGCTGCGGGGCGGGTAAATTTCCAACATGATCACCCTGCCAAGCCGATGCTCACAGGCGTGAAAGCTGAAATCGGCCCGCGGTGAAGTGCCCTGCTGCAACCACATGATCAGGCCTTGGTTGCCTGCGCCCTTGGCCGCGAACGGATCGAAGGAGGTGCCGCGAATGTCATGCGTCTTGTCATCGACGCCCCAGACCAGCCACGCCCGATCATGACCCTCCAGTACGGCCGAGTTCGCCAGCGCGGACAGGTAGGCGCCGATGTCTTCCGGATCATTCCAGTTCGACTTGAACTCCGCTGTCGCCGGTTCTTGCGGCAGGCTGCGTAGCCGTTCCAGAATATCAAGCAAGGTCGACTGGTCCATTTACAGACTCCGCACCTGCGCGATGCCGTGCTGCTCCAGAATCGCGGCAAGGTTGCTCTTGGCAACGTCATTCTCGAAGGCGCTATCACGGAACACGGCGGTGGTGTCGCCAGCTGGCGATTGCTCCTTGCGCCAAGCAGCCATGCCCAATGCCAGTGCTTCGGCCTCGGCTACGGCGATGCGTGGCTCAAGGCAGGCCATCAGTACGCCGCCACCGATGCTGTGCACGGTTTTGCCGGCGATGGGCCGCGCCTCAATCGGTACGCAGAGGTCGAGGCCGAGCTTCAGCAGTAGTTCGTAGAGGACGTCGGTATCGCTGCGGTCGGGATGAATGTGCTCTATGTTGGCAAACAGACTGCCTTCCAGATCATCGCGGTTGGGGCTCCATGCGCGGATGTTGGAGGTGTCAAGTTTGAAGACGCGGAAGCCTGTGTCGCCCGAAAACAATGGTGTCTCGCTCTTTACCTTTTGGCCAGCACGGCGCACTCGCTCTTTTGTCAGCTCGGCAACGTTTCTCGGCACACCTAGTGAATCACAGAAGGCAGCGGCAGCCTTCTGTTCTTTCTGTAGTGGGTCGAGCGGTTCAGGCAACTGCACCACCACAAAACGCCGACTTCCGCCGTCTATTGCATTCTGCGCCATGACGGCCTGAGCGGTTGTTGCCGATCCAGCAAAGAAGTCCAGCACTAAATCATTTTTTGCAGACCCGAGCAGCACACAGGTACGAATCAATTCCACCGATTTTGGAAAATCAAATGTGGTCCCCGGTAGTAGTTCCTTCAGCGCACGCTTCCCGCTATCGCTGGAGAATTCCCCGCCGATCCAGATGGACTTTGGTTTCGATGTGCGTTCAATTGCGCTTTCATCTTCCTCATCATCCTCGTCAAAGTCATCCTCTACAGACCGGCTAGGATCAAGGTACACACGATGTTCAACATCAAGACGGCCGCTGCGCTCAGATTTTTTTGCTTTCAACCAATCTATGTGTTTTCCGACCTTTTCTTTTCCCCAACGCCAGCACCCTTCAGCACCGTCGCCTCGGAACGGCTGAATCTCAATATCCGTTGGCAGTGATCGCTCCAAGGAACACGTGTCGGCAGCTTCGTTCCAATAAATGGGGAAAAACATCTTTGGTCGATCTTCTCTTTTGTCAGGCCCTCCACGCTTTCGGAGATCTCTAAGTGCGTACTTGTATCCGTTTTCGTCGATGTATTTGAACGCTGCCTTCTGCTCATCTGTAAGCGGCAAGCCATTGGAAACGAAGCTGGGGGCGGCGTAGATAACCAAATACTCGTGGCAGGCCGCAATATGTTTCTTATCGTTACGGCCCTTCATGTTGGTCACAACATTGACCGCTGCGACAAAGTTCTCTTCTCCGAATACTTCGTTGGCGACCGCACGGAGATGGTGCAACTCCTTGTCATCTATCGAAATCATGACAACGCCGTCTTGCCTGAGCAGGCTTCTTGCCAGCTTCAGGCGCGGGAAAATCATGTTCAACCAGTCGGTGTGGAATCGCCCACTGGACTCGGTGTTGCTGCTGATCTTGGCCCCACCTTCACGCTGTCCGGTAATCTCCTGATAGTTCTTGATGTTGTCCTGAAAGTTGTCGGGATAAACAAAGTCCTTGCCGGTGTTGTAGGGCGGGTCGATGTAGATCAGCTTGACCTTGCCGGCGTAGCTCTTTTGCAGCAGCTTGAGCACTTCGAGGTTGTCGCCCTCGATCATCAGGTTTTGCGTCGTGTCCCAATCGACGCTTTCGTCCGGACAAGGGCGCAAGGTGCCGGTGCTCGGCGTCAGCGCGATCTGCCGGGCGCGGCGCTTGCCGTGCCAGTTGAGGCCGTATTTTTCATCGGCGTCACTTGCGGTGGCATCGCCTACCAGTTGCTTGAGCACGTCGACATTGATAACGGATTCCGTCTTGCCATCGGCAATGCGCTCCGTCAGCAGTTCGGGGAACAGGGCCTTGAGCTTGGCGATGTTTTCGGCCTTGAGGTCGGCGCTCTGCGCTTCAGGTGAGTTGTCTTCGATCTTCTTCATATTGGATTCAGTTTGCTTTATGTTTTTTCAGTTTGCGACTAGCTGATTTCGGCAGATATGCCTCGACGCTCGAAGGCGTATGGCGAATAGCGACCACGGTAACCCAGCAGACGAAGCATGTATTCACGGTTCAGATCATGTACGTCCTCGTAAAGCTCCCGCTGGCGGTTAAATGACTCACTCGACAAACCGGAGTGAATCAAGTCATTGCGCAATGCGTATGCGGACGTCAGGTCGCAAGTCATGTTCACTTTGCCAAGCATCATTTTGACCAGTTCCATGAACCCGTAATTGTGGCCTCTTTTGCCGGGTGTCCAAGTTGGTTTGCGAAAGGCGCCATCCGCATAGAGAATTCCTTCACTGTGCGCGAATGTATGCTTCAAACTTTCAAGCGCCACGAAGACCAGAACCGACCTGATTTCCAATAGCTGACCGGGAGCCTCAGCTTGCGCGAGGTAGTCTATGACAACATTTAGCTTCCTCGACTGTTCAAGGCAGGCGTAGTTATCATACGTTTGTTCAACGAATGCTTTTACCTGCTTTCCATCCCGTATATTCAATACAGGACGGAAATGCTGCGCCACGCCTGAAGCTGCGCTGAAGTGCATCAGACCTGATCCATTCGGATATTCGTGCTCATAGCAGATGACGCGACATCCACTGACAAATGACAACAGCCAGCAAATTCGCTCAATCGCCAGCTTCACACCCACTACATCAGCGTCGGAAACATTGGCAACGATTACCTCTGTAGTCTCGGCACACCTACCGATGAACTGGTCTAAGTTGCCGTTGATGACTTCCGGCTTCTGCCGAAACTGAATGCTGCGACCTTCACACTCAAAAATCACAAGGTCACGAATCCACTTTTTAGGGGTTTCGGTGATTGCATCGCCACCCATCAGGCAATTGGCAACAAAGGCTCGCAGCTGAGGATTAGAGTGGCATGGCGGCTTGGTCATAGTGCCTCCCGCAAAAACTCACGCTCTTCTACAAGACGTTTGATTTCAAGGTTGGCCGCGACTTGGCGGGCCATCTGTTTTTCTTTCGCGGCGGCAAGGCGCAATCGCGCCACTTCGCCGTCGATCTCCTGATAGCGGCGCAAGGCGGCGCGGCGGTCGGCGGCCTGCTCGACACTGTCGCTGCTCACAAAGCGCCCGGTGATCGCCGCTGCCTGCAAGGCCGTCAGCGCATCCATCCAGCCTTGGTATAGCGCACGCAGATCGCCTCGCGGCTGGCGGCGCAGGGACAAGGCATGCAGCAGGTCGCTCAAGCCGTTCTGGTTGCCACTCAGGCGCTGAATGATAGTCTCGCCATCGAGAACGGTCTTGTCGGCGCCCGATTGCGCCCAGCGGATATGCACGAGCGAGATTACCAACTCGGCATTGTCGGTGAATACCAGCACCACCGGGTAGGGAATCGCCCGGTGAATCAATTCGACGAGACGGGCCACCTTGCCGGGTTCGCGGAGGTTCGCGGCCAGCACCGCCACCTCCTGATAGCGGCGCTGTTCGTCGTGGTATTCGGGCACGCCGATGCTGGCCGGTTTGAGCGCCGCCACCCAGGTGATTTCTTCGATGCCGTCCTGAATCAGTTTGCGGTCGGCTGCGGTCGGCGCACCGTTCTCGACCAGCAGTTTTTTGGGGATGCGCTGATTGACCAAGGCGGCGTCCGGCAGATCGAGCGCGGCGATCAGATCGCCGCTGGCCAGGTGTGTCCCCTGCGCCCCATTGCCGCCGCCGTCCTGCCAGCGCCGACTTTCGGCTTGCGCTTGATCCATCATGTTCACAAGGCGACGCTTTCACTTGCTCCGCTGGCTTCGCTGCTCTTGTCGGTCGACGAGGGCAGCGTGGGAAGTATCGCCAGATAGGCGACGACTTCAAAATCGTTGGAGCCAGCGAATTCGCCCTTCATGGCGTGCGTGCCACCGGGCGAAAACAGGCTGGCGACGGCGCGTTCTTCACTCTTGCCGACGACGGAGCTTACGGCAGCGGATAGCAGGCGCTGGGCGTGGCGCATGTCTTCGCCGTGTTTGGTCGCCTTGTCGTGGCGGGCGCATGCGCTGGCATCTGGCAGATCGCGTCCGAGGCTGAGGCGCTTGAGTCGGTCGAGAATCCGCTTGGCTTGCGTGTAGGGCAAGATCACGCTGCCTTCGTCGCCGACATGAACAAGGTAGTGCGGCGCGAGCGGATAACCCGGCTCAGTTGACACAAATGCGGCTTTTTCCGCGCCAGCGCCTTCGGCACGCAGGCAGAACACGATGCCCGGTTGGATATCAGCGTCGATACTCGTTGTCACCGCACAGGCACCAAGGGGCGTGCTTTCGAGCTTGCCGGGGTGTGCCTTGAGGTACTCGGCGAGGTCGATGCGGAAGTCGGTCAGCGTCAGGTCGGTAATGGCGACGCCGGTCGATAGGTCTTCGAGGTTGATCACGGCGTCTTGCAGCTTGAGCAATTGTTTGCGGCGGTATTCCAGATCGTTCATCTGGTTGCCGGATTGCTGCTCGATGAGGTTTTCTTCGCCGGTCGCGGAGATATCCAGCAGCACCATGCGGCCACTGACGCGCTGCTCCAGATTGATGTATTCCTCCAGCTCCATGTTGGGCCAGAAGTTGACCAGTTGAATCTGGCTGTTGGGCGAACCGATACGGTCGATCCGGCCAAAGCGCTGGATGATGCGCACGGGGTTCCAGTGAATGTCGTAGTTGACCAGCCAGTCGCAGTCTTGCAGGTTTTGGCCTTCGCTGATGCAGTCGGTAGCAATGAGAAGGTCGATGTTGCCTTCGTCGGCCAGTTCGGCGGGCCGTTCCTTGGAACCCGGCGAGAACGCGGTCAGGATGCTGGTCAAATCCTTGCGCAGATGTGGCAGCGTGATGCGGTTGCCCCCTGAGCCTGTAACCAGCGCCGATTCGATACCCAATTCGGCCTTGAGCGAGCCGGCAAGGTGTTCGTAGAGATAGATCGCGGTATCGGCAAATGCGGTGAAGACGATCACCTTGCGGTTGCCGGGGTTCGCTGGGTGCCGGCACTTCTGGACAATGACCTCGCGCAGCCTTTGCAGCTTGTCGTCGCGGGCTTCCGTCACTTGCTCGGCAGCGGCGTGGAGCGTGGCAAGCCGGTTGCGGTCTTCGATCAGGTCTTGCTTCCAGCGAATCAGATCAACATCACCCAGCAGCACTTTGACTTTGCGCCCGACGAGCAGGGCTTCAAAGGCCGGGTCTTCGATATCCACGTCGGCAATGTCGATCTCTTCAAATTCCTGTTCGTGGGCTTCGATGCGTGCCAGGGTGGCTTCAACGTCCTTAAGCTGTCGATGCACGGTGAGGGCGAACGACGAGACGGCGCTTTCCATGCGCTTGAGCACGTTGACGCGCAGCAGGTGAATCAGGCTTTCTTCGCGGTCGGCTTGGCGGAAGAAACTCTCGCCACCACGAATCTGCGTGCTGTACTTGGCGTCGTAGGCGGCCTGCTTGTGCGAGAACACGTAACGCAAAGGGGCATAGGCGGCCAGATTGAGCCGGCGAATTTCCAGATTGATGTCCCGAATCGAGCGGAATTCACCAGCCCGGTCGACATCGGCCTTGATGTTAATCGGCGGCAAGCGGTCGGGGAAACGTCCTGTCTCGGCGGTGCCGTAGTACTTCTCGATATGGCGGCGCGAGCGGGCGATGGTCAGATGGTCGAGCAGGGAGAAGTAGTCGAAGCCGAGCATTTCGATCAGTATCGATGGTGTCTTTTCGTCCTCGGGCAGCTCAAGCCAGCGATTGAAAGCCTTCTGCGCACGCCGGGTGGTGCTGTCGATACTGGCGATGCCGTGCTCGGATAGTGCGGTGTCGTTGCCTTCGGTGACAAAGGCGATCTGGTTGCGCAAGTCGGCCAGTCGATTGTTCACCGGGGTCGCCGAGAGCATCAGCACTCGGGTTTTCACGCCTTCGCGGATGATGCGGCGCATTAGGCGGTCGTAGCGGGTTTCGTTACCCTGACGCGGCGATTTCTTGTTGCGGAAGTTGTGCGACTCGTCGATCACGACCAGATCGTAGTTGCCCCAATTCACATGCGCGAGGTCGATGTCGCCGGAATGCCCGCCGTCACGCGAAAGGTCGGTGTGGTTCAGAACGTCGTAGTTCAAACGGTCCGAAGCGAGGATGTTGCGCCGGTCATTGGACTTGTAGAGCGTCCAGTTGTCGCGCAGGCGTTTCGGACAAAGCACCAGGACCCTGTCGTTGCGCAACTCATGGTACTTGATGATCGCCAGCGCCTCGAAGGTCTTACCGAGGCCAACACTATCGGCGATGATGCAGCCACCGAAGCGGTCCAGCTTGTCCAGCGCACCGACAACGCCATCGCGCTGGAACTTGTAGAGCTTCTTCCAGACCACGGTATTGCGAATGCCGGTGGCGGATTTAACGATGCGTTCTTCGTCCAGGCCGTCGCCGTCATTAGCAAAGAGGTTATGGAGTATCAGGGCGTAAATACTGGTTGGGTCGCGGTGGCTGGCGAGCGCCTTGATACGCTCAATCAGTAGCGCTTTGCTTTCCGGCTGCTCCTTCAAGCTTGCCCATTGGGCATCGAACCACTGGCTTAGCATCCGCGCCTCGTCGGCGCTTTCCGACGACTGGATAAGGCTCAGCGGATTGCCCGGCGTCAGACCCAGCCCCTCGGTGCTGAACGAGAAGGAGCCGAGCACCGCTTGTTGTGCCTGCCCTTGCGAATCGCGCAGAACCAGCGAGCCTTGAGGAACCCCCCCGCTCGCGTGCTTGATCTGTGCCTTATGGTCCAACCACGCCGATAGCTTCTTTGCCAGCCAAGGTGCTTGCAGCTTGTTGCGGGCAGCTCGGTCTTTCGAGCTACCCAACAAGCTAAGGTCGTCACCCTCTGTCGAAGGAGGGACCGGCAACACCACGCGGGCACTGGAAAGCTTGTCGGCGTCGGCCAGCAATTCGGCGAACGCGAACAGGGAAAATGTCGGCGTCACCATGTCGAGTCCGTTGCCGGCCTTGAGCCAAGGGCGAACCAAATCCAACACGCGGTCGGTTCCGGCATTACTGACAAACTTCATCGACGGTTGGCTCCCAGCTTCGTTTTCGTCTCTCGCCTGCGCAATTTAGCGAGCCGCCGCTATAAGGAATCGCGTTTTATGACGAATACCGGCCAAAAGTGAATGTTACATCGAGAAAGCTGAGGGACTCGTAAAACTGCACACCGGCCCATCAATCGAGTGATTCAGCAACAAATCGACCGTCTCTTGATGGCCGAACTGAGACGATCGTGTCAGCCAACTTGGTTGTTGATCGCCTCGATCAAACACCGTATTTTTTAAACCATAGCAACATGCGCTGCCAGCCGTCTTCGGCGGCGGCTTTGTTGTAGCTGGGACGATAGTCGGCATGAAAGGCGTGTTGGGCGTCGGGATAAACGCGAATCTCTGAAGGATTGCCGGCCTGTTTCAAGGCCGTGCGCATTTTTTCCACCTCGGTTTGCGGGATGCCCTGATCCTGGCCGGCGTAGAGGCCCAGCACGGGCTTCTTCAAGGTAGCGGCGATGG
>Ga0335397_10008562_pt1 | contig 12873 bp, 10 predicted proteins | sample MAT04_FD_205740 | JGI IMG/M metagenome (GOLD analysis project Ga0335397, IMG submission 205740) | Freshwater microbial communities from Lake Fryxell liftoff mats and glacier meltwater in Antarctica - MAT-04 (spades assembly) (version 2) ...
GTCATAGCCTGACTGATCCGCCAGCTTCCCAGCGCAAATACTCCAACGAATAGATAGATCAACGTCTGCGCAAAGTCATCGCGCATGACGGCGGCGAGCACTAACATCAATATCAGAGGAGCCAGGTACCGAGGCATGGTTTTTAGAGTGTGCCAAGTCCGAGCGGGGTATTTTCCAGCACATCCTGCAGGATGCCCGCTGCGCTGCGCCCACGCAATTCGGCATCCGGCTTCAAAATCAATAGGTGACTGAGCGCAATCGGAGCCAGGTATTTGATGTCATCCGGGATGACGTGTTCACGCCCGCGCAGGGCTGCCAAAGCCTGAGATGCCTTGAAGAGATCCAGGCTGCCGCGCGGGCTGATCCCCAGTGCCAGTTCCGGGTGACTGCGCGTAGCTCCAGCCAGCGCTACGATATAGTGCTGCAGGGTCTCATCCACGTGCACATCCCAGACCAGTTTTTGCAGACGAAGTAGTTCGCTGCCTTCCACAGCCTGCTCCAGAAGTGTGATTGGGTGTTCGCGTCGCAGGTTGATCAGGATCTGGCGTTCGTCTTGCGGGTTTGGGTAGCCCAGCGAGAGACGGATTAGGAAGCGGTCGAGCTGTGCTTCGGGCAGCGGGAAAGTACCTTCGTATTCAATTGGGTTCTGGGTCGCCAGCACCAGAAAAGGGCGGGGTGGTTCGCGCGTGATGCCGTCCACGCTCACCTGCTGCTCCTGCATGGCTTCTAATAGTGCAGACTGGGTGTGCGGCGTGGCGCGATTGACTTCGTTAGCCAGCAATATATTCGCAAAAATCGGCCCTGCCCGGAATTCAAATTCGCTGGTCTTTTGATTAAATATGGAAACGCCAGTTACATCATTGGGCATCAAGTCCGGGGTGCATTGGATTCATTTGAAGCTCATTCCCAGGCTGGTCGCTACTGCGCGCGCAAGCATGGTCTTGCCCGAACCAGGTACGTCTTCTAACAGCACGTGCCCCTCGCACAGCAGCGCCATCAACACCAGTTCGATACCCTCGCGTTTGCCAATGATCACTTTTTCAAAATTGGCGATCACCCGGTTTGCAAAATTTTGAACATCGCTCATAACCACTCCTTGAATTTCTTAAATATAGCTCAATCCTATCACCCCTGACTTTCTCGCGGGAAAAATCTCCGCTTGTTTGCTCGCAATATGCGCTACAATTAATCGGCACCTTTCGACCGACGGGTGGCAATTTACAGAACATTAGTTTTATATATTCTATTGACAATCAAAATTAAACGAAATATACTTTTCATAGGTGCTCCTCTAAAACTTTTAAGGGGGAGAGCATTCCACCTCACAAAAAATATTTTTTAAAATTGTGCTTTTTTGTGCATTTCTGTGCTTTTTTGTGCCTTTTAGTGCCTGATTGCTACAGCCGAAAGCAGCCCAATATGGATAATTCCTTTCAGCACTACCTGTTAGCCAAGCAAAGCGTGGATGACCGCGCCCTCAACCGGTACGTATATCAATGCCTGGTTGAGAGCCTGCCGCAAACCACTTTGCATATCGTTGAAGTCGGCGCGGGCATCGGGAGCATGCTCGTGCGCCTGCTGCGTTGGCGGCTATTGTCACGCGCTGATTATGTGCTGGTCGATGACAATCAGGAAAACCTGGAGTATGCCGCGAGTTGGCTGCCGCGCTGGGCGGCTGAAAACGGTATGCAGTCGCAAAGCTCAGCTCCCGACCAATTGCGCGTGTTTGATTCTTCGCGTGAACTACTTGTACGTTTTGAGCATGCGGATGCCCTCGAGTATTCCCGCCGCAATCCTGGACAGTCGGATTTGCTAATCGCTCACGCATTTCTTGACCTGCTGCCTATGCCTTCCGGATTGCAGCAATTGTTTACTTTGCTCAAGCCGGGCGCGCTCGCCTGGCTGACGGTTAACTTTGACGGTCTGACCAGCCTGGAGCCAGTTCTGGATGCGGCTTTAGATGAAAAAATTGAACGTCTTTACCACCAGACGATGGACGCGCGCGTGACTGGCGGTGACAGCCGTGCTGGGCGGCACCTCTTCGCCCATATCCGCTCACTTTCGGCCCGTTTGCTGGCGGCGGGGGCTTCGGATTGGGTGGTATATCCCGTTGACGGGCAGTATCCATTAGATGAGGCCTATTTTCTGCATTTCATCTTACGCTTTTTTGAAGAATCGCTCTCAAATCATGCTGAAATGGATATGGTCAGGTTGCAAGGCTGGCTGGCTGCCCGCCGTGCGCAGATCGAACGTGCCGAGCTGGTCTATATTGCCCACCAGACTGATTTTTTGGTGAAACTCAATCGCGTATAATTCGTATGCATATACGGAGTGAGTAACTATGATTCATACATATGTAGTAAATGGCTTGCCTGTCAAATCAGGTGATATTGTGTGCACGATGAACGGCAAACCGAACATCTTGCCGGGTGAGTTCTGGCGCCTGGTGGGGCGGCTGGTACCTGGTGACGTGGATCATATCGCCATTTATCTTGGTCCTGAAGGTCGTTTTGTGGAAGCTGGCGCGCTTGGAGTCTCCACTTTTGAGATCCACGATGGTCTTTGGCATGCCGAACATAACATGGCGGAACGTGGCACGCTGGTAGACACCTTCTATGGCGTTGCTTACCCGCTGGCTGAGATCGGCCTGACCCGCGACGAAGAAGATCAGATTCGTGGTTCAGTTGTTGAATACTGCCTCGAACATCTGCACATGCCCTATAACCTGAATTTCTTCGACCCGGATCGGGACGATGCATTTTACTGCAGCCAACTGGCATACAAAGCCTACCTGCCGCACGGCATTAACCTGAATACCGGCCTGTTCATGGAGCAACTGCCCGGTACAAACTGCATCATTTACCCGCAGGAGATTGCATTAAGTTGCCACTTTGTGAAAGCTCCCAGGTTCAGTTGATAACCCCTTCCAGCTTAAACCAGTCTTCTGTGGGGTTTACTATTGTTCGATCAACGACCATTTTGATGATCTGCTGTTGAACATCAAACGGAAGATCTTTTAGTAATCCTGAAGCCTTAGCCTGCGCAGCTACCTTCAGGATTATTTGTTTCTGCAGGTTAATATCGGCAGAAGTTGTTAACTGAACTCGAAGTGTTTTTAACTCCAGTTTAATTTTCTCCGTGGCTGTTTTTAACTCCCTGCGTTTGGCACCATATTCCACTTCATCAAACACATCAGCTTTATACGCTCTCCATAGTTTTTTTCACCTTCTGCAAACTCCAATAGTTGGCGCTCCATAAAGTCAACCTGATTTTAAATACTGGTATTCTTTTCATCCATGAGGGTAGAGTCCAGATATTTCAGAACCTTCTCTGGATTCAACAAAAGATTACAGGTAACACTCCACATAGCTTTATCCAATCAAGCTGTAGCAATCTCAGGTGACTTGCAGTTGATTCGTCTTTTAGCGTCCGGCCCCCTTTTGAGTTTTGAAGAGCACCTGTAAGCTCTTTGATCAACATGTTCTTGCTTATTCCTGCGGACATTCGCTCCACAATAAGAATAATCACAAACGGCGCATCGAATCAGTCCGGTTAGGAGGATTGGGTATTCCGCGTTTCTGCGGCTCATTCGCTTATTTTTCACTAAACCTTGGTTAGCAAGGCATCAGCCGGGTGCGGTTGAACCAAGCCGAAACCGCCTGGTGCGAGACCCCCAGGAAGTCTGCGTATTGAGAAAGCGACTTGCGCGAGTCGCCACGACACTTGAAGTATTGATTGTATATCCAGTCGGGGAATTCCATTTTAAACCTCGATTGCTACACTGTGGATTTTTGCCACACGATTACAAACCTGCCTTGACCCAAAGGTATCTATTTAAAAACTGGCCCGCTGGCGGCCCGTTTTCCTGGCTAGCTTGCGCAACCCCGGAGCCGGTTTGGGGCAAACTGAAATCCATGCGGCTCGCTGACTGCCGCTCGTTCGCCGCGGAAAACCTGGGTTTGCCTGCCATGATTCAAGCGGCGAGCATTGTACTTCACATTTTCAAATTTACCCACCAGCGTGTGCCTGGCCGCTTTTAGGAGTGGGTTGATTTAGTAGGGATTGGGTTCTTTTGCATAATCGCCGGACCAAAGAACGCACCATGGTTCAGGCCACCTGGCCGACATCTGATTGGCAGAAAGCAAGGAGAGCAGAGAATGTCTGATGGAGATTTTCTTACTACTGAGGGCAAGGAGGTTTTGGATAGGCGGGTGGGCGTTATTGAGCCGATTGTGGTGGACATGATCGACCAGATCCTGGAGGCGCAGGAGCCGGCGCATCGACCAAAGAAGAAAACGACTGACAGTGTAAGTAGTTCAGAGGAAGGTAAGCGCAGGAGTGCCGGCGGAAATTCCTTCCAGCACGAGATTCGGAAATTGCGCTACCTGGCTGTTGAGTTACCGTATGCTGCCGAACTGCGCGGAAAGGTGTTCAAGAAGGAGATCAGTGTCAATCGCGCGCTGGTCTTATTGGGAATACGCCCGAAGATGGTGAGCGTTATCGCAACCTGGGAAGGGGTTGCGAATGGAGCCCGTAGTCATCTTGAGTTGGAAGATATTGCGGAATTGATCGGAGGGTTGTCGGTTATCTTTAAGTGATTACAGGGTAAAGGCTTAAGATCAAATGACGAAACCAGCCTATCCGGCTCGATTCGATCATTCATAAATTGCTCATTCTCGAGTGGTAGAAATCTGCGGCGATGATTGAGCTTTCGGAGCATCGCAGCGCAGGCTTCAGTCTGTATAGCATTTTCAATATGATGCATTCTGATCAGCGGAATACCAGGGTCCACTATAATACCCAGAAATTTTGCCCATCAGTAGTACTTCCAGGTGGTTTTTTTGTTGTTAAACATCCCGGGAGTAGAATCAAGTTGTCTAGATCTATTTTCATTCCAAGGATGTACTCCCGGGCTATTAGAAGCCAAACAGTTTGTCAATTGGGTGCGCAGGACAACCCTGACGCGCCATTGCACGGGTGGCACGGGTCTGATATACTCCGCCTGTCCTTTACCACCCGGCACCAATATGGAGGCAATTGAACAGGCGCGCTCGCATTTCACCAGCATCAGGAAAATCGATTCCCTTTCACCTGCAATCTTTGACTGCGCCGCTCCTACTGGGCCTGGTTTGTTTTTTGGTTTACAACGCGAACCTGCGGCAGATCGGCGCGGGGGACACCCTGCCCGCCCGATATTTGCCGCTGATCATCTGGCGTAATGGCACGCTCGGGCTCGACGCGAACTCGCGACTGGTTGCCAATGGTCATTCGATGATCCCGGTCCGGGATCGGCCTGCGGGCGCTGACGGCAAGGTCGCCTACTTTGAACCGTCGGCTTATTGGATGGTGCGCACCCGCCAGCATCAGCTCGCTTCCCACTACCCGGTTGTGACGCCGTTGCTTGTGGCCCCGCTCTATGTGCCGGCTGTTCTATGGCTCAATGCATACGGCTGGCAGCAGCCGCAGATTGATTGGGTTGCGGAATGGATGGAAAAGCTCTCCGCCTCGTTTCTTGCTTCGCTCGCCTGTGTCCTGATGTACTTGGTGCTCCGCCGCGAAAGCAGCCGCTGGAGCATCCCGCTCGCCCTGGTGTTCGCCTTCGGGACCAATACATGGATGATCTCCAGCCAGGCGCTCTGGCAGCATGGGAGTGGAGAACTCCTTATCGCCCTGGCCCTGCTGCTGGTCACTGCCCCTGCATCTCCTTTGCGTACTGCGCTGCTTGGCGCTGTATGTGTTCTCATGGCGGCTAATCGCCCTTCGGATGTGCTGGTTGCCGGAGCGATCGGGCTCTACGTTGTCTGGAACCACAGGCGCAAAGCGTTATGGCTTCTCGCTGGCGCCGCTCTCCCGCTGGCAGTCCTCTTGTACTATAACCTCAGCTTTATTGGCAACGTGGTTGGTGGATATGCCATGTTAAAGCCCCCGGATGCTTTCATCCAGCCGGGCTGGTCAGGGTTGTTTGGGCTGCTGGTCAGCCCAGCGCGCGGGCTGCTCGTCTTTTCGCCGTTCCTTGTTTTCCTTCCCATGGGGCTTATTCAGCGCCTGCGCTCACCGGAGACGAAATGGCTTGCCGTTTCGCTCAGTTTCGCTGTCGCCGCCCAGATCCTGCTTTACTCGCAGACAGACTGGCGTGCTGGCGTGTCCTGGGGGCCGCGCTGGCTGACCGATCTTTTGCCAATTTTGATCTGGATGCTTGCGCCCGCTCCGCTCGGCCTGCGTCCGTTCGCGCGCGGCTTGCTGACATTTGCGATGGTGGCCTCGGTCGTCGTGCAGACGATAGGCGCCTTCTGGTATACGAAGGTGAGTGACGAGCTCATCTATGCTGGAAACCCCGCATCCTTGAGCAGTGCGTGGGATCCCGGCAATGTTCCGTTCATCACCGAGCTGCGCCATCCACCCGCGCGGGCCGAGCTTCTCTATACCTCGCGCGGTTCACTGGATCGTGTTGGGCTGGCGCTGGTGCACAGCCTGACTGAGGTTCCCAGGCTGGAACCGGGAGCGGTGCTTGAAGGTTGGGCGCTCACCGGTTATCGTTCCCCTGCCCAACTCCTCGTGCTAATTGACGGGGTTCTGATCGGCTCGACCGGGGAATTTCTCGCACGGGTGGATGTGAATGAAGCCATGCACACCACTGCGCCCTCGGGCTGGCGCATATTTGCCAATACCCTGGGCATTCCACCGGGGGAGCGCGTGCTTCAGGTCGCTGTTCGCGTCGATCCCAGAAGTGATTTTCGCATTATTCGTGAACAGCATGTATACGTTGTCGCGCAAAATCCTGCTGTGGATGCCGCCGTGCCACCACAAACGCAGGTAGCGGGGCCCGAGCTGAAGGCAATGGCCAGTCGGGCGGTGCAGCTGCTGCGAGAGAGGCAGAGTGGGGATGGCTATTGGCTCACCGCGCACACGAAGGTGCTTCGCTATGAAGCTCCGCAGCAGGAGATGAACACCTTCCTGACTTCAACACTGGTGGATTTGCTCTCGCCGGTCGGGCGCCAGCAGGGCCTCGACGATGTGCTGGCACGCGCGCGACAGCATCTCGCAGCGCAGATCGAAAGCAGCGGTCTGGTACGCTATCATGGGCTGCCGGACGGACCCATCATTGGCAAGCTGGGATGTGTCATTACCCCGGACGCGGATGACACTGCTCTGGTCTGGCGGATTACCAGCCCGGGCGCGGGCGATCCTAGAGAGCAGCCCATGCTGGCAGAGCTTGCCCGCTACCGTGATGCGAGGGGTTTATACCGCACATGGCTTGCCCCGCAATCTCAGTTCCAGTGTATCAATCCCGGCAACGATCCGGATCCAACAGACATCGGCATCCAGATGCACGTCTATTTGATGCTGCGCGAACTCGATCAGCCTGCTGCCCAGAACCTTTGCGCTGCGCTCCAGCGTTCATTTTGGGACGAGGACATCTGGGTTTATTATTCAAAAGCTCCACTGGTGCCCTATCTCCGCAGTGCCGAACTGCAGAGCCTTGGCTGCGCAATTCCGCTGCCAGTTGAGCGGCTGGCGCTTCCCGCTGCGAGACAGGAGATCTGGAGTGAGGCAGTGCGCCGGCTCGTTGAAATTTCGGCATCTCCGCAGGACGTAAACGCGCGACAGGCGATCCGTGATCTGCTTGTGCGCATCGGCAGTGACGACTTTGCCCTGCTGCGCAGCTCGCCGCCGCTGCTCTACCACAACGATCTGAGTGCCTCCGTAAGCCGCTATTACTGGTCCGATGATTTTGGTTACGCCCTTTGGCTCCGACTTTACGAAGCAGCTGAGGTTGAAACCGGAAACACTCTACAGCCATCGCCATGACTTCTCAATCGTCTTTTCGGCATTACGCGCGAATTGTGCAGCACTTTACCTTCACCCGGGCGCCTGAGGTGCTTGCCCTTCAGGCCTCTCCGCTTCTGGGTATTTTCCTGGGTGGGTTCAGCCTTGAACGGTGGGGGGTGATCCGGCCAGGTATACTCCTCTTAGGCAGCCTCGCGCTCACAGCCCATATCTTTGTTTTCAATGATTGGGCCGGCTATGACAGCGACCTTCATGATACGCGGCGGGCAGACCTTGTATCTGCGCGGCAGGGCATTAGCAGGCGTGATGTCGCGGGCGCTGCGATCGTTCTCCTCATCCTGGCGAATATCGCCTTCGCTGTCCTCGGCATACTGCCGATCCTGCTTGGCTGCGCGATCGCGGCCCTCGGCTTTCTGTACTCGTCTTCGGCGGGTTTCGGCAAGGGCAGGCCGGTCATGGGGTCGCTCAATCACCTGTTCGGGGGTGTGCTGCATTTCTTGCTTGGTTATAGCCTGGTTCACACATTGGACGCAAACGGTCTCATGCTCAGTCTTTTCTTTGGTCTGGTGTTTGCAGGCGGCCATCTTAACCAGGAAGTGCGTGACTATGAGAGTGATTTTCACAACGGGATTCGCACAAGCGCCGTAGTGTTCGGTCGCCAGCGCGTGTTTCTTGCGAGCCTTTGCACGTTTACGGTCGCCTATGCGATCCCCGCCGTCCTGGCCGCGCTTGGCATCCTGCCAGGGCTGTTACTTTGGAGTCCCGTTCTGTGGCTTTTGCATGTCGCCTGGTCTCTGCGGGTGCTTCAGCGTGGATTGGGATTCGAGACCGCAGTCTGGATGCAGCGCCGATATCGATTGCTTTTTGCGTTGATCGGGCTTGCGATGCTGGTCCGATGAGCAGAAATGCCCTTCACTTTTGCCAGGGCGTGAAGACCTGTAATGCCGCGGGTGAAAATATGCAGCGTGTACAGCATGCCCTCCGGGAATTTTCATCCGCGCCAGGTATGGAAAGGCAATCCCTGATGAGTAAGATCCTGGATTCCTGGAGTCTAAAATGACAATCGTCTGTATTACTGGCGCACACCGCTCCGGCACATCGATGATTACTCGCCTGCTCAATCTATCCGGACTCTATCTGGGTGTGGACAGTGACATAAACATCAATGCAACCGATAACCCTGAAGGTTTCTGGGAGAACATTCAATTTGTTAGATTGAATGAGGAAATTCTCTCCACTCATGGCGGCGCATGGGATATGCCGCCGAACCCTGGCGCAAACTGGGAACTTGCGCCTGAAATGGCCCCATTTCGTGACCAGGCGAAACAGATCATCCGCCAGTTTGAAAATCAGGCTTTATGGGGTTGGAAGGACCCGCGAAATTCTCTGACCATTGACTTTTGGAAGGGCCTGCTTCCCGAAATGAAGGTGCTGATCTGTTTGCGCAACCCACTGGATATAGTTCACTCGCTCAGTAAACGCGGCTATACTTCACCGGAATTTGGTTTTCGACTGTGGTCCGCATATAACCGGCATCTTCTGGATGTTATCCCCGGCGAAAATCGCATCATCACACATTTTGACGTCTATTTCAGCCGCCCGCGCGGCGAACTGGAGCGGGTACTGGCTCTGCTTGGTATATCTGCCTCAGAAGCGCAGATTGTTGCGGCCGTGGCCTCTATAGCTTCATCCTTGCGGCACAACCGGAACCCCTGGCAGGATATACTGAAATACAGGCCCCCGCGTGATTTGATCGGGCTTTACCGTGATATGTGTTTACAGGCTGGGCCGAATTATCTCGATTTTATGCAGAGCGAGCATAAAAACGAGATGGAAGAATTATTAAATTTTGTTCCCCATAAAAATGCCCAACATCTCGTTCTTCAGGAACCTGAGTTGGATGAAACCCGGCAATCCCGAAATGCCGCCACAGAACTGGCGTACAAAAACAACCAGATCGAGGCTCTGCATCAGGTTATCCGGCAAAAAGAGCAGGATTTACTGATTGCGGGATCAACCCTTGAGGGCATCCATCAGGATATTGGCTGGGGTCTGTTTTTACGTTCCCGCAGCCTCCTGACTACTCTCGCCCCCTCTGGCTCGTTTCGCCGTCGTATTCTTGACCTGCCCGTAACGATCTACGAGCATTTTCAAAAAACGCCGCCAGCCGCTGTGAACTCTGTATTGCCGGCTCAACCGGAAGATGTCGATGAGCGCCTGCCGGGCCGTCCGAATTCAATCGCAGTCTGCACGATTGCTTCAAAAAATTACCTGAGCCTGGTGCGGATTTTTGCAAGTTCTGTAGCATCCAGTAACCCGGGCGTGCCTATCTTTGTGCTGCTTGTTGATAAACTCGATGGTTATATCGATCCTGGGACGGAACCCTATCAGCTTGTCACCATTGAAGAGTTGGACAATATCCCCGATTCCCGGCATTTTTTCTTCAAATACACCCCCATCGAGCTGAACACTGCTGCCAAGCCATACTTCCTTGAATATTTGCTGGAAAAATATCATTTCCAAAAAATATGCTATTTTGATCCTGATATTTATGTCTTTTCAAAACTGGCCGGTCTCTGGCAGTTGTTGGAGTTCAATTCCCTGGTGTTGACTCCACATATCACCGTACCGTATCAGGATGACCACCATCCCACAGAAATGGATATCAATCTGGCCGGGGTTTTTAACCTGGGTTTTCTTGGGATTTCAGACACACCCACTACGCGAAAATTCCTGATCTGGTGGCAGCGGCGCCTCTATTATTATTGTTTCATGAAGCCAGCCGAAGGGATGCATGTTGACCAGAACTGGGTTAATTTTGCCCCTGTGATGAATGATGGTGTATTTATTCTGCGAGATAACGCCTACAACATTGCCTATTGGAATCTGCATGAACGTGGCAAGCGTCTGCGCTTCGAGCATGCGAATCTGTTTATTGATGACCGCCAGGCTGTTTTTTTCCACTTCAGCGGGTTTAATCCAGAGTCGCCAGAAACGATTTCCGCTCACCAGAGTCGTTTTTTGTTACCAGATTTTCCCAACGTTCGTCCGGTTTATGAATTTTATCGTGCGCTACTGCAAAAATTTGAGTATGGCAGGCTTAAAAAATGGCCCTATGCTTTTGGCATATTCGATAATGGCGTGCAAATTGCCAATATCATGCGCGGGCTTTACAGCAAACAAAGCCTGAAACAAATATTAAAGTTTGCAGACCCATTTTCGACAGATGGAGAAGACTCTTTTTTTTCATGGATGAACGAACCGGTCGATGGGAAGGCTGCCAACCCCGAACGTCCCGCGATTACCCGGCTCCAGATGGAAATGCATGGTTTGCGCGGGGATTTGCGGCATGCTTTTCCTGATCCTCTGGGGCAGGATCGCATCCGTTTCGGCCAGTGGCTGCTGCAAAATGGTGCCCGGGACTTCTCTGTGGATGATATTTTTTTCCAGGGTATCACGCAGGATAAGCGCCGTTGGGCAGATATACTTTCCTTCAAAGCCCGGCATGTTTATCTTGGGAGTTACCATGCGCTTAAATCAAGAGTCGGGCGCATCCGCTCGGAAACCTGGCTTTTTCAAAAATTGCGTTACCTGAACAAAAAATATCTTGAAAAAACGATCGTCCACGCGCCGGTAGCAGCCTCGCCATTTAATACGCCGCGCAAGCCTGATACAAGCTTGCCTTTTGGGGTTAATGTCGCGGGTTATCTTCAAGGTGAATTTGGTGTAGGTGAAATTGCGCGGGCCTCTTTTAAATCTCTTGTAGTAGCAGAGGTGCCCTGCGTATTGAATAACGTCGAGGCTGCTTTTTACCGGCAAGAAGATAAGACGCTTGAAAATTTCTCAACGGATAATCCCTATCACTTCAACCTGGTGCATGTCAATGCCGACCAATCGCATGTGTTCGCCAAACTGAAGGGAGATACGTATTTCAAACAGCGCTGCAACATTGCCTGCTGGTTTTGGGAATTATCCACCTTCCCGCGCGAGTGGCAGTCATCTTTTAAATATTACCAAGAAATCTGGGTCGCCAGTGGATTTTGCCAGGAAAGCATAGCCGCCCGGGCTCCGGTTCCGGTGGTCAAAATGATCCAGCCGGTGTTGATCGACCCTGCAGTGGTCAAACCAGACCGCACCCGGCTGGGCCTTCCGCAGGGTAAGTTTATCTATGGTTTTATTTTTGATTACATGAGCTTTGTTGAAAGGAAAAACCCAATGGCTCTGATTCATGCCTTCGAGCTGGCTTTTGGCGATAAGGATGATGTCTTGCTGCTGATAAAAACCATTAATGGTGACAAATTTCCCGATCAGGTTCAGCAGCTGCAACAGGCCGCCAGATACCGTAACATCCAGTTTATCGATGGGTACCTTGCTCGTGATGAGGTCATTAACCTGGTTTCATCCCTGGATGGTTACGTTTCCCTGCATCGGTCTGAAGGCCTGGGGATCAGTATGGCTCAGGCGATGTATCTAAAAAAACCGGTGATCGCTACAGGCTATTCCGGGAACATGGAGTTCATGAATCACAATAATAGTTTTTTGATCCGCTATCAGTTAACTGAAATACAGGAAAGTCATGGCCCTTACACAAAAGGGCAGTATTGGGCTGAGCCTGACGTGGAACATGCGGCCGAGTTGATGTGCCTGGCTTTTGATAACCAGTCCCACGCTCAAAAAATCGCCGAACAAGCCGAAGCGGATATTAAGGCTAACATGACACCCGAGGTGTCCGGACGTGCAATGAAAGAGCGGCTTTTGCTGTTGGTGGAATGATGCCCAGTGCTGGTATACCATCCTCGAATCTACATAGTGGTAGTACAGGTATCTGGTAACTGTTCAAGGGTACTTCAATTTGGTTAGAAACGTCTGAAACCCGGTTGTACAACGAATGAAACTTGCTGGTTTGCCCCGCAGGTGATGTTTTTTTGGAGCTTTTCCTGGTCAGGGAAGCTGTCCTTGTGAGCAGGTACTGGCTTTACCCAGGGCAAACTCATCTTACGTATAGACAAGTTGAGGAAAACTGGACAAGACTTTTAGCAAACAGGTATCCTCCCAACCGGCCTGCAATCGTTTCGCCTTGATAAT
>Ga0335397_10008563_pt1 | contig 12873 bp, 8 predicted proteins | sample MAT04_FD_205740 | JGI IMG/M metagenome (GOLD analysis project Ga0335397, IMG submission 205740) | Freshwater microbial communities from Lake Fryxell liftoff mats and glacier meltwater in Antarctica - MAT-04 (spades assembly) (version 2) ...
AAATCTGCCGCTAGAGTAATTACCTCTTCGACTCCCCACTCCTTCATTAGGTAAGGAATGCAGACGGAGGTATCGACTCCGCCCGAATATGCTAGCACAACTTTTTTAGCGCGACTCATGGCTATTTACATCCTGAATTTAAGTTAATACGGTTGGGTTCGAGCTTAGCCTGGGCGGGCACGGGGGCACCGCCCCTACAAAGGGGGGACAAGATTCTTCTCAAAGTCCCCCTTCTTAAGGGGGATTTAGGGGGATCTCCGGGCCATAAACAGTGTTAACCCAACCATATTGGAATTTAACCGACTTTTCATTATGCACCTAATTCAGATTAATTCTTGTCAGAAATAGTACAGATTTAGATATTCTTTTTTTGCTAAACTGGGCGATTTCCCGGCCGAGTTGCTGCGAAAAATCTGCTACCGTGGGATACGGTAACTGTGGCGATGGGGAAAAGCCGTGTTTTTTAGTGTTGTGATTCCGACGTACAATCGTAAACCGATTTTGGAAAAATGTCTACTGGCTCTGGAAAATCAGCAGTTTGGTAGCAGTGTCACAGATTATGAAGTAATTGTAGTCGATGATGGCTCGACGGATGGGACGATCGAGTGGTTGAGCACCGATGCCGAGTTTTTACCCCATGTGCGATCGATCTGTCAATCTCACCAAGGCCCCGCCGCCGCCAGAAATCTGGGCGTTGAAGATGCTAAGGGCGACACGATTATTTTTATTGACAGCGATTTAGTCGTAACGGAGCATTTTCTGCAAGCACACGCAGATGCTTTGCTACAAGGTTACAAAGATACTGATGCGGTTTTTACTTACGGCAGCGTGATTAATACTTGCAATTTCGACAATCCCACTGCGGAACCTTACAAAATAACTGATTTTTCGGCGGCTTATTTTGCTACAGGAAATGTGGCCATCGCCCGCCACTGGCTGCTAGAAGCTGGACTGTTTGACAATCGTTTTCAATTGTATGGATGGGAAGATTTAGAATTGGGTGTCAGGTTGAAAAAATTAGGTTTAAAATTGATTAAATGTCCGCAGGCTGTAGGCTATCACTGGCATCCAGCTTTTAAGTTAGACCAAATTCCTGGCATGATTGACAGAGAAATTCAGCGCGGGAGAATGGGAGTTTTGTTTTATCAAAAACACCCGATTTGGGAAGTAAAGCTAATGATTCAAATGACTTGGTTGCACCAAATACTGTGGGGAGTTTTGTCTTTGGGCGGGATGCTGAATGAGCGGACAATGACTCCTTTTTTGCAGTTTTTGATTAACCAAGGCAAACCGCAGTTAGCTTTAGAAATTGCTCGGATTTTTCTGAATTGGTATAATGTGAAAGCTGTGTATGCTGCTTACGGTGAATTGCCTGCTGATGCAAAAGTTTCATAAATTAGCCCGCCTAAACAACATATAAGATATTATATCAGCTTGTCAGGGCTTGTGTAGTTACTGTTTAGAGTAAGTAGATATACTGAGAAAACACAAGTCCGAGCAACCCGATAAATACAGGAAAAAGTGGGTTTTAAACACTGTAAAAGTTTGACGTTTAATGAAAGTTGCCGATCGAGCCGGTGATTTTAGGAAGATCGGCTGTGAAAGTCGATCGGCTGGGATAATTTTATGCCCACAAATTTTAAAAATGCAGACATTCTTGATACAATTAATACAAATAATCAAGGGTAGCCTATCTTAGCGAGCGATCGGACAGTTCCACAGCCTCAAGCGAAAAAGATACTGAGAGTCTGATTTATGCTACATAGCTGATAAAAGCCTCGCATACAGTCGCTGATTAACCGCCAGCACTCGAAAAACAAGATGCGGAGCTGATTGAAACTTGTATTGCTCAAATCCGCGCCATAAATCAACCTCTACCCAATACTCTTGTTGCTGCAAGCTAATAGTTCGACGCACAAACAGTTCTGGGCTTTAATGAATTTTAAAATCAATTAAAAAAATAATACTTTGAGGGGGTATATTGTGAAAAAATCTGACCCAAAATACGCAAAAATACAAACACTCGCATCGCAAAAAAACGCCTTAACACAAAACATTTTAATCGTTGACGACCACCCAGAAAGCTTGCGCCTTTTATCCCAGGTTTTGTCTAAGCGGGGATATAAAGTGCGGCCGACACGGGATGGCAAATTGGCTCTCAACTTTGCTCAATCGACTCCACCGGATTTGATTTTGCTCGACATCATGATGCCCGGTATGGATGGCTATCAAGTCTGCGAACAGCTAAAAGCTTGTCCCAAAACCAAAGATATTCCTGTAATTTTTATCAGTGGTTTAAATGAAGTATTTGATAAAGTCAAAGCTTTTTCGCTTGGTGCTGCAGACTACATTGCTAAACCGTTTCAAGCAGAAGAAGTGGTGAGCCGTATCGAAAATCAACTGCTGCTCAGTCGTCTTTCCAAACAAATTGTAGAACAAAATGCGCGGCTGCAAGCAGAAATAGAAGAACGCAAGCGGGTCGAAGCAGAACTGCGAGAAAGTCAGCGCTGGCTGTCGGCAGTAATTAAAATGAATCCTAATGTTTTGTACATTTACGATTTAATAGAACAGCAAACTCTCTATCTCAACCGCGAAATCTATAGGGATCTGGGTTACTCGCTGGCAGAAATAGAGCAAATGACAGCAGGATTTATTCCTAACTTAATGTACGTTGACGATTTGCCGGCATTCTCAAAACACATGAGCCGGATTGAGACAGCAAAAGACGGTGAAAGCTTTGAGCTTGAGTACCGCATCCAGCACAAAAACGGTGAATATCGCTGGTTTTTTAGCCTGGATACCGTGTTTACCAGAACAGCGGAGGGTAAACCTTGGAAAATTCTGGGAAGTGCTACTGAAATTAGCGATCGCAAACAAGCAGAACTCGAACTAAAAACGGCTTTAGCTGCTTTGGAACGGCAAATTAAGCAAAGATTTCTGCTAGAAACAATTACTCTGGAAATTCGCTACAGCTTAAAAAAGGATCGAGTGTTTCAAACAGCGGCAGCCCAAATATGTCGAATTTTCAATGCCGATAGTTGCTTGATTCACACCTACACAGAAGAGCCAACTCCCCGCCTTCCTTGTGTGGCTCAATACACAAGAATTGAATCAAAATCGCTTTCAAATTTAGAAATTCCCATCGAGGGCAACGCTCACGTTCAGTTGGTATTGTCCCAAGATAAAGTTGTAGCTTCTGATGATGTTTTTTCGGAACCGCTACTAGAAAATGTCATAGGTTTGTGCGAGGAAATAGGTTTGAAGTCGATGATAGCCGTGCGGACTTCTTACCAGGGAAAACCTAACGGAATGATGTGCTTGCACCAGTACGCTCGCCGCCAATGGACGCAAGATGAGATCGGATTATTGAAAACTGTGGCGGCACAAATGGGAATTGCGATCGCTCAAGCCAATCTGCTCGAACAAGATAAACAGCAGCGACTTAAACTTCAACAGAGCGAAGCTAGTCTAGCAGCAGCCCAGAAAATTGCCCGCCTCGGCAGTTGGGAATTTGATGTCGTCACAAATAAATTTACTTGGTCAGCAGAAGTATTCCGCATTTTTGGTCTTGACTCAACCGCACCTGAACCGACATACTTGCAACTTTTGGAGATGTATGATCCCGACGACAGAGAGTTTTTTGATCAAACTATCAACCTCGCTATCTCAGCAGGAACTCCCTACAAAATTGAATTGCGAATTTTGCATTCCAGCGGTCATATCCGATATGTGGAGATCAGGGGAGAAACTGTTTATAACGAAACCCCAGAAGTAATCAAACTGTTGGGAACAGTCATGGATATTACTGAACGAAAACAAGCCGAAGCAGCTTTGCAAATTAGCGAAGAACGTTTTTATCTGGCATTTGAAGGCAGTGCGATGGGATTGTGGGATTGGAATCTTGCCACGGGAGAAGCCTATTTTAATTCGCGGTGGAAAACGATGCTGGGATATGAAATAGAGGAGGTAGAAAATAGTTTCGGAGCATGGGAGCAACTGGTACATCCAGAAGATTTGGGTTCGGCTAAAGCAGCGATAAATGCTCACCTGGAAGGCAAAAACCCGACTTACGAAAAGGAATTTCGGATGCTGACAAAATCCGGCGAGTGGAAGTGGATTTTGGCTCAAGCTAAGGTGATGGAATGCGATGCTGCGGGAAATCCTTTGCGGATGACGGGCACGCATACTGATATTAGCGATCGCAAACAAGCAGAAGCAGCTTTGCAATTTAGCGAACAGCGAGAACGAGAAAAAGCCCAACAGTTAGAACAAACTCTGGAACACTTAAAAAAAGCTCAATCCCAGCTCATTCAATCCGAAAAAATGTCAAGTATCGGGCAAATGGTAGCGGGAGTTGCCCACGAAATCAATAACCCCGTCAGCTTCATCTACGGCAATATTATTCCCGCCACACAGTACGCTCGCGATTTGGTAAAATTGATCGAGCTCTACCAGCAACACTATCCCGAACCAGTTCCAGAAATTGCGGAAGAATTGGCAGAAGTCGATGTAGATTTTATCGCTGAAGATTTTCCAAAAATTATGGCTTCAATGCAGGGAGGTGCTAACCGAATTAAGCAGATAGTGCTGTCTTTGAGAAACTTTTCAAGACTCGATGAAAAAGATATCAAATTAACAGATATTCATGAAGGACTAGAGAGCACTTTGGTGATTTTACAGCACCGATTCCATTCCCAGGAAAAAGGTCGGGAAATTCAAGTTATTAAAAATTATGGCGAACTGCCAAAAGTCGAGTGTTATCCGGCTCAATTAAATCAAGTATTTATGAATTTGCTGTTGAATTCGATCGATGCTGTGGAAGAGTCATTAGTCATCAGTCATTCGTCATTAGCAAACAATATTTCAACAGTTACAAATGATGCTGGACAAATGTTTGAGAAAAATCCTCAGATTCGCATTAGCACTGAAATAAATAGGGACAATCAAGTTGTTGTGCGGATTGCTGACAATGGGCTCGGTATCAGTCCCGATGTTCAGTCAAGGATGTTTGACCCGTTTTTTACTACAAAGCCGATCGGCCGCGGTACCGGTTTGGGGCTGTCGATTAGTTACCAAATTGTCAAAGACACCCACGGCGGTAAGTTGGGGTGTAATTCAGAGGTTGGGCGGGGAACAGAATTTGCGATCGAACTGCCAATTTCGCAAAAAGTGAAAGTTAAAATTTAAAAGAAGGAAGTTCGGCAACGGATTATGTAGCGGATTTAACGGATGTTAGGGAAGGATCTATTTTATGGTGCGTTAGAACCTGATATTTTGACAGCTTATTTCAAGCAAACTGTTTAGCTTTTAGTTTGATATTATAGCAATCCTAAATCATTTTCAATAACTGGTTAACTGGTTCCCAGGCTCTGCCTGGGAACCGATGTCACTCTTGCTCTGCCTCGGCTGCGAAAATGGAGGCAGAGCCTCCGGATCTGCGTTACCAGGCAGAGCCTGGTAACGAGTATAAACATCTACATCCCGCAAACGCAATCCTTCTGTAATTTGTATGGGGACGTTCTCGTCCATATAAAGGGATAGACTCATTTCAATAGCCCTTGAGCGCGCATTCTAGCAGCAAAAGGAGATTCGCCAGCTTCTTGTTCTAACTGTTTTACATATTTTTCTCGCCGTTCAATATCTGCATCTATTTCTTGTTGATTGTCCAAGTAGTAAGCTAATGCTGAGTAAATTTTGCTCAGGGTAAGGTGAGGGTAACTTTGTAGCAATTCTTCAGGAGTCCAACCGTAAGCTTTCACAGAGGTAAGCAACTCTACGATTTTCATCGATGTCCCTTCAATGATGGGGATATTGCGATCGTCTAGTTGCACATATTTATATTCAGTGGCTGTGATTGTCATGGCTATTTGTTTGTTGATGAAATTAATCGCAACAATATCGTTTGTATTAATTTAATTATATACCTTACATCAGGCACCAATATCAATCTTCAGGACTCTCGCGCGGGGTGGGGGCGGGTTTTTTAGTCTTTGGGTATCATGAGAAAGCTATTGGTGAACCCGCCCCTACAGGTTTTTGACCGCAGGTATAAGATATTAGGTATACCCGACTGTTTTGGGTGCGGGCCCGATCGCCTTGTCAAGATTTGATTATTTCCCACTAACAGGCTTTTTTGACTCCAAATACGCCTTAATGTGATATAATTAAAAGTTACTTTTTTCGCTGCCAGATGTTGCACTCTGTCTGTGACGAGCCAATATTGCAGTTTTTCTATAGCAAACTCTGTCAACTCGCGTCTGTAGCATCTACTACATTTTAACTGAATTATGACTGACTCAATTCGCTTCCTGATGTGCGCTCCCGACCACTACGATGTCGATTACGTGATTAACCCTTGGATGGAGGGCAACGTACACAAATCATCGCGCGATCGCGCCGTCGAACAGTGGGAAAAACTCTACAACGTCCTCAAAGACAACGCCATTGTAGACCTGGTGCCACCCGAAAAAGGCTGGCCGGATATGGTTTTCACCGCCAACGCAGGCTTACTTTTAGGCAATACTTTCGTCCTCAGCCGTTTCTATCACAAGGAACGCCAAGGCGAAGAACCCTATTTTAAAGCATGGTTTGAAAGCAAAGGTTTCACCGTGCACGAACTACCGAAAGACTTGCCATTTGAGGGTGCAGGTGACGCTTTGCTCGATCGCGAAGGACGCTGGCTGTGGGCAGGATACGGCTTCCGTTCCGAACTCGACTCGCACCCGTTGCTAGCAAAATGGCTCAACATTGAAGTGCTGTCGCTGCGTTTAGTTGACGAACGTTTCTATCACTTAGACACCTGTTTTTGTCCGCTCACAGGCGGCTATTTGCTCTACTATCCAGCAGCATTTGATTCCTACTCCAACCGCTTAATTGAAATGCGAGTTGCGCCGGAAAAACGCATTGCCATTCAAGAAGCAGATGCCGCAAATTTTGCCTGCAATGCTGTCAATATTGACCAAGTTGTGGTAATGAACAAGGTCAGCGAAGGCTTGAAAACGCGCATCACTGAAGCCGGCTTCAAAGTCATTGAAACGCCGATGAGCGAATTTCTGAAAGCGGGCGGCGCGTGCAAGTGTTTGACGCTGCGGGTGAATGAACCTGTGCAAGAAGATCGATCGGCAAACGTGATGGTAGAAAGCCGCACAATTCGCATGGCCGGTCACTTGCTCGATGCGGGTTTAATCAGCCGCGCTTTAGACTTAATTATCGAAAACGGCGGCAGTTTCCAAGTGCTGAATTTCAATTTAGGAGAGCAGCGCCAAAGCACATCATCTGCGGATGTTAAAGTCTCTGCACCTTCCCATGATGTGATGGAAGAAATCATGGGATTGCTGATTGATTTGGGCGCAGTGCCACCGCCGGAAGATATTTGCGACGCTATTTTAGAAGATATAGTGCAGGATGGAGTCGGCCCGGATGACTTTTACGTTAGTACGATTTATCCCACGGAAGTGCGGGTAAGTGGCCAGTGGGTGAAAGCGCGAAATCAGCGGATGGACGGTGCAGTTGCGATTACTGAAACTGCCGAAGGCCCGGTGGCCACGTGCAAATTATTGCGCGATTTAAAAATAGGTGAAAAAGTCGTTGTTGATGTTGTCGGCATCCGCACTATCCGCAAAACAGAATCGCGGGAACAGCGTAATTCTCAAGAATTCAGCTTTATGTCTGGTAGCGTTTCTAGTGAGCGCCGCGTAGAATTGGTGGTGGAACAAGTCGCGTGGGAATTGCGCCAAATTCGCGATCGGGGTGGTAAAGTTGTAGTGACGGCGGGGCCTGTGGTAATCCACACGGGCGGCGGCGAACATTTAGCGCATTTGATTCGCGAAGGTTATGTGCAAGCATTGTTGGGTGGAAATGCGATCGCGGTTCACGACATGGAACAATCGAGCATGGGAACCTCTTTGGGAGTTGACATGAAACGCGGCGTTGCTGTGCGCGGCGGACACCGACACCACTTGAAAATGATTAACACTACGCGGCGTTATGGAAGTATTGCTAAAGTCGTTGAAGCAGGCTTGATTACCAGCGGTGTGATGTACGAGTGTGTGAAGCACAATATACCGTTTTCGCTGGCTGGTTCGATCCGCGATGATGGGCCGCTTCCTGACACGCAAATGGATATGGTTAAGGCTCAAGAAGAGTATACTGAGCTGTTACGGGGCGCGGATATGGTGCTGATGCTGTCGTCTATGCTGCACTCGATTGGTGTGGGAAATATGACTCCGGCTGGTGTGAAGATGGTCTGTGTGGACATTAATCCGGCTGTGGTGACTAAATTGAGCGATCGGGGGTCGATCGAGTCTACGGGAGTTGTTACGGATGTGGGATTGTTCCTGAGTTTGTTGGTGAATCAATTGGATAAGTTGACTAGCCGGCATCATGTAACTCAATCTGTTTAGATTCGGCGCGGATTCGGTGGTTGAAACGGTGTAGACTCGGCGGTTTCAACCGCGTCTACACAAAGATAAGACGGCGGTTGAAACCGCGTCTACACAAACAATGTCCGCCTCCGCGGACTCAAGAAAATGACGGCGGTTGAAACCGCGTCTACACAAACAATGTCCGCCTCCGCGGACTCAAGAAAGTGACGGCGGTTGAAACCGCGTCTACACAAACAATGTCCGCCTCCGCGGACTCAAGATGGTTGCTCGTTACCAGGCTCTGCCTGGTAATGCAGATCCGGAGGCTCTGCCTCCTTTTATCTCGCAACTTACAGGAGAGAGGAATGTAGTCTAGTAGGGTGCGTCAGATTTGAGATTTTCAAGTTGTACGGAAAGCATATTTCTGACGCACCGTTTGGCGAGGTGCGTCAGTTTTGAGATTGTTGATTTGCATCGGAAATAATCTTACCTGACGCACCCTACATTAACTTTGTAGGGGCTCTTGGCCCCGTGGTTGCCCTCCTAGACAGGGAAGGGTCGGCCCGCACCATCCACGACCCCTACAAAATCCTGATTTTCCTGAGAATGAAATAGCCCTGGCTCGCTAGTACAATACGCGAGCGGGGACAGCACTACAATAAAAAAATTCTTTTTGCAAAACTGAGATGCTCCCCTGATTTAAGTATCTTTTGCTTCAACACCAAATAAATCTTTCAGTCGTTTTCTCACCCACTCTACAGGATTTTCATCATCGTCTTCGGATGCTTCTACCAATTCCATTTCTCGCAACAGTTGCTGTCTCTCGCTTAACTCTTCTTTGTGTTTGACTATCTCCTCAATAATCTGTTCGTATAAATCCGGTCTTTCAGTTAAAACCTTCTGGAAACCTTCCTTATTGATGCCAAACAAAATGGTTTCTTCCAAAGCTCTCACCGAAGCAGTTCTGGGGATTCCCAACATCAAAGAAAGTTCCCCCAAAAACTGACCTACACTGAGATTATTTAGGTGTTTGTCAATAGCTTCCACAAAAACTTCCACCGAACCTGAAAGAATCAAATAAAAAGCATCTCCCGGATCGTTTTCGTGAAATAAAAATTCTTGTGGTTGCAGCCGTTGCCGGTATCCAACTTCAATCAATTGCCGCAATTCTAAATCCGTCAAATGTTCAAAATATTCTACCTTTCGCAGCAAAGAGCTAAGGGACAATTGCGTTTTGACTTCTTCTACTACCGAAATCCGGGATTTTCGATCGTTTTTATGGAAACTTTCAGCGGTGGAAATTGCTGTTTTATTTGGATCGAATAGCGACAATAAAACTTCGGGATTTCGCAAATACAATTCTCGGTCATTGAAAGGAAAGTCAATTCCCTGCTGGCGAAAATTGTACTGAATGGCAAAATTCAAAGAACTTTTAATAAATTCTCTTTCTACGGGTTTGTCTGTCCAAACTAAAAGCTCAAATTTAAAACTATCCTCGCCAAACTCAACAAACAATACTTTCGGAGTCGGTTCGTACAAAACTCGCGCTTCCGCGTCAGCAATATTTAAGAGAGTTTCTGTCACTAATAGCGGGTCGCTATTCTCGGCTACTTCTATGGATAATCGCAGACAAAGTAACGGGTTTTCGTAACTCCAGTTAACAATTTTGTTGCTAATTATAGTGCTGTTTGGAACTATAACGCTTGAGTCGTCAGTGGTTTGGACGATGGTGGATCGAATCGTGATTTTTTTGACGATTCCCATCAATCCTTCTAATTCCACAAAGTCTCCGACTTTCACCGGTCTGTCTAAAAGCAGCGTTAAGCCGCTGACAAAATTAGTTGTTAAATCCTGGATTCCGAAGCCAATTCCGACTCCTAATCCCCCTGCAACTACTGCCAAAGAAGCGAGGTTAAAGCCGATGCTTTGGATGGCGAATATCACTCCGAAAGCGACTATTAAATATCGCAAAATTACGGCGATTGCTTCCCGGTTTCCTTCGTCAATTCCCAATTTAACTAGCAAGCGTTCTTTAAGAAAAGTGGTAAAAGAGCGGGCTATGATGAGGATAGCCATGAACAATACAATCAGTTCCACAATTGACCGCAGCGAAACCGGATTGTCCCCGATTTTAAATAAGGTCATTGTGAACATTTGGGAGATATTTGTCAGTAATTCTTGGGGGATTGTATCTACAGTCATTTTGTGGTAAGTTAAGTAAATAGGGAGCCGAGCATTTTTGCAAAAAGCATTTTTTCTTTGAGCGCGATCGGGCAACAGTTCGTAGTGCTCCTTCAGTCTGCAGCATCAGAGGAGTTAAGTCTGATGCTGCGAACAAATTTTATGGCGATCGCTCGATCGGACACTATACTATGATTTAGAATAGTGCAATATCTCAAGAACGAAAATTTAATAAATTAAACATCTGCCACATTTCTCTGTTTTCAGAAGCTGCGAGGTAAAGAGAGGCTTTTCCTCATCCCAGAAGCACCATCGGAATCTTCCTGGTAACAAGCAATATAGCGGTTACTCCAAACTTTTTTTAATTTCTCGCCGATAGCGGGGACGACAGGGTGTTCCCGTACAAACAAAGCTGGCTGGCATATTTTTAAAGACGCTGCTGCGAGATCCAATTAAAGCGTTGGCACCGATTTCGACACCGGGGCCAATGAAGCAGTCGGCGGCAATCCAAACGCCGTTATTTATGATAACAGATGCTGTGATTAAGCCGAAGGCTGGGTCTTGGGGGTCGTGGGTGCCGGTGCAAAGGTAACTTTTTTGAGAAATAACGCAGTGTTTGCCGATCGCAATTCGATCGAGACTGTACAATACAACATCGTCGCCGATCCAACTATAATCTCCGATTTCAATTTTCCACGGATAGGTAAAACGAGCCGTGGGACGAATCACCGCACCGCGACCTATTTTTGCTCCAAATAACCGCAGTAGCCCGCTTCTGAGGCTATTACAAGGGTGTGGAGTGAGGGGAAATGCGATCGCCTGTACGAACCACCACAGCAAAATTAGCCAACCAGGCCGGCCGCGATCGAAATGAGATTGGTTGTACCGCCGCAAATCAATTAAAGATTCGCCTGTCAAAGTATTTGACTGATTCTCGCTAATTGGGAGAGAATTGATTGTAATATCTGGGGAATTTGCGATCGCGTGCGGCGGTTCCGGTTCAGGATTTGGCATATCAGAAATTATGCAGCTTAAGTATATTAATTTATGTACGGTTCGCGCGGAACACCAAATGTATGTATAATATCGTTTCCGTTAAATTACCCGCGATCGAATTTTGTCTAAAAAGGGCGGGTTTATATAAATTGTCGGTGAGAATGAAAGATTGTTGGTGAACCCGCCCCTACAAGTATTGTGGTTGATTTACCGAAAATTATATGACAGATACAGTTATAGTTAATTTAATGTTTAATGGACAATGTAATTTTAATTCAAGGACTTTTGCATGATATTTCCGGTTAAGGACAATTTAGATTTTGAGAACAAAAAAGCGTTAGCGTTAGCGAAGCGATCCGAAGGAAAGCCCTCTAAGAGGATCGCCCGCTGCGGAAATTCCCAGTCAAAAATTGGCAAAGTGCGACTGTTACAGACAGCTTTGGTACTGCTTAGCAGCTTTTTTGTAGCAGAGTTCATCGCTGCGATGAGTTCTCACAGTTTGTCTTTGCTAGCGGATGCGGGTCACGTCCTCTCAGATGTGGCGGCTTTGATGATAACTTTGGCCGCGACTTGGTTTTCGTCCAGGAAGACGGGAAAAGCAGGAAATGTGCTGCATACTTCGGGATTGCCCGATCGCCCAGAAATCATTGCTGCCTTAGTTAATAGTATCAGTTTACTGGCGATCGCCCTGTGGATTGCAGTAGAGTCGATCGACCGATTACTATCCCCAACTCCCGAAGTAGAAGGACTCCCGATGTTAATTACCGCCATTGTCGGTTTAAGCATCAACTCAATTAATGCTTTTTGTCTGCATTCTTGCTGCCACGGCGACCTCAACCTTAAAAGCGCCTTTCTGCACGCAGTTGCGGACATTTGTTCCTCGGTTGGAGTAATTGTCGCAGCCATCGCCGTAGCTTGGCTGCACTGGAATTGGGCCGATGGCTTGATTAGCTTGCTGGTGTCGGGGGCGATCGTTTTATTAACTCTACCACTATTAATTGAAAGTATCCGTTTGCTGTTAGGGAATGTCTCTGCTATTGCCGCCATTCAACAGCCTTGCGATTGCGAAAAAATCAGCGCCGAAAAATTACTTTTTCCCTCACTAGAAGAACTTATTAAATGAATATTTATCAAGATAAGACGGCGGTTGAAACCGCGTCTATAAAAACGAATTCCGCCTCCGCGGAATGAAGAAAACAACGTAATTTAAACCGATCGATCTTCAACCCGCCTGCGCGGGTTTTGTTTGTATAGACGCGGTTTCAACCGCCCGGTCTTCTTCTTCCTTCAGTCTCCTGATTTATTACTAGAGGCGGAGATAGGGGAGATTCGG
>Ga0335397_10008572_pt1 | contig 12868 bp, 10 predicted proteins | sample MAT04_FD_205740 | JGI IMG/M metagenome (GOLD analysis project Ga0335397, IMG submission 205740) | Freshwater microbial communities from Lake Fryxell liftoff mats and glacier meltwater in Antarctica - MAT-04 (spades assembly) (version 2) ...
GCTGCTTGCACGCTGTTTAGCTGGGCCCGCAGCGAGTTTAATTTTTTTTCTGTCCGGGCTTGCTCGGCATTAGCAGTTTGCAGCGATTGATTAATTTGCTCTAAATTGGCTTTAACTTGCGCTTGAGCGGCTCTGGCTCCATCTAATTCAGTTTCAACTCGATTTTTTTCTTGAGTGGTTTCTTTGAGTTCTCTGCGGGCTTGGTTGAGCCTTTTTTGAATCTCGTCTATTTGAAAAACCCCGGTTCGCAGAGGCTTGCTGGTAGCAAACAAAATGGCCAAAGTAATGGCCGACAGGATGCTGCCGGCCATCACTGTCACCACAACAGCAGTGTCGCGGGGGCGAAGTTTGAACAAACTCAACCTTGCTTTGCCGACTTTCGTCCCAAGGCGATCGCTGACAGTGGCGATCACACCCCCCAACACTAAAATTACAAATACCAGGATGTATCCAGCAGTCATTCCGATTTTTTCTTATAGATTTTGGATTTTGGATTGAATCTAGAATCCAAAATCCAAAATCCCATAGTTTCTCGGCATCAAGTGAATTGCTGGCTTAAGGCTACCGGATTGTGGACTGTGATCTTTTTCTTGTGGATCGAGATCATAGTTTCTTGTCTGAGATCCCCCAGTAAACGAGTCACAGTTACCCGCGTCGAGCCGATCGCCTCAGCGATCGCCTGGTGGGACAGCTTCAAATCAATCGTAATCCCATCCGTACCGGGCACGCCAAAATCCCGGCACAGAATCAGCAAAAAGCTGACGAGTCTCGAACCCATATCTCGGTGTGCGAGGGTTTCGATCATCATCTCCGTTTGCAAAATCCGAGAAGAAAGTCCCCGGAGCAAAACCATAGGCAATTCTGCGTCTTCCTTGAGAGCCTTCTCGACTTGTTCGATCGGCAGCGAGATCAATTCTACGGGCGTAAACGCTACCGCGTGGTAAAATCTGTCCGATCGGTGTCCCGTAATCAGAGACAGCACCCCAAATACGCTGTTTTCCCGTAAAAGGGCGACTGTAATTTCTTCGCCTGCTTCGTACACCCTGGAGAGCTTCACAGCACCTTTAATGAGAACGTAGACGCGCTCAGCCGGGTCTCCAGGGAAAAAAATTGTCTTGCCCCGTTCAAAGTTTTCCACAATGGGTGGAAACGCCCCGCCGCTGATTTGGCGGAACACGGCTGCTAGCGGTCTATCATGTGTCACGACGAGATCCTTTGTACTAACCAATAGTTTGTAACTTGCCGATTAAGCTTATTGAGTAAATATACTGCCATACCTCCAATGTCCAGGGATTCTGTTACTGCCCTCTAATGTTAAGGTAAGCACACGCTGTATGATTAAATCTAGCCCTTCTCTTAACTTTTTCAATTCCCCCTCCATGTAGCTCCACAGCAAAATTAATATCAATTGTGTCTCAATTGTGTCTCAATTGTGTCTGAATCAGTTAAATCTGAATCAGTTGTGTCTAAACTGGCGGGGTTGTCGCATACAGCCAACGAGAACGGTGCAAATTTCTTCTAGATAAACTACAGATGATAGATTTGACCGGAAAAAATGCTCTTGTTACGGGCATTGCCAACAATCGCTCGATCGCCTGGGGCATCGCCCAGCAGCTTCACAAAGCAGGGGCCAACCTCGGCATCACTTTTTTGAAGGATGAGAAAGGCAAGCACGAGCGCAAAGTAGCCGAACTCGTAGAACCGCTCAATCCCAGTCTGTATCTGCCCTGCAATGTCCAAAACGAGAGCGAAATCGAGTCTACTTTTCAAACCATCGCCGACAAATGGGGCAAGTTAGATATCCTGGTTCACTGCTTAGCCTTTGCCGGCAAGGACGAACTTTCGGGAGATTTCACCAACACCTCGCGCCAAGGTTTCTCCAATGCTTTGGATATTAGCGCTTACTCGCTGATCCGGCTTTGTGCTGCGGCTAAACCGCTGATGGCCGAGGGCGGCAGTATTATCACGCTGACTTATTTGGGCGGCGTGCGGGTAATTCCTAATTATAATGTCATGGGAATTGCTAAGGCAGCCTTGGAGATGAATGTTCGCTATCTGGCGGCGGAACTCGGCCCGTTAAATATTCGGGTAAATGCGATTTCTTCGGGCCCGATTCGGACTCTGGCTTCGTCAGCAGTTGGTGGCATTCTGGACATGATCCACCACGTTGAGGAAGTGGCCCCGCTGCGGCGGACTGTGACTCAGCAGGAAGTGGGAAATGCTGCGGCTTTTCTGTGCAGCAATCTCTCTAGCGGGATTACGGGTCAAGTTTTATATGTCGATGCCGGTTACGAAATCATGGGAATGTAGCAGTTAACAGTTAACAGTTAACAGTTAACAGTTGACAGTTAACAGTTAACAGTTAACAGTTGACAGTTAACAGTTAACAGTTAACAGTTGTCAGTTGACAGTTAACAGTTGACAGTTGACAGTTAACAGTTAACAGTTAACAGTTGACAGTTAACAGTTAACAGTTAACAGTTGACAGTTAACAGTTGACAGTTAACAGTTAACAGTTGACAGTCAACTGTCAATAACTGTCCGTTGTCCGCTACAAAAGTGTTAATCCCAAATTACTAATTAATTCTAATGAATGACCAATTGCGAATTATGGAAATAATCGATCGCCCTCCTCTACCTCTTCCTCCTCCTGCAAGTTCAGTTCAACCAGCCAGGGCCGCGTTGGTGAAACGCACGACACTGGAAACGGATGTCACTGTCAGCCTGAATCTCGACGGTGTGGGAACTTGCAAAGCGTCTACGGGGATTCCGTTTTTAGACCATATGTTGCAGCAGATTGCTTCTCACGGATTGATTGATTTGGACGTACAGGCGATCGGCGATTTGGCGATCGACGACCACCACACGAACGAGGATGTGGGCATTACGTTAGGCCAAGCGCTGGCAAAAGCTGTCGGAGATCGATCGGGCATTTCTCGCTTCGGACACTTCATCGCACCTTTGGATGAAGCTTTAATTGAAGTAGTGCTAGATTTTTCGGGACGGCCTCACTTAAGTTACAACTTGGAAATTCCCAACCAGCGAATCGGCACTTACGACACCGAGTTAGTGAGAGAGTTTTTTTCGGCCGTGGTGAACCACACTCAGATGACACTGCACGTTAGACAGTTGCAGGGCGGAAATTCTCATCACATTGTCGAAGCCGCGTTTAAGGCCTTTGCGCGAGCTCTGCGGATGGCGGTGGCGATCGATCCGCGGCGCGCCAGTCGGATTCCCAGTTCTAAAGGGGTTTTGTAGTTGGGGGTTCGTAGTAGCGCCGCGGCGCTACTACGAATTATCCTCTTCTCATGCAAATGAAAAGCGCTGGCTCTAAAATATATCTGCGATATAGTTAAAAACACCTTGACTTCCCTCGCCATACTTGCCGGTGAATTCATCGATCAGTCGATCGCTACACCTTTCGATCGCATCAGCAATAGAACTTTGTGCTAAAACTTGACTCGCAGATTGACGCAAAACCTCAAACAAATTGACAGTAAAATCAGTATCTTCACTGACAAAATCCCACAGTTCTCGACCGATTAAAGTGCTCATTTCCGAATTGGGCAGCAGTTGCTTCAGCAAACCAAAAGTTACAGTTTTATTAGTTCTCTTGCCGTAAGCTATCCCAATATAAGCGCGATCGCCTGCATTAATTTTTTCCTGAATTTTGTCAGCCCAATATACTATCTGGTCTTTATCCATATCATTCGGGCCGCTTTTGACCTGTATCCAACAGCGATCGCCATCACTGGTAGTTTTGATTGCATCCCATCCTGACTTACCGGGCGGACTTTCTGCACTTTCAGAACAAGATATCAATAGTTTTTCAATAAAAAATCCCATTGAAGTAACAATAGACCTAGTGGCAGCCATATAAACATTAAGTCTGACAACTTCTGCTGGAGTATCGAGATTTAACGCCCTAATTAAAAATGGGTTGGGATGAATTTTTTCTAAAGTAAGATTGTCAACCATAGCTAACTGCCGCCTTGTAAAGTCCCGACAGATACTAGCTAGAAAATTTTCAGATATAGTAAGTTGCAGCGAAAGCTTACCTGAAGATGTAAATGCTAAAATGCGTTCAATCTCATCGGGAGTAAATTTAAGAGCTCTTTTGCCAGAAATACTTTTGATACCATTTCTAAGTGTTTCTGCTGTTAAACTCAGGAATTCTTCTAAATCCGCAAAGTGGCCCGCGAAAGATTGAGACTTTCTGGCAGGTAATCCCACTTCCTTTTCTAAGACAAACGTTAACAATTCATGAAGTTGATCTGACACTTTTATATATCCTAAAGTTAAATTCAAGTTTTAGTTATGCGAACAAAGAAAGTTGCTCAAATATTTCTCGCCCTTGTACTCGATCGCCTTTAATGATCTGGTAAAGATATTCACCGATCGCCTTTCCCAATAATACAGGAACTGCATTCCCTATCTGACGGTATTTAGAAGCTGTTGAACCATAAAAAACCCAATCATCGGGAAACGTCTGAATTCGCGCGCACTCTCTCACACTCAAAGGACGCAATTGATCGGGGTGGCACATATCTGTAGCCTTTTGATGGGGGCTTGTTGTGACAGTAGGTGACGGTTTCTCCCACGCTAAGCGTCGATAAAAACCAACTTTACCGCCTTCAGATTTATATGCCCCTCCCATTGCTGCTTCTTTTAATTCGCTGGGTAAATCCCTCCAGTTTTGACCGGCGGTTAACAAACGCAAATACTTGAGACGATTTTCTGAGTAAGGGACAAATTCAGGCTGAGGGTCAACTAAATCTTTTAATCCTTCTCTAAGTGTCAGCCATTTGGGTTTTTTAGCAGTACCTTTTTGACTGTGAGTTGGCAGGGGCAAAGTAACTGAATCATTACTTTTATAACCAATAAAAATGACTCTTTCTCTACATTGAGGAACGCCATAGTCAGCAGTATTGAGCAAATCATACACAACTTCATAACCAATTCGTTTCATCTCTGCCAAAATCACTTGTAAAGCTGCACCAGACATCTCATCAGGTTCTAATTGCGGGGAACCTAAACCTCTCTGCTCGTGAGGTCGATGTCGAATAGGAGATGACAGCAACCCCTTAACATTTTCCATGATAAAAAAGCGGGGTTTGATTTCGTCAACAATGCGTATGAAGTCCATAAATAAGCTGCCACGCGGATCGCTAACAGACCCGCGTTTTCCGGCTGTGCTGAAGGGTTGGCACGGGGGGCCGCCAGTTACTAAATCTACTTCATTAGAGCGCAGAGGTCTATCTAAACCTAATAGTTTTCCCGCTTCTTGCAATAGGGTTTCGGGGTTAACTTGGCAAATATCTCTCGGTACAGCGCATGGGGATAAGTGAGGACGATTTAGAGAGATAGTTTTGGTAGCATCAGGTTCTAATTCTACTAAACTTACTGTTTGAAAGCCTGCTTTTTCGAGTCCTAAATCTAAACCGTAGGCTCCAGCAAAGAGGCTAATCGTTATCGGTTTGTTGTCAATCAAAGGTTTTAGCCTCAAACTAGGTATTGCTGGCATGAAAATTGTACTCTACTAAAATCAGAAAGCAAGATCGTCAAGCATCTGCTTACCCTTCTCCCGTCCGACTTCTTGATATATATCCAAAAGTTCTTCATAGGCAGTCTCTCCTCCTATGATATTCCAAAACTCCTGTCCCATAATTATAGCTTGATCAAAAGGCGTGTACTTCCTTGCCACTGACCATTTATAATCAGAACGATTTGGGCCATAAGGATTGTAAGCCATAGCATAATAAGATTGAGCATCGGGGCGAGACTCTCCACACACTAAATGAAATCTCAACAGCCGTTGAATTACCTCCAAGCATTGTCCTTTATTCGGTTTCGATCCTTTAATTTCAAAGAAAAACTTGCTCCCGTCACGGGCAAGCACATACAAATCTGCTTTGACCGATCGCCTAACTAAATGATTGTTTTTTTGAGCATCAAGAACAGCTTCGATCATTTCTTCAAAACTAGGTTTATTGGCATTCTTGTCTGCCGATTGCTCAAATAGCGCTATCTGACGCTCGATTTCATTGATTGCCTCGATGCTAACTTCGCCAGTAATTTCATAGCTTCTGTGTGCTTCTCGGTGATGTTCCAAAGCAATGAGTTTTGCACATTCTTCATAGGTTGTACCCAAGCCACTGATGCAAAATCTTTCAAATTCGTTAATTCGGAGCAACTCTGACGGCATAATAGCAGCCTGAAACGGTTTCAATTGACCTTTGGAGGACTTGCATGATAAATATGCTGCTGGAATGTCAAGTTTTGGGATTATCCTGCCTCTGTATTCATTGACAAGATTTTCGATAAAAACTTCCAAGTATGCTTTGATAATTGCCCGTGTAATTGAACTAATAGCTGGCATTATTTTACTGAAAATATTTGGTTGATTGATTTGTGAACGAGATTTTGTTTTGATGAACGGCAAAACCAAAGAAACCGGGTTTTTTATGTAATCGTCGGGTCACAACGAAAGATTTTCGTAAAAAAACCCGGTTTCTGACTACCTCTGGGTCCAGGACTATCTATCCAAACGTCGTCAAGAATCGGAAAGCATCGAGTACATGACTCGCACAAACGTAAGGCGAAGTATTATAAAAACCTTGCCAAGCTGCGGCCTTATCTTCATCGTATCTGTCCGCTCTTTCCGGGTTTTTTCCCAGCCAATTCAACCGCACCGCGTGACCGATAAATACATCTAAAACGATGTATTCTTCTACTTTCAATTCTGGGTTGCGCTGGGCGATTGCGGCCAACTCCATCAGCGCCTCAATATTGACTTGTCGGTATTCTGGTGCAACGATTTTGTTCAGCAAATGCTCGATTTGGAGCGCGAAATTCTTTTCCCCTGGCGTCATTTCCGATAAAATAACATCGCTGTCCAACCGATTTCGGCGCTCTAACTTGTCGCCAATAATCAAGCCTTTGCAGTGCCGCAGCAGTCCCCAAACACTCGGATAAAAATCCTTCGGTACGCGGTTGACTGCACCTTCCATTTGCCGCTTGCGCCGCCATCCTCCCGCAGGCATTTGTGGTTCTTCAAAAACTGGCGCGACTACCCATTCAATGTCTTTTTCCGACTGTTTGACTCGCAGGGATTCTTGCTGTTTGAGGATTTGATTCATTTCCTCGTATTCTGTCAAAACTTGGCGCAGGCGATTTTTGATTTCAAAGGGACTTAGCTGCATTAAATATTCGTAAGCTTCATTTTGCGTAACTCCCAATTCGCGGGCTAATTCGCTGGTTAACAGCAAAATGAAGTAGCTAACTCTCAGGGTTAGCAACCCTTTAAATAACTGCGGTTCCGCTTTAATTAGCAAGCCGAGATAGATCAGAATTTCTTGAGTGAGAGCCCGATCGCGAACGTCTTCTCCGCAGAATTGGCGAATTTTGTCCATCACTTCCATGTAAGAACCAGGCCGCGAAATCACCGAATCTTCGCTGTAAGCTTTCCCCACCGCAATCTGTTTTTGCCGCACCAAAATGTCTGTCACCGCATCCGACAAGCTGATATCAACCTTGTCCAGCAAACCTGCGGCATGGCGGATGACTGCCCATTGGATTTTTGATTGCGAACTTTCTCCGGCTTTTGTATAAACTTCGTTGACCAAATCGACTACTTTAACTGTTGCTTCTGCACCTCCGAATCCTGTATCAAAATTTAGTCCTCTCAAGCGAATTAACGTGTGCAGCAACTCAATTTGTTCGTACAAATTTTCTGAACCGCGCAGGCTGGCAAGCAATAAGTTAGGATTAGTTTCGCACTCTAATTTAAATTCTTGCGTGTGACCTAAAGGCCAAGTTTTTTCGGGATTGTAATTCAGATAGCTGCGGGTTTCTACTGCACCTGTAACTGGAGATTCGGTGAATTCAAAATGTTGCATGAAATCAATTCTCTCGGTGCCAGCCGTCAGCATTAACTGATTGAGATTTCCCAGTTTTACAGGCGTATTTTCCGAGTGTCCGTCGCGGAGTTCCTTCATCAATTCCAGCAGCGCTTCCCGGCCAGTCTCCAGCATCGCATGAGTCAGCATTAGCGTTACGGTAGGCCGTCCTAACTGATACCAGTGGCGGTGAATGTGAGCTATTTCGCTTTTGATTTTAGATACTAGAAAATGGTAGTCTAGAGTTAGGTAAAATTCTTCTCTGTCCAAAAATGAGGGGAGAAATACGATCGCCTCTCCGCGAATTTTGAACACCCGCGAAGTTGTCAGACTCCGCAGCCGGCGCACGGGGCGGCCAGTTAAGCCTAGTGGGTCGTTGCGTCCAATCTCCGCGTAAATAGCGGATAATTCCTTAGTCTGGCGGACTTGAATTGGTGCTACTTGCTTTGCAGTTTGGGCTGCAATGCCGTTAGCAGCCAATTCTGCTTGCAAATCTTCGTCTTCAGCTAACAGGGCAATTTGCACTAAAGGTTCTCTGTGCCGGCCAACGGACAAATGCCTTCCTAACGGGTCGATATCGCCAACTGCGATTAATCCTTCGTTCAGCAATTGACCGAGAAAATACAAACTTTGCGCCCAAACTAGGGGAATATTTTCATTGGGTAGGCGCTGCTGGCTGCGGGGATTTAACTTTTCTGCTTCTATATTTTCGGCGGGGACGTAGTACAATTCGGGTAGTAGAGGTAAACCAGAGCGATCGACTGCAAGAGCTTCTAAACGCTGTTGATAATATTGTACTTGTTCTTTATTTCCTTGAAATATGCCGTCCAAGAATAAATAGGTAAAGAATAGCGGCCACTCGCATTCAATGTGATCGAATTGCTTCAATTCTGTTGGTTCGTAATGCAGGCGATCGGCATTTTCTAAAACTGTTTGATGCCCGTCTCGCAGAAACCGCTTGCAGCCGTAGTTTCCCTGCAATTTGTCAATAATTTTATTTCTCGTCCGTTCAACTAATTCTTTATCCTCAACTGCAAAAGCTGGAAAACTAATCACGCTCAATAAAGCTGCATCTACTTCTTTGGAACTAGATTCGCGAGGCAAAAGTGACTCTAAAGTTATGCGACTTCTGGCAATTTCATCTGGCAAAACGTGAATTACAGAGGCTTGAGAACCGTTAACTCCGAACAAATCTAATCCATTCATTGCTTCCAGCGCTGCTTTTGCCATGCCAACGGAACTGGCATTCAATTCGGCATTACCGCGATTAATTTTATGGCCTCTTTCCCAAATTCCGTAATCGGGTGTGCGGTAAGCTCTCCCAATGTAGTAAACTAAATTTTGCACGAAATTGACTTCATCGATTGTAAAAATTATATGTAATCCCGAAGCGGTCATTTGAGCAAGAATTAACAAAAATATAGATGTAGCATCTAATTGTAAATGTCCCCATTGGTCATCGCCGACAACAATACTGCCAGTTTGAGTATTGTATTTAGCGTGCAGGGCATCTAGCGGCAACTGAGTATTTTTAAAACGTTCGACTTTGCTCGATTGCTGCATCATCGCAAACAGCAAGCCGCGCATCAATTTGACTGTGCTGTGTTCTAGTTCAAAGGTTCTACCGCGATCGCCATCAATTTTGCGGTAGGCTAAACCCAAGCCCCAAACTGCCAGAATGCTATACACGTTATCGCGCACCCAGGCATCGGTGTAGTCGCCGTGTGCAGTAACAGCCGTACTCGCCGGCAGCAAACCGGTAATTGGGTTCTGGCGCTTGAGGATGACGTTTTTGATTTGCTGGTAATAATGATCTAACTTCGTTTGTCGCTCTTTTGTTGCGATCGCCATTTCGTGTTCCTTTTTTTCCTGATGCGAGCAGAATTGCGGTGAATAGACTTTTAAATATATCAGAAATTATATCACTTCTCAAGTTCTGCAAACATAACAAGGTGATTGCCATGTCTAGCCGCAACAACAATAACAACAACGTTCCTTTCGTGAAAATCGTTTACTCTACAGTCAAAATTAATGGTAAAATTGAGCTGGTACCGATGGAATGGTATGCTGACGGCTCTGTCAAAAAAATTGAACGCTAATAGGCGATCGCACTTTACACCAAAACTCTCACTGTCCTAGCGCGCCGCGTCGCAGACAAAACCCGGTTTCTGGGCCACAGAATGATGACTTAACAGACTATTGGTGGTAGAAACCGGGTTTTTTGCGTCCAAGACTTGCCTAGGGGCGATCGCCAAACTAAACTAATTTAACTAACTAAGTATACAGAAATCCCAAAGAAAGAAATATGGATCGATCGCGCCCGCAATTTTCCGTACTGGGATTACCAGTTCACATATTAGACGATTATGCAGGTTGGCTGATAGAGCGGCTGCATCAAGGGTTAGGCAGTCACGTCGTAACGCTGAATGCTGAAATGGCAATGCAAGCCGAGCAAAACCCGGCTTTAGGCGATGTAATTCGCTCTGCGGAGCTCGTGATACCCGACGGTTCGGGAGTAGTGCTGTATTTGCGAATGCGCGGCAAATCGGCACAGCGGTTTCCGGGGATTGAATTAGCAGAATCGCTGCTGCAACTAGCGGGAAAATTGCCAACTTCAGAACCGATATTTTTCTTTGGAGGTTCCCCCGGAGTGACGGCGGCGGCTGCTGAGACTTGGCAGCAAAAAGTTAATGGATTGTCGATTTTTGCTCAACATGGCTATCTGGCGGCAGATGAAGAACAAGAATTCTGTGAAAGCCTTAAAAAGATACAGCCCAAACTAATTTTTGTAGGTTTGGGAGTGCCGCGCCAAGAGTTTTGGATTGCCAAAAATCGGCATCTTTGTCCTCAGTCTATTTGGGTGGGAGTAGGCGGCAGTTTCGATATTTGGGCGGGAACAAAAGACCGCGCGCCGGCTTGGTTTTGCGACAATCATTTAGAATGGTTGTACCGGCTTTATCAAGAACCTTGGCGCTGGCGCAGGATGTTGGCTTTGCCACAGTTTGCATTGAGGGCTTTGGGGGATTTTAGATAAGATCAGACGGCGGTTGAAACCGCGCTTACACAAACGAAGATCAGACGGCGGTTGAAACCGCGCCTACACAAACGATGTCCGCCTCCGCGGACTGAAGAAGCGGTTTCAACCGCCGGGTATTCTAGACAATGTAGAGAGAATCGATCGCCTTTGCGCGATTAATTGCCACCAACGTCTGGTAAATTAAAGCCGAAATCTCGGCGCGGGTAATGTCCCGCTGCGGTGAAAGCCGATCGCGCGCCGGATAGTTTACTACAATCTTCAAAGCAGTTGCTGTGGCTACGGCACTTAAAGCAAAATTAGGAATTTGATTGCGATCGCTGTAAACTTTCAAAACATCAGGATTTCCGCCCTTAAGTTCCAAACCGTTAACCAAAGATACGATCGCCTCAGCCTTAGTCAAATTCTGATTCGGGCCAAACTTCAGCCCCGGAAACCCCGACAAAAACCCCGCCCGATTCGCCCGTTCGATCGCACTTCTCGCCCAAAAACTAGCAGAAACATCAATAAAATTTGTCGCCAACCGCTTAGGAATCGGACTAAACGCACTCACCAACAGCGCCGCATATTGAGCGCGATTTAAACTATCATCAGGTTTAAAAGAACCGTCAGGAAAACCGCTAATTATATTCGCCGCAGCCAAAGTTTCAATAAACTTCTGTGCCCAATGTCCAGAAATATCGCTAAACCTCGCACCGCCAATATTCGGATTGCCGCCGCCCTTTCTCACCGCAGCTTGCACCGCTTTTAAAGCATTCACTTTTCCGTAACCGAACCAATCGCTGCGACGGCTGTTAGGATCGTAATTTCCCATCCGATTGCCCAACTGCGGATCGGGCTCGGAATCGACAATTTTGTCAGCAGTTTGTTCGAGAATTCCCCGCACTTCCCGCGCCGTCAAACGCGGGTTAGCCGACAGCACTAAAGCTGCCACTCCAGCGACTACTGGAGTGGCGCTAGAAGTGCCGCCAAAGGTATTTGTGTAGTCCCCCGAAGAGTAGCCGGGAGCCCCGACGCGATCGGCAGTAAACACCCCCAAACCGGGCAAATACTGCGCCACCTCCGGCCCAGTCGCAATAAATCCGGTTTCTGGCAACCAAGTTCCCGGCGGCGCGTTGTTGCTGGGGGCGCAAACCGAGATAGTGGTGCCCCAATTGCTGTAGGCTGCTTTTTTGTTCAGGGAAGTGGAAGCGGCAACGGCGATGACATCCGGGTGCACCGCAAATCCTGCCAGCCAATTAGTGCGATCGCCAAACATATTATTTGGCCAGCCTTTCTCGTCCACAGCGCCGTTAACTGGGCGGTTGGCATTGCCCGCAGCGAACAGAATCACGCAGCCTCTGCCGCCCCGCCCTTGGGTTGCTGCTTTAGTGATGACGGCACTTTGGCGCAGGGAAAGGGGGAAATAAATTGCTGAAGGGCCCCAACTGCAAGAGATGACGGCGGCCCCTTTTTCGATCGCCCAATTGAATATTTTTTCGACAGACTCATCATCGAGAAAACCGCTTGTACGGATGGGCATCAGGGCGCATCCGGGGGCGACTCCGACAATGCCTTTGCCGTTTTCTTCCGCTGCGGCGACACCGGCGCAACTTGTACCGTGGTTGTCCGATTCGGCGACTGGCATCGGGGAAGTGTCGCCGTCTTTGAAATCGACGGGTGAGACGATTTTGCCTTGGCCTTGAAAATCGGGGTGTGTCAAGTCTACTGAATCGTCGGCGATCGCAATTACGATCGATCGCACGCCGCGAGTCATATCCCAAGCGGCTTCTGCATAAATTTGAGCGTCGCCGACAAGTTCGTTGCCGCCTTGGTTATTGAGATACCACTGTTTGGGATAAAACGGATCGCGGGGTTTATAATGCTGCTGAGTTTCTACTATAATATTGGGTTCAGCGATCAGAACTTCGGGATATCTGGTGAGGCGGTTGGCAAT
>Ga0335397_10008574_pt1 | contig 12866 bp, 15 predicted proteins | sample MAT04_FD_205740 | JGI IMG/M metagenome (GOLD analysis project Ga0335397, IMG submission 205740) | Freshwater microbial communities from Lake Fryxell liftoff mats and glacier meltwater in Antarctica - MAT-04 (spades assembly) (version 2) ...
GCAAGGCCAAGCCGACTGTGGGTTAGGCATCCAAGCGGCGGCCCAGGCGATGGGGATCGATTTTGTGCCCCTCTTTGACGAATGTTTTGACCTGGCAATCCCGGCCGAGCACTACAATTCCCCGCTGCTGGCGCCGTTGCTCCACATCCTGCGTCAGCCGGACGGGGGCTTCAGCCGGCAGGTTGCTGTGTTGGGCGGCTATGATACGCGGCCGATGGGGAAAGTCCTGGCGGAGATGTAGGGTGGGACAGGTGCCTTATTAACGAGCTTAGCAACGGCTTTTGGGAAGCGATTCGCTTGATCTTGACGCGTGATGCGGCGGTGGCGGAGATCGTCGCGTTATCGCTGCAAGTTTCCGGCATCGCCCTTGTCCTCAGCACGATTGTGGGCATCCCGGTCGGTGTGCTGCTGGGCTTGACGCATTTTCGCGGCAAGCGGCTGGCGGTATCGTTCGTGTATACGGGCATGGCCTTTCCGCCCGTCGTGGTCGGTCTGTTTGTCTATTTGATGTTGTCGCGCAGTGGCCCGCTGGGCAGTCTCAATTGGGCTTGGCTACCGGCCCTCTATACACCGGGGGCCATGATCTTGGCGCAGACGATCATTGCCTTCCCGCTGGTCGCCGGTTTCACGATGGCCGCTGTCATCGGTGTCGACCCGGCGCTGCGTCTGCAGGTACGGGCATTGGGGGCCTCACGCTGGCAGACGGCGTGGGCGACATTGGATGAAGCGCGTGCCGGTGTGATTGCCGCGGTCGTCGCCGGTTTTGGCGGCATTATCTCGGAAGTGGGCGCTGTGATGCTCGTGGGCGGCAACATCGCCGGGCGCACGCGCGTATTGACGACAGCGATCGTGCTGGAAACCAACAAGGGCAATTTCGATCTGGCGATTGCCTTGGGGTTGATCCTGCTTTCGATCGTCTTCTTGACCAACTTCGTCATCCTGCGGCTGCAAGGCCAGACGCTCGACGCATGAACGAGGCGCTCTTTACACTGCGCGGCGTCACGCGCAGCTACAGCGGCCGGGCCATCGTGGACGTTGCGGCGCTGGACATTTTTCGGGGAGAAGCGTTGGCGATCGTTGGGCCGAGCGGCGCCGGCAAGAGCACGTTGCTGCGCATGCTGAATTTCTTGGAACGGCCGTCGAGCGGGGTGGTTCGTTTTGCGGGGAACGACTTTTCGGACAGCCAGGAAATGCCGTTGGCCGTTCGCCGGCGCGTGACGACTGTGTTTCAGCGCCCGCTGTTGCGCCGGCACAGTGTGGCCGACAATGTGGCGTATGGGCTACGGCTGCGCGGACGGCATGATGCGGCGGTCGATGTGGCGGCGGTGCTGGCCGAAGTTGGGCTGGCGCACCTGGCCAAACAGCCGGCACGCACGCTTTCGGGCGGCGAGGCACAGCGCGTGGCATTGGCACGCGCGATGATTCTAAACCCGGACGCCTTGCTGCTGGACGAGCCAACCGCCAATCTGGACCCGCACAATGTGGGGATCATCGAGAGTATTGTGGCGCGATTGAACCGCGAGCGTGGCATGACAGTGGTGCTGGTGACGCACAACCTCTTTCAAGCACGGCGGCTCGCCCATCGGGTGGCGTTGATGCTGGACGGGCAGATCGTGGAAGTGGACGATGTACGTGCATTTTTCGAGACGCCACGCGATCCGCGCACGGCGGCTTTTGTCAAGGGTGATATGGTTTATTGATGTGTCGGGTCTTTCGCTATGTGCATGAAAGGAAAAAGTTGATGTTGAAAAGACTTGCGGTTGTTGCAACGATAGGCATGCTGCTGTTGTCGGCTTGCCGGCCGGTGCAGGCGCCGGCGCCTGCACCGGCGGCCCCTGCCGCCGACACAGGTGGCGAGCGTCTGATCCTGGCCACGACGACGAGCACCCAGGATTCCGGTCTGTTGGACTACCTGCTGCCCCTGTTCGAACAAGAAGCCAACGTCAAGGTGGATGTGATCGCCGTCGGCTCTGGCCAGGCGCTCAAGCTGGGCGAGGATGGCAACGCCGACGTGTTGCTGGTGCACTCGCCTGCCAGTGAAGCCAAGTTCATGGAAGCGGGGCATGGCACGCGCCGCGAAGATGTGATGTACAACGACTTTGTGATTGTGGGGCCAGCTTCAGACCCGGCGGGGATCACGGGCATGACCGACGCCGCTGCTGCCTTCCAGCAAATTGCGGCAGCGGCAGCGCCCTTTATCTCGCGCGGCGATGACTCCGGCACGCATAGCAAGGAAAAGTCGATCTGGGCAAAAGCGGCGATCGAACCGGCCGGTGACTGGTATATCTCAGCCGGGCAAGGCATGGGCGCCGTGCTCAACATGGCCAGCGAGCAGCAGGCCTATACCCTGAGCGACCGCGCCACCTATCTGGCCCGCCAGAAGGAAGGCACCGATCTTGAACTCCTGGTCGAAGGGGACAAGGCGCTGTTCAACCCGTACGGCGTGATCACGGTCGACCCGGCCAAAAACCCGAACATCAACGCCGATATGGCCAACCAGTTTACCGATTGGATCATCGCTGTGCCGACACAGGAGAAGATCGGCCAGTTTGGTATGGCGGACTTTGGCCAATCGCTCTTTGTGCCGGACTCCACCCCTTGGAAGAACAAGTAAATCAACACCCAGGTACGGGCAGATAGGAGACAACCAATGACGCCACGTGCACGCAACCAACTCATCGGCACGGCAAAAGAGAGAAACGATGGTTAGCGGTTGTCGCCGTCGCCACGGATGGCGTTGCGTTCCAGGCGCGAAAAGAGCTTTTCGAGGTTAGCCGCGGCGACTTCTTCGAGGGTCAGGTCCAGTTCGGTGCAAATCTGAGTGAAGTACCAAAGCACGTCGCCCAGTTCCTGCTTGAGGGCTTCACGATCCGCCGCGGAGATGACGCCGCCCTTATCCCGGAAGATCTTTTTGACCTTGCCGGTCACCTCGCCCACTTCGTTGGCCAGGCCAAGGGTTGGGTAGACGATCGGATGGTCAGTGTGAATCAGGCTCCACGTTTTGCGCGATTGGCGTTGGTAGTCGTCTAGAACAAAAGTCATCTGACCATCCGAATTATCAACATTGCTACGGCGCCTTCCATTAACCAGCCGTCCTTTGCCGTAGCCAGCGAGCAAAAGATGCCGCACTTTCAGTGGATTTCTTACCTAAGATCAGTCCCTCGATGCCGATATCCTCATCCACTTCGGGCCAATGAATGCCGTAGCCAGCTCCGCTGATCTGATAGTTCGCACGTTCGGAGTCAGTCGCATATGCAAGACGTGGATACCAACCAATTGGCACAGCAATCGAGCGACCGTCTTCTAGATCGACAGACAGGGTGTCGCTGGTGACACCGACGGTCACAATCCTAACCGCTACGGGCGGCTGCACCACAATAGTAGTCCCATTCATTTCGCAACTTCTCCAGATTCTCCAAGCAAATTCGCTCGATTGTGCGCAACTCCCGACGGCTAAATCCGTGGTTGTCAGCCACATGCGCCTCTGGATCGAGCCAGATTTTCGCGCTGAGACTTTCCTTGTCAACATGCATGTGGCGCGGTTCGCCACAATCGTATGAGTAAAAATAGAAGCGATACGGGCCAGTTCGGTAAGCGGTAGGCATGGTGTCTACGTGTTCAAGTTGCAAATGAGGATTCTTGTCACTCATCAAACTCGATCGTGTGTTCTGCCTGCCCACGTTGCCAGTTGCCGTTGGAATCGCCAACAGCCCATGAAGAGCGGATGCGGATCGTCGCCCGTGGGCGCTTCTCGATCTCACCCTTCTTGACTTGCATCGGCGGCTGAGCAACTGGCTTTGTGAGTAGGCCCTGCAACAGCCTCCATCCGGCGCTGACAGCCAGGCTCGCTACACCGACCAGCACGGGCACGGCTGCCTTTCCAATGACCGCAGGCAAATTACTTGGTTGGGGCACCGGCAGATTGGCCTGCGTGTCGTGCCCGCACTGGGCACAATAGCGGGTTTCCATCGTGTTGCCGTGCCCGCACTGCGGGCAAATACGCATGACACTAGACATAGGTGACTCCTGATTAGCCGGACCACTTACTCACGTGCGTGGCTCTGTGCCGCCGCAGTGTAACACCAAGCACGCCCGCCGTCAACCAACAGCGCAACACGGGGTGTGGGTCAGGGTTTTGCGTTCGGGGTGCTAGTGCCGATTGGGCGACGCGGCGGTACCATTTGCCGGATGGTCTTAGCGGCCATTCACTCGCTCCGTTTCCAGGAATTCCTGCGCGAAGCCAACAGAGGGCGGCAGTTTCGCTTCTTCCCAACCCGCGAGGAGGCGATCCAGTGGCTCGAATCGGAGTGAGGCTGAGTTCTGTCTGATTTGCACCCGCGGTTTTGTGCGGGTTGCGTGAAATTACGAAACAGCTTATTATATCGCTTTGTGACGACGGCCCTCCCACAGCCGCGCCCAATGTAACACAACGACTACCTACCCATAACCGATTGAAGGAGGAAAGACCGTGAACAAAGCGATTGCTCCCATGTTCGCGCACAATGCGTGGCTTTGGGCAGCCATGCTGATTCTCGCCTTGCTTGTGCAGGCGTGCGCCCCAGCCGCAGCACCGGCAGCGCCAGCCGGCGAGGCGCCGGCAGCAGCTGGCGAACCCGTCAAGAATGTCCTGGGCAAGGAAATGCCCGCCGATGCCGCCCCGCTCGATCAGCAAGTGTACGTCTACCCATCGCGCAACGAAATCACCTTCACGACCATCGACTTCTACGAACAGGTCTATCAGCGCGGCGACGCGCTCACCGACCTGCTCTCCGATTCGCTGACGCGCCTGGATAAGAATTTCGAAATCCAGACCGGCGCTGCCACCGAATGGTCGGTCGATGATACCGGCCTGATCTGGACCTTCAAGCTCGACCCCAACCTGATGTGGAACGACGGCACGCCGGTCACCGCCAATGACTGGGTGGCTACCTTCCAGTATGGCGCTGACCCGACCCACGCCTGGGATTTCACCTGGTACTTCAACGGCGTGATCAAAAACTGGGAGAAGGCCGTGGCGGGTGAGGTTCCGGTCACCGACATCGGCGTCACCGCCGTGGATGACCACACGATCCAGTTCGAGACCCAGACGCCGGCGCCCTATTTGCCGGCCATGTTGATCTACTCCACAACGCTCTCGAAGAAGGCGCTGGAGACCACTGGTCCCCTCTACAATTCCAACGTCGAGACCTCGGTCTCCTCCGGCCCCTTCAAGCTGGCCGAGTGGACCAAGAATCAGCGCGTGGTCTACGAGATCAACCCGGATTACAAGGGCACCAACGTTCCTTATATCCAGAAGGTCATCGTACCGGGCTATGGCGACGGCACCGTGCTGGCCGCCTATGAAAACAACGAGATCGACTTCATGCCCGCCGGCAGAATTTCGCCGGCAGACATGCAGATCATCCAGACTGACCCCGATCTACAGACGCAGTATCACCCCCAAAATGGTGACTTCCGCACCTGGTATTTCTTCTTTGACTCGCAGCAGCCGCCCTTCAACGATCTGCGCGTGCGCCAGGCGTTTGCGCATGCCTACGATCGCGAAGCCATCGCCGCTAATGTCGTCAAGCAGGCAGGCATCCCAGCTTACTCCTATCTGATGCCCGGCTTCCCGGATTCCAACTCTGCGGGCTTCAAAGCCACCTATCCGTACGACATTGAGAAGGCGAAGCAGTTGCTGGCCGACGCCGGCTTCCCCAATGGCGAAGGCTTCCCCAAGCAGACGCTAAAACTGCGCACGGCCGCCGCCATTCCGCTGGCCGTCGCCCAGGCCTATGCCTCGACGCTAAACAAGGAACTGGGCATCGACGTCGAGGTTTCTAACATGGAGTTCAAGACCTTTATGGAGGAACTGAACGCCAAGCCCACCGGGATTCAGTTTGGCCAGATCTCCTACGGCATGGACTTTCTGGATCCAAGCAACATGTTGGGCGTGTTCCTCTCCAATGGCCGCCATAACTGGAACAACGCAGCGTTCGATACGCTGGTCAAAGAAGCGTCTTCGATGACCGGCGACCCTGCTGCACGCACCAAGATGTTCCAGGATGCGGAGAAGCTACTGGTCGAGGATGTGGCCGGCATCTGGATGCATCACGAGACGCCCGGCGATCTCTATAAGCCGTACCTGAAGGGTGCGGCGCTGGAAGCCGACAAGAACGGCATGGCCGCCATGCACTGGCCCGGCTATTCTGGTTTCAGCACCAACCTGCAGGACATCTACATCTCGAACGATGTAAGCAACTTCCGGTCAACACCGCCGCAATAAGTTCAATCACCTTGTTGCCGAATCTTCCCGTCTGTGCGTTTGTCACAGACGGGAAGATTCGGCAACAAGGTTTTTCGCATTATTCCTGGAAACCTTATGCTGCGCTACATTCTAGGCCGGCTAATTGGCATTGTCCTCGTATTGCTCGTCGTGAGCATCATCATCTTTTTGCTCATGCACGCCATCCCGGGTGGCCCCTTTGACGAAGACAAGATGCCGCTGCCGGAAGCGGCCAAGGCCAACATCCTGCGCAAGTACGGCCTGGACAAGCCGCTCTACGAACAGTATGCACGCTACATGTGGGCGGTGCTGCACGGCGACTTCGGCATTCCCTTTCAAAGCCCCACGGAAACCGTCGTCGGTCTTATTGGGCGCACCTGGCCCAACAGCCTCGTCCTTGGCATGGTTACCCTCCTGATCGCGCTGCCACTGGGCATTTTGGCCGGGGCGCTGGCGGCCACCCATCAAAACACGTGGATCGACTACACAGCCACCTTTGTTTCGACGATCGGGCTGACCATTCCCAATTTCATCATCGCTATCTGGTTGGTGCTCTTCGTCTCCGTGCGCTGGAAACTGTTGCCCACCGGTGGCTGGGGGCATTGGTATGACTTTATCATGCCGGTGATTGCCTTGGGTCTGTCTCCCCTGGCGTTGACTTCACGCTACACGCGCTCCAGCCTGCTGGAGGTGATGCGCTCAGATTTTATCCGCACGGCACGCGCCAAGGGTCTTTCGGGCCACCAGGTGCTATGGGGCCACGTGATGAAGAACGCACTGATCCCGCTCATCACCATTGTGGCGCCCCAGATCCCCAACCTGATTACCGGCACCATCTTTATCGAGTCCATCTACCGCATCCCCGGGCTGGGCCAGTTCTTTGTGACCAGCATCTTCCGCCGCGATTATCCCATGATCATGGCCACGCTGCTGTTGGTCGCCCTGCTGTGGTCCCTAATTTACCTGGCAACCGATCTGCTGTATACCGTGGTCGACCCGCGCGTGCGTCTGGACAAGAAAGCCACATGAGCAGCACTGCCCTTCCTCAATCGCGTCTGCCGGCCAAAGAAAAAGAGCTGAAACAACGCAGCCTGTTGGGCGATGCCATGCGGCGCTTCGCCAAGAACAAACTGGCCATGGCCGGTTTTTGTCTCGTCGCTCTCCTCGTCCTGATCGCCATCTTTGGCGACTTGATTGCGCCCTATCCATATGACGAGGCCAATGTCTCTCAGGTTCTGCAGCCGCCCAGCGCCGAACATTGGATGGGCACCGACCAGGTCGGTCGTGATGAGTTCTCGCGGCTGGTCTACGGCGCGCGTATCTCGCTGACCGTTGGGCTAAGCGTCCAGTTTATCGCACTGTGCATCGGCCTGCCGCTGGGACTGGCGGCGGGTATGTTGGGCGGCAAGGTGGATTGGCTGATCATGCGCATGGTTGAGGTCATGACGACGATCCCGGCGCTCATGTTGGCCTTGCTCCTGATCGCTATCTTTGGCAGCGGGCTGGCCAATGTGATTATCGCGCTCGGTCTCGTGAGTTGGTTGGATGTGTGCCGGCTGCTGCGCGCCCAACTGCTCTCTATGCGCGAGCGCGATTTTGTGCTCGCCGCGCGTACCGTGGGCGCCACCCAGCGCCGTATTGCTGTGAACCACCTGTTGCCCAATTCGCTGGCCCCGCTCATCGTGTCGGTGACCATTGGCGTCCCCGCCGCTATCTTTGCCGAGGCTGGCCTCTCGTTTCTAGGTCTCGGTATCAATGATCCGTTGCCCAGTTGGGGCAAGATGGTCGGTGATGCGCTGCCTTATATGCGCGTCTACTGGTTCTTGAGCGTTTACCCCACCTTTTTTATTGCGATTACCATGCTGGGGTTCACGTTTATGGGTGACGGGCTGCGTGACGCCTTCGACACCTCCATGAACCGCTGAGGTAGCGCAATTCGCCCACTTGGGCTAGAGTATCCTACATGCCAGAAACGCTGCGCCTCTCCAATCGCGGCTACATGCGCCGCTTTGACGTCGAGCATATCCTGCACCATCTCTACACACTGCAGTGCGTAGAAATTATCGGCATGAGCAATGTCGGCAAATCGGCCTTGCTGCAGTTGCTGGCCGAGCCTGACGTGTGGATCCAGGAACTGGGCGAAGCGGGCCGCGCCTTTCTACCCGTCTATGTCGACTGTAACCGCATGCTGGGTCTTACCGAGCAGGGCTTTTGCGAGCTGGTGCTGCGCTGTTTGCAGGAAAGCAGCCCGGAATTGTCCGTCTCTGCCGATTTGTTGGCGGCCTATAACACCATTGTGACGCCGAACAGTGATTTTCAGGTGCCGCTGAGCTTTAGTCGCGGCCTGACGACCGCCCTCAAAGAAAGCAACCGCAAGCTGGTACTGCTCCTCGACGAGTTTGAAGACCCGTACAGCCACATCGACGCGCGTGTCTTCCTCAACTTGCGTGCCGTCCACGACCGCCACAACAACCAGCTCGCCTTTGTCACTGCCACCGGCCGGCCACTGACGGCGTTGCACAACGAGGTCCGCCGCAGCGAATTCGCCGAGCTATTCAGCAATCGCAGTTGGTATCTGGCGCCGCTCACACGCTCCGACACCGACCAGCAGGTGCGGCGCTTTATGACGGCCTACGAAGCCGCCTTCAACGCCGCCGACCTGGAATTCATCTACCAATGGAGCGGGGGGCACCCACGCATGATCGACGGTGTGTGCCAGGTGCTGCAACGCGCGTTCGAAGAGAATGACGCTGACGTCAACGACGCCCCCGATCGCTGGCAGCTTCATCGCCAGCTTGCCCCGCGCTTGCGCACGGATGCCTCGTTGAGCGAAGAATGCCGCAAGATCTGGGAGGAGTGCAGCCCGGCGGAGCAGGTTGAACTGGCGGCGCTTGCCTTGACTGATCACAAGCCAAACCAGACGATCGTCGGCGAGTTGATGCGGCGCTATGTGCTGATCAAAATGGAAGGCAAAGAGCGCATTTTTGCGCGGCTGGCGGCCGACTACGTCGCGCAGCAGTCGGCGCCGCCGCAGCCGGCGTCGGCGGCGCTATGGGTGGACACGACCAGTGGCACGGTTTCCGTGAACGGCAAGGCGATTGATAGCCTGACCGCCTTGGAATACAAGCTGATGTTGCTGCTGTTCCAGAACCGCGATCGGCTGCTCGACAAATATGCGGTCGTCACGGCGGTGTGGGGCGAGGGCTACATCGATGAGGTGGACGACGCCCGGATCGAAAAGCTGATCAGCCGTCTTCGCCAAAAAATTGAGCCCGACCCCGCCAACCCGCGCTTCCTGACCACGGTGCGCGGCCGCGGCTATCGACTTGGGTTGGCCTGAGAAACCGACTTCACAATGCGTAACCGCAAAGAACCTTTCTATCGTTGGTTGTTCCCCAGGGATGTGACGACGGTGTGCAGATTGTGCGACGAATCACAAGCCAGATTTGTCGCAAAAGTGGCTTCTGGCTATACTTTGTCCTTAACGACTACAAACCTGTTGCCCTGATGTCACGCGCAACTCAGGAGGAATCCAATGGCTGAAATGGTGGGAATCGTCAGCACGGCAGTCGAACCGGGGCAGCCGGCCGACAATGTCATGTTTTTTGGTGGGGAGCGGCGCAATATGGCAATGGGTGTCGCCATGTTGGGCGCCGGCGCGGCGGCCTTTGTTTCTGGGCTGACCCACTCGTTTTTTGCGCAAGCCATTGCCTGGACGTTTATCTTCTGGGGTCTGCTTTTCCTGTATGGCGACCTGCTGCTGAATACGCGTCGCTTTGAAGCACGCGATGATACGCTGACCGTCAACATCCCCATGCGGCTGTGGAATCGCAAGCGCGTGTGGGCGTGGCAGGACATCAATCGCGTGGATGTCATCATTCAGGGTCGCGATATCCGCCAGGACGGTGTCACGGTCTATGTGTATCATCAGTTTCCGGGCGAAGTATCGCTTGACCGCGAAGATCGCAACTATGACCCGGAGTTGGTGCGCCTGATCATCGATCGTGCCAAGCTGCGCGCGGACGCCACAAGCAAGGGGATCGATCTCGACAACTTGCCGTTGGGTCAGAATGCCACGTTTACGTGGAAAAAATAGTCACCCCATTGGCAGAACATAAGATGCTATAAAAAGCGGCGGCCGGTTCAACGAACCGGCGCCGCTTTTTTGATCGGGTGCCTACGACCAATTAGGCCGGCGCCGTGTCGCAGTCGCGAATGAACTCCTCCGCCTTCTCCACCAGTGGACGGCTGCCGATGAAAAGGGGCGCGCGCTGGTGCAACCGCGCCGGTTCGATCTGCAGGATGTCTTGCGCGCCGTCTGAGGCGTATCCTCCGGCCTCGCGGGCCAGGAAGGCAAGCGGGGCGGCCTCATACACCAGGCGCAACTTGCCGCCCGATCGCATCGGATTCTTGGTGTCGGCCGGGTAGTAGAAAATGCCGCCAGCCAACAGGTTGCGGTGGAAATCGGCCACCAAAGACCCGATGTAGCGCAGCGACAAACCCTTTTTCTCCGGCGTGTCGCGCTGCAGCCATTCGGTGTACGCCTGCACGCCCTTTGTCCAATAAGGCTCGTAGCCCTGGTTGACGCTGTAATACTTGGGCTTGTCCGGGAAACGAATGTTGGGGTGGGAGAGCAGGAACTCACCGATCGCGGGGTCTAGCGTGAATCCTTGCACACCGCCGCCGATGGTGGCATAGACCATCATCGTGCTCGAACCGTAAATGATGTAGCCGGCGGCCACCAGGTCACTGCCCTTCTGCAGACAGTCTTCGATGGTGCCGCGCCCCTCCTCCGATTTGCGCCGATAGATGCCAAAGATCGTGCCCACGCTGACGTTGGAGTCAATGTTGGACGAACCATCCAGCGGGTCGTAGAGCAGCACATACTTACCGACGGGGAAGCGATCGGGGATCGGAATGATGTGCTCTTCCTCTTCCGATGCCATCACGGCCAGACGGCCGGTGTGGTCGTTTAGCCGGTAGATCGTGCGCTGGGCAAAGGAGTCGAGTTTTTGCACTTCCTCGCCTTGCACGTTCTCCTCGTTGGCGCTGCCAAGGATGCCGGCCAGCCCGGCCTGGGTCGTTTTGCTGGCGATGATCTTGGCCGCCAGCGCCATGTCGTACAGAATGTTGGTGAGCGTGCCGGTGGCATCAGGATAGTGGTGCTGCTGGTCAAGGATAAACCGCTCGATCGTGACCAGCTTGCCCGCATATTCATACATGTCAGTCATCGAAGACCTCCTGTCAGCGTGTCGAATTTGCCTGAAAGAGATTCTACTACAAGTATAGCATGCGGGATGTTGCCTGCCAGTTGCAGAGGTTTCAATCGCGCCAGTTGGTAAGCGGGTATAACAATTGCCAATATTGCCGGTATCGTATACAATACTGGCATGGCGACGCCGCGCATTGTCTTGGACACCAACATTCTGATTTCGGCCCAGCGCTCACGGCGTGGTGCTTCTGGAAAGTTGCTTTCGTTGGTGGGTACAGGGCGTTTCGAGATTTACCTTTCCGTCGCACTTGCATTGGAATACGAAGATGTCTTGATGCGGAAACGGAGCGAGCTTGGCCTCATGCAAGATGATGTCGCTGATTTGGTAGACGCACTCTGTGCGTTGAGCAACCATCAAAAGATCTATTACCTGTGGCGACCCTACCTCCGTGATCCAAGCGATGAATTTGTGCTTGATCTAATGGTTGCGGCTGGCTGTGCGTACATCATTACGTTTAATCAACGACATTTTGCCGGTGTAGAACGATTCGGCATTCAATTGATGGCCCCTGGGGAGTTTTTGAGCGTAATCGGAGAGACAGCATGAGTGTATTAAGTTTGCGGTTACCCACCTCACTGCATGAGCAGTTACGCACCTTGGCCGAACAAGAGGGGATCTCGATCAATCAGTTCATTACGTTAGCAGTTGCCGAGAAGGTTGCAACAATCGACACTAAGAACTATTTGCAACAACGCGCAAAACGGGGTAGTCGCGAAAAATTACTGGCCGTGCTTGCCAAGGCACCGGATGTTGAACCGGAAGAAGCGGACAAGTGACCAGCGTAGGGTCTTGATTCGACATTCCCGGACAGATGGCGCCGAGCATTGGGGGAGTGCGTCCGTCTACGGTCTATACAATCGGGCATAGTGATACAAATTACCCACCACCTGCTGAATATAGACGCGCGGCTCGGAGAAGGTGAGCGTTTCGGCGAAGAGGGTGTCGTCGGCGCCGGCGCTTTCGCGCCAGCTTTCGGCGTTGCCGGGGCCGGCATTGTACCCGGCCAGGGCGGACAACAGGTTGCCATCCAAATAGTCGCGCACCCAGTCCAGGTAATACGCGCCAAAGCGCAGGTTGATCACGGGCCGGTAGATGATGTCATTGGTGTACTCCGGATGCCCCACCTGCTTGGCGATCCACTGGCCGGTATCCGGGATGATCTGCGCCAGCCCCTGCGCGGCAGCCGAGGATTCGGCGCCTTCCTCAAACAGGCTTTCCTGGCGGATCAGGCTGAAGTAGACCAGCGGGTCGATGCCATTCGCCTGTGCCTCACGCACGATCAGGTCGTTGAAGGGCCGCGGGTAGGCCAGACGTTGGATAAAGATGGG
>Ga0335397_10008575_pt1 | contig 12865 bp, 11 predicted proteins | sample MAT04_FD_205740 | JGI IMG/M metagenome (GOLD analysis project Ga0335397, IMG submission 205740) | Freshwater microbial communities from Lake Fryxell liftoff mats and glacier meltwater in Antarctica - MAT-04 (spades assembly) (version 2) ...
TGGCCGCGTGCAGCACGTGCACGGTAACTCCACTATTGGCGAGCGCCGCAGGAATGTCCGGACGCAGGACGGCGATGTGCACCTCGTGCCCACGCGCCGCTTGCGCCGCCGCCAGCAATGTCAGCTGCCGCTCGGCACCACCACCCGTTAACCCGTTGATCACGTGCAGCAGCCGTGCCATGCGAATGGGTGCGGTGTCGATCGTTTCTGGTTGCGCTTGAGCCCATTGCAGCACGCAAGAGCAAGCGTCGCGCGGTCGGTCAGAATCAATCGGTATGAAACCGGAAAATCAACGACGCCGAGCGCGGGCGGTCGCAAAATTCGGCCTCGAAACTCTATGTGTGCCACGCACGTAGTAGCCGCATGCCTCCTGCCGCCACCTCATCCGACGCACACCTCCCGCTCCGTCCAGTCGAGTTTGAAATTCTGCTGACTCTCGCGACCGGTGAGCGCCACGGCTACGCGATTCTGCAGGAAATTGCCGAGCGCAGTGATGGTGCACTGCAGCTTGAGACGGGCACCATGTATCGGGCGCTGCGTCGTCTGGTCGACGATGGGCTTGTGCGACCGGCCGCACGAAAAATAACGCGCGAAAGCGATGATGAACGGCGGCGCTATTACGCCATCACCGCGTTGGGTGCGCGAGTCGCGTCTGCCGAGGCGGATCGTATGGCGCGGCTGGTAGCAACGGCGCGACTCGCACGACTCTTGCCGCACACAGCCACATGACGACGTCCATCGACTCCTGCCGCACTCAGTCACATGACCGACTTCAATACGATTGAGCGACGTTTTCGTGCCGCCTACCGATTGCTGCTGCGCAACTATCCGCCGCACTTTCGCGACGTGTACGCGTTGGACATGGAGGAAACGTTTGTCGATCAACTTCGGCAGGCGCGACGCGAAGGAATGGTGCCGCTGCTGGTTCTGCTTCTGACATCAATCGCCGACGCCGTGTCCAACGGGTGGCGAGAACGATTCGCACCACAACCAAAAGGATCGGGCATGTTTCACTGGATGGATGTGCGATACGCGATGCGGCTCTTGCGACGCAGTCCGATGTTCTCGTTGCTCACCGTTCTCGTGCTGAGCGGTGGATTGGGACTGGCCATCTTCACCTTTTCATTTCTGCATACGGCCATGCTGAAGCCGATCCCCGTATCCGGCGGCGATCGCGTAGTCAGCATTCGGCAGCAGCAGGGAACGCGCGTCGGCCCGTTTGACGCCGTTGACGTTGCGACCATTCGCGCGGGCACAAGAACCGTGGCCGAACTTGGTGCGTACACATCCCAGTCGTACGTGCTGGGCGACGACACGCATCCTCGGGCGGTCGATGCGACGGTTGCCGACTGGTCCGTGTTCGATTTTACGCGCACGCGTCCGATACTGGGGCGCACGTTCGCGCGCGAGGATGCAGTGCAGGGTGCAGAACCGGTAGTGGTCCTCAACCACCGACTGTGGCGCGCGGCCTTTGGGGCTGACTCTGCGATCGTCGGCCGCACAGTGCTGTTGAACAATGTGAGCGCCCGCGTGATTGGTGTGATGCCCGAAGGTTACGGGTTTCCGATTGCGTCGGAAGCATGGGTGCCACTACCCGCCAACCTGGCGAACCAGTCACGCCTGGGGCAACAGGAGCTGTTCCTCTACGCGCGACTCGCGCCGGGCGTACGCGTCGAACGTGCGCGGGCGGAATTGCGTGTGTTGTTCAAGCGGGCGCGTGAACTGGATCGACAAAATGCATCCGGTGAAGCGGCGAGGCAGATTGCCGAGCAGTTGACGCTGAGTGATGTGATGGTGGAAACATTTCCAATGGCACAGATGGGTGAGGAGGGGCCACTCGTACTGACCGTGCTCAACCTGCTGGCTGGACTCATTCTCCTCTTGGCCTGCATCAATGTCACCAATCTGTTGCTCGCGCGTTCAAACGAACGAGTACGCGAAACCGCGTTGCGGCTGGCACTGGGTGCGTCGCGGTCCCGTCTCGTGATGCAGAGCATGTGGGAGAGCATCATTCTGTGTGTCGCCGGAGGAGCCATTGCTACAGCAATTGCCGCATGGGGACTGGAGGCCATCAATAGCTGGACCAAGGTCAACCTCGAAGGCAACATGGCCTTCTGGTGGGTGTGGGGATTGGACAAATCGGCCGTGATTGCAGCGGGGTTGTTCATTACGGCCACGATTGCAGCGTTGGGAGTTGTCGTGTCCGGTCGCGCCACGAGCGTGCAATTTGCAGCGGTGCTGAAGGATGGAAGTACTCGCGCCGGAAGTCGCCGCGAGGGTCGCGTGGTGCGAACCCTTGTCATCACGCAGGTGGCCGTTGTCTCGTTGCTGATGTTTTTCGGAGTGCTTTCCGGCATTGTTGCGTACCGCGTTACGAATCTCGATTCCGGCTTTGAAACGCGTCACCTGCTGAGCAGCTTCGTCGCGGTCGAAGGCGATGCGTACAACAAACCGGAGGCGCGAAATAGCTTCTTCAGCAGCGCAGCGCGCCTGCTTTCCGAAGCGGCGCCGGTGAGTCACGTGTTGATGCGGGCAAGAGTCGGCGCAATTGCCGATGAGAGTGGCGCGCTCGAGCTAAAAGACGGCGCTCCGCCAGGGCACACCAGTCAACTGCGCGCGTACGTGCAGGGGCTCGAGGGCGACTTGGGCACGCTCGGCGTCACTGTGCGGAGCGGTCGCGGTTTCGATGTGACCGATCGATTTGGGGCAGAGCCTGTTGCGATTGTCAGCCAGGCATTCGCCGACAAATATTTTCCGGGCGCGTCTCCGATTGGCCGCTCAATTCGCCTTGCACGCGCAACGGAGAATCAGGCAACGGCAATCAACAGCGACGTTGCAGCTGCGGAATGGCGCACCGTTATCGGCGTCGCCAGCAACGTGATGCTGGGTGCGCCGTTCAGCGCCAGCCGGAGCGCCATTGCACTGTTTGTTCCGCTGCAACAACTGGCGCCGCGCGAAGTGGAAATGCTGTTCACACATCGGGGCGACGCATCAATCGCGCAGGCCGCGTTGTATCACACGTTGCGCACGCTCGATCCGCAAATGTTGCCGCCCGGCATCAGTTCGTACGATGAAATTCTGCAGAAGTCTTCGCTGATCGCAATTTCGACGGCGAAGTTGTTTGCCTCATGTTTTGCGTTCGCGTTGCTGCTGGCGGTCAGCGGGACATACGGATTGATGGCGCGCAACATCGGTCAACGTACGCGGGAGATTGGCGTGCGTCGGGCGTTGGGGGCCAGTGACGCAACGGTGATTCGACTGTTGCTGGGGCAGGGCGGGCGCCAGTTGGGTATGGGTGTTGTGATTTCGCTGCCGCTGATGGGGCTGGTCGGGCTGGGATTCGCAAAGTTTTTTCCGATCGGAATTGCGGCCACGATAGCAAGTGCCGTGTTGGTGGGCACGTCCATCGTCGCGGTGGTGCTGCTCGCAACCTGGATACCCACGCGTCGTGCGGTTGCGGTAGCGCTGCGGGACGCGCTCTGGAGCGAGTAGGGCGCCGAGTCCTGACGCTTGTCGCGGACGATTTCGCCTGCCGAGCATTCGCCAGTTGTGTCGGTTTTGGACAGTGCGGAGTTACGCAATCATCCCCACACGCCACAACCATGCTTCAGCAACTGCAGCTCGTTATTCGATCTCTGCGCCGCGCGCCAACGTATTCCGCTGCGGCGGTGATTACGCTGGCGCTTGGTATCGGGGCCATCACCAGTGTGTTGTCGATTGTTGACGGCGTGTTGTTGCGAGCCTTGCCGTATCGCAACGTCGCCGAACTTGCGGTGGTGTTTGAGCAGATCGACGAGAACAACGCTCGCTTGCCGTCATACCTCGCGTTCAAGGACCTTGAGCAGTCCGTTTCGGCCAACAAGGGCGGCCCGGTCAAGGGCATTGCATTCCTGCGTGGTAACGGCGCGCTCTTGCGCACGGAGACGGGTGTTGCCCGAACCATCGGTTGGTGGGCGTCACCCGGCTACTTCCCCTTGATGGGAGCGGCGCCGTTGCACGGTCGCGTGTTCTCCACCGATGAAGAACGAGCGGGTTCCAATCGCGTGGCCGTGCTGTCGTATCGCTTCTGGAAGAAACACTTTGACGGCGACCCATCCGTTGTTGGTCGCGTGCTGAACATCGACTCCGCACCGACAACTGTGGTGGGAGTGATGCCAAGCGAATTCGACTATCCGGCGTTCGCTGATTTCTGGATTCCAATAGCGCATATCGAAGCGACAGACGTCTCGCTGCAGCAGCGTGGCATGCATGTCGACAGCCGTACAATTGTGCGACTCAGGTCGGACGCAGATTCTGCGAAGGCCGCATCGGCATTGAGTGTGGTGGCGGCCCGGCTGGCCACGGCCTATCCCAATGACGCAGCGCACTACACGCACATTGCGCTGCGACCCATCAACAACGAATTACTTGGTGATATCAAACCAACACTGCTGCTGCTGACAGTTGCGGCGGCACTCGTGTTGCTGCTTGGCTGCATGAATGTGGCCACGTTGTCGCTGGTGCGTGCTTCGGTTCGCGCTCGTGAGCTGGCCGTGCGCGCTGCGCTTGGTGCGTCGCGCATTCGCATTGTGCGCGAATTGTTTGTGGAAGGTGCCACGCTTTCACTCATCGGCGCAGTTGGAGGCGTTGTGCTGGCGTTTGGAGTGGTCAGTGGCGTGCGACGATGGGCCGCCTACGATTTGCCTCGCGCACGCGAGCTGACGGTCGACCGCCACCTGTTGCTGATTGCGCTGGGAGTCTCTGTCCTGGCGATGGTACTGACCTCGCTCGCGCCCGCCTGGCAGGCGTCGCGCCTGGCACTTGCCGCACAACTGCACGGCGGGCAGCGTGGAGCAACCGGCAATCGCGTAGACACACGCGTGCGCAGCGCGCTCGTGGCGCTGCAGTTTGGGTTTGCGGTGATGTTGCTGATCGGTGCGGGCTTACTCTTGCAGAGTTTTCGCCGATTGAACGGTGTGCATCCGGGTTACGATGAAAACAGACTCGCCACCGTCGCAGTCTTCCCGCCGGCACCGAACTATGCTCGACCCGTCGATGCGCTCGCGTTGTATGATCGCCTGCGCGATGCTGTGAAAGCCGTTCCGGGTGTGCAACACGTGGCGTTGATGAATCACGCGCCCGGTGGTGGCATTCCAACGCGTGCTGATTTGCCCGGACGCGCGGTCGACCCGTCGCAGCAGCAGGTGCTATACGGCACCGCATCGGTCGACTATCTGCAAACACTCGGTGCGCACGTGAAGCAGGGGCGCTGGTTCACCGACGAAGACATGCGATCGCCCGACGCCGCGGGTTTTGCGATCAACGAAACCATGGCGCGCAAATTCTGGCCCGATGGTAGTGCGATTGGGCAGAGTCTAATCTTGCATCGCGCCTCATCAGGTCGACCAACGGTTGGCGAAGCCATGTACGGGACTGTTATTGGCGTCGTGGCAGACATGCATTCATACGGAACAGATTCTCCGGTGCCCGCCGAGGCGTGGGTGCCGTACACGCGCGAAGTGTGGACTTGGATAACGGTGCTGGCGCGCGCCGACAACCCGTCACTCGTGGCACCGGCAATCCGAAAAGCAATACTCAGCGTGGACCCCAATATCCCGTTGGACGCGGGACTCACGGGGGGTGTGAGTTACGAAAAACCGAGCACCACTTTCAATCGACGGGAACTGACACTGAGTATGATTTCGGCATTCGCAGCCTGCGCATTGGTGCTCGCCGCGATTGGTCTGTACGGCGTCGTTGCGTACACCGTGACACAACGCACGCGCGAACTGGGTATTCGTATGGCGTTGGGGGCAACACAGTCGAGCATCGCGCAACTGGTTATGGGTGGAGCACTCAAACTTGTTGCACTCGGACTTGTTATCGGACTCGGCGCCGCGTTCGCTGGTACGCGAGTGATCGCCTCACTGCTTTTCAACACGACTCCAACGGACGTCGTGACATACGTGGTTGTTTCCGTGACCCTTGCGGCGGTCGCGTTGCTTGCGAGTTGGTGGCCGACCAGGCGTGCGGTGCGGGTGGACCCGACTATAGCGCTCCGTGCACAGGACTGAGCGGACTTGATTTGCGGAGGTGTTTGTGCGCTTGCGCCGGGGTGGGGTTGTAAACTGCTTAGCTGACTAACTGCCTCTGGACTTTTTGGACTTTGAAAACGACTTTTCGGACAGGTCGTAGCCAAGACCACTCTCCGAGCGCTAAACGAGCGTACGTATTTTTTTGATCAACTCATCGCAAATCCGACGTTCACATCAATTTCACAAAATCCCAAAAGAAAACACAGGTATCGCCGACCCCGCACCGTCACCCCTTCTCCGCTTCGAAACAGTCCGAGAAGTCGTTTTCAAAGTCCGAAAAGTCCAAAGGCAGTTTATCGGTGGCAGTTAGTCGGTTGCAGTTAGTCGGTTGCAGTTAGTCGGTGGCAGTTAGTCGGTTAACGGTCTCTACGCAGCGCAAACGCCCGCCGTCCGCACCAACACAGTCCGCAAGAGTCCTCTACACGCGGGCGGTGTCGCGCCGAAACACAATCATCGCGCCAACGGCAAAAATGATTGCCCACACCACCACGCTCCCAACGGCCCAGGGTGTTGCTCCGCCCACCAACGGTGAGCGCGCCAGCGAGCCAACGCCGTACATCGGAGTGTAGCGCGCGAAATCCTGCATACCCTTGGGCAACGCAGTCAGCGGCATAAATAATCCGCCAAACATCGCCATGAACGCCATCAATGGCCCAACAAACTGCATCACATTTTCTGCCGGAAACAAAAACCCGACAAACAATCCGAACGCGGCGAACACGGATGAACACAACCACGCGAGTACACCCGCCATCAACCAGGTCTGCACGGGCATATGAACGCCGTAGATTGCGCCAAGCGCGAAGGTGCTGCACACCGCGATGAGGCCGAGCGTCATTGAAGCCAGGACTTTCATGGCGACGTACGCGGCGGGCGTGAGTGGGGTGAGGCGCAGCTGACGACTCCATCCGAGACTGCGTTCTACTGCGACCGAGGCACCACCCGATGTGTTTCCCACCATCGCGCCGTACACGGCCATGCTGATCATGATGTACGCGAGCGCCTCCGGTCCGGCCGCGCGCGCCTGCTTGTTGCCGAGTCCGAACAAGAAGAAGAATATCCCCGGAAACACGACGATAAAAAACAGCGTGCGCCGGTTGCGAAGCACGCGCGTGATTTCGAGGCGCAATGCCGTGAGGTTAAACCCGCCCAGCGATGATGCGCCACGCGTTCCATCCAGAGCGGATAAGTTCGATGCAGCCGCGGGTGCGCTCATGACCGTGCTCCAACCGTTGGTGGTGTGGCGTCGTCGGCGGTGAGCGCCACGAACGCGGCTTCCAGATTCTGCGACGAAATCTCGATATCACGAGCGTCCGTTTCCGTCAACAAATAACGCGCGACCACGTCCGAATTCGTACAACTGACGAGCAACGAATCACCGCGTTGTTCAATCTGTGTGACGCCAGACAACGCGCGCAGACTCTCGATATTGGGCGTCGCAATCGTCGCCCGTACTCGGCGTCCTGAAGCGAGATTCTTGATTTCTGCCGTAGTCCCATCGGCAACCACGCTTCCCTGCCGAATCAACACAATGCGATCGGCGTAGGCGTCGGCTTCGTCGAGGTAGTGCGTCGCGAACAGCACAGTGCGGCCGCGGCTCGCATCTTCACGAATGGCGGTCCAGAATTCGCGACGGCCTTCGACGTCCATGCCGGTGGTGGGTTCGTCCAGTATCAACAGGCGCGGGTCGGACAACAACGCCATTGCAAATCGCAATCGCTGTTGTTCGCCGCCTGAACATTTGCCCACGCGACGCGTCGCAATGTGACTGATGCCGGCGCGTTCGAGCACTTCGTTCGACGGCCGGCTGTGCGCGTACAACGACGCGGTGAACTGCACGGTTTCTTCGACCGTGAAATCCTTGAGCAGTCCCCCCGTTTGCATCACGGCGGCAATCTCACCGCGCGCGATCGCTTCGGTTGGCGTCTTGCCGTAAATCTGCACCGTGCCGATGTCTGGGCGCGCGAGCCCCAACATCATGTCAATCGTGGTGGTTTTTCCAGCACCGTTGGGGCCAAGAAACGCGATGATTTCGCCGGGCGCGACCTGCAGGGTGAGGTCGTTGACAGCAGTCACGGCGCCGTAGCGCTTGGTGAGGTTACGAAGATCGATGGCAAGCATCGTTGCAAACTAAGGGTGTGGAGCGGGTCCAACCCCTACGGCGGTTTGTGCCAACGGTTTCTTGTCGGATGCAGACGGCAATCACGAGCACGGCCGGCAGCTATGGTTTCCGCACCGCGCGCGCGTAAATCTCGTCGTCTTCGCCGCGCACCACAAACGACACGACCTTGCCCGCCTTGCGCGTGAACTCCCACGTTTCTTCGGGCCGCATGACTTCGTAGATCTTGCCATTCTTATCGTACACACCTGGGGCGAACCAATCAGGTGCAATGCGAATCAACGCGAACTTCTTGAGATACGGATCGTCGGGAACGTACTGGCCTTTCAGTGTGTTGTCCTCATGCGTGATAGTGAGTGTGCTGGTGAAGCCAGGCTTGCCATCCTTGAAAGGGATGTAGGTGTACACCCCGGCATACGCTGCGGCCTCAGCGGCGGGAAACGTCATCACCAATGACGGCGTTATATCGAGATCCAGCGTAGCTCTGGCGCGCTCCCAGCGAAACTCCAGTGTGCCCCCATCGATGCGCAACTCGGGCATCGACCATGTGAGTACGTCGGTAAACGGCGCTTGTGTTACCGTGACGGGAACGCGAACCTGTTTCGCGTTCGAGTCCGGTCGGTCTTCGTGATAGAGATGGTGCTCTGGATCGAGCACCAGAGTCCACGCCGTGGCACTGGTCAGCTTCATCCACATGGAGTATTTGCCCTTTGGAACGTTCACGCCATTCAGCTTGATCGCGTTGCTTGGTTCGATGGTCGTTGCCCAATTGGCACCCGGCGTCCACAAGCGGCCCCACGACATGTCCTTCTTGCCAAACAATGTGTCGCGCCCGCGTGCGCGCGGTCGGTAATATTGCATCGCAATGCGCGTTCCGTCGATGGTCTGCGCCATCGTGCCCAGTTCGCTCGCGCGAATCTGCGCAGTTGCGTGTGGGGTCTGAACGGTCGTCACTAACAATGCGAACGCAAGCAACCAGCGACCTTTCACGATGCACTCCTGTTGGGGTGAATGCCTGGTGCACGAACCCTCGCCTGGCAACACGCCAGCGAGGGAACGACTACGAGTGAGCTACTGCGAGTGAATCACGACGAGTGATCCACTGCAACTGAGCCACTGCAACTCAACCAAATTTCGCGTCCACCGCCACCCGAATTTCAGCGAGCGTCTTGCCTTCCGCGTGCAGCCGCGCTGCCAGCTTACCCTGTCCCTGACATACTATGCATTCCTGCGCCATCGCGTCACCTTCGTAACACGACAAGAGTGAATACATCTGGGGCGGCTGGCCGCAGCCACAATTGCAACGAATACCGTCAGCGATCTGCGGAATTTTTCGTACCGAATCGAACAACTGTACGAGTTTCGGATGATCCTTGAGCTGCGCCGCCGTCAGAACCTTCGCACCCGTCATACCAGGGCGCGGTTTCGGATGCGGCGTTTTTTGATGAGATGCATGCATCATGCCACCGGCACAGTGATGCGACGTGGTGCGCGCGAACGCCAGCCGAATCGGGTATGCAGCCGTGGCCACACCAGCGGCGCATGCCGAAACAAACTCGCGTCGCGAAAGCATTGCTATTTGGGCCAGCCGGTTTGAGGAATGCCCTTCGTAATACGCAACGCGTTCTTGTAATACACCTTCTTCAACACCTCGTCAGGCAAACCAATGCCGTACAACTTCCAGAACGCGTGGTAGTCGCGATAGTAGTCGAAATAGTCGTCGTTGGTCTCGAACACCCGCCAGTAGTACGGATATTCGGCCGGTTGGAATGAATCTTTGCCAAACAGAATACGATCCTGATACTTCACAAAGAAATCATGGGCCGTGCGCGGTTGACGACCGATGTCGTACAACACGGCACCCACCTCCACGTTCACGTTGGGCATCGCATCCAGCATCCGGCCCAGGCGCCCAAGATCACTCGCGTGCCAGCCCATGTGCGCGGAGACAAACGTCGTCTTCGGGTGTTTCTTGAACAAGTTGTCACGTTCGGCCGCGAGCGTTTCGAATGTCGGAAAACGATCCGGCGGATACCGACGCTCACCAAACAACGCCATCTCCAGCCAGCGTTCGTTGTTGAAGTCCAGCGGTTGAAAAAATTCTGGTGGATCACCCGTGTGAATGAACACCGGAAAGCCCAGTCGTGCGCACGCGTCCCAGATAGGGTCGAGTTCGGGATCATCAATCTTGAGACGCGACCCATCCGGTTTCTTGATCGTCAGTCCCACACTTTTCGGAATTTCGCCCACTCCAACCGCGCCCTCCTTCGCATCGGCCTCCAACTGCGCGACCGCCTTCTCGGCCCACCCCGGACCGACGTTCTGAAAGTTGATGCCGGCCAAAATGCGCACGCGATCTTTCATCCTGGGCGACGCTTTCACTGCCGCAATTGCGAGCTTGAGACGTTCGCCGCTCATGTTGTCGGCGGCAATCATCATGCGCACGTTCAGGCTGTCCATCGCGAATCCGATACTGTCGACACCCGCGACAAATCCCAATCCGGGTGGATGTCCGTGATAGTCGATGGCCGGAAATTTGGCCGTCTTCACCATGTGAACCGGCGCGATCAGCGTGGACCTGGGCCGATAGTCGACGATGCTTGGCGGTGGCAGCTGCGGCGCCTGGCACGAGTTCGGCCGAACTTCCGTCATGCCCGCGGGGCACTGCTCCCCGGGCGCGATGGCGGTGCCGCCACGACCACCACGTCCGCCGCCACCAGGCGGTGCACCGGCGCGACCCCCGCCAGGCGGAGCCGTTTGCGCGTTCAGCGACGTGGCCAACAGAACGGCTCCGGCAATACCGGCAGAAAGTCGAGCAATGCGCTTCGGGGCTCCAGTAGTCATCCCGGAAATTTGGAGCGTGCGGCGCGGTTCCGGAACAGGTCGGAGCTTGCCCGCGACTATTTTTCCGGCATGCGAAATCCCGCCAAAAATCGCAATGCCGCCACTGGCTGGCTGGCCGCGTTTGCTGGCATCGCGGGCGTGATGCACCTGATCCGCGCGCCTGGTCCCGCGCCCGGCTGGCAGGACGTGGTGATGCTGTTTGCAGCGTCGTTCGCCGGGCTCGCACTGTTTGCGATTCCTTTTTATCAGCTTGAGGCGGCACGCTACAATCGGTTGATGCGCGCTGAAGAGGTGATTGCGCGCTGGGTCGTGTCTGAACGCGACTGGCCGCATTTCGTGATGGACGAACCAGCGCGCAATTCAGCCAAGGGCGCCGATGCCAACATTGTCGAACTCAAGCCACACATCACTGCGCCTGGTGTCGGGTCATCATTGGAAAGAGTGCCATCAGTGTTGGCGGCGACTTTCATTCGTTGCCCCGTGCCGGGCTGAGTCGCATCTACGGACCGTCGTGGGTGAATGGATCTCCGCCATGTCTCGAGTTCGCTGTGTCATCACCGAATACCAGCGATAGCAGGTCGGCGCGGACGCTGCGTTTTCGCGTGGCGCCGGGTGCGCAGGCAGATGTTGAGGCAGTGCAGCATCACTATCAAACGCGCGCGCCCGAACTGACGGCCGAGCGTGATCCGAAACGCATCCGCGGGATTGGCATTGTGATCACGGTGTTGGGCACGATTGCACTGGTGTCGGGACTGTTGCTTTTCCGAACCAATCTCAACCCAGCGTTGCTGATCACGCTGCTCATGAGTGGCATAATGTTTACACCGGGCGGGCTGTTGATTGCGGTCGTGTGGCATCGTCGCATGCCCCCGACGTACGAGAAGTATCCGCATTGACTACACAGGACTTGTCTGTCCGTGAATTGGCGCCGGCCGAGCGACTGGAAGGATGCGTGTTGAAACCAATGTCCGCAGGGCGACGCAGTCTGCTATGCTTCATACACAACTCCCGCTCCCCGTTTGAACAGACGTATGGCTTTTGAAGTGGCACTTCCCGACGTCGCAGAACTGTTGCCGCACCGATACCCGTTTTTGCTGGTCGATCGTATCACTGCGATTGTGCCAGGTAAGCGGGCCGTTGGCGTGCGACAGGTTACGGCAGACGAGTGGTTTACTGGGCAGGCGGGGGCGTATGAGATGCCCAACACGCTGGTGCTTGAAGCCCTCGCGCAACTTTCTGGTGCGGTGCTGATCGGACTCTCTGAACAGGTGGTTGGTGCCGTGGGATATTTCGTGGGTATGCAGCGCGTCAAGTTTCGCGGTGTCGCGCGTGCGGGCGACGAACTCGTGCTCGAATGCAATCTCCTGCAATTCAAGCGCGGCATCTGCAAAACTGCTGTGACGGCGTCGGTGCGTGGCAAACGAATTGTTCGTGCGCAGCTGACGACGGTCTTACGGCCGTAGACGACTTTACGCGACTACGCTCGACCCTGCTCAGGTGCGCTCCGACTGCGTGCGGCACCGATTGGAGATCGTTAACCGACCAACTGCCTTTGGACTTTTCGTACACATCGGACTTTTGGGACAATTTCGGTGCATTTTTGTCGCGACGTCGCCGGTGGTCAGGGCCAATTTCTTTTGATAAAAAGCATATCGAAATGAGCTACAACCGCCGCTGTACCATTCCGAATCGGTCCGGACGATTAGTGCATCCGAAAAAATCAATCCCCGCGACTCGCGCCGTCCTCATTCCCCACTCAGAACCCGTCCGAAAAGTCCGGTGTGTCCGGAAAGTCCAAAGGCAGTTAGTCAGTTCGTTGGTGACCGAT
>Ga0335397_10008577_pt1 | contig 12863 bp, 9 predicted proteins | sample MAT04_FD_205740 | JGI IMG/M metagenome (GOLD analysis project Ga0335397, IMG submission 205740) | Freshwater microbial communities from Lake Fryxell liftoff mats and glacier meltwater in Antarctica - MAT-04 (spades assembly) (version 2) ...
GTGTTAATTGAGGAATCGTTGGAAAAAATGGGCCAGTTGTGAATCACTGAAAGCCCGTTCGATGCTGCAATGATACGACAAATTGTGTTAGTACATTCGAAGAGAAACAAAAAAAATAACAAATGCCGGTTGATAACCCACCTTTCATAAATCTTATCTTTGCCGCCAACATTCGACTTTATTATGATTCAACGTGTACAGTCTATTTATTTGCTGCTCGCTTCATTGATGGCGGTTTTCACATTTTTTCTGCCTTATGCCCATTTTTACGGGGGTGATGTGAAAGTGGCAGAATATGCCATGTTTGGTGTTTTTAATGTACAAAGCGATATTCTTGAATCACCTGGTGTATTTTCTTTTCCAGCATGGGCCTTGGGCGCGCTTGCTGTGGTAATACCATTGGTGGCCATTTTTCTTTATAAAAACCGGTCTTTGCAATACCGCATCGCACGCTTGTCTTATATGGTCAACCTGATATACGTGGTTTACCTGTTTTTTGCGATCGATCGGATTTTGGCTACCATTTTCGAAGCCGAATTGCGCACGTTGTATCACGTTGGGTTTTATATGCCTGTGGCAGCAGTAGTTATGTCTTTTCTCGCGGTACGCGGCATCAAGAAAGACGAAAAACTGGTGAAGTCACTGGACAGGATTCGCTAGTCAGTGGCACGGCTACCGAGTTCCACAGCCTGCAAATCCGATAATTTTCCAGCTTCAATTTTGAATTTAAGCAGCGTTCTCACCTTGTGAAAACCATGGCGACCCGCAGCTCCGGGGTTCATGTGGATGCGTCCCGATTTTTCATCTTTTTGCACAAGCAGAATATGCGAATGCCCGCAAACGAAAATATGCGGCTGGTGGATTTTCATCGATTCCCGAATATGGGTAGGGTAGCTGCCTGGCCTTCCGGCAATGTGGGTGATCCAGATGCGGAGGCCATCGACTTCGAATAATTGATTTTCCGGAAAGGACTTTCTTAAACTACCACCATCGATGTTGCCATACACGGCGCGAAGTGGTGCTATCTTTTCCAATTGATTGGTTACATCTTCAGAACCAATGTCGCCTGCATGCCATATTTCATGGCAATCAGAGAGGTGATGAAGGATGCGCTGATCGATATATCCGTGCGTATCTGAAAGTAGTCCTATTTGTTTCACTCTTTCCTGCTAATTTTGCCGAAAAATACGGCAAATTGACCCGATATTTTCTTCACCTTGCGTATGATGGAACCCAATACAGTGGCTGGCAGGTACAACCAGCAGTTGTAACGGTGCAATCTACACTCCATCAGGCCCTCGGCATTTTTGTTAAAGATTTGAAAGCCATTATCGGCTGTGGTCGCACGGATACCGGTGTGCATGCCAGGGATTATTATGCGCACTTCGATACCCGGGGCGATCTTCCCGATGAAATCGTGTATCGCCTCAATGCCGTTTTGCCAAAAGATATCGCTGTTTTTAAGTGTTTTGCGGTTGATGGGCAACTGCATGCCCGATTTCATGCCACAGAACGCACCTATAAATATTATGTGCATTTCAAAAAGGATCCATTTAGCAATGCGTATTCCGCCTATCACAAACAACCGCTGGATATTGAAGCCATGAACGAGGCGGCATCTCATCTCGTCGGGGAACACGATTTTTCCTCATTTAGCCGGAGCAAGACGCAGGTGAGTAACAATATTTGTCATGTTTTTTCAGCTTACTGGGAACCAATTCCAGAGGGGGCTGTTTTTCATATCACTGCCAATCGGTATTTGCGAAATATGGTCAGGGCCATTGTTGGCACCATGTTTCTCATCGGCGAGAACAAGCTGAAACCTTTGGCAATAAAGGAAATCATAGAAGCTCGGAACAGAAATGCGGCAGGGAAGTCGGCATTTCCGCAAGGTTTGTTTTTACACCAAATAATTTATCCCACTTTACATGGCGCGGGTTACAGGGAATGCTTTTGATATGAATTTGTTTAACCGCGTGATGACATTTGCGCGGCCTTATAGAGGTATATTTTATCTCGCGCTCTTCCTAACCGTATTTTTGGCGGCTCTTGGGGTAGCGCGGCCCATTCTTATTGGATATGCCATTGACGAATACGTGATGCATGGCAATGCCCAGGGTCTGCTTGAAATCACGCTGATCGTGGTCGCCCTGCTACTTGCAGAAGCCCTGGTAAAATACTACCAAACATATTACAGCAATTGGGTGGGGCAGTCGGTGACCATTGACCTACGATCCAAACTTTTCAATCATATCACAGAGTTTAAGCTAAAATATTTTGATAAAACGGCTATAGGTACCCTGGTGACCCGTTGCGTCAGTGACATTGAAACCATTTCTGAAATATTTTCCCAGGGACTTTTAAATATCCTGGGCGAACTGCTCAAACTGATTGTGGTGATTGCGGTGATGTTTTTCATTAGCTGGCAATTGGCATTGTGCAGTCTCATTCCGATTCCCCTGCTCATCGTGGTGATGGTGATTTTTAAAAATGCCATCAAACGATCTTTTCAACAGGTACGAACCAATGTAGCGAGATTAAATGCTTTTGTACAGGAGCACATCATCGGCATGTCTATCGTCCAGGTGTTTAATATGGAAGCTGCTGAAAACAAAAAATTTACAGCCATCAACCGGGAGCACAGAGTGGCTCATATCAAGTCCATATTTGCCTATTCACTTTTCTTTCCCGCGGTGGAAATCCTGTCGGCTGTGTCGCTCGCTTTCGTGGTGTGGTGGGGCGTGGGAGGTACGTTGGTCGGCGATGTTTCTATTGGTGATTTGATCGTTTTCATTATGCTCATTTCCATGATGTTTCAGCCAATACGCCAATTGGCTGACCGTTTTAATGTGTTGCAAATGGGCATGGTCGGTTCGGAGCGCGTTTTCAATCTGCTCGATGAAGATTCGCGCATTGCCAATACCGGCTCGCGCAAAAAGGGAATAAAGGGCAAAATCGAATTCAAAAATGTGTGGTTTGCTTACAATGGGGATGAATTCGTACTAAAAGATATTAGCTTTTCTGCCCGTGAAGGCGAGACGGTGGCATTTGTAGGATCCACAGGTGCCGGAAAATCATCGGTGATCAATCTGATCAACCGGTTTTATGAATTTCAGCAGGGCGAAATCCTGATCGATGGCATTCCTATTCGGGAATTCGATACCGGTTACATCCGCAAAGAAATTTCGGTGGTTTTGCAGGATGTTTTTCTGTTTAACGATACAATACAAAACAACATTTCACTCAACAATCCCGATATCGGTTTGCCGGAAATCAAAAAAGCCTCAGTGGCCGTAGGTGCTGCCGAATTTATCGAAAAACTACCTGGGCAATACGCCTACGATGTGAAGGAAAGGGGCGGAATGCTCAGCGTTGGTCAGCGGCAATTGATCAGTTTTATCCGAGCCTATGTGTACAATCCGAAAGTATTAATTCTGGACGAGGCAACTTCTTCGGTCGACACCGAGTCAGAATTACTGATTCAGGGTGCTATTGATAAACTTACAGAAAATCGTACGAGTATTATTATCGCCCATCGACTGAGCACCGTCCAGAAGGCTGACCGGATTATTGTTTTGGACAAAGGTCGCATTGTGGAGCAAGGCACGCACGATGAATTGTTGGGATTGGAGGGCAACTACAAAAAGCTGTTCGATCTGCAATTTAAAAGCTGATAATAAAACAACCTTTTTAACTTTAACCAGTGATTGCTTTCAGAATTACCGCCGCCTGTTTTGCATTCTTCATGGCCTCTGGCTCCTTTGCCCAGAGCGCCTTAAATTTTAATGATCAAACCCATCAAAAACCGGGATTTAGACCCAATCAGGGCCAGTGGGGCGAAGATTTTTCGCATGTTATTTATCTGTCCCGTTACGCGGCGTTCCTCACACCGGATGGAATTGCATTGGGAATGAACCCCATTGACGAACTGAAATCACACCATGACAATCAGGCTTCGACGATAACCCAGGTTCAACCCATTTCATATTATGGATTTTACAAACGATACATCGGAATCAATCAGGAAGCGCAAAGTGAAAGCGTAAATGAGAGCACACTCATCCGAAATTATTTTCTTGGAAGTGATGCATCCAAATGGTTTTCCGGTGTGAAAGATGCAGAATCTATTGTCAAAAAAGAGGCATTTCCTGGCGTGGATATTCACTATAGCGTTACCAAAAAAGGATCATTGGAATTTGATTACATCCTCCATCCGGGGAGCTTGTCGTCCAATATCGTCTGGACTTATGATGGCGTGGAACCGACCATTGTGAAAAATGAATTGGTGTATGAAACACCATATGGCACGATCAGAGAACGTATACCGGCAGCTTTTCAGGAAATCAATGGGACTAGAATTTCTGTAGAAGTTTTATACGTTCAGGAGGGAAACAATTTCTCTTTTTCGGTTGGTGAATACAATAGTGAATACGATTTGGTGATAGATCCCGAAATTGTCGCTGCCACCCTCACCGGTACGATTGGTTCTTCTAATTACGGCCACGGTGCAACGTATGATGAGGCTGGAAATGTATTTAGCTACGGCAGGAGTTTTGGCGTTGGATTACCGACTTCACCCGGTGCTGTTCAACCAACTTTTCTCGGTCCGTCCACAAATTCGGTCATGAATAAATTTAACCCCGATGGAAGCGAACAAATTTACGCTACTTATCTGGGTGGTGGAAACGGTGAGACTTTGCCGCATTCGGCCAGCACGAATATATATGGTGATGTATTTATGTTTGGTTCGACAGGAGCTTCCAACTTTCCTGTAACGCAGGGGGCTTTTCAAACAAATTTTGGTGGGAATGTAGATATTTATATTTCTCGTATTTCGCCTGATGGTACGGAACTTATCGGTTCAACTTATCTTGGGGGATCCGGAATAGATGGATTAAACCAACTTGCATTTGGCTATGATTCTTATCGCGGAGAAGTGAGTATCAATCAGCAGGGAGATGTTTTCGTTGCTTCACTTTCTGCTTCAGCAAATTTTCCTGTCACTGCCGGCGCATATTCAGGCAGCTTGAATGGCAATTCGGATGGAATAGTTGCAAAACTCGACGGTGGTCTTACAAGCCTGGCCTGGTCAACTTTTTTGGGAGGTGAAAGTGATGATATGGTGTATGGCGTGCGCATAGCCGACAATGGAAATGTGGTCATTTCCGGAGGAACTTTCGCAAATACATTTCCAACTACAACAGGCGCATATCAATCATCAGTAGATGCAAATTCACAAGCCAATGCCGTGGCCGCTGTACTCAACCCACAAGGGAGCCAGCTTCTTTATTCCACCTACCTGGCCACCAACTTTGAAGAACACGGTTTTTTTGTGGATCTTGATAATGATGACAATGTCTGGATTTATGGCAGAACATCGGGCGGTAATGAATGGCCCGTTACTGACGGGGTATTTACAACAGAAGGCAAAAGTTTGTTCATTGTCAAACTGAATCCTCAATTATCGCAAATCCTTTTGAGCACGTGTATTGGTCCGACAATTGGAAACCAATTTCCAGGTTCCATAGCAGGAAGCCCGGTAGCATTTCTTGTTGATCGGTGTGACCGGGTGTATATCTCCATCTACGCGGCAGTTGAAGGTATGCCGCTTTCAACGGATGCCATTTTTACCACTGGCGGATTTTATGTTGCGGCATTTACAGAAAATTTGACCGAACTCGGATTTTCAACATATTATTCAGGAAATCACGTAGATGGGGGCACAAGTCGTTTCGATAAAAAAGGTATTGTATATCAGGGAGTCTGTACTATCGGTGGTTTTAATACGACTGCGGATGCATATGCCACCACACAGTCAGATTGGGATATAGGAGTTTTTAAAATTGATTTTGACCTTACTGGCGTAAATGCAGCCATTTCTGCACCTTCAGATTTGGATGGATGTGCGCCGCACATTATTCAATTCGAAAATTATTCGACAGGAGATACGTATCAATGGGATTTCGGAGATGGTTCTCCCGTGAGCTCGGAGTTTAACCCTGCCCATGAATTTACTTCACCTGGAACTTATAACATTACCATGATCGTAAGCGACTCCCTGAGTTGCAATCTGGCAGATACAGTCGTTGTGACAATAAATATTTTTTCCCCAACGGATTTTGCACCCAGCTTCACGATAAGCCTTGATTGTGAGATGGGATCTGTGAATATGGTAAATACCACTGGAGGACAGGAATTTCTCGACTTTTATTGGTTGATCGATGGCGATACCTTGTACAATTCGTACAACGCTTCTCATCAATTTGGCAGTTTTGATGAAGAACATATTATTGGTCTCCATGCGGTAGATGAAGGCTGCAATATTGATGAAACATTTTTCGAGTCATTGTTAGATATTGCAGACGTTGAAGCAACAATAGGTCAGACTTCTACTACGGTTTGCGGACTGGAGATATCATTTACAAACTTGAGCACAAATGCGATGAGTTACTTGTGGAATTTTGGTGATGGTAATACTTCGACAGCATTTAATCCTACGCATACTTTTGATACTTACGGTACCTACAACGTAAATCTCTCTGCGCAGAATATGTCGACCTGCAATCAAATAGATCAGACCAATATATCCATCACTTTTGTAGAGCCTCCAATTGTTAATACAGCGATCCAATTACAACAAAGCGGACCGTGTGAAGAAATGATCGTCGCTGGTAATCTTACAGACATGACCAATATCAGCGGTGTAATCTGGATGATAAACGGGCAGGAAGTTGGGGGCGGAAACAGCTTTAGTACGGCTGTAAACTCTGCCGGAAGTTATGATGTTGTTGCCCTTGTAGAACCCGGAGGATGCCCAATAGAAATTATCTTTACCACAAGCATTGATGTGATCCGCGAAATACCAGTGGCATATTCTCCCGAAAGGGCGATTTGCTTTTATGCGAGTGAGCTGGAATTGAAACAGGATTCAGCGACAGTTGGTGCGCAATATTTGTGGGCACCCAATGGGGAGTCTTCCCCTTCAATTACTGTTTATGAACCTGGCACCTATACGGTTCTGATTACAACTGAACAGTGTTTTGAATCACGGTCATTTGAAATCGGCTTCGGAGATGAGATATTTTCCAGCTTCGAAATGACCATCTGCGAAGGAGTGAATCATCTTGTTGACGTTCCTGTTGCACACAACGAATTTTTGTGGGAGACCGGAATAAGGGAAAATCCGATCTATGTGAACCGCTCTGGACTTTATAAATACACTTTTATTGATCTGAATGGATGCGAACAGGCAGGTGAAGTATTTATCAATGGCATTGATCCTGATCCTTTGGTTTTTATTCCGAATGCGTTTACACCCAATCACGACGGAATAAACGATCTGTTTAAAATTTCATCTGCATCATTGGACCTCTACGAAATGCTGATTTTTAATATTTGGGGAGAGCTCATTTACGAATCAGAAAATGGAGATCAGGGCTGGAACGGAAGTGTGAATGGCGGAAATTATTACGCTGAAACGGGCATCTATAATTACATCATCAGGTACCGCGGTGTCTGCGAGGCGGAAATCATTCAAAAATTTGGATCAGTCACATTGATACGCTAATGAAATTTCGGTTTCAGATACCTGCCGGTCAGTGATTTTTTTGCGGAGATGAGTCCTTCCGGCGTTCCCGCAAATACGAGTTCGCCGCCGTGAATACCACCCTCAGGTCCGAGGTCGATCACCCAGTCAGCACATTTGATCACGTCGAGGTTGTGTTCGATCACGATCACGCTGTGACCCCTGTGGAGGAGTTCTGTAAAACTGTCGAGCAGCCGTGCCACATCGTGAAAGTGCAATCCGGTGGTGGGTTCATCAAAAATGAAAAGTGTATGCGGCTCGTTTTCGCCTTTTGCCAGAAAGGCAGCGAGTTTTGTGCGCTGGGCTTCTCCGCCGCTCAAAGTGCTCGAACTCTGACCGAGTTGCACATATCCAAGACCTACTTTCGAAAGTGGCCGCAATTTGTCCACGATCTTTTGAGCGGTATGGTTTTTCTTGTCACCTTCAAAAAATGAGATGGCTTCTTCCACGGTCATTTCCAGAATGTCGGCGATGTTTTTCTCCCGGTAAAGTATTTCCAGTGTTTCGGCTTTGTAGCGGCGACCTTTGCACGTTTCGCATGTGAGGTGGATGTCGGCCATGAACTGCATTTCGATGCGCACCAAACCTTCGCCTTCGCAGGTTTCGCAACGCCCCCCTTTGACGTTAAAACTGAAATGCCCCGGTTTGTAATTTCGAAATTGTGCCAGTTTCAGGGAAGCGTAGAGGCTTCTTATTTCGTCAAATGCTTTGACATAAGTCACGGGATTGCTCCGCGACGATTTACCGATGGGGTTCTGATCGACAAATTCCACCGATTTCACCAGTTTCAAATCACCGGTGAGCTCATCAAATTCGCCGAGGCGATCGCCATAGGCGCCGAGTTGTTTCTGCAAGGCGGGGTAGAAAATATTTCTTACAAGCGTCGATTTCCCGCTGCCACTAACGCCTGTGATGGCCACCATGCAGCCCAGCGGAAAGGTCACGTCAATGTTTTTCAGGTTGTTTTGACGCGCACCTTTGACGGTAAGTTGGTGTTTCCATTTTCTTCGTTTGGTCGGAATTTCAATGGCGATGCGGCCATTGAGATAGTCGGCTGTGAGCGAATTGGTAGCCAAAAGAAGCGCTTCGTGATCGCCCTGAAAAACAAGTTCTCCGCCATTGGTGCCCGCTCCGGGGCCCATATCGATTATTTGATGGGCTGCGCGCATCATTTCCTCATCGTGTTCCACCACAATCACGGTGTTGCCGAGCTGTTGCAGGGCGTGCAGCACTTTGATCAACCGGTTGGTGTCGTGCGAATGAAGACCAATACTTGGCTCGTCCAGAATATACATGCTGCCGACAAGGCTGCTACCGAGACAAGTGGCCAGTTTGATGCGTTGTGATTCACCCCCGGAAAGGGTATTGGACAATCTGTCGAGTGTGAGATAGCCAAGACCGACGTCGTTCAGATATTCCAACCTGTTGGTAATCTCGATCAGCAATTGTTTGGCGACTTGTTTGTCGTGGGCATTCAATTTGAGGTCCCGAATGGCTGGCAGGCTTTCGTTCACCGGCATTTTGAGCAAATCGATAATCGACAGTTTATTGATTTTTACGTAAGTGGCATCCTTGCGCAAGCGGCTGCCTTTGCAATCCGGGCAAACTGTTTTGCCGCGGTAACGGCTCAACATCACGCGGTACTGAATTTTGTAACTTTTCGATTCGAGATATTTGAAAAAAGCGTTGAGCCCCTTGAAGTATTTATTGCCTGTCCAGAGCAGTTCTTTCTGTGCTTCGGTAAGTTCGTGGTAACTCCGGTGTACCGGAAAATCAAATTTTGCAGCGCTGTAGAGCAATTCATCTTTCCAAACGCTCATGCTTTCGCCGCGCCATGCCACGACTGCATCGTCAAATATGCTCAGGCGTTTGTTGGGGATTACTGCGTCGGGGTCGATACCGATGATGTTTCCAAAACCTTCGCAGGTCTTGCAGGCACCCACAGGATTGTTGAAACTGAAAAAATGTTCGCTCGGTTTTTCAAACACGATGCCATCTCTTTCAAATTTATTGGAAAAGATCCTGGGTTCGGTCTCACTGTCTGTAAAAGCAATCATGCAGGTGCCATCGCCTTCAAAGTAGGCTGTTTCCACGGAGTCAGCAATGCGCGATTCCACCGATTCATCGCCTTGGTTATACACCACACGATCAACCACGATATCGATTCGATCTTTGGTTTTCACCTTTTCAAAATCCAATTCGTCGAGCCGCATGAGCTTTCCATTGTACCGAATCCGGATGTAACCTTGCTTTTGAAGGATCTCCAATTGTTCCTTGATTGTTCTGTCTTTTTTGCGAATCAGGGGCGCCATGATGAGCAATTTGGACTCACCGGGCAGCGAAGTGATGTAGTTGACCACATCGGCGGTTGTGTCGCGCGTTACTTCTTTTCCGGAAACGGGGCTGATGGTATGACCGATCCGGGCGAAGAGCAATTTGATATAATCGTAGATTTCGGTGGATGTACCAACCGTGGAACGGCTGTTTCGCGTGGTCACTTTTTGTTCGATGGCAATGGCAGGGGAGATGCCGGAAATCGATTCTACTGTGGGTTTGTCCATCTTGCCGAGAAACTGTCGGGCATAGGATGAAAGGCTTTCCACATACCTTCTTTGACCTTCGGCATAAAGCGTATCGAAAGCAAGTGAAGATTTTCCTGAACCGGAGAGACCTGTGATTACGATAAATTTACCCCTTGGAAGGGCTACTGTTACACCCTTAAGGTTGTGGGTATAAGCCTTTTTTATGATGATATGTGTTTTGGGCGTAACGGATAAAGTAGCCTGTTTTGGCATAGGAATCTAATGTTGTAGGATTTTGAAGAAGTACAAAATAATCAAATATTTGCATCACAGCATTTGATAACATATCTTTATGCCACTTGTTTTGGGATTTAACCATACATTTTACACAACAATCTAATACACCACCGCCTATAGCATACATCTTTACTCCTAAAATCTCACGCTTAATAACAGGAGAAGTATGCTTAAAAATTCAATTTCCGATCAGGATTTGGTTCAGTCGTATCTAAAAGGTAACGAGTCATCATTTGAAGTATTGTTGAAAAGACATCAGGATCGCATCTATACACAGATTGTGATGATGGTGCGAGACAATGTCGTGGCCGATGATATATTTCAGGAAACTTTTCTCAAAGCCATCCGAACGCTCAAAGAAGGCAAATACAACGAGGAAGGGAAATTTCTACCTTGGGTTTTGCGCATCGCGCACAACCTGTCAATCGATCATTTCCGGAAGGCCAAAAAGATGCCTGCTGTGCGAAGTGATGAAGATTACGACGTTTTCGCAGGGATAGCCGCAGATACCCTGAATATCGATCAGATTTGGGAAAATGAAAATATTCACAAAGATTTGCGACAGCTTCTGGAAATGCTCCCGCACGAGCAACGACAAGTGGTGGTGATGCGGCATTATGCCGGGTTGAGTTTTAAGGAGATATCCGATATCTGTGATGTGAGCATTAATACGTCGCTGGGAAGGATGCGCTATGCGCTCATCAACATTCGGAAGCTGATGGAGCAGAAAAATATCTCGCTTACAAAATAAATTTTGTCTTTGAAATAATATTTATCTGGCTGGCTGCGTTTTGAATTAAAACAAAAGTCAGCCTATGAATCTTTCTACAACAAATCATTCTTCAAACAACAATCACAACGATGGTTCACCGGTTGGTGAATCCGAACCGGATCTCCGGAACTTTCGCACGACGCCCAAAACATTGACCGTGGCAAACATTCTGGCTTATTCAAAAGCCTTGCAAATGGTCCCTGCCAATGGCAAACGAAGTATTGAGATTGTCTTGAATTGAGCTTCTTAAATTTATTTAAATGTTTAGGGCACCTTTGGGTGCCCTTTTTTTTTTACGCTTTCCTGATCTTGTTGCTCAAGTGCCCGAAACTGCCTGCTCAGTCTTCTCTTTCCAGGCTTTAAAGATTCCCAGGCCGGAATCGAGCGAGGTCTTGGGCCTGTAGCCGAGAAGTCTGTCGGCTTTGGAAATATCGGCATAAGTCCGCTCTACATCTCCGGGCTGCATTGGGGCGTATTGAAGCATTTGCGGTTTGTCCATCAGTGTGTAGAGTTTATCCACCAACGTTTGCAGCTTTACCGGACTGTTGTTTCCGATATTGATGGTCTCAAAAACACAGTTGTGCATCATGACATAATCAATTGATTTTTCAATGCCTGAGATGATGTCATCTACGAAAGTGTAATCACGGGCACTGCTTCCATCGCCAAAAAGGGTGATGGGCTTTCCGGAAGCGATGGTGTCGATAAACTTATGAATAGCAAGATCAGGACGCTGTCTGGGACCGTAGACAGTGAAAAATCTCAGGTTTAGGATGTCGGCGCCATAGAGATGGTGGTACACATGGTTCATAAGTTCGCAAGCCTTCTTGGTGAAGGCATACGGCGAAATCGGGTCGTCTACAAAATCAGTTTCCCGAAAGGGTACAGACTTGTTGTTTCCATATACGCTGCTCGAAGAGGCGAATACCAACTTTTTGAGTCCGGCGTCCCGCATCCATTCCAATAATAGCTGGGTGGCTGTGATATTGGACCGGATATAGGCTTCCGGATTTTCTACCGAAGGACGCACGCCAGCCTTGCCTGCGAGGTGCACCACGCAATCCACTTGTGTGAAGAGATTTTTATATGTGGAAGGCTCGGCCAGGTCAGCTTCTACCAGACGAAATTGAGAAGACATCAACGCAGCTTTAATGTTTTCCATCTTCACACTTCGCGGGTAAAATGGGTCAAAGTTGTCGATGCCCGTTACGTCATGGCCAGCACTCAACAGACGTTCTACAAGGTGGCTTCCAATAAACCCGGCACAGCCAGTGACTAAAAAATGCATTGCGATTGGGGTATTCTATCCTTGGCAAAGATATGATTTCTGAGGCCGGAGAAGTAGACACCTTCCTGAGTTGTGCGCCGTGTTGTGATTTCGTCCACCACTGTGCTATTTTATTTGGCCGCGTTGCGGAGAAATCTGGAAAATTGTACATTGTCCACATGAATCTAGTCGTACGTTTTTTCGTGAATGCCTTAATTGTATTTGGCCTGGCCTGGGCGTTGCCCGGAATAACAGTTGATGATTTCTGGACGGCGATGCTGGTAGCATTGGTCCTGGGCGTGCTCAATATTTTCGTGAAGCCCTTGCTAATCATTCTTACCATTCCGGTAACGATCTTCACCCTGGGCCTGTTTTTGCTCGTAATCAACGCGGCCATTGTGCTTCTTGCAGCAGCCTTGG
>Ga0335397_10008584_pt1 | contig 12861 bp, 5 predicted proteins | sample MAT04_FD_205740 | JGI IMG/M metagenome (GOLD analysis project Ga0335397, IMG submission 205740) | Freshwater microbial communities from Lake Fryxell liftoff mats and glacier meltwater in Antarctica - MAT-04 (spades assembly) (version 2) ...
TGGCGGCGTCCTGCGGCCTTCAGGTTAGGCGAGGATACAGTTTATGCCAACAGTCGAATCACTGTCCAGCCCACTGGCGGCGGACTTGCGAAACGGTCATCTAGGGATTGCAAGTTATCTTGACGCGACCAAGGAGTCACAGCGATGTTATCACGACCCGGCCTACAAGATGAACACGCTGCTGGCCGCGAACTTTTCATGGGTTTATCGTCGTCTCCTCGACTGGCTCACGCAACTTCTGAGAGAACCGGTTACGTATCGGCCAAGTTGTGCGCTTCCTGGCTTTCACGTTGGTCTGTGGTCGCCCGCCTCCGAGAATCAGGAGGCGTCGGTCCATCAGGATTTGCAGTATCAGTTGCTTGACTGGACTCCGGATGAGAAGCCCGATTTTCGGCGGCCGTTGTCGTTTACACTGGCGATCACCTTGCCGCATCACGGCGGCGGGCTGAACGTCTGGGATGTCATCCACGACGAGCTCGAAGGGCTTACGCCCGACGAACGTCACCGCAAAATCATGGCAACCCGAATGGAGTACCATCCGTACCAGGTCGGTCACCTGGCAGTTCATTCGGGGCATAAGGTTCACCAGATCGCCAGGACAAATAAGGAGCAGAAAGGCGATGAGCGTGTGACGCTACAAGGGCACGGCATCCACTGCGACGGCAGATGGCAGTTGTATTGGTGAACGAATGGATAGAAATTTTTGAGCGCGCCGCAGGCGGCCCTGCTGTCGTGGCAACTCGTTTGTCAGCGTTGAAAGCTGATCCCACAGAATCGAACGGCCCACCTTGCCGGATTCGCCGGGCCGACAAGCCCCTTTACCATGAAAGAAAGGGAACCCCAATGAATGATCTATTTTTGGATTACAAAACGCTATTTCCAAAACTGGATCTGTTGTGTCAGAACTTTGAAAGCATCCGAAGAGAATACTTTGAATTGGGCGAGTCTCTGGAATTTAAAGATTTTACGAAGCAACAAGACTCTTACATACTCAAGAACCGAAAAGGCTATCCAATCACTGTTAGCTCCTATTTCGAAGCGGGGAACATGAATGGAACCGCCAAGGGCTGGCATGTTGCAGCTATGGCCGTAAATAACGAGCTCTATCTACGAAACTCGCAGTTCTGCCCCACCTTGTCCGGAGTTATCAGAACGCTGAATCAGCATGGCAACGTCTTGGTTTGTGCTTTCAATATCCTGGATGCCGACGTTTCGTTAGATTGGCATAATGACGACGAATACAGCGGATCAAGAAAATCATTTCGATCCTTGTGGGTAATCGACTCTCCAGAAAGCGACTGTATATTCCAGATGAAATGTGCAAATACGGGCAGAATCGAAACTCGACAATTTCGCAACAATAGCATTTATTCATTTCTTCATCACACAACTCACAGAGTTGAGAATAAATCTAGCAAACCAAGAATTGCACTAGCAATTGACATTGTCCCATAGGTCACACAACACACGCCGGCTCTTTGCACCAGTCACCTGAGGACGGGCCGGACTTGCAGGTAGGTCGCGGCCGCTACCTCATCCCTGATCGCCAGGCACGGGATTCCAGTTGTTGCATTGTCGCGCCAGCAGCGCTCTCGTACGGAGCGATGGACTTCATGTCGATGCTCGTGCGGGCGAAAGCCGAGCCGAGCATCGATATGCGGAAGTCGGTGGAAAAGATGAGCCGTTCGCGCGTCCCGTTGTGTTGGACAGAGTGGAGCCAGGGTCCGCCGTCGCGGAAAGCGAGGATCCCGCCATCGGTCCAGGACCGGGTCTCATTGCCTACGGTGATCGTCGCCCCCGGATCGGTTCGCAGGCCGATGTGGACCCGCAGCCAGTCACAAACCCAGCCGGTGTGGGGGTTCAATACGGTGCCAGGACGGATTTTGCTGATGAAGCCGTTGGCACAGCGGCGAGTACGCTCGGCGGGTGCGAGGATCCGGTCGAGCGTGGGCAACTGGGAGCGGACGAGGGCCAGCAACCGGGCATGGACTTCCTTCAGGTCGGTGTCGCCGGCGCCGATCGGACTTTGGATCGTGGCGTCGAGAGCCTCGCCATCGACGATCGTCGTGGGGAGTACCTTCCATTCTTTCTCGTAGAGGAAAGGCCCGCCCTCGCGTATGCGGTATCTGGGATAGTCCATGAACGGGTCGTTGAACTTCGCCGTCAGAGCATCGATCTCGTCCCGGATCGTCTCCCAGTGGGTCAGCATTTCCTGCACCTCGGGGATGAAGAGCGCGACGTCGGTGAGGAATGGTGGTTCGGACATGTCGGGCTCCACGGGGTCAACGGGGTTCAGGACAGAACCCAACACAGCAACTGGACGGCTTTTGTTGTTGCATTTCGGGCGTTCGACCCCAAACAATCAACGACATTACAGCAACCACAACATCGGCGTCAACGGTCACAACAAGATGTGTCGATGCCGCTAAGCTGCAAGGCGTTCAGTCGTTGAAGCTCAACCCACCGTATTGAATCCCGATGGGATCCTGGTTGTTGCCTTCCCCCTTTGTGGGGACAGGTAGGGGGAATGCCTTGAAAGCACCGCCGTTCTTGATCCGTGTGGCCGCGACCTCGGACCTCACTCACGTTGGCAAGTGGCTTCCGGAAGCCCTGATCGGTACGCCGGTAGCAAAACTACTGATTGCGGCGGATGCCGCGACGTTCGCCGTGGTCGGTGTCGCCGCGCTGCGGGTATTTGTCGATCATGTGGGGCGTTTCACGCTGCACGTTGACCCGGCAGCCCGCCGGCGTGGCTGCGGCACGGCCCTCCTGGATGCTGTTCGGGAAACCGCACTCCGGGCGGGGGCCACCTCATTGATGACTGTCCAGTCCTACGAGGCCGCGGCCAACGACCCCGAAAGCACCGTCGCACAGGCATTCTGTCAGGCTCGGGGCTTGCGGGTGATGCAAGAAATCCGACGCTGCCGGGTCGAATTGCAAACAGCCGTGACTGTACTCGAACCGATTTATCAACGCTACATGCGCCGGATGGCGAACACGCAACCCATAACCTTCGTGCCGGCGGCCAAGGTGGATCCGAATACGCTGGCTGCGTTCGTGGTTCGCCACGTCGGCGGTCTCCCCGAAGCAGTCGCACAGCGGTTGAAAGGCTACGGGAGCAACGTCTACTCGCCGACTCTCTCACTGGTTGCACTGATCGACAACCAGATCGTGGCTGCCCTGTTGGGTGTCCCGCAGAATCACAATCTGGTCGAGACGCGGGTGGTCGATCCCAGTCACCGGGGCGGCGGTCTTAACCTGGCATTGATGTACCAGGCGGCCGCAGCGGGCGTTGCCGCGGGTATCCAGACGATTGATTTCGAGCACGACACGCAGGAGTCCGACACTGCGAAGCTCGTCGGACGGCTTGGTGCCGCTCAGGTCGGCTGCCGGCAATGCTGGGGCGTCTCCCTCTCTCCAGTCGCACCAACTGCATCGCCGCCGGTGGTGGCCCAGCAGAACCCGCCCGATCGCTTGAGCACGCCTCTGAGCACGCCTGTCGGCGGGCAGGTCAGAGAAGCCCCGCCACCACTACGCCCGCCCGGCAGCGGATCAGCGGGGCAAGTCCAGCCACAATTGCGGGCAGCCCACACGCCAAACTTCCCCGCGCTGTTGCGGCAACTGGGTGCGTCACTGCTGGTCACCACCTACCAGGCGGGCAAGCTCGTGATGATCCGTGACGAAGGCGACCACCTCAACGCCCACGTCCGTAACTTCCCGACCCCAATGGGCATGGCCATCGACGGCGACCGGTTGGCCATCAGCACCAAAATGCAGGTCTGGGAATTCGCCAACGTCCCGGCCGTGGCCGCCAAGCTAGATCCGCCCGGTCGGCACGACGCCTGCTACTTGCCGCGCTCTAGCCACTTCACGGGCAACATCCAGATCAACGAGATGGCCTGGGGCATCGGCGGCGAACTCTGGGTCGTCAACACCCGCTTCTCCTGCCTGTGCACACTTGACCGCTCGGCCAGCTTCACGCCCCGCTGGCGGCCGCCCTTCATCACCGCGCTCGAACCAACCGATCGTTGCCACCTCAACGGCCTCGCCATGGTCGCGGGCAAACCCAAATACGTCACCGCGCTGGGCGAAACCAACACCCCAAGCGGGTGGCGAGAGAACAAGGCCAGGGGCGGCGTTGTGATTGACGTGGACTCCGGCACGGTCCTGGCGCGCGGTCTGTCGATCCCCCACTCGCCGCGCTGGTACGCGGGCAAGCTCTGGCTGTGCGAGTCGGGTGCGGGCACGTTCGGATACATCAATCCGAACACTGGCAAGTACGAGCCGATCGCCCAGCTGCCGGGTTTCACGCGTGGCCTTGAGTTCGCAGGAGAGTTTGCCTTCGTTGGCGTATCGCAAGTGCGCGAAAGCGCCGCCTTCAGTGGCATCGCCATCACCAGGCTGGCGGCGCACGAACGGGGCTGTGGCGTCTGCGTCATCGACCTGCGCTCGGGGCAGATCGTCGCGCTCATTCGCTTTGAGACGGGCGTGCAGGAGGTATTTGCCGTGACGGTCCTCGGGCGACGATTTCCCGAACTGATCAACGACGACGAGAAGTTGCTGGAGAGTTCCTTCGTGGTTCCAGCCGAGTGTCTCGGTGAACTGGGGCCGAGGGGCCTTGGCCAGGGTCCTGCGTTCGGGTGAAACGATTGGAACGAATGCAACGGATGGTACGCACGACACTCTGTATGACGAACAGGCGGTTTGTTGATGCACTTGCGGTACAATCGTCAAGTCTGGTTCGGATTCCAAACTGAATGTTGACATTGCTGGCAGAACAGTATAAGATTCGTTCCTGCTTTTCGATAATTCTAGAACGCACAGGATGGGTTGTGGCAAAGGAAAGAGCCAGAGCACGCTCCGGTTTGGCTAGTAGGCAGTTGCTTGTACCCCTAGCCCGAGAGGCAAGCGAATCCCATGACAATGCACTCCTGGATTCGGAAGCTGTTCCCCCACCCCGTCACGCACACAGTTCGCAACACACGACGTCAGGGCCGACTCAACCTCGAAACGCTGGACTACCGGTATTGTCCAACCACGTTCACCGTCCTTAGCAATCTGGACGATGGCAGTGACGACACATTGCGCTGGGCGATCGCCGAAGCAAATGCGAATCCGGGTCCTGACACGATCGACTTTGACAGCTCCATATCGCAGATCGTCCTGAGCGGCACACAACTCCAACTGACTGACATCACTGGAGCGACGACGGTTAACGGCCCAAGCGTGACCGTCAACGCCAACGGGCTGAGCCGGGTGTTCCAGGTCGATGCAGGCGTTACCGCATCCTTCACGGGCCTGACGATCACCGGTGGCAGCGTCGCCGGCAACGGCGCGGGCCTGTTAAACCTGGGCACTACCACATTGACGGACTGCACTGTCAGCGGCAATCACGCCATTGGCGGAATCGATGATACCACCGGGACCGTCACCGGCGTCGGCGGTGGTGTGGGCAGCCTGGGGGGCACACTGGATCTCGTCGATTGCACTATCAGCGGGAACACGGCGGATTTTGTTGGTGGTGGTGTGGCGAATGCGGGCATACCTGCAATCGGTGGAGGAAAGGGATCCACTGCGACCCCGGCCGTTCCGGGCTTGCTAAGTATGTCCGACTCCACCGTCAGCGGGAATTCCGCCGGTCTTGGAAGCGGGGTGGTCAACGGCGTGCCTTCCGCTCAAGGTGGAGGGAAAGGAGCTACCACATTCGGCGCTATCGGACCTTCTACCCTGAATATGAGCAATAGCGTTGTCAGTGGGAATCTGGCGGTGGAGGACGGCACCTCGGTCGGTTCCACAGGCGGCGGTGCCGGCTTCGGTGTGGCCAACCTGGGCAATGCCAGCCTGACCAGTTGCACCATCAGTGGGAACGAAGGTGGTGGCGTACTAAACAACGGCGCGTCAACAGGTGGAGGAAAAGGATCAACGGTGACCGTAGGTGGTCTGAACATGACCAACAGCACCGTCAGTGAGAATCTCATGTCGGAGTTCGTGCCGACATCATCTGGTGGCGGCAAGGGCTCGACCGCTCCACCCACTGACGTGTTTGGTTTCGGAGTGGTCAACCAGGGCAACGCCACGATCACCAACTCCACCATCGATGGAAACGAAGCTGGCGGCGTATCAAACAACAGCACGGCTTCAGGCGGAGCAAAGGGATCTGCGGTCAGGGCGCCGCTGAAACTGATTAATAGCACCATCAGCGGGCATCTCGCGTCGGCAGAGATTCCCAATTCCGGTTTCGGCGTACTCAACTCCACCAGCGTCGCGCTCATCAACACCACCATCAGCGGGAACGACGGTGGCGTGAACAACCTGGCCGGCGGAGCCCTGTTGCTCAACACGATTGTTGCAGGCAACACTTCCGCAGACCTCCAGGGCACTGGGTTTTCAGGTACGAATAATCTGATTGGCACTGGCGGCTCGGGTGAATTCCTCGATGGAGTGAACGCCAACATTGTCCTGACGGATCTGGCCGGTCTGCTCCTGGCCCCGCTGGACGATTACGGTGGGCCGACTCGGACAATGCACGTGTTGCCTGGCAGTGCGGCCATCAACAACGGCACTCCGGCATTCACCACCCTGGCGGCAGCAATCGACGACGCATCCGTCACCAGCATCACCGTCGCCGACACCACTGGCTTCGGCATCGGCCTTTACATCAAGGTCGACAACGAGATCATGCGGGTCACTGGCGTGACCAACGCCACGACCCTGACGGTTGCACGCGGTCAGTTAGGCACGACCGCGGCAGCCCACAACGCTACCATTACACCGAGCACTAACGTGACCCTCGCCGCCGACCAGCGAGGCGTCACCTACGCCGGCTTGCCAGACATTGGCGCTTTTGAATTGAACGACTCTCAGCCGCCGACCGCAACCGTTGTCGTCGACGACAGCCTGCTGACGATCGACGAGACGTCGCTCGTCACCTTCACTTTCAGCGAACATGTGACCGGCTTCACAACGGCAGACCTGACCGTTGCCAATGGTGTGGTATCAGGTTTGTCTTCGGCCGACGGCGGCATCACCTGGACTGGCACATTGACTCCGACTGCGGGCCTCATCGCCCCCACCAACGTCATCACGCTGAACAACGCGGGGGTGACCGATCTGGCGGGCAACGCCGGGGTCGGCACGACCAACTCCAATAACTACGCCATCGACACCAAGCCGGTCACGACGGTCTCGTCCATTACCCGCACGACGCCGAGCGGGCAGTTCACCAATGCTAGCAGCGTAAGCTACACGGTCACCTTTGCCGACGCGACGCTGGGCCTGACAGCGGACGACTTTGACCTCACAGGCACAGCGGGCATCGCCGACACCAACATCGGCACGCCTATCACCAGCGATGATGGGTTAACATGGGCCGTGCCGATCACCGGACTTACCGGGTCCAACGGCACGTTGATCTTGAACCTGGTCAACACTGCGGACCTGGATCACACTGCGACCAACTTGCCCTTTGAAGGGGAGACATACACCCTCGACTCGGTCGCTCCTACCCTGACCATCAGCGGCCCGTCGGTTCCGTTGACCGTGACCGGTCCCGTGACCTTCACCATCACATACCCGGACTCCGACCTCGATCTCAACTCGATTGACTTGACCTCTGCGATCACCCTGAACACGACCGGTACGGCGAACGGCACGATCAGCAGCGTGACGGGCACGGGGAAAACCCGCATCGTGACCATCAGCGGCATCACGGGTGACGGCACACTGGGCATATCCGTCGCTGCGGGAACAGCGACGGACACTGCGGGCAACATGGCGGTTGGGGCAGGGCCCAGCGCGACTGTCAATGTGGATCGCGACAAGCCGACCGTGGCCATCAGCGCACCGTCGCAGTCCTTCGCAAAGACGGGCAACACTGTGACCTACACCATCACGTACACGGACACAACACTCCAGAATGTGACGCTAACGGCGGCGAACGTGACGTTGATCACTTCAGGCTCAGCAAAGGGAACGGTGCAGGTCAGCGGAACGGGGAACACCCGCACCGTGACGATCACGAACATCACAGGTGATGGCACACTGGGGATCTCGATCAAGGCCGGCACGGCGATCGATGCCATCGGCCAGAAAGCACCCGCAGCAGGTCCGAGCCAAAAGTTCGTGGTGGATAACACCGCACCCAAGCTGACAATTGGCGCGCCGGTTGTGACAGCGAGGAAAGTGATCTTCACGACGGCAGTGGACTACATCATCACGATCACCGAGACGAATCTCGCGTCAGTAACCTTGACCGAAAGTGACATCACACTGGTGAGCGCGACCGGCATCACGGCGACGAAAGTGGTGACAAAGATCGACGCCACGCACTATCGGGTGTCACTGAGCAACTTCTCGGGTCACGACTCGGTGGGAATCTCGGTGGCAGCGGGAGTCTCGCAGGATGCAGCAGGGGCGTTCTCAGTAGGACCAATCAACAGCGCCAAACTCCTCGTCTACTCCTTCGCGTAGGCGAGTATCTGATATGCCGTCTGCCACGAAACAATGCTTCTTCAGAACGGCCTGAACGAGCTTGAAGTTCTCCAGCTACGCCTTGAGTGCAGGAGACGGCTTGGCAGTGGACGGTTCTTGAGATGCGTTAGTCGACCCGACCGACGCGATCAGGATGGCCGATGCGGCCGGCACCGAACCGTCAAGTCAGCGTGCAAACGAAATACCGCTGTCACAGGCCGGTTGTCTGTTGGGCTACCGCTGGGCCTAGCAGGCGGCCAACCGCTACGGTATAAGCCAGCGCAGATACGCGCGACGCTCAGTTCCGCCATCTGCGCTCGAAGTGGCTCTCCAATAAGCTTTGCCGAAGATGACGGCAAAGCACCGAGTCATGCTGGCGTCCGCTCAAGAAAATTGCTTGCGTTGTCAGGAGCATCCTCCAACAATGGCGATAACTTCGAATAATGGAATTTGCGAGTCGTGCCTATCTGAAAAGGCTCTCAACATCCAAGTGCAACGACTGCTTGCTTCGGGATCTGCGCAACAGCTGACTTGACCCTACCATCTGCTGGCAGCGGCGGGCGGTATTCCATCTTGCCTGGGATCCACCATGCCCCTGCGTTCCTGGATTCGCCGGCTGTTCTCCAACCCCGTCGCAGACACAATCCGCAATGCACCGCGCCGAGTCAGGTTGGTTGTTGAGGAGATGGAAGTTCGGATCACCCCGGCCACCATCACTGTCAACAGCTTGCTCGATAACACCACTTCAAGCGACGGCCTTGTCACGCTTCGGGAAGCACTTGCCGCGGCAAACGCGAACACGACCACTGACCTCGGCGACACTGGCAGCGGCGCGGACACCATCCAGTTCGCCGCCAGCCTCTTCACCGGTGGAGCTCAGACAATCGACCTGTCGATCGTCGGTGACACGACTGTTGGTCCGTCGGCACTGGCCATCACCAGTCAAATCACCATCTCCGGTCCGAACGGTGCTAACGGGTTGACGATCGCGCGTGATTTGAGCGTGTCGAACCTGCGTCTGTTCCTGGTTGGATCAAGTGGCAATCTGACACTGGATCATCTCACGTTGTCCGGCGGGCGATCCGTGGGTTTGGATGGGGCCACAGGCACGAATAATGCGGGCGGCCCGAATGGAACTCCCGGCGGAGTCGGTGGAGACGGCGGATCGGGACGCGGCGGCGCGATTTTCAACCAGGGAAGCCTGTCGATCCAGGACTCCACTCTGGGCGGGAACACGGCGCAAGGCGGCAACGGTGGCACAGGCGGCAGTGGAGCCGCGCTCGCCAGTGGTGGTAACGGCGGCGTCGGGGGGAGTGGTCAGGGTGGTGCCATCTTCAATGACGCCAGTGCGACTCTCACGATCACCAACTCGACCCTGAGCAACAACTCGGAACAAGGTGGCAACGGCGGTGCCGGCGGGGCGCCCGGCGCCTTCGCTGCCGGCGGCGGCAGCGGTGCTCTCGGCACTGGTCAGGGTGGTGCCGTCTTCAACAACGGCACCGCGACCATCACCAGTTCCACGCTGAGTACCAACGCGTCGCAAGGCGGGAGCGGTCAGGGCGGTGCGATCTACAACAACGCCAGCATCGTCATCAATAACTCGACCTTCAGCGGCAACACGGCACAGGGCGGCGCCGCGCAAGGGGGTGCCGTCTTCAACAACGCGGCAGCGACCATCAGCAATACGACGCTCAGCAACAACACGGCACAAAGCGGCAACAGTCAGGGCGGTGCCATCTTCAATGGGGCCGGCGGCACGATCACCGTCGTCGGTTCGACACTCTCGGGTAATACGGCTCAAGGTAACAACGGCGGCAATGGCGCGAATGGGGCCTTCAGTGGCTTTATGTTCGTCACTCCTGGCGAACCTGGTGGCAACGGCGGAAGTGGCCAGGGTGGTGGTCTCTTCAACAACGCCACGGCTACCCTGATTAACTCGACTCTCAGCGGTAACACGGCGCGTGGGGGCAACGGCGGCAATGGCGGTAACGGAACAACCAGCGGTGCTGGCGGCAACGCGGGTAGTAGCCAGGGTGGTGGCATCTTCAACAACGCCACGGTCACCGTCACCAATTCAACCCTCAGCGGCAACACGGTCCAAGGCGGCAACGGTGGCCTCGGTTCAAGCGGTGGCAACGGCGGGAACGCTCAGGGTGGCGCTGTCTTCAACTCTTCCAGTGCCTGCCTCACCAATGCGAACATCAGTAGCAACACAGTCCAAGGCGGCAGCGGCGGAGCCGGCGGGAACGGTACTTCGTCCGGCAGCGATCTGAATAACAGTGGCTCACTCACCGGCGACTACAACCTGATTCAAAACACCAGTGGCTGGTCGTTCTCTTCGGGGGGCAGCCACAACGTCACTGGCCAAAATCCTCTGCTGACCGCTCTGACCAGTTACGGCGGGACCACTCAGACCAGGGCGCTGTTGCCCGGCAGTCCAGCTATCGACGCAGGGACACCGGTAGTCTTCACCACTCTGACGGCGATGATTCCCGACGCAATCTCCACCAGTATCACAGTCGCAAGCAGTACGGGCATGGGCGTCGGCCTGTACATCAAGGTCGATAGCGAGATCATGCTCATCACCGGTGTGATCGACGGCACGACGCTGGCCGTCTCGCGCGGCCAGTTGGCGACGACAGCGACGGCGCACACCACCACTGGGGTGAACGTCGCCCTGGCTGCGGACCAGCGCGGCGTGGCCTATGTTGGCACACCCGACATCGGCGCTTTCGAGTCGAGTGGGTTCACGATCGCAGTCACTTCGGGAAGTGGACAATCAACCTATTCCGCCTTTGGTGCCCCACTGGTCGCGACGGTCACCGCGAACAATCCGATTGAGCCTGTGCAGGGCGGCAAGGTCACGTTCACGCCACCATCGAGCGGAGCCTCGGCGAACTTGAGTGGAACGCCTGCGACCATCAGCGCTCTCGGCGCGGTCAGTGTCACGGCCACGGCCAATGGAACCGCCGGCAGTTACAGCGTCTCGGCCACGGCCAGCGGCATCACGACCCCCGCGGACTTCAGCCTGACTAACCTGCCGACCACGACAGTCTCTTCGATCGTCCGCATGACACCGTCCGGGCAATCAACCAATGCCGACAGCGTCACCTACACAGTCACTTTTGCGGACCCAACCCCGGGCCTGACGGCGAGCAACTTTCACCTCACCGGCACAGCGGGAATCTCCGACAGCAACATCGGCACGCCTTTCACCAGCAACGGTGGATCGACGTGGACTGTCACCATCACGGGATTGGCCAACGCCAACGGCACGCTGATCTTGAACATGGTCAATGCGACGGGACTAACCAACCCGATGCCCCTCAACATCCCCTTCGCGGGGCAGACGTACACCCTTGATAGCAGCAGGCCGACAATTACAGGTGTGACCTCGAGCACAACGAACGGTGCTTACGGCATTGGTTCGAGCATCAGCATCCAGATGGGTTTCAGTGAAGTGGTGAACGTGATTGGCGTACCGACGCTGGCACTGAACTCGGGCGGAACAGCAAGCTATGCCAGTGGTAGCGGGACCAACACACTCACCTTCACCTACACCATTGCTGCTGGGCAGAACAGTGCTGATCTCGATTACACGAGCACATCGGCGTTGTCACTCGGTGGCGGCACGATCCAGGATGCCGCAACGAACGATGCCACGTTGACACTTGTAAGTCCCAGTGCTGTCGGTTCGCTCGGCAATGCGAAGAACATCGTCATCGATACTACTGGTCCCACCATCACGGGCGTGACTTCCAGCACACCAAACGGTACTTACGGAGTTGGTTCGAGCATCAGCATCCAGGTCGGTTTCAGTGAAGTGATGAACGTGATGGGCGTACCCACCCTGGCGTTGAACTCGGGCGGCACGGCGAACTTCACCAGCGGCAGCGGGACGAACACGCTCACCTTCACCTACATCATTGCGGCTGCGCAGAACAGTACTGATCTCGATTACACGAGCCCGTCCGCGTTGTCACTCAGCGGCGGCACAATCCAGGACATGGTCGCCAATTCCGCCAGCTTGACACTCCCAGCGCCTGGAGGATTTGGTTCGCTCGGCAATGCGAAGCACATCGTCATCGATACCACCGGACCCACCATCACGGGCGTGACTTCCAGCACACCGAACGGGACTTACGGAGTCGGTTCGAGCATCAGCATCCAGGTGAGTTTCAGCACGGTTGTGAACGTGCAACTGCTCAACCCCTCGGGCACGGCGACGCTGGCATTGAACTCGGGCGGCACGGCGAGTTACACCAGCGGGGATGGAACCAACACACTGACCTTCATCTACACGGTCGGAGCCGGCCAGGATTCTGCGAACCTCGATTACACGAGCGTGAATGCTCTGACACTCAGCAACCTCACGATTCAGGACGATGCTGC
>Ga0335397_10008587_pt1 | contig 12859 bp, 8 predicted proteins | sample MAT04_FD_205740 | JGI IMG/M metagenome (GOLD analysis project Ga0335397, IMG submission 205740) | Freshwater microbial communities from Lake Fryxell liftoff mats and glacier meltwater in Antarctica - MAT-04 (spades assembly) (version 2) ...
AGCTCGGCGGCGTCGACGAGCATTCTGCCGGCCCATCGATAGACGTTGAACTCGGACACCATTCGTCGCATCGATCGCATTCGTTCTCGCTGCTCCTCGACTGGCATTCTCAGCGCTGCTGCGAGCGCGTCACTCGCCTGGCGCAGGTCGTACGGATTCACGATCAGCGCCTCCGTCAGATCGCGTGCTGCGCCGGTAAACTGGCTCAGCACCAAAACCCCGAGATCATCGTCCCGCGCCGCGACGAATTCCTTCGCGACGAGGTTCATACCGTCGTGGAGACTGCTGACGTAGCAGAGCTCCGCGGCGCGGTAGTATCGAAACACGGCCGCGGGCTCGTGATGGGTCAGCAGCAAGACAATCGGCTTGTAGCTGCCGTGCGACCACTTGGCGTTAATCTCGTCGGCGAGCGCCGTCACGCGCTCGTTCAGCTCGCGATATCGCGGAATCTTGGTTCGGCTGGGCGCGGCGACCTGGACGAACGTGAACCGTCGTCGGAACTCGGGATGACGCGTGAGGAGCGCGTCGACGGCGGAGAACCGCTCTTCAATTCCCTTGGTGTAGTCGAGCCGATCGACGCCGATCCCGAGGAGCGCGTCCGCCGCGAGTCCCAGCTCTTCGCGCACCGCCGAGCGCGCCTCCTCTGCAGAGACGACCTGATCGAGCCAGTGAACGGGCCACTCGATCGAGATTGGATATGGACGCACCAGCGTCCGACGCGTGCCCTGCACGACCGCGTTCGTCTCCCGATCGATGCGGCTCTCCATGAACGCATCGACTGAGTCGATGAAGTTGTTGCAGTGCTGCTGCGTGTGAAATCCGACGATGCTCGAGCCGAGCAAGCCCGCGATAAGCTCCTCGCGCCACGGGCAGATGCCGAAGCGCTCGGCGTTCGGCCACGGGATATGCCAGAACGTGATGATCGTCGCGCGCGGCAAGCGCTCGCGGATCATCTTCGGCGCGAGCGCAAAGTGGTAGTCCTGAATCAGGACGATGGGATCTTCGGAGTCGACCTCGTCGCAGACCGCATCGGCGAACTTGCGATTTACCCGGACGTAGTGGTCGTAGTCTTCCGCGCGAAAGGTCGGCCGCTCATGCGCTACGTGGCAGAGCGGCCAGAGTCCCTCGTTGGAGAATCCGTAGTAGTAGCCGTTCTCCTCCTCGTCGCTGAGCCACACGCGGCGTAGCGAGTAGGACTCTTCCCCCGGCGGAACCTGCACATGGTCATTGGCGTCGACGGTTTCGCGATCGGCATTCCCCGCTCCGTGAGCGACCCACACGCCTGAACACGCGCGCATCACCGGCTCGAGCGCCGTGACCAGGCCGCTCGCCGGGTGCACCACTCGAATGCCGCCGTCGACCTTCTGGTGCATGTATGGCTCGCGGTTCGCGAGGATGACGATTCGCTCGCCTTGAAGGTATTGGCGCAGCGTCGACCGCAAGCGCTCCGGGCTCCACAGCCCACCTCGCGCCTCGCGCTCGTTCTCGCTGGCGAGGCGTGCGGCGATGGCCTGCACGTCGCGCACGAGCGGGAGGAACTCGCGCGTGGCGCCGCCCGCGAGCGCGCGTCGGAGCTCTTGCGTCCAGCTGCGCCAGGCGAGGCGCGCAGCGAGCAGCGTCATCAGCGAAGCGGCGATCGACGACACGAAGAACGCGAGAAGGATCAGATTGCGTGTCGTCGCCTCGCGTCGATCGAGATAGCTGAGGTCGTGGACGAGGACGACCACGCCGAGCGCCTCGCCACCGTCGCTGATAGGCGTCCCGCTGAGACGCACCGGACCGGCTGGTAGCTCGGCTGTCATCGACCACGCGCCGCGATCGCTCGGAGCGTCGCGCCGCATCCGAGCGAGGATCGTTCGACACGAGAACTCCACCGGATAGAGGTTCGTCGCCGCGAGCTGTTCGCCGCTCTGCGAGCATGCGGCCGCGCCCATGATGCGCTCGTCACGGGTGATGTCGTTGAGCGTGCCCGTCAGTCGAACGCGGTCATCGGTCCAATTACGGACCAAGCTCCTGCGCGCGGAGGCGATCGCCAGCGCCGACCGCGACGTGAGATCGGACTCGAACCAGCGACGCGTCGTGCGCGTCAGCGCGCCGTAGCCGAAGCCGGTCAAGAGCGCGAGACCAGCGACGAGCAGGATCAGAAATCGTACGGAGCGGCGCATGAGCCGCGTGCATCATACACTCGTTGGTTGGATATCCAAGTAGTATGTGGTACGGATACGCGAATGACGTCATCGCTCGCCGACCTGGGACTCATCGGAAACTGCCAGCTCTCGGCGCTCGTCCGGCGCGACGGTGCGATCGTCTGGTCCTGTATGCCGCGGTTCGACTCGCCGCCGGTGTTCGGAGCGCTGCTCGACGAGGCGAGCGGTGGACGCTTCACGATCGGTCCGGCCGTTCCAGCGCTCGGCGTGCAGCGTTATCTGCCGAATACCAACGTGCTCGAGACGCGCTTCGAGACGATTGATGGCGCGTTTCGCGTGCTCGATTTCGCGCCACGCTTCATCCAATACGATCGCAGCTTCCGCCCGACGAAGATCGTTCGCATCGTCGAGCCGCTCTCCGGCACGCCCCGTATCCGCGTGTTCTGCGATCCGATTCTCGGCTGGAGCAAGGCGCGCCCGCAGCGCGATACTGGCTCACATCACATCTCGTACGGCGGCTACGACGCGGAGCTGCGCCTCACCACCGACGCGTCGCTCTCTTACCTCACCGACGAGCCGTTTGCGCTCACCGAGCGGAAGCACTTCGTCCTCGCGTGGGGCGCTCCAGTCGAAGAGTCGCTGGCGCCGCTGTGCGAACGCTTCCTGCGCGAGACGACGCGGTACTGGCAGAACTGGGTGAAGCACCTCGATATCCCACCCATCTATCAGGAAGAGGTCATTCGGTCGGCGCTGGCTCTCAAGCTCCATTGCTTCGAGGACACTGGCGCCATCGTCGCCGCGATGACGACGTCGATTCCGGAGTCGCCGGGATCGGGACGCACTTGGGACTACCGCTATTGCTGGCTGCGCGACGCGTATTACACGCTCGGCGCGTTCCGGCTCCTCGGTCACTTCGAGGAGCGCGAGCAGTTCCTTCAGTTCCTCCTCAACGTGGCTTCGTCGGTGCCCGATCTCGGGCTCGCGCCGCTCTATCGCATTGATGGCCGCTCGGATCTGGACGAGCAGGTGTTGACGCACTGGGCTGGCTATCGAGGGGAGGGGCCGGTTCGCGTCGGCAACGGCGCTGCGGTGCACGAGCAGCACGATGTGTTCGGCGAGATGGTGCTCGCGCTGACTCCGCTGTTCCTCGACGCGCGCTTCCGTGACCAGGTGACGCCGCAGGTGCTCGACCTCGTCACGCGGCTCGCGCGTCGCGCGGTGCAGGTTGCCGGACGGCCTGACGCAGGCATCTGGGAGTTCCGCGCCGAGTGGCGTCCACAGACCTTCAGCTCGCTCATGTGTTGGGCCGCGGCCGACCGGATGAGCCGCATCGCCGAGCAACATCGCCCGTCCGATGTCGCTGAGTTTGCCGACGCCGCGCACAAGATCCGCGACGAGATCACGACGCAAGCCATCGATCCCGTGCGCGGCTGTCTCGTCGCGGACTACGGTGGTCGCGAGGTCGACGCGGCGTTGCTGCAGGCGGTCACTCTGCGCCTCCTTGCTCACGACGACCCGCGACTGCACGCGACGGTCGATGCCGTGCAGAGCGATCTCGAGCACCACGGCTGGCTGCGGCGCTATCGGACCAACGACGGATTCGGCGTTCCCTCGGTCGCGTTCATGCTCTGCACGTTCTGGCAGGTCGAGGCGCTGGCACGATTGGGGCGCGCCGACGAAGCGCGAGCGATGATGGATCGCGTTCGCCGCGTGAACGCGCCGCTCGGGCTGCTCGCGGAGGACCTCGATCCGCAGACCGGGGTGATGTGGGGCAACTTCCCGCAGGCGTACTCCCACGTCGGGCTGATCCACGCAGCGTTCGCGGCCGCCCCGCGCTGGTCGGACTTCGGGACCTGAGCTCAGCGAAAGCACGCGCACGCCCTTGCGCGCTGCGCGGCCGATCTCTCCGAAGGCGCTGTCGCGGCGTTTCCTCACGCGGCCCCGTTTCCTCCCGCGGCGCCCGTTTCCTCACGCGAACCGGTAGACGCCGAGACGCGGCACACCGATACTCACCGCCGTGCAGCACTCCTTCGCTTCGCTCCGCACCTCGCTGGTCTTCTCTCTGGTCGCTCCGTTCACGCTCGCGGCGTGTGCGGCGCCGGGGATCGACGACACGCCGCCTTCTGCCGCGGGCAGCGAGGCGATCGTCGACGGAACGCGCGAGCTCGGCGAGGATGCGGTCGTGCTCGTCAGTATCTACGGCGGGATCGGCCGCTGCACTGGCACGCTGATCACACCGCGCGTGGTGCTGACGGCGAAGCACTGCGTCCAGGGCGAAGACGCCGAGCGGCCGTACACGCCGGGCGTCTTCACCATCGGCTTCGGCAATCGCGTCGGCAGCACCCGCAATGTGCGCGTCGCGCGCGTCTACACCACGCCCGGCGTCTACACGACGTCGTCGACCACCGGCCTCGGCGGCGCGCTCGTTGGCGTCGACATCGGCGTCCTCGTGCTGACCGCGGCGCAGACCGACGTCACGCCGATCCCAATTCGCCGCGACGCGCCGACCGATCAGCTCGGCCAGCCGTACACCGCGATCGGCTTCGGCGAGACGCCGAGCGGCGAGTCTGGCGTGAAGTACAAGACGGTCAGCAGCATCGACTCGATCCGCGGCCGCGTGATCTACTCCGCCGAGACGATCTGCTCGGGCGACTCGGGCGGACCGATGATTCAGGAGACGCCAGAACGTCGCGTGATCGGCGTCGCGTCGTTCGGCGTGGCCCGTGAATGTCCGAGCTCGCAAGACGGACACAATCGCGTCGATGTCGAGATCGACATGATCGATCGCGCGATCATCGAGGCCGGCGACTGCGTCGATCTCGGCGAGGAGCTCTGCGACAGCCTCGACAACGACTGTGACGGCGAGGTCGACGAAACCTGCACGCAGCTCGGCTCGCCGTGTACCGCGGACGCCGAGTGCGCGTTCGGTCAGCTGCCCGCGTTCCTCACGCCGCTCGAGAATCCGTCGCTGTGCGCGGAGACGCTGGCTGGCCGCATCTGCACGCGTGCGTGCGAGCCGGGCGGCGCCAGCTGCGCGACGATCGACCATCCCTTCGCCGATGGGAGCACCAGCTGGGCCGGCGCCGCGTGCGTGGTCGGCGACGCTTGTCAGGGGCTGTGCCAGCCGGCGGTGCGCGGCGCGCTCGGCAACGGCGCGGCATGCGCCAGCGCGACGGAATGTGCGTCGCTGCACTGCGTCGATCCTGGCGACGGGCTGCGGCGCTGCCTCGATGCGTGTGTCGGCGACACCGGCGCGTGTCCGTTCGGCGAGGTCTGCGCTGCCAGTCCGGGCGGATGTGGGGCGTGCCTCGCGGCCGATCGCGTCGGCAGCATCCGCGGCCTCGGTGAGCCCTGCGGCGCCGACGCGGAGTGCACCAGCGTGCTCTGCGCGACGACCGCCGCCGCGCCGTTCTGCACGCGCGCCTGCAGCGGCGACGACGCGGCGTGCGGCGGCGGATTCCACTGCGTCGGTGAGCGCTGCGCTCGTGGCGATCGCTCGCCCGAGGGCGGCGCGTGCCGCGTCAACGACGACTGCCCATCGGGCGGTTTCTGCGCCACGCGCGGCGCGACCAGCTGGTGCACTTCGGTGTGCGCGGTCGACGCAGACTGCCCCGACGGCTTCGGCTGCGTCGATGCTGGCGCGCGCATCTGCGCGCCCGTCGACGCGTTCTACGGCGAGAGCTGCGCGAGCGATGGCGACTGCGCGGTGGGCTCGTGTCTCGCGTCGCGCTGCACCGAGACGTGCGTCGGCGGAGCGACGTGCCCGGCGGGCTTCCTCTGTGAGCGCACGGCCGACGGGCTCAGCGCCACCTGCCGAACACCGACGGCAGCGCCTCCCGCGGATGACGGCGGCTGCAGCGTCGCCTCACCGCGCGCAGCGTCTTCGCTCGGCTGGCTCGTCGGGTTCGCGTTGCTTGGCGTATTGGTCGCCGCACGCCGCCGCGCGCAGCGCTGAGTGACCGGCAGCGCCGCTACTCGCCGGCCCACACCGGCTCGCGCTTCTCGAGGAACGCGGTGAGCCCTTCGCGCGCGTCTGTCGTCGCGAGGATGGCCGCGAGCTCGTCACGCAGCTTCGGGATGGCCTCGGCCATCGGCGCTTCGGCGTAGGTGTGGAACGCGCGCAGTCCTCTGCGCATCGCGGTCGGCGACTGCGCCGCGAGCTTCTGCGCGAGCGTCGCGACGGCCGCATCGAGCTCCGCGTCGGGGACGACGTGCGACACGATGCCGAGCGCGAGCGCGCGCTGCGCGCTGATCTTCTCGCCGAGCAAGATCAGCTCGAGCAGCTGGCGTCGCGGTACGACGCGCGCGAGCGGCGCGAGGATCATGAACGGGAAGAGCCCGCGCTTGATCTCCGGCGTGCCGAACACCGCGCTCTCCTTCGCGATGGCGAACGTGCAGCTCGCGACGAGGCCACAGCCGCCGCCCATCGCGACGCCGGGCACGCGCGCGATGGTGGGCTTGCCGAGCTCCATGAGGCGCACGAGCAGATCGGCGAAGTCGCCCTTCATCGCGAGCGACTCACCGGCGGCGCTCATGCCGCCGAGATCGCCGCCCGCGCTGAACGCGTCGCCGGCGCCGGTGAGCACGAGCACGCGCACGCTCACATCGTCGCGCGCGTCGTCGAGCGCCCAGACGAGCTCGTTCGCCATCTCCGGGCCGATCGCGTTCTTCCGCTCCGGGCGGTTCATCACGATCGTCGCGACGTGTGCGTCGACGGAATAGAGCAGGGTGCGAAACGTGTGCGTCATCTCAGGCGTGCGCCTGTGGAGCCGCGTGCAGACGCTGCGCGTCAGCCGCATTTTCTACGCCCGCGGCGAACTGATCGAGCGCGAGGATCACGCGCGCCTCTTCGACCGTCGCTGGCTCGCGACCGACGTCGCGCGTCATTCGCGCGGCGACCTCGGCCATCTCGCCATTGCTGCGCGCCATCGTCTTGTTCGGCAGATAGAGGTGATCTTCGAGGCCCGTGCGGATGTTGCCGCCGAGCACCAGCGCGCTCGCGATCATCCGCCAGTGCGCGTGCGAGATGCCGATGACCTCCCACTGCGCGCCGGCAGGCATGATCTTCGTCTGCAGCTGCAGCGACTCCACCATCGGCGGGATGCCGCCGAGCACGCCGACGATGAATGAGAACTGGAACGGCGGCTTCAGCACGCCCATGTCGATGAGCGGCGCGCAGCCCGCGGTGAACCCAGTGTCGAAGCACTCGAGCTCCGGCTTCACGCCGACCTCGTTCATCACCTGCAGCAGCTTCACGATCTTCGCGTACGGGTTGGGAAAGATCATGTCGAAGACGAACTCTTTGCGCTTCTCGGAGTACTTCGAGTAGTTCATCGAACCCATGTTCAGGGCGGCGATCTCCGGGCGCGACTCGCGGATGTAGGCGCTCTGCTCGCTGACGTCGTCGAGCATCGTGCCGGTCGAGAAGTTCAGGATGACCGGGCAGCGCTTGCGGATCTCGTCTTTGATCGCGGCGAACACGGCGGGCGAGTACGTCGGCGAGCCGTCGTCGTTGCGCGCGTGCAGGTGCACGACGGACGCGCCTGCGTCGTAGGCGCGCTTCGCCTCTTGCCCCATCTCCGCCGGGGTGTACGGGATGCCGACGCTCTGCTTGCGATTCGCGAGCACGCCGCTGAGCGCGCAAGTGATGACGACCTTGTCTTCGAATGCCATGACGCTGCCTCCGCTGTTGCCTTCGCCGCCGGCCGCGAGTGCTCCCTCGGTGTAGCGAGCGCGAGGGGCGCGCGTCAAGCTCGAATGAATGGCCATTCACAGGCCGACGCCGTCGTTTCGCCCGTACAGCGCGCAGCACAGCGAACGTCGGGCGGCGCGAATGCCGGCGGATGGCCGTGCAACGAACCCCGCAGTCCGGTGTCGGCGATGGTTGCCGATGGCGGGTGGTGCGTGTAACTTGGCGCGGTCCGTTATGGATGGGCCTCTTCTAGAGGTCCCACGTCGAGGGAGGGAGCGCTTGCCCGTGCGTAGGTTCACCTGGTCTTTGGCCTTCGCGGCCGCGCTGTTCATCGCCGTTCCTGCCGCTATGCCTGAAATGGCGAGCGCACAGACGGTTCCTGCCCCTGTCCAGATCACCACTGGGTTCAAGGGTGTCATCGGGCTCGGGCTGTTCGGCGCGGAGCTCGGCTTCGCGATCCCGGCGCTCGCCGGGCTCGACGAGACCTGGGCCTTCATCGTCTTCCCGATCGCCGGCGCCGGCATCGGCGCGACGGTCGGCTACTTCGCGCTCGAGACCGGCACGGCCGAGCTCGCGGAGGTCAACGTCGCGGTGCTGGCGATCGGCATGGCGCTCATCATCCCGACGATGGTGATCACGCTGTCCGCGACGGCCTACGATCCCGACGACGAAGAAGCCGTCGAGCAAGAGGGCGACGAAGCGGGCCCCGTGCAAGCAGAGGACTACGAGGTCGGCGGTGGCGCTTCGGGAGGCGCTGGTGCAGCTGGCACGACCGATGGCGCAGCGCAGCCGGCAGCGCCGCCGCCAGCCGCCGCGCCGCAGAGCAGCCGTCGCCACCGCGCGCCGCACCTCGCGCAGCGCGACCCGCGCGACAACGGGCTCGTGCGCATCAACGAGAACGGCCTGTTCCTCGGTATGCCGTCAGTCGCAACGCTGCCGACGTACTCGCTCGAAGAGATGCAGCGCCTCGGCCTCCGTGAGCAGCGCTCCGAGGTCCGCGTCGCCGTGTTCTCCGCGACGTTCTGAGCGCCTGCTGCGACCCGCAGGCGCCGCCGCTCGCAGCAGATCTACTCAAGGGCGCAGCCGCGGTCAGCCGCTACCCGCCCTCACGCGGCGCCACGCTCCTGCGAGAGGCTGCCGGCTCAGGGCGTGATGCACGACGTGATGAGAACCACATCGGAAGCAGCCGCGCTGCCGAGTGTGGCGTTGAGCACGGCGACAAGGCCAGGCAGCTCGGCCGTGGAGATACGCGTTCGGCTGGCGCGCGCGAATGCGACGTCTGGGAGCGTCGTCGAGAGGTCTGCGGCGACCTGGGTCACGCGCAGGTCGTAGTTGCCGCTGCGCGCCGCGAGGTAGCCGTCGCCGACCCTGGCGAGCCGGGTCTCGTCGGTGAGCGCGAACCCCTCGGCGGTGTAGAGGACGGCGGCAGCGGCGCCTACCCCCGCGCTCGCGTCGACGCGCGTCAGGTAGGCCTGCATGGCCGTCGTGCTGCGCAGCATGAGCGCGACGACGAAGCCATCGCCGCTCGCCAGGCCGTGCCGCAGGATGTTGCCGCCAAGCGCGAGCGTGGTGTGCACGCCGCTCGCGGAGAGCACGCCGATCTGGTCGTCGCCCTCGGCGAAGAACAGCGACGCGCCGTCGCTCGCGATCGTCGCGACGCCTGCCAGCGAGGGGATGACCAGCGGCGCGTCAGCCGACTGGATGTCTGCCTTGACGGAGAGGTTCGTGACCTCGAGGGCGTCGCGCCACAGCCACGCCATCGCGAACGAGCCCGCGTGGGGGACGACGGCGAGATCGAGCGCCATGCCGGACACGGTGATGTGGGCGCCAGGGACGGCGGTGGGCGGTGTGCCCGGGCTGAGCACCGCGTACTTGAGTTCGGTGCCGCCGCCGACGATCGACGCGACGAGCGCGCGTCCGTCTGGCGCCGTCGCGGTCTCCGTCTGCTCGACGGGGCCGTCGTGCGCCAGCACGCCGAACGCTGTGCCGAGGCGTCCGTAGCGGTCGATCGGCCGTGCATCTCCATCGACGGTGACGAACAAACCGTCGCCAACGCGAACGAGCGCCGACGCCCGTGTGAGCGACGCGACCGAGCGGCTGCTCACCGTGGGCGGCGCATCATCGTCGACGATTCCATCGCAGTCGTCGTCGAAGCCATTGCAGAGCTCAGCGGCGCCAGAAAAGACGCGTCGGTCGCCGTCATCGCAATCGGTACCGCAGGGCACGGCGGCTTCGCCATCGAGATCGCGGTCGATCAAGCGCGCGACCAGCGTGCACGCACCCGCGAGGCAGCGGATGTCGGCGCATGCGTCGTCGTTTGGGCAATCGTCGTCGACGGCGCACACGCCCGCGTCGGGAAGCGTCGGCGGCAAGACGACATCGGGCGGTGGGTCTTCTCCACAGCCGCGGAACGTCGTCGGTGTGCTCAACGCGAAGACGACCAGTGAAGTGAAGAGCGCGGTGCGCATGGCGCAGAGCATAGCGGGCCACACGCGCTGCGCCCAGCGGGCCGCGCGGGGTATCTCACCCGGGGTCGGCGCTCAGGCGAGTCGCATACGCACGGCGCAGTGCGGACGCGCCGCGGCGAGGCTCGTCGCGGTGGCGAGCGCGCTCGGCGGGTAGAACGCGCCGGTCACGAGGTAGCCAGCGCCGTCACGGTACGCGCGCAGCACGATGACGAGCCGCTCACCGGCGAAGCTCGGCTTGCGATAGAGCACCTCGACCTCGCGCGCGAGCGTCGGCGGCGCGCCGTGTTCGGCCAGGCGCCGCACTGCGGCCTCCTCGAAGAGCCGCGGATACACCAGCGAGTTGACGTGCTGATTCGAGTCGGTGTGCGCGAGTCCAAAGACTTGCGGTGTCGGCTCGGCGGTCGGCTCGGCATCGAGCGCGATGGCGCTCGCCGGCGCCGCGAGCAGCGCTGTCAGCGCGCGCGTCGCGTAGCGCGCGGCGGGCACTTCGGGCAGACCGGGCAGGGCGAGGCGTGAGACTTTGCGCTCGGCTGGCGGCGCGAACGGCCGCGTGAACACGTGCTCGGCAAAGATTCGCGCGACGCGCTGACGCTCTCCGGCACGCGCAGGCTGCGGATCGTGCGTGCGCGCGCGCGGGCCATCGAGCGTGCCCCACATGTTGAGATGGAGTCGCTCGACGGCGCCGCTCGCGTCGTGTGAGGCCGCGACCTCGTAGCAGCCGGTCGCGTCGAGCGGCTGGTCGACGGAGCACGGCCCGTCGGTCCCGACGATCACGAGCCGCGCGAGGATCGGCACGATGCCGTCGCTCCGCATCTGCGCGCTCGCCGGGTGTACGCGCAGTAGTGCGCGCCACACCGCCTCGCCAAGCGCCTGCGGGACCGCGCCGAGCGCGAGACGCCCGTCTTGCAAGACGTCTTCGTAGCGCAGCGCGATCCGCGCCTGGCCGCGCGGTGTGTCCGGCAAACTGGGCTCGTCGGGGAGAGTCGTCGCAGGCATGCGCGCAGGTGTAGCGCCGCGTGCGTCGCTGCGCCGTGCGCGTCGCCCGTCATTTTGCGCGCGCTAGTTCGTCGCGATGCGCAGGCCGATGCCCATGCTGAACTCGAACGCGCTCGGGCCGCCGCTCGACGTCGCGCCGGGGCGCAAGAAGGTCGTCAGGGCGTCGCCGCGGATGAGGACCTCGACGTTGCGCGAGAGCGAGACGCCGGCGGTCGCCATCACGCGCGCGAGCGGCGCGAGCGCGGCGTCGCCGAGCTCGGTGAGCATCAGGCCGGCGGCGGCGCCGAGGTCGAACATCACGGTGCCGTCGGTGAAGCGATGCTCGACCACCACCGCGATCGCGTGGCGCGGGTGGGTGACGTCGACCGCGCCGACGCGGATCTCACCGGTGCTCGTCGACAGCGAGAGGCCGACGCCGAACGCGCCGCGGTGCACGGTGGCCTGGACCTCGAGTCGAGCGCGCGCGTCGTCGCTGACCGTCGACGCTGCGACGATCGCCGCGAGTTCGACGCGCCGCGTGCGCCGGCGCCGTCCGCGTCGCTCGCCGCCAGGTGGCGGCGCGACGTAGACAGCGCTCGCCGGATCGGCGCGGCACCAGCGCCCAGAGCAGCGCACGCCGTAGAACGGACCGAGCCGACCGCTGCGCCATGGGTCGACGAGATCTTCTTCGGCGATGAACCAAGAACCCGCGTCCGCGTCGCGCTCGCGCCGATGGCCGCGGCCCTCGTAGTGCGGATCGTCGACGAATGGGTTCACCAGATCCGACGGAATCCGCCAGCGCTCACGCTCCTCGCGGGACTCGCGCTGCTCGTCGGAATCCGCGCCCGGTGGGTGCACGCCGCCGGCTGAGGCATCAGGGATCGGCGCAGCGGGCGGTGTCGCAAGCGCGGCGTCCGGAGTCGGCGCTACCTGCGCCGCGGGCGGCGCGGTCGGAGCCGCTGGCAACGCCGGCTGAGCCGGACGTCCCGCTGGGCGTCCAGCGGGCGGTCGCACCGCCGGCGGCCGCGCTGCGGGCGTGCGCGCGATCGGCGGAGTCGCGGGGCGCGCTGGTGCGTCCCCCGCAGCGGCGACGCCCGCGTCTTGCGCTCGCGCAGGCAGAGCGAGCGCCAGCAGCAGTGGAGCGAGGACGGAGACGTGGACGAGTGCAGCGCGCATGGGCGCCGGCACAATAGCAGCCGCGGTCATTCTGGGTTAACTCCGCACCGGCGCCGCGCTTTCGAGGCTGCGAGCGTGCGCTCACGCAGACGCGAAAAGGCGAGCGGGCATCGCTGACGAGCGAGGGCTCAGAACCCGACGATCGGCAGGTGCTTCCCGGTCGGCGGTCCGTTCTCGTGCTCACCGGCGAACGCGACCGGATATTTCCCGGTGAAACACGCGTCGCAGTAGCCCGAGGTGACCGGCTCGCTCTCTCCGCGCACCGCGCGATGCAGGCCCTCGACGCTGAGGTAGCCGAGCGTGTCGCTGGTGATGTACTTGGCGATCTCTGCGGGCGTGTGGCTCGCAGCGATCAGCTCCGAGCGCGACGGCGTATCGATGCCGTAGAAACACGGCCAGCG
>Ga0335397_10008588_pt1 | contig 12857 bp, 12 predicted proteins | sample MAT04_FD_205740 | JGI IMG/M metagenome (GOLD analysis project Ga0335397, IMG submission 205740) | Freshwater microbial communities from Lake Fryxell liftoff mats and glacier meltwater in Antarctica - MAT-04 (spades assembly) (version 2) ...
CGCAGCTGGCCGACCTGAGCTACATGTATTCGCTGCGCGGCCGCGACCGCGCGGTCGGTGAACTGGCCTACGAAAAGCGCATGGTGCGCCGCTGGTTCGACGAAACCTTTGCCGGGCGCTGAGCGCAACCGGCGTCCCCACCCATCCCCAGACGGAGTCTGCTCCCTTGCGCCTCAATCTCACGCACACCGCCCTGCTCACCGCCGTGCTCGCCCTCGGCACGGCCGCCCACGCGCAGGACGCGCTGACCAAGGCCGCCCAGGAGCCGGGCGCCGCCACCACGCCCAGCGGCCTGATCTACCGCTCGCTGAAGGAAGGCAAGGGCCCCAGCCCGCAGGCCACCGACACCGTGCGCGTGCACTACCGCGGCACCTTCCCCGACGGCCGTGAATTCGACAGCAGCTACAAGCGCGGCCAGCCCGCCACCTTTCCGCTGAACCGTGTCATCAAGTGCTGGACCGAAGGGGTGCAGCGCATCAAGGTCGGCGGCAAGGCCAAGCTCACCTGCCCGGCGGCCATCGCCTACGGCGACCGCGGGGCCGGCGGCGAGATCCCGCCCGGTGCCACGCTGCAGTTCGAGGTTGAACTGCTGGGCATCGAAGGCAAATAGGCCAGCGCTTCGCCGCTGCTGCGGCGGCGCGCCGCAGCAGCCGGTGCCGCAGGACCGCCGGCCTACAATCGGCACCTCTCGGCACGCCCGCATCGGTGCCGTCCGCAAGGAAGGTCGTGCCCGTGTCCCCAGCCCATTCTGCCGTTGTCGGCACCCTCACCAGCACCCTCACCAGCACCGGCACCGGCACCTTCATGCCGTCCGACCTGCCCTCGCTGGAGCGTGAGCTGGCCGCCCTGTTCGTACAGGCGCTGAACCTCGAAACCGCGGCCGAAGACATCGACCCCGCCAGCCCGCTCTTCGGCGAAGGCCTGGGCCTGGACTCGATCGACATCCTGGAAGTGGCGCTGGAGGTGTCGCACCGCTACGGTTTCCAGCTGCGCTCCGACGACGAGAACAACCACCAGATCTTCCAGTCCCTGCGCACGCTGGCCGCCCACGTGGCCCAGCACCGCACGCAATAGCGGCGCATGCCCCACTGGCGCATCGTGGCCGTCGCGGCGGCGCTGACCGCGTATGCCGTGCTGTCGTACGCGCTGATGGCCTATGCACCCGACCGGCCCTGGTCGGTGGCCCTGCTGTTCGGCCCGCTGCTGGTGGCCATCGCCATCGGCGGCTGGGTGCGGCGGCACGCGCCCACGCTGCTGGGCTGCGCCGCGGCGACGCTGCTGCTGGTGGGGCTGGTGGCACGCGGCGGCCCCGACCTCAACCGGCTCTACGTGCTGCAGCACGCCGCCATCCACGCCGCCCTGGGCCTGTCTTTCGCTATCACGCTGCGCGGCGGCGCCACGCCGCTGATCACGCTGATGGCCGAGCGCATCCACGACGTCTTCACGCCCGCGATGCGCGCCTACACACGCTGGCTCACCGGCGTCTGGGTGGCCTACTTCGTGGGCATGGTCGTCCTTTCGCTGGCGCTCTACGTGCTGGCGCCCTGGCCTTGGTGGTCCTTCTTCTGCAACGTGCTCACGCCGCTGGCGGCCACCAGCCTCTTCGTCGGCGAGTACCTGGTGCGCTACCGCCGCCACCCCGAGTTCGAACGTGCGTCGCTGGCCCAGGCGCTGAAGGCCTACCGCGCCAGCGGCCGATGAACGCCACGCTGCCGCTGCTGGCCGCGCGCGACCTGGCCGCGCCGCTGGCCTGGCGCCAGGGCCTGCCCGTCAGCGCCGCCACCTTCCTGGGGCAGGCCGCAGCGCTGGCCGAGCACCTGCCTGCACGGGGCCGGCCCATCAACCTGTGCCAGGACCGCTACGCCTTCGCGCTCGGCCTGGCGGCGGCGCTGCTGCGCGGCCAGACCAGCCTGATGCCCCCCAACGCGCTGCCCGAGACGCTGCGCACGCTGCCGCCCGAAGGCAGCGCGCCGTATGCGCTGCTCGACGACGCCGAACTCGACGTCGGGGGCCTGCGGCGTGTGTTCGTCGCGCCGCCGGCCGCTGCGCCCGCGGTCACCGCGGTGCCACCGATCCCCTGCGCGCTCGAAGCCGTGTGCCTGCTCACCAGCGGCTCCACCGGCGCGCCGCAGCCGCATGTCAAGCCATGGGGCATGCTGGTGGCCAACATCGCCGCCGAAGCCGAACGCCTGGCCGAATTCATCGGCCGGCCCAACCTGCAGGGCCTGAACCTGCTGGCCACCGTGCCGGCGCAGCACAGTTACGGCTTGGAGTCGACGGTGCTGCTGGCGCTGCTGGGCGGCGCCAGCTTCGACGCCGGCCGACCCTTCTACCCCGCCGACATCGCCGCCGCCCTGGCCCGCCTGCCGGCACCGCGCGCACTGGTGACGACACCCTTCCACCTCAAGACGCTGCTGCGGGCCGGCGTGGCGCTGCCGCCGGTCGAACTGGTGCTGTCGGCCACTGCGCCGCTATCGCCGCAGCTCGCGGCGCAGGCCGAAGCCGTCTTCGGCGGGCGGCTGGTCGAGATTTACGGCTGCACCGAGGCCGGCCAGGTGGCCGCACGCCGCACCACGGCCGGCGAGACCTGGCGCACGTTGGGTGCACTGCGCCTGTGGCGCGAAATGGGCGCCGACGGCGAGCGCTACCTCGTGCAGGGCGGTCACGTGACCGAGGCCACGCCGCTGTCCGACCTGCTTGAACTCGACGACGCCCAGCACTTCCGCCTGCTCGGCCGCGCCGACGACCTGATCCACGTCGCCGGCAAGCGCAGCTCGCTGGCGCACCTGGACTTCCACCTCAACCGCATCCCGGGCGTCGACGACGGCGCTTTCTGGATGCCCGACGAGCAGGTCGACGGCATCACGCGCCCGGTGGCCTTCGTCGTCGCGCCCACGTTGTCGGCGCACGAAGTGACGCTGGCGCTGCGTGAACACCTGGAAGCCAGCTTCGTGCCGCGCCGCGTGGTGCACGTGGCGGGGCTGCCGCGTGCAGCCACCGGCAAGCTGACGGCTTGCGCCCTGGCCCGTTTTGCCCGCGACGCGTTGAACGGGGGTGAACACTTCGACATCCCCGCTGACCACCCCGCCTTCGCCGGCCACTTTCCCGGCCAACCCGTGCTGCCCGGCGTGGTGCTGCTGTCGCTGGTGATGCGTACGCTGGACACCCGGCCCGCACTGCGCCATCGCCTGGGCGCCACGCCGCAGATCGTGCAGGTCAAGTTCCTCGGCCCCGTGGGCCCCGGGGCGCGCCTGCGCGTGCAGCTTCGTGAGCACGGCAGCGGCGTTGCCTTCGAGGTGCAGCGTGATGACGCCGTGGTGGCACGCGGGCAGCTCGGCCCCGGGCTCGCCGCATGAGCCCCACCCGGCCGCCCGAAAGGCCTCATTCCCGCTTGGCGGGAGCGGCCGCAGGCCCCGGGGTGCACCCGTGAGCGGCGCCGCCGCGAAGGACTGGACCGCCACCCAGGAGCGCAGCAACCTGCTGGCCCTGCGCACCATCGCCTGGATCGCCACGCGCCTGGGCCGGCCGGCCGCGCGCGCGCTGCTGCACCCGATCACGCTGTACTACCTGCTCTTCGCGCCCGGTCCGCGCCGACAGTCGCGCCGCTACCTCGCCCGCGCCCTGGGCCGCCCGGCCACGGTGGCGGACCTGTACCGCCACGTCCACGCCTTCGCCTCGGTGGCGCTGGACCGCATCTGGTTCGCCAGCGGTCGCCTGGACGTGTTCGACCTGCACATCAGCGGCAGCCCGCTGGTCGACCGCACGCTCGAGGAAGGCCGCGGCGGCTTCCTGGTCGGCGCCCACATCGGCAGCTTCGAGGCGCTGCATGCCGTCGGCACCAGCCATCCCGGGCTGCGCGTGGCGATGGTGATGTACCCCGACAACGCCCGCATGATCCACAGCGTGCTGCAGGCGCTGTCTCCCGACTTCGAGCTCAGCATCATCCCCATCGGCCAGCGCGGCTCGGCACTGGCCATCCGCGACTGGGTCGAAGGTGGTGGCCTGGCCGGTCTGCTGGGCGACCGCTTCACCCCCAGCAAGGCCGTGCACGGCAGCAGCCTCGAACAGCCGTTCTTCGGCCTGCCGGCGCAATTCACCGACGGCCCGATGCGGCTGGCGATGATGCTCAAGAGCCACGTCATTTTCATGGTCGGTCTGTACCGCGGCGGCAAGCGCTACGACGTGCGCTTCGAGTCGCTGGCCGACTTCCGCGACCCACCCGACGATCTGGCCGAACGTGAGCGCCTGGTGCGGGCGGCCGTGGCCGACTACGTGCGGCGGCTGGAGACCCTGTGCCGCGAAGCGCCCTACAACTGGTTCAACTTCTATGACTACTGGCAGGAAGACGCGGCTGCCTGACGTGCTGCGCCGCGCCGCGCTGCTGCTGGCCTTGCTGCCGGCGCTGGGCGCTGGGCCGGCGTGGGCGGGCTTTGACCTCGACGCCCTGATGGCGCTGCTGGCCCAGCGCCAGAGCGGCGAGGCGCGCTTCACCGAAGAACGTACCGTGAGCACGCTCGACAGCACGCTGCAGTCCAGCGGTCGCCTGAGCTTCCGCGCGCCCGACCAGTTCGCGCGCTACACCGAAGAACCGCGGCCCGAAGCTATGGAGGTGCAGGGCAACAGCGTCGTGCTCAGGCGCGGCACGCGCACGCGCACGATGGCGCTGGACGCCATCCCCGAACTCGCCGCGCTGGCCGACGCGATGCGCGGCACGCTGGGTGGCGACGCGCAGGTGCTGCGCAGGCACTTCCACACCGCCGTCTCGGGTGCGCCGGCGAGGTGGGTGCTGCTGCTGACGCCCATCGACACGCGGCTGGCGCGCAGCGTACGGCAGATCGAGATCGCCGGCACACGCAGCGACGTGCGCAGCGTCGACCTGCAACTGACCGGCGGCGACCGTTCGCTGATGCTGGTGACACCGCTGGCGGCACCAGCCACAACGGCACCCGTCCGATGAACCTGGGGGCACTGACATCGCGCCACCGTGCGACCGTGCTGTTGCTGTGGGCGGCGGCGGTGGCGCTGGGGGTGCTGCAGATCACGCGCACCCCCTTCACCGCCGACCTCTCGGCCTTTCTGCCCGCCACCACCGACACGCAGCAGCGTGTGCTGATCGACCAGATCAAGAGCGGCGCGCCGGCGCGCACGCTGTTCATCGGCATCGCCGGCGGCAGCACCGAAGCACGCGTCGCGGCGTCGAAGGCGCTGGCCGCGGCCCTGCGCGCCAGCGGCCGGTTCGAGCAGGTGAGCAACGGCGAAAACGACGCCTGGACCGGTGTCGGCAGCTGGATATTCGAGCGCCGCTACCTGCTGAGCCCGGCCGTCGCGCCCGAACGTTTTGGCGTCGAAGGCCTGCATGAGGCCATCGCCGACACGCTGTCGCTGCTGGGTACACCGGCCGGCCATGCCCTCAAGCCGTTGCTGGACCAGGACCCGACGGGCGAGGTGCAGCGCATCGCCGAGACCCTGATCCCGGTGCGCTCGCCGCGCAGCGAGGACGGCGTCTGGGTCGCGCGCGGCGAGGGCGCCGAGCCCGGGCGCGCCTTGATCATGGCCAGTACCCAGGCCCAAGGCAGTGATCTCGATGCCCAGCAGGCCGCCTTGACCGCGCTGCGGGCCGCCTTCGCGCCGCTGCAGGCCCAGGCCCCAGGGCTGACGCTGCAAGTGAGTGGTTCGCCGGTGTTCTCGGTCGACAGCCGCGCGCAGATCGAGAAGGAAGTGAAATGGCTGGCCATCGCCGGCACGCTGCTGATGAGCACGCTGCTGCTGCTGGCCTTTGCCTCGCCGGTGGCGCTGGGGGCGGCCCTGCTGCCGGTGGCCACCGGCGTGCTGGCGGGCATCGTCGCGGTGAGCCTGGTCTTCGGCAACGTGCACGGCGTGACGCTGGGCTTCGGCGCCACGCTGATCGGCGAGTCGGTGGACTACGCCATCTACTACCTGATCCAGGCGCGCGGCCAGCCCGGCGCAGGCTGGCGCCACTGGCTGGCTCACGGCTGGCCGACGGTGCGGCTGGGCCTGCTGACTTCGGTCTGCGGCTTCGCGGCGCTGCTGTTCTCGGGCTTCCCGGGGCTGGCGCAGCTGGGCGTGTTCTCGATCGCCGGCCTGGTGGGCGCTGCGCTGGCCACGCGATTCCTGCTGCCGGTGCTGATGCCCGACGGCGCACGCGGTATCGGCCTGCGCCGGCAGCTGGGCCGTGCCGCGCGCGCCGCGGTGGCGGTGCTGCCGCGCACACGTGCGCTGTGGCTGCTGCTGAGCCTGGCCTCGGCCGTGCTGGTCTGGCAGCGCACCGGCCTGTGGCAGGCCGAGCTGTCGTCGTTGAGCCCGGTGTCCAAGCAGGCGCTGGCGCTCGACGCCGGCCTGCGCGCCGACATCACCGCCGGTGCCGACGGCGGCGCACTGATCGTCGTGCAGGGGCCCGATGCCGAGACCGTGCTGCAGCGCGCAGAAGCGGCGGCCGAGCGCCTGGACGCCCTGGTCGAACGGCGTGTCATCGCCGGCTTCGACAGCATCACGCGTTTCCTGCCCAGCCAGCAGACGCAGCAACGGCGGCGCGCCGCGCTGCCCGAGACCCCTGCGCTGCGCGCCGCGCTGGCCGAGGCCACCGCGGGCGGGCCGCTGAAGGCCGAAAGGCTGGAGCCCTTCATCGCCGCGGTGGCCGCGGCACGCACCCAGCCGCTGGACACGCCCGACAGCGCCCGCGGCAGCGCCATCGCGCCGCTGCTGAATGCGCTGATGCTGCAGCGCGCCGACGGCAGCTGGTCGGCGCTGCTGCCGCTGCAGCCCGTAGCGGGCCAGACCATCGACGCCGGCGTGGTGACGGCGGCGCTGCAGGGCCTGCCGCAGACGCAATGGCTCGACATCGGCGGCGAACTCGGCCGCATGTACACACGCTACCTGGGCGAGGCGCGCACGCAGGCCCTGCTGGGCGCCCTGGGCGTGGTGGCGCTGGTGGCGCTGGCGCTGCGCGCGCCGCGGCGTGTGCTGGCGGTATGTCAGCCGCTGCTGCTGGCCGTGCTGCTGACGCTGGGCGGGCTGGCGCTGCTGAATGTGCCGCTGGGCATCCTGCACCTGGTGGGCCTGCTGCTGGTGGTGGCGGTGGGTTCGAACTACGCGCTCTTCTTCGACCTGCTGCACCAGGGCGATGCCACGGGCACGCCGGCCAGCGACGACACGCTGGCCTCGCTGCTGCTGGCCAACCTGACCACGGTGCTGTCCTTCGGGCTCATCGCGATGTCGCAGATCCCGGCGCTGTCGGCCATCGGGCGCGTGGTGGCGCCCGGCGCGCTGCTGGCGCTGCTGCTGGCGGCGGCCTTTGCCTCGCGGCCGCGGCACCACGGGTGAGCCGGTCATGCAGCCCATCGCCCCGATGACCCCCGCCCCCAGGGCACTGCCCCCGGCGGCCGGGCCCTGGCCCTGGCCCGCAGCGCTGCGCGCCAGTGTCGGCCTGCACGCGGTGGCGGGCGCGGCCGCGCTCCTGATTCCCGGCGCCGCGCCCTGGGCGCTGGCCGGCGTCGTGCTCAACCATGCAGGCCTCACGGCCGCCGGCTTGTGGCCGCGCAGCCGCCTGCTGGGCCCGAACGTCACGCGCCTGCCTGCGGCTGCGGCGTCGCAGGGCGCCTACGCGCTGACGCTCGACGACGGCCCCGATGCGGAAGTCACGCCGCAGGTGCTGGACCTGCTCGACGCCCACGGCGTCAAGGCCAGCTTCTTCTGCATCGCCGAGCGGGCGCGCGCGCACCCGGCGCTGGTGCGCGAGATCATCGCGCGCGGCCACAGCGTGCAGAACCACAGCAACCGCCACCGCCACACTTTCTCAGTCAGCGGCCCGCGCCGGCTGGCGCGGGAAATCGCCGATGCACAAGCCCGGCTGGCCGACCTGACCGGCATGCCACCGCACTGCTTCCGCGCCCCCGCCGGCCTGCGCAATCCGCTGCTCGACCCGGTGCTGCACGCCCAGGGCCTGCATCTCGTCTCATGGACGCGGCGCGGCTTCGATACCCGCGACGCCGACCCGCAGCGTGTGCTGGCACGCCTGGCCGGCAGCGGCCACCGGGCGCTGGCCGCAGGCGACATCGTGCTGCTGCACGACGGCCATGCCCGACGCGGGCCGCACGGCCGTGCCGTGCTGCTGGACGTACTGCCCGCCCTCTTCGAACGCGCCCGCGCCGCCGGGCTGCACGCCGTCACACTGCAGGCGGCACTGCCGCCACGTCACGCCCACGCATGAACCCGATCACCCCCATCACACCTCTGGCCATCACCCAGCACACGCTGGTCAGCGCGCTCGGCCACGGCCGTGACGCCACCTTCGCCGCCCTGCTGGCCGGCCGCACCGGCCTGGCGCCGAGGCACTTCGAGACGGCGGCCATAGACTCCTGGCTCGGTGTCGTCGAAGGCGGCGAAGACATCGCCTGGCGCGACGATCTGGCCGCCTACGACGGCCGCAACAACCGCCTGGCCGAGCTGGCACTGCGCTGCGACGGCTTCGCCGCCGCCGTGCAGCAGGCCGCGCGGCGCTGGGGCGGCCACCGCATCGGCGTCTTCCTGGGCACCAGCACGTCCAGCATCCTGCAGACCGAAGTGGCCTACCGCCACCGCGACCCCGTCACCGGCGCGCTGCCCGACAGCCTGCACTATGGCGAGACGCACGACACCGCTTCGGTGGCGCGCTACGTGCGCGCCGCGCTGGGCTTGCAGGGGCCGGCCTGCGTGGTGTCGACGGCGTGTTCGTCCAGCGCCAAGGTCTACGCATCGGCGCAGCGGCTGATCGCCCTGGGCCTCATCGACGCGGCCGTGGTCGGCGGCGTCGACAGCCTGTGCATGACCACGCTCTACGGCTTCAAGGCACTGGAGCTCACCTCGGCCGACATCTGCCGCCCCTGGGACGCGCAGCGCGGCGGCCTGTCCATCGGTGAAGCGGCGGCCTTCGCGCTGCTGGAACGCGACGCCGCAGAACCGATGGGCTGGCTGCTCGGTGCCGGCGAAAGCAGCGACGGCCACCACATGAGCAGTCCGCACCCCGAAGGCGCGGGTGCGGTGCTGGCGATGCGCGCCGCGCTGGCTCAGGCCGGCCTGCAGCCGCAGCAGGTGGACTACCTGAACCTGCACGGCACCGGCACGCCCGGCAACGACGCCGCCGAGGACCGCGCCGTGGGCGCGGTGTTCGGCACCACCTTGCCGTGCAGCAGCACCAAGGGCTACACCGGCCACACGCTGGGTGCCGCCGGTGGCGTGGAAGCCTCCATTGCACTGCTGGCGCTGCAGCACGGGCTGGCCCCCGCCGGGCTCAACCTGCGTATGCAAGACCCGGCGCTGCACAGCCACATCCTGCGCGAGCCGCTGCGCCAGCCGCTGAAGGTGGTGGCCAGCAATTCCTTCGGCTTCGGCGGCAGCAACGCCTGCCTGGTGTTCGGGGCCGTGCAATGAACAGCATCCACTTCGAGATCCTGGGCATCGGCCTGCTCGGCCCCGGCCTGACCGACTGGGCCAGCGCGGCGCCGCTGCTGCGCGAACCGGACCAGTGGCGATCCGTCCCCACCGTGGTGCCGCCGCCGCAGCGCCTGCCCGCTACCGAGAGGCGCCGCGCCGGGCCGGTGGTGAAGGCCTCGATCGTGGTCGCTGACCAGGCCGTTGCCGCCGCGGGGCTGGACGCGGCCGAATTGGCCACGGTCTTCGCCTCGTCCAGCGGCGAGCCGACGAACTGCCATGCGCTGTGCGAGGCCCTGGCCGCGCCGGACCGCATGGTGTCGCCGACGCGTTTCACGAATTCCGTACATAACGCGCCGGGCGGCTATTGGCATATTGCCGTGCAGAGCCGGCAGCCGTCGACCAGCCTGGCCGCCTACGACGCCAGCTTCGGCGCCGGGTTGCTGGAGGCCGCGGCCCTGTGCGCCACCCGCCAGGCCCCCGTGCTGCTGGTTGTCTGCGACGTGCCCTACCCTGCCCCGCTGCATGCCAAGCGCCCGCTGAGCGACGTGTTCGGCGTGGCCCTGGTGCTCGGGCCGGGCAGCGGCGTGTCGCTGGCACTGTGGGGCGAAACCGCAGCCACTTCCTGCGCTCACGCCGGGTTCGAGGCCGTGCGCAGCAGCATCCCCGCGGCGCGCGCACTGCCGCTGCTGCAGGCACTGGCCAACGGCGTACCGGCCGTGGTGCACATCGAGGGCATGCCGGGCATGGGCCTGCGGGTGGAGCTGAAGTGAGGCCGGCTTCGGCTTGCGGTCAAGCCAGCCTGCTCGGAGACGAGCCCATGACCCATCCCGCCACGCTGGACCGCGACGGCATCGCGCAGCGCATACCGCACAGCGGCAGCATGTGCCTGCTGGACGGCCTGCTGTCGTGGGACGCTACCGTGGTGCGCTGCCGCGCCAGCGGCCACCACGAGGCTACGCACCCCTTGCGTTCGCCCGGCGGGCTGCTGGCGCCGGTGGCGATCGAGTACGCGGCGCAGGCGATGGCGCTGCACGGTGCGCTCACGGCGGCGCCCGGCAGCGTGCCCTCGGCCGGTTTCCTGGCCTCGGCGCGCAGCGTCCACCTGCACGTGGCCCGCCTCGACGACATTGCCGGGCTGCTCATCGTCAGCGCCACCCGCCTGGCCGGCGCCGACCAGCAGGCGCTGTACACCTTCGAATTGCACGACGAAAGCGGCAGGCTGCTGGTGGACGGCCGCGCCACCGTCGTGCTCAACACACCGCTGGTGGCACCATGACTCCGAAAGCCCCTCTGCAAGGCAAGCGCGCCCTCGTCACCGGCGCCAGCGGCGCGTTGGGCAGCGCCATCGCGCGCCGGCTGGCGGCCGACGGCGCCCACCTGCTGCTGCATGCCAACACCAACGCCACAGCGGTGCAGACGCTGGCCGACGAAATTCGTGGCAGCGGCGGCAGCGCCGAGACCACCGTCTTCGACCTCACCGACGATGCCGCCGCGGCGACCGCAGTGGCAGCCATGCTGGCCGGTGGCACGGTGCAGATCATCGTCAACAACGCCGGCGTGCACGACGATGCCGTATTCCCCGGCATGCGTGCAGCCCAGTGGCACCGTGTCATCGACGTCTCGCTGCACGGTTTCTTCCGCGTCACGCAGCCGTTGCTGCTGCCCATGCTGCGCACCCGCTGGGGGCGGGTCATCAACATCTCGTCGGTGGCGGCGCTGGCCGGCAACCGCGGCCAGGTGAATTACGCAGCGGCCAAGGGCGCGCTGAACAGCGCGACCAAGGCGCTGAGCCTGGAAGTGGCCAGCCGCGGCGTCACCGTCAACGCCATCGCGCCGGGCATCATCGACTCGCCCATGGCCACCGGGCAGGGCAGCGCCTTCGACAAGGAGACCATCGCACGCCTGGTGCCGGCCAGGCGCGCCGGCCGGCCCGACGAGGTGGCGGCGCTGGCCGGCTTCCTGGCCAGCGACGACGCGGCCTACATCACCGGCCAGGTCATCTCGGTCAACGGCGGTCTTTACTGATAGCGTGCAGCGGATGAAACAAACCGCGCCCGCCGACGCAGAAGCGTACGACGTCATCGTCATGGGCGGCGGCCTGGCCGGCATGACGCTGGCGCTGCAGTTGCGCCTGCGCATGCCCGAGCTGGATGTGCTGGTGCTCGAACGCCGCACGCACCCGGTGCCCGAGGCCTGCCACAAGGTGGGTGAATCCAGCGTGGAGATCGGCGCGCACTACTTCGAGCACGTGCTCGGGCTCGGTGACCACCTGCGCGACGCGCAGCTGCGCAAGTTCGGCTTCCGCTTTTTCTTCAGCGAAGGCCGGCGTGACCTGCACCGCGTCACCGAGCTCGGTGCCAGCCGGCCGCTGCCGGTGTCGAGCTACCAGATCGACCGCGGCATCTTCGAGAACTTCCTCGGCCAGGAGTGCACACGCCGCGGCATCCGCTTCGTCGACGACGCGCTCGTGCGCCAGGTCGAGCTCAGCGACGACGGCACGCCGCACCGCGTGAGCTGGCAGCGCACGGGCCAGCCGCTGCAGCACGGCACGGCACGCTGGGCCATCGACGCCTGCGGCCGCGCCGGGCTGCTCAAGCGCCAGCTCGGCCTGGCGCTTGACAACGCACACCCGGTGCACGCGGTGTGGTTCCGCGTCAGCGAGCGCATTCATATCGACGCCTGGCTGGACGGCGACGCCAGTGCGGCCGAGTGGCGGCAACGCTGCGCCACGCCGACACGCTGGCTGTCGACCAACCACCTCGTGGGCGCGGGCTACTGGGTATGGCTGATCCCGCTGGCCTCGGGCTCGCATTCGGTGGGCATCGTCGCCGACCCGCGCACGCACCCGTTGGAAGGCATGAACACCTTCGAGCGCGCGATGGACTGGCTGCAGCAGTACCAGCCCGCGCTGTACGACGACCTCGACGGCAAACGCGACAAGCTGCAGGACTTCGCCTTCTTCCGCCGCTTCTCCTACGACTGCAGGCAGGTGTTCTCTGAACACCGCTGGGCACTGGCCGGCGAGGCCGGGCGTTTCCTCGACCCCTTCTATTCGCCGGGCAGCGACTTCATCGCCATCGGCAACACCTACATCACCGAACTCATCGTGCGCGACCGCGCCGGCTTGCGGCTGGCCGCGCACACGCAGGTCTACGAGCAGATCTTCAAGTCGTTCTACGACAGCACGATGGCGCTCTACCTCGACCAGTACAACCTGTTCGGTGACCCCGAGGTGCTGCCGACGAAGGTGATCTGGGACTACACCTACTACTGGGGCGTGCTGGCACAGCTGTTCTGCCAGCAGCGCCTGACCGACCTGGCGTCACTGGGCCATCTGCGCGAAGAGCTGGCGTTGTGCCAGCAACTGAACACCGAGGTGCAGCACTTCCTGCGCGCCTGGGGCCGGGTCAGCCAGCGCCGCAACCTGC
>Ga0335397_10008594_pt1 | contig 12849 bp, 10 predicted proteins | sample MAT04_FD_205740 | JGI IMG/M metagenome (GOLD analysis project Ga0335397, IMG submission 205740) | Freshwater microbial communities from Lake Fryxell liftoff mats and glacier meltwater in Antarctica - MAT-04 (spades assembly) (version 2) ...
CGCGACAACGCCCCGTCTACCGCGTCCAGACCCTCGAAAGTCGCGCGCCCGGGAGTCTTTGCAGCCCAGTGTGTGCGACTGTGTGCCCTCTGTACCCGGCGCCCGTGCTTTATTCTTCCTATACTCGACACGCTCGGCCGCAAGCTCCAGGACGCCGGCCTCGAGGTGAAGTCACGCGCCCCGCGCAGACCGCGATCACCCGATGAAACCTGAGCGCCGCGAGATCGAGGTCTGGGCCGACTGGGATGCTGTCACAAGCGCGACGCGGGTCGGTGTCTTGTCCACCACGCCAACCCGGGGCAAGGAGGTCTTCGCTTTTGCCTACGATCCCGACTGGCTCGCCCACGCCGATCGCCCGTCCCTCGACCCGGCGCTGGCGCTCTATCGTGGCCCCCAATATCCGAGTGTGGCGCGCGACAACTTCGGCGCCTTCCTCGACTCATCACCCGACCGCTGGGGCCGCGTCCTCATGCAGCGACGCGAGGCACATCGCGCGCGCGAGGGAGGCCGCAGACCCCGGTCGCTGCTCGAGTCCGACTATCTGCTCGGCGTCTTCGACGGCCATCGTTCCGGTGGCCTGCGCTATCGTCTCAGCCCCACTGGGCCTTCGGATGAAGGCTCATTCCTCGACGACGACGCTGAGCTCGCGTCGCCGCCCTGGACCTCCTTACGCGAGCTCGAGCAGATCTCGCGCGCGCTCGAGCGCGACGGCGTCGAAGACGACCCTTCTTATGGTCGCTGGCTCAAGATGTTGCTCGCCCCTGGGCGCTCGCTCGGCGGCGCTCGCCCCAAGGCCAGCGTGCGCGCCCCGACTGGCGAGCTCTGGATCGCCAAGTTCCCTGGCGGCGCCGACTCTCACGACGTCGGCGCTTGGGAATGGGTCACTCACACCCTCGCGACGCGCGCCGGCATCGTCACGGCCCCTCGGCCCCTGCCCGCTACCAACGCTTCCGCGTGCGCGGCCATCACACCTTCCTGACCCAGCGCTTCGACCGGATAGGCGAGCGCCGCCGCCACTTCGCCTCGGCCATGACGCTGCTCGAGAAGCAGGACGGCGAGCCAAGCAGCTACCTCGAGCTCGCCGAAGTCATCGCCCAACGCGGCATGCATCCGGCTCGCGACCTCGAGCAACTCTGGCGCCGCATCTGCTTTTCCGTCTGCGTCTCGAACCTCGACGACCACCTCCGCAACCACGGCTTCCTGCTCGAGCCCCGCGGCTGGTCGCTCGCCCCCGCTTACGACATGAATCCCACCCCGCTCGGCGACGGCCTGACCCTCGACATCTCCGAGACCGACAACGCCCAGGACCTCGACCTCGTGCGCTCCGTCGCACCCCACTTCCGCCTCGCGCTGCCCCGGGCCAACGCCATCATGACCGAAGTCATCAGCGCCGTCCGCACCTGGCGCGAGCCCGCCGCCTCCCTCGGCCTAACCCGCTCGGAGCAAGACCGCATGGCCCCCGCCTTCCGAATCGCCGACGACGACTGAGCCTCGCGCTCGGGGCGCGACAATAGAAAGCGGCGCCATCGCCTGCTCGTCGAGGCGCGCTTTGCTGAGCCAACCGTTCACGTCGACATGGCGATCTCCTTCGCGTCGTCGAGCTTGGCAACGTGATCTATGAGTGGCGACTCCGGGAGCTCGCTCCCGGCTTGGCGCATGAGCCCAAGCGCCGCGACGAGCACGGCTCCGCGACGGCCTCCTCGAGGGCGCGCGCCTCATCGCTCCCGGACGCGAGCCATGCGACGAACGCAGCGAGCGTCGTGTCCTCGTCCCACAGGAAGTACGGGCGTCCTTGTGCATCACAGAGCGCGGCTTCTGGCGTCGGATTGAGCACCCTCACGCGGCTGGTTCAAAACGTCCGCGCGCGGGCTGTCCACGCTCGAGCTGTGTACCGAGAAGCACCACGCCATCGACGCCGTGGTAGCGAGACTCGAAGGCGAGCGGCGACGTTTCGCAGCAGCCGGTCCGAGTGCGTCCTTGCGACGAGGATCGAGTCGGCGACGATGGTGTTGTCCTCGCACAGCGATCACACGGAACGCAGCGCGGCCCGCGCGGCCTCGCTGAGGAACGCAGAGCGTGACATACCGCGACGCTGTGCCTCGCGATCGATGCGTGCGACGAGCGACGCAGGGATCGTCGTGTTGACGCGAACGGTCGGTTCGGCAAAGCGCGCCTCCACTAGCACGATCGCGCGCGCATCCTTCGCGTCTTCGAGCTCGGCGACGTGGTCTATGAGCGACGGCTCTGGGATCTCGCTCCCGTCCTCGTGCATGACCTCGAGCGCTACGACGAGCGCGGCCTCAGCATCAGCGACGACCTCCTCGATGCTATCGCCGCTCGCGATAACCCCAGGAAAGTCAGGGAAGCTCGCCCCGTAGGCGGTGCCTTCGTCGTGGTGGATAAGCGCGGGGTAGAAGGCCATCAGACGGCTCCAATCTGCCGGAGGATGTTGCGCGCGGTGCCGGCGGGGATGTCCTTGCGCGGGTGCGGGATGACCACGAGGCCAGGCCGCGTCGGGTGCTTGTAAACGTGGTGCGAACCATTCACGCGGTCGAGGTGCCAGCCGTAGCTCTCGGCGGTGTCGATCAGCTCGCGGCTGCTGTAGCTCTTGGGCATGGCTCATCATGCGCACGAATGCGCACGGGTTCAACATTTCACTAACACGACGCGACACCCACTTCCGCTTCACGCTCTTCACGTCGAGAATCTCACTTCGGTAGCGCAGGTCCTCCTGAGCCTCGGCCTCATCGCCGACCTCGGGCTCGTCGCGCGCGGCGACACGCCATCGTGACCGAAGTCATCAGCGCCTTGCACACCTGGCGCGAGCCCGCCGCCTCCCTCGGCCTAACCCGCTCGGAGCAAGACCGCATGGCCCCCGCCTTCCATATCGCCGACGACGGCTGAGCCTCGCACTCCGGCCGCGACGATAGAAAGCGACGCCATCGCGAAACGGGCACATGCGCCCATGCCCCTCATCTTCATTCGCGTTCGGGAGAGGCCCGCGCGGGTGCGGAGACCGATTGCGGTCGCAACTGCCACTACCGACTCACACGAATTTCTCCCAAAGGACAATAGCGATGACGAACAATGACGTTCACGCTGGCACGAGCACTCGCTCAGATTTTCTCCGCTCTGTGGCCCCACGACTTCACGAGGGTGATGCCGAGGCTGTTCACTTCGTGGTGCTACATCTGCGCCTCCTCCGCTCACAATATTCTCCCGCCGAATGGCAATTATTCTGCCGCAACTTCAAGACGACCCATGCCGAATTGTGGACCGCACTTGTTAAGTGTCCGATGACGAGCCACGCTGCAGCCCGTCCGAGGGGGTATCCCGGGGACGCCGATTTGATTGACTATATCTACTCGCAGCAGCCAGCGGAGGACACGTCCGAAGTCGGTCACAGAATTTTCAACTACACAACCAACAGCCCTGCGTGTGCTGCAGTTCGAAATCGGCGCGATATTCTTCGTGCATACATCGACAATGTTGCTGCCGAACGTGGTTCTGGCCGCGTACTTTCCCTCGCTTCTGGGCATGCACGCGAGGCGCAGCTGGCCACATCTGTTCGGAATGGCTCGATTGAGTTCGTCGCAATGGACCAAGACTCGCAAACAGTGCGGCGCGTGGCAAGCGAGGCGATTGCCGACGGCGAAGCGCGAGTCCATGCTGAGGTCGGTACTGTCAAGCAGTGGCTCAAGGGCGAGTTCCGACACGTCGGAGACATGGATCTTGTCTATGCCTCGGGTCTATATGATTACCTCGCGCCAGGCGTGGCGACAACACTCACCTCGCGCCTTTTTGATTCTCTGCGCGCGGGAGGACGGCTTATCGTCCCCAATTTCCTTCCCGGTGTCTCGGACGTTGGCTACATGGAGTGTTGCATGGATTGGTGGCTCGTGTACCGAGACGCCGCGTCGATGCTCTCACTGCTTGGAGAAATCGATCAAACTCATGTGGCATCGACCCGAACATTCACCGAAGCCGCCGAGAACATCATTTTTCTGGAGGTGCAGCGCGCCTAATTGCATGGCCGACGACAAAAGCCGCGCCATGCGCTGCAGGTTTAGCATGACCCATTCTGATCGGGTTTCAGGGCTCATCTGACCGCTCCGAGTCATTTCTCGCGCCAGCTTGGGGCTGGCTCAGAATTGCGCGCTCAACCTGTGCTCGGGATCATACCGGCGAAGCCAACGCAACCTCAATGGCGCATTGGAGTGCGTGTCGGCGGAGAGTCAGTGGCACCAAGGCGTCCGGGCGTTTCAGCGGAGGCCACGATTCTGTCCGCGCTCGCCACCGACCATGCGGGCTGTGCGGTTGCCAACACGCAGGGGTTCGTTTAGCGTCACGGGGTAGTCGACAGCGAGGCCGCTCTGGGGAGCGGTGAACCACTTCAACACTTCGAATGGCGAGTAGAGGGAGGGTGTATGGCGTTCGGGAAGCGGACATCGGCGCGGATTAAGAATGCGCGCTCGGTGAGTGTGGCGGCGGAGACCCATGGGGCGGGGATGGCGGCGGAGCTGGACCGGGTGCTGGGGATGCCCGCGGGTTCAATGCTGGCCTTGTTTACGCGCTTGGCGGCTTATCTGGTCGCGACGACGAAGCGTGTGGATGAGCTGGAGCTCGCGCTGCAGCGTGAGGCGGGCGATGACAATGCGGTGCTCGCGGCCCGTGATGAGGCGCACGCGGCGGCGCGCACTGCGATTGGGCAGGCGCGGGCCTTGGTGCTGGCGTTCGTCGGTCAAGAGGCGCGTAAGCCGTTCGGGCTGGATGCCGAGATCCCTACGACCGCCACCCAGATGGCCGACTATGCACGGAGCGCGGCCGATGCGCTGGTGCGCGCTGCCCTCAGCATCAATATCAGCGACAATGTCGCCGTCGCGACTGAGACGCTCGGCAAGCAGATCGCCGCCCGTGAAGTGACACTCACGAAGGCGTTGAAGGACGTCGAGACCGAGGCGCGCGAGCTCAAGGACGCCATTGGCGCGCGCGACCTCGGTCTCGAACCGTGGACCCGCGCCTATCGCGGCGTCGCGCTCACGCTGAGCGGGCTCTTCACCCTGGCTGGGCGCGAAGACCTCGCTGGCCGTGTGCGACCCACCGAACGGAGCGCGCGCGGCGAAGAGGAGCCCGAGGCCGACGACGAGTCGCCGACACCCGCGCCTGCGCCCGAGAGCTGACGCCGGAGTTCGCGCTGGGTATCGCGCTTTAGGGCACGCCAACACCGGAACCCAGATGGGTCCCCGCTGATGGCGCTCCTGAGCGCGATACCCATCTGGGTTTCGCCGGCCAAGTAAGCCGGAGAAGCCAGACCCGAATGGGTATCGCGTCTGAACCCGCCCGAAACGCAATACCCAAACGAGCCTCGGGGCGAGGTGGGACTGAGCGAGATACCCAGTCCTACCGCTGAAGAGCAACGCAGCGAGACGGCACGAGCAAGCGACGAGCGAGATTGCGTGGTTCACTCCGAACTGGTGACCGGCCATAGACCTGGACGGCACGACCTACAACTCGATCAGAACAGCTCCAGGTGCCCGCCGACGTGCAGCGCCGGACAGGTCGGTGCCTGAAGGGATTCGTCGATACAGCTCGGGCTCGCTCCCTTCTGGTAGTAGCAGGCAGCCAGTCGACCAAGACGGTACGAGACCATGTATTGCCGGCCAATGTGCAGCCCGTCCTGATAGCGCTGGTGGTTGTCCGGGCCATCCACCACCAGATGCGCTAATTCATGGGCGATGGTGTCGATGAGACATGCCTTCGAGGCGACGTCTCCGGACCACAATTGAACGCGGTCGGGGTCGATCGAGATGGCATTGACACTACCAATGCGGGTGGTGGCGATGGCGTTTGCGTTTGGCCACGCCGAAACGTGGGGTTTTGCCGCCTGCGCAGCTTTCACGACCGCGTCCAGTAGGCCAGTGCCATCCTCGTTCGGGATGCGCGGGCATTGGCCGGGATTGAAGCCGATGCTTTCGTCCGCGTTCGAGGTCCGACCGACCGACCTCACGAGCTCGTCGAACTGCGGGTCGGTATAGATGGCAAGCACCGCATTCAATGCCTCGACAAGCCAATTGACGCGCGTCGGCCCGAGATCGCCGTAGAGGTAGACCTTCACGGCCTCACCCCTCGCTTCGATGACGCTGGACTTTGTCGTCGTATTGGCATCGACCCAAGGAAAAGGTGAGCAGCTCGCGGAAAGGATTCCCAATGCCAGCGCAAGAAACACGCCCGCTGCACCCCTCGTGCTCCGTGTAGTCGTCGCGTGACCGCTACGCATCACAGATCCCAGAACGGGATCCAGATCCCGACCAAGAAACCCGTATACAGTTCGCCGACCGACGGCACGTAGCCGGCTGTCCAGCCTGCGAACAGCGGGGTATCGTGGGACAAGAGGTAGGCCGATATGGTGACCGAGAGATCAATGAGGTCCCATGGGTCTGCCGGCGGATCTTTGTCGACCTTGCCGTCGTCGCCAGATGTTCGCTCGGGCGGCTTCTCACGCAGATAATTGCCAATATCGAGGACGCCGAAGTCTATGTGGAGCCCGCAGTCGTGCTGGGCGCTGCCCACCAAGTCAAGCCCCAGACCGAAGCTGAGGCTTGGGCGACTGGCAATTCCGCCACCACTTTCCCACCACACTCCACCACCACGTAGCGTGCCGCCAATGGACACGAGCAAGTCACCAGACTCGACAGTGCTGCGATCGCTGAGCGTGTCGATGAGTCGTTCGACCGCAGCCTCTTGTGCTTCACGGCGCGCGGCCTTGTCTTCCTTCGCGCCGAGCCCCGACGGATCGGACGCAACGAAGATCGCGACGGTGCTCGCCACGCCGCCCACCAGACGTAGCCAGTTCGCCACCTCGCTCTGGGCGCCATTGCTGCAATCGTGGCGCTTCATGAGCGCGCCGAGAGCCGCGATGGTGGCCACGAGGTCCCCTTGGGCTGCGGTCCTCAGGAGTCCAATCGTGCGCTCGACCTCGGGAGGCACATTCACACCTACCAGCTTGAAGGCCTCGGTGACGATGGAGAGCCCTGTGTCAATCATCTCGCGCGGCGTCTGGCCAGTCGTGAAGTACGCGCGATGCACGAGGTGCGCGAAGCTCAAGACCCGGTCGATGCTCGCCAGATTGGGCCCCACCAGCTGCTTCGCGAGCGCATACATCCTTTCGGGCGTACACTCCCCAGTGGCGCCGCAATAGCCGGCCGCCGCGATCGCAGTCCCGATAAGCACGAGCGACTTTTGGTCAGGGCTATTGAGCAGCGTCTTCCATTGCGTTTCATTCAGACTGAGGAGGATGGCGACGATCCGCCGCGCGTCATCCGCCGTCGCCGCACGCCCAGCGACAATCGGCAACAGAACTGCCGCCACACTCTGGATGATCTCCTTCCCAGGCACGAACGTCGCCAACCGCGTGAGGGCAACGGGTACGAGCTTCTCGACGAGCACACCAACATCCGAGGTCACAGCCTTCAACAATCCCTCTCCCGAAGTCGCGAGATTGAAGATGTCGACGCCTGACAACGCATCACACGTCTTGGGTGCGAGATCGCTGACCCTCTTGACGCCGACGAGCCCCAGCGACTTGACGTCTTTTGATGTGTCGCAGAGCACATTGACAATTCGCTCGCGGACGAGCCGTTGCGCGGCCTGCCCCACCCGCTTGACGACGATCGACCCGAGTACGTCGAGCACCTCGATGCCAGTCGCGGGAGACAATCCAAGACCGCGCCCAGTCTGGGAAACAACCCCACCGCGCACCGCGAGGTTGGCTTCGAACAGGCCGAGGAACGGCGAACGCTTATCTGCTACAGCAATTGCGAACGTCGTCTCTCGCTTGAGCCTGATACGCACCACCGCATTTACGACGCCCTCTATCGTGACGGGAACCTCGTATTGATCGCCCTTCGACGTGAGTGGAGACCCCATCCTCCATTGCCCACTAACGATGTATCCTTCGGCACTGGGCCGCGTCATCGGCTCTGCGGACAGCGAGACCTGCCATTGTCCATGGCCGAGCAGCACGAGCCGCTTCAAGCCCCCGCGAGCGTCCGGGTCCCAACTCACTTCCATCCCGACCTCGCCAACCTCGCATTTATCCACACAGTCGAAGTGCAGCTCAGTCCGCGACGGTGGCATCTCGCTTGGGATGATCTCCCACACGCCGTCTCCAGGTATGTCCGCTACGGGAAGCGGCGGGGACCCGTCTTGTAGCGGCCGGGGGTCCGCCAGCGCGACCGAAGGGAACACCATTAGCAACCACGCCACCCGACTCCAATGTCTAGTAATCATCAATGCTCTCCATCAACAGACGCGAGTTTCCGTACGACTTCGTCAATCCAAGGTGCGAGCCGGTCGACGCGCACATAGACGCCACCGTCGCCACAACGGCGCGCTGCGTTTGCTACAGGTCGCGAGGTAATGCCTACTGCGCGCCAATCGCAGACATCGAGGCAGCGTCCCCCGTTGGCCTTCATCTGATTGCCCAGCGCCACGGGAGCGGCAGCTGGTGGCAATACGTAACGCTCAAAGAGTGGCCCACCACTGTCACCGTCGCAGGTATCGAGGCCGGCGCTTCCGGGGATCGCGAGCTCCCATTGGCTCGAGCAGCCGAATCGTTCAGCCTGGGCCGGACGATCGCATTGCCAGCCGCTCGCGAATACATCGACCGGATGCTTGCCCGCACCAAGAAAATTGGCGCCTCGCGCCACCACACCAAAGCCGATATGTCGAAGCCGACCAACGGGCGCTTGAACTTCGCTCGCCTGCCGTCGCAGCGCGACTGAGGCGGCGATGTTATCCTCCAGCACAAGGATTGCGGCGTCGACCTCGGGATCGGGATGTGGCCGCGCGTACGCAACCGCGCGCTCTTGAGCTTCTCCACCGTTGCGCTCTTTGCGGACAATGGTGGCAGGGAGGCAATGCCGCGCCGTCAGCACGGCGCGCTCGGCGATCACGACGCCGCTACAGAAGAGCCCCGCCTCGTCTCCCACGGCAACGGCGCTGGCCTGCGAGACCTCATCGGAGGTGACCGATTCTGTGGCTTCGCCGATACCCTTTCCCGCACCGCAGACGAGCTCGGGGAACTCCTTGAGTGATTTAACGCGCGGCAACAATGGACACAACTGGAAGATGTCACGCTCGCGCACAAAGCTTGGCGTGCCCGGCCCACCGAGCCAGTGAAGGAAGGTAAAATTCGCCAGCACTCCATCCAACATTGCACAGGTCGCAGGGTCGATGGCGTGCGTCGAATGCCGCGGTTCGGCGCGAAAATTGATGCCGTCAGTAATGAAGAGCATATGTAGCTCGGGATCGCTTGCGATCGCTTTACTGGCTTCGACCAGCGCCTCGTCGAGGGGGGTATAGGCACGCGAAACCTTGGACGGTCTCAAGTCGTCGTCTGCTGGGTCGCGGCGCCAGCTAAATGGGGCGACGGTGCGCAAGGTCGGCTGACGACATACAGTTTCCAAGACATCCGTTGGGAAGATGCGCAGCTTGACGGAGACTCCGCGCCGCGTCATTTCAGCGCGAAACAAGTCGATCTCTGAGCGTCGTGTGGCCCATTCCGACGTATTGACGGTGCTCGACGACTGATCGACGACGATCAACAAGCGCGGCGGACAATTCTGAGACGAAGTTGTCGTCTCCCAGCGACAACAGAATGGTGTCGCACGCACACTGCCAGCGAACCAGCATGTGATCGCAAGTGTCAGCGCAAGCTGAACGCTCGTGCCAACGGTGAAGCGTGCCGCGCCCCGGCGCACGAGCCAGAGCAAGCTGGAGGAACTGGACATGATGGGGGTCTCCGCAAGCGGCTCACGCGCTCGCGCTGACTCAGTGTCAGCAACGAGCAGCCGCGTTTCGAAGAAAAGTGCGGCGAGCCTCGGTTGCCAACCGGCCGAGGGTTCGTCTACGGTCGCTCACCATCGACCCTGCGGCGCGACCGTCACTTCCAGGAGCTCCCCCTTTGTCCTTCCGAATCGGACCAGCTTGGCTCGGGATCGGGTGTGCGCTGGTGCTCGCGGGCTGCGTCGGCGAGTTCGGGATCGATGACGCGCGCTTCGCTTGCACGACCGACCCGCAGTGTGGCGCCGGTGCGCGCTGTGTGGCGGGCGTGTGCGTTGTTGGCGACGCCAGCGCACCGGACTCGGACGGCGATAGCACAGACGCAGTGACGCCGTCGGACACCCCTGACGCGACCTCCGACGACACTGACGACACTGACGACAGCGACGCCGAGACCGCCGTCGCGGGCAACATGTGTCAGGCCGAGACGCCCGGCGCAACGAGCGGTGGCCCCGCCAACTTTCGGGTCGAGCGGCGTGACGCAGACGGCCGCGCCGTCCTCGTCGTCACCTATCAAGACCTCACGACCACCGTGCCGTTGCCGCCCGATATGCCCGTCGATTTCGATACGGCTGGCGCGCTCGGGCCGCTCGACGCCTGCTGCGAAAACCCATGCTGTCCGCCCTACTCATCACCCTGAGCACGGCCGCCTGCGCCGCGGTCGGCCCCATCGCGCCCGACGGTGTCAGCGACTTCGCGCGCGCCGTCACGTTCGCCGGCGATGTCGACGATGATGGCTTCGGTGACGTGCTGATCGGCGGCTCGCTCGAGGCTGGCGGCGCCGGCTTGGTCGCGCTCTACCGCGGCTCCGCGCTAGGGCTCGCGGCCACGCCGAGCTGGATTGGCGCCGCCACCACCTTCGCCAGCGCAGGCGACGTCGATGGCGACGGCTACGGCGACATCATCATTGGCGACCCAACAACCGTCCACGACGGCGCGGTCGTCGGGAGCGCCAGCGTCTATTTTGGCGGCCTCAATGGCATCGACGACCAGCGCCCGCCCTGGGTCGTCTATGGCGAGTCCGCGAACGAGCGGCTCGGCGCCGCGGTCGGCGCTGCGGGCGATGTCGACGCCGATGGCTACGCCGACGTGCTGATAGGTTCGCCCGGTCACGACGGCGACCGCGGCCGCGTGCGGCTCTTTCGCGGCGCACCCGACCGGCCGATCGCGGGCGTCGCCTGGCTCGTCGTTGGTGACCAGCCCGGCGCACAGCTCGGGTCCGCGGTCGGCACCGCCTGGGATGTCAACGCCGACGGCTTCTCCGACGTGCTGATCGGCGCCGCCGGCGGGGACGGCCTCGAAGCCATGACCTACCTCTACCTGGGCGCCGCGCCGCGCCCCGACACCGCGCCAGCGTGGTCACTCGCCGCCCGCAGCGCGCGCGGCATCGGGGACTGCGACGGCGACGGCTTCGCCGATGTCGCGGCGCTCATCGACGCGCGCGACCCAGCCGAGGCCCGCGTGAGCTTTCACTTCGGCGGGCGCGGCGCCGTGCTCGCGGCGCGCGTGCCGACCTTCGGCGACGCAGCTGAGACCATCGGTCCCGTCGGCGACGCCAACGGCGACGGCTATGCCGATGTCCTCGTCGGCGGCGCGCTGATCTTTGGCACGCCGACCGGCCCCGGCACGCCGCGGCGCCTCGTCACCGACGCGACGTCAATCGGCGCGGTCGGCATCGGGGATGTCGACGGCGATGGCTTCGCCGATGTGCTCGTGACCGGCGCCGCGACTGACGTCGTGCGCGGCGCCTGGAGCGGCCTGTCCGACCGACCCGAGTGGGTCTTCGACGACTTCGACAGCGCCGCCGCGGCGGGTGACATCGACGGCGACGGCTGCGACGATCTGGTGCTCGGCGACCCGGACTTCGTCAACGCTGACGCCCTCGTCGTCGGTCGCGTGCAGGTCTTGCGCGGGTCCAGCCGTGGACCTGAGCCGACCCCGCTCACGACGCTCTACGGGTTGAGCCACCTGGGAGCCTTCGGCACGCGCGCCGAGGGCGTCGGCGACGTCGACGGCGATGGCATCGGCGACGTGCTCGTCACCACCCCACGCGTCGTGTCGGGCAGCCAATCGCAAGGCCGCGCGGACGTCTTCTGGGGCAGCCTCGGCGGCCTCCTGTCGCGCGCTGAACGCGCCCCCGCCAGCGTCTGGCCTGTCGAGAACCAGACCGGCTTCGGTCTCGGTGGGCACGGCGTCGGCGACGTCGACGGCGACGGCTTCGCCGACATCGTGATCGGGATCGATCGCGACGCCGATGGGAGCGCCGGGGTGCTCCAGCTCTATCGCGGCGAGGCCGGCGGGCTCGCGACGCTGTGGGCCTGGCGCCTCAAGCCGCCGCGGATCGCGGACGCGTCGAGGGTCCGGGTCCACGACGCGCTGGCGCTCGGCGACATCGACGGCGACGGGTTCGCGGACTTCGGCACCGATTCCGAAGACCGCCCCGGCGACATCTTCTTTGGCTCGCGCGACGACATCGTGCGCAACGAGGTCGCTCATTGGGGCGGCGGCGAGCCGCACCTGATGCGCGCCGCGGGCGACGTCGACGGCGACGGACGCGGCGACGTGCTGGTCGGCGCGCGCGCGGCCTCAGGGCGGAGCGGCCAGGTCGACGTGCTGCGCTTGGACGGCGCCGAGCTCGCCAGCTTCGCGTCGCTGGTGGGCCCCCAAGGCGGCGCTGAGCTCGGCGCCGCGATCGGCAGCGCCGGCGATCTCGACGGCGACGGCTACGCCGACATCGCGGTCGGTGCGCCGTACTTCGACGTCGGCGACGCTGACGACGCTGGGCGCGCCTCGGTCCACTTCGGCGGCCCTAGCGGCCTGCGCGGGGACGACCCAAGCGGGTGGCGCTTCGATGGCGATCGCATCAACGCTGGCGTCGGCGCCGCGGTAGGCACGGTCGGCGACCTCGACGGCGATGGCTTCCCGGAGCTGAGCGTCGCCTCGGTCGCTGACAGCGAGGCGACGCTCGGCCAGGGCCGCGTGCGCATCTTTCGCGGCAACGGCGCC
>Ga0335397_10008595_pt1 | contig 12849 bp, 12 predicted proteins | sample MAT04_FD_205740 | JGI IMG/M metagenome (GOLD analysis project Ga0335397, IMG submission 205740) | Freshwater microbial communities from Lake Fryxell liftoff mats and glacier meltwater in Antarctica - MAT-04 (spades assembly) (version 2) ...
CCGAGGTCACTTGCGGGTTGATGGGATGTCGTGATCGTGAGCAACATGATCGATTCGATGGAGTTGAGGCTTGAGCGTCTCGATTATGCACAAAAACCCAGCACACGTTGAGACATGTGCTGGGTCAGGTTGGTCACTCGCGGAAAAAAGTGGTTGCGGTTGGCTCCGTCAAAAGCAGCCGGTGGTCAGACAGCACGTCTTGAAGATTCGACCTGATCCGCATGGACAGAGATCGTTGCGTCCCAGCTTTTCTTCAAGCAGCTTGTCGCCGTGGACGATCCGCACCCCTCGTTTCACGGTCGTTTCTGACGGGAAGCCTTTTCGCCGTTTGCTCATCGGCTCAAAAGGACGCCTGTTCGTGGATCTCGTGGAACTGCATGGGACACCTCCGGTTCTGGGCTTGATCTGAATACCGTGAGAAAACCACCTCGGCGAGCCTGACACCAATACCTGCTGAGTGGTTCGCCCCGAGAAATTGGCAGTGTGACGCGGGCTCATTGGGAACAGAAAACGAAACTTGCCGTCACGGCATCAAATCGTCGAATGGCGGTTCGGCATCGAATGGCAATCCAAAAAACTTTGAAGTCAGTTCCCAAACGCCCGGATGGCGAATGAACAGTCCGGCCCTTATCATCGGCAGCAACTCGGTGCGATTCGGGTCATGGCGAAGAATCGCATTCGCGGCCAGAATCCGCTCGTAGTCATCTTTGCAGTCGAGCCAAGATTCCAGATGGGGCAACGCTTCCACAGGAAACGGGCCAAACTCGTCTTCGAGGCGACGAAGTGTCGTCACTCGCACCAGTCGATCTTCGTCGGCCAATCGCTTGAAGATCAGCGGCAACGCAATGTCCGAATCGGGTCGAAGTTCGCCCAGAATTTCCACCGCGACCAATCGCACTTCAGGACGAGAATCGTCGAGACACGCGATGACGCCAGCGAGTAGATCGCTACCGAAGTGTTTCAGTTGAGGCAGAACTTGGTGTCCAAACAAGCCTTGTGGATGGTGAATTGACACCATTTCCATGATCTCGTCAGCAATCTCATTGTTCATCGGGGCTCCCGCCAAAGCGTTCGTAATAGGCCGTACCGTCGCCGTCGGCACCATACGAACATGACCAGCACACATCGATTTTATGTTTGACGCGACTTCCGCAGACAGGACACTGATAGACCCAATCCGCAGGCGGAACGAAGTCGGTGTATTTGGGTTCGGCCAGTCCTGTCTGTCGCTCGATAAGCGTTGCGGGATTGATCAGGGTCGGCAGTGAATCCCAATACGGTCTGCCGCCCTGAGCCTTCCACTTCTGAAACTCTGGGTCATCTTTTAGCAGCACTTCGCTCCCGACCGTGACTGTGGTCCAGCCGACGCTGATGAAGATCACAGTGAGGACAACTGCCACACAGACGACCGCAACGAACGGGAACATGATCATGCCGCTGAGTGTGTTCCAAAATACCGCCATCATCAAACAAACCACGAACGCCACGCCGAGAAACCGAAGTGTCAGCAAGAGGGGCGACGGTCGATTATTCATGGGAGATCTCCTTGGCTGGCTGAATGCGATGCCACTCGATTCTCGGCAGAACCAAACTGGTGCCGGGGCCGTTCCCATGATCCGTTGTGTCGATCTGTAACCGGGATGCACGAGAGAGATAGAGTGCGATCTCATCGACGGAGACCGGATAGCGAGCATAGACCTCGACAACCAGCGGCACTTCGTACTTCCGGGCTTCGCATCCTTGGAAGCACCGCTTCAAGATGTTGTGGGTGTCGAGGGCAGCGTGATTGCAATCGGCATAAAGGATTCCGCCTGTCGAATCGAAACGCTCTCCGGTCCAAGTGCGGTCCAGTTCATCGAGGATGAGATACCGCTCAAAGGCGGCATCTGAGATTAGCATTACTCGCAATACCGGTAATCGCTTCTCCATGCCCATGCACTGGCTCCAAGGTTGTTGCGTCTTTGTCGAACTGCCTCATCAAGTGGGTGTCTTGATCGAGCCATTTCACGCTTCAAAATGGCTGGCAGGAACATCACTCGTCGTCCCCTTCGATCAAGCTGGCAATTCGGCTGTTGATCTTGGAGATCTGTGCAACGCGATCTCGATTCTGAACTTCGGTTTGTTTCTTTGCTTGAAACCAGCACCAAATCAGCATCCCCAGTGGAGGGTAGAACGTGAAAAGAAAGACCGTGCCTCCCGCGATTTGAACGGCGGTCTTTTGCCACGGGGCGAGTTTTGCACCGAGAAGGGCGTCGATCTTGCCCCATCGCTCTCTGACAACATCCATCGTCTTGATCGATACCAACTCACCCTGAAGTGCGGCCAGTTTCTGCCGGAGCTTTTTGATCGTTCTCTGACGCTCTTGACCCGCCTTTTGCCGTTCAGACTCAATTCGCTTTCGTTCGGACTCAGCCCATTCGATGGCTTCCTGAACCTCGGGATCGCTTTCGAGTTGCTGAGTCAGTGCCTGCGTTTTTTTGACGACTTTCTCAAACGCCGATTTGTTCTCTCTCCCCCGGATGATTGGCGTGCCAATCCCTTCCGATCTGATCTTGCCCAAAACTCCCATGAGGACGAAGTAGCGTGAGGATGGCGGAATGTCGGTGTCGTTCTTGGAGCACTCGACGACGAGTTTCTCCGCCTGAAACACGAACTCCTCCAGATGGCTTTGAATCTGCTCCTGCTTCAAAAGCTCCTGCTGGATCGACAACGCTTCGTCTTGTTGTTGCCCACATGCCATCGTGATCAAGCCGCGAATCGATCACTACGCTCAGATCGCCCAACAGATTCGAGAGATTTTCGAGCAATTCACGCCGTTGGTCGAACCGCTGTCGCTCGACGAAGCCTTTCTGGACGCGACGGGCAGCGAAGCCATCTTCGGCCCATCTGCTGACATTGGGCGGCAGATCAAACAGCGAATCCGTGCCGAACTCCGCCTCGTGGCGTCGGTAGGCGTGGCTCCCAACAAGTTTGTCGCCAAGATCGCCAGCGACGTCAAGAAACCGGATGCCTTCGTCGTCATCGGCCCTAATGAAGTACAAGTCTTTCTCGATCCCTTGCCGGTCGGACGGATCTGGGGTGTTGGCAAAGTCACCGGCAAGGTGTTCGAGCAACACGCGATCCACACCATTGGACAACTGCGACAAGTACAGCCCGAGACGCTCAAGGATTTATTTGGCTCTTCCGGTGAGCACTATTGGCAGCTTGCCCACGGCATCGACAATCGGCGAGTCGTGCCCGACCGTGAGGCGAAGTCGATCTCCAACGAAACCACGTTCGCCGAAGATATTTCCGACATGGAGATTCTTCGATCTTGTCTGGTAGAACTTGTCGAACAGGTTGCCCGACGCCTGCGACGTCACAGCCTCAAAGGCCGGACCATCGAATTGAAAGTGCGGTTTGCCGACTTCACGACGATTTCACGATCTCTGACATTGGCCGAGCCGACCAGTATCACCCAGGAATTGTTGGACGCAGGTGTCGAATTGCTGACGAAACGCCTGCCATCGCGTCACCTACCGATTCGACTCCTGGGGTTCGGGGTCAATAAACTCGATGACTCGGGCACGACTCAGCAGCAACTTTTCGATCAGCCCGACAGGGAGCGACATCAGGAACTAGACCGAATGGCAGATCAAATCACCGCGAAGTTTGGCAAATTGGCTATTCGTCGCGGTGCGAGGCTCGACAAGAGCGGCGATCACTGACGGCTCATTCAAGAGCTTTTTTCTGTTTGCGATACAGGAGTCGTTCGAGTGTCCGAAGAACCGTCATGCGAGAGACGCCGACTTCGGCCATGATTTGCGTCACCGTTCTTCCCGCCCGTTTCAATTCGACAATCTGATCCCTCTTGCTCATCGGCGTGTATTGTTGCATCGGTTGTTCAATCGGGTTTTCGCTTGCTGCATCGAACATCGGCTTCAACTCGACCTGCAACTGACGCAATGCAGTGAAGACCTTTCCAAACGGACGCTTGGTATAAAGATCAAGCAGGTCGTCTTGTTTGACTGGTTGCCCGTGCATCAAAAATGTCGCTGACACTTCACCATCAGCGACTTGTCGAACGAGATCTCCCGCCGTGTCGCGGAGGCTGGAAAAGCTGAAAAACGGGAAAGTGGGATCGCTCTTTTGAACCCGCTTGATCAAACTTCTCCATTTGTTTGTAAAAATCTGACTGCGGCTTTTTGCCCCTCCAGTTCGCCGGTGGTAGAGCGTGCCGTCTTTCGTAATGAGCAGGTGCCGCGTGGTCAGCCCGTGTGCCTTCGCGAATTTATTTCGTTGCTCGACGGCCCAACAAATCACTTCCACGGTCTGCGGCCAAAGGAGAAATTCTCCATAAACTTTCGACTTGTTGCGGGAGTAGATAAGGAAGTGTTCGCCCGAGCGTGGCTCGAATTTTGCCATCTCACGAAGGTACCTTTCGTTCGGATGGGGCCGATCCAAAAAAAGATGATCCAAGAGCAGGGTTCCTTGTTCGGCTCCCTTAAACCCACAGTTCAAACCGAGCAAGAGTATCAGCCGTTCGACAGGCGTGGCATGTTTGTTGATCGTGGGAAGTTCGCTCGGCAGATAGCTCGTTCGCTGCGTGTATGCCTTGATGCTGGTGCGTTCTTCAGAAACGTCCTTCACATCAGTCGCCAACTCGTCGAAGTCTTCCGGCTTTCTCCACTCGAAGTCTTTGCTGCGGTGAAGCCATCGAAAGAAACGCATCAACTCTGCAATGTGATTTTCGCAGGTTTTTGCGGACATGGGACGTGGCGGATTGATGCGTTTGTCTTTCGTCAAAGGACGATAACGCCAGTAGTCGAGCAATTTTTGGCAACCGTCGAGGTCCAGAGCCGTGAGTGGCCGATCTGACAAGTGCCGCTTCAGCATTTTCGTGTTGGCAATCTTGTGTGCCCCGTACTGGCTGAGCATGGGGCCGTCGAGCGTCGGCTCAATGGTATTCGTCTCGCAATGACTGGCGTAGGCGGTGAGTGCTTGATGCAGAGTTCCGCTCGACTTTTTGTGGATGTTTGCTTTCGCCGCGATGGCCTCCGGGTATCGCAACTCCAAGTTTTGGAGTTGAAACCTCGCGGCCAGTTCAAGAAAAGAGCGACCCTGCTCGTATTCACCTAAGTCTTGCGGCACAAAGTTGATGAATGGGTACTTTGCCGCCATTGTTTGCACGTTCAATGCGTAGGTTGAGTGGTGTTGCTTTGTCGGGTCGCACTCGACCTGTATCTGGACGCTGCCTGCGGCAAGCTGCTTCGCGATCCAAAGCGACTCGTAATCCCAAAGAGGAACAGCTTCGGATTTCTCAATTTCGATGTGTGAAGGAAGCACGCCGGTAATTTGCTTGGGCGGGGCCTTGTGAATTTTCACGACCTCGGCCCATAGCTCGCGAACGCGGACCAGACGGGCTTTCGCTTGATCCTTGTTCGTCCCAAACGTGAAGGGGTATTCCTTCACTTTGCCCGACTCATTTTTCCAAGAGCCTACTTTTCGCCGATAGCGGCCACGCTCATCTGGAGCCCACTCATCATCGCTTTTTTTGGGCATTGCAATATCAGAATAGGGTTTGGCTGTTTGGGTGCCTTCTGTTCGAGAATAGTCGCTCAACTACCAAAAAGCAACCAAAAACAGCACCCAAAACACCCAAAAAATAGCACCCAATTGAGATTCTCGACATTGACTGTGGCCTTGAATCTCCATAAGTCAAAACAAAAAGGCCGCTTACGAATTTCGTAAGCGGCCTTGATTTGGAGGCGGGGGGAATCGAACCCCCGTCCTGTGATGCTGCAACGATCGCTTCTACGCGCGTAGTCGGCTGATTGATCTCATCGCGTTCGGCTCAGCAGACGAAGCCCTCCGCAACCAGGTCCCCACGAGTCTCGCCCCGAGCGTAGGGTCCGTTGACCCGGGGCAAAGCCGGATTTGGCGAGTGACTTTTGGACGCCTCCGGCAGGGCTTCCGCAGTCACCGCTCCCTATTTAACTAGGCAGCGAGGGCAAAATTGCCATTAGCAGTTGTTGTTTGATCGGCTTTTAACGTGGCCAGCTGATCAACCACGGCACGCCACGAACGCTGAGTGACACCCAGTCGAATCCGGTCGCCCCCTGTTGAGTTCTGTTGAACATGGCGCGAAACCCTATCGAGCCAATATGCATTCTTCGTAGATGCGTTGCCGGCGTCAACTGTGTGTTCCGGAAATTCAGCTTGATTGGAGGAAATGTCCCGTAAAGAATCTGTTACAATATTTATAGGCCGAACAAACAAACCGAGAGACGTTTCATGGATGACCGACCGCCGGCACGATTGGACAAGACCGCGTTCTCGGTCGCGACTTTGACCGATCCGCCGGACGAACGAGCGTATTGGCATCGGCAGACCCCGCAAGCTCGCCTCGAAGCCCTCGAACTCCTGCGTCAGGCGATTTATGGCTACGATCCGGTTTCCGATCGACTTCAAAGAGTTCTTACAGTTCATCGGGTTAAGTTGTTGTAGGACCGATTGGGTGGCACGTCCCTGAGGCTTTGGGAAGGGCGTGGTCTTCGAGCATGCCCCACGCCCTTCGAGGACTCAGGGACGTGCCACCCAGAGCAGGCTGCCAAGCTAATTGACGACCCGCCGCGCGTCAAAATCGCCACATCCGTTGCCGAGACGCCACGTAATCTGGGCAAGATTTGTTGACCGGCCGCAACCTGTGGCGTAGGTTTGTTTACCCTCTAACCTGTCTCCCAGCGACCTCGCACGGAATTCGTCCGTCTCACGCATGATGCGTCGGCGGAAGCACGATTTCGTCCGGGTGATCGGCTCTTTTCGGCGTTTGCTCGGCTGCTCCCCGCGACCGGTCAGATTTGTCGTCTCGGCCTCCGTGTGTTCGTCGGTTTTCCATCCGAGACACTCGAGAGAGTCTGTACCACCATGAATCAAGGCTCGTTGCTGGTCGTCGATGACGATCGTCCGTTGTTGGAGTCGATGGCCGATTACCTGCGCAGCCTGGGGCACCGGACCGAAACGGCCGCCAACTGCCGCGACGCCATGACCCGCATGAAGGAATATCCCTTTGATGCCGTCATCTGCGATGTCAACCTCCCCGATGAAGACGGCTTCCAACTCCTCGAATGGGCCGAAAAATCGGTCCCCGAAACGGAAGTCATCCTGCTGACCGGCTTCGGCACCATCGAAAACGCCGTCGAAGCGATCCGCATGGGGGCTTTCGATTACCTCACCAAGCCGATCATTGAAGATGAACTCAACTTCTCCATTCAGCGGGCGCTCGGCAAACGCCAGATTGTCGCGGAGAACAAATCCCTCAAGGCGCAACTGAATCAGCGCTTCGGCCTAGGGAACATCGTCGGGCATGATTACCGCATGCTCAAGATGTTCGACCTGATTGAAAGTGTCGCCGACACCCGAACCACCGTGCTGGTCCTGGGCGAAAGCGGCACCGGCAAAACGATGACGGCCCGTGCGATTCACCAGATGTCCGGCCGCCGCGATAAGCCGTTCGTCGAAGTCGCCTGCGGTGCCCTGCCCGATTCGCTGCTCGAAAGCGAACTCTTCGGCCATGTCGCCGGGGCGTTTACCGGAGCCAATCACGATAAAGTCGGCAAGTTCCTGCAAGCCAACGGCGGCACGATCTTCCTCGACGAAATCGGGACCGCGTCCGCCAGCCTGCAAGTCAAACTGCTCCGTGTGCTGCAAGACCGCGAGTTTGAACCCGTCGGCGGCAACAAGACGCACAAAGTCGACGTGCGGATGATTCTCGCCACGAATCTCGATCTCGAAGAAGAAGTCAAAAAGGGAACCTTCCGGCAAGACTTGTTCTACCGGATCAACGTGGTGATGCTGACCCAACCGCCGTTGCGGGAACGCATCAGCGATATTCCGCTGCTCGTCGAACATTATCTCACCGATTTTGTGAAGCAGACCGGCAAGCCGGTAACGGGGATCAGCGAAGCCGCGCTGCAACTGCTACAACGCAATCGCTGGCCCGGTAACGTCCGCGAACTGGTGAACGTGATTGAACGAGCCGTCGTGCTGACTAAGAACACAGTGCTTCAACCTTCCGATCTGCCGGAGTCGTTCCGTCTGGAAGAGAATCACGTCGATCTGATGAACGGCCGGCTGCCCGGTTCCAATCTCAAGGCGGCACTCGCCAATCCCGAGAAGCAACTCATTCTCGACGCGTTGAACGCCCACGGCTGGAATCGGCAGGAAACCGCCGACTTCCTCGGCATCAACCGGACCACGCTCTACAAGAAAATGAAACGCTACGGCGTGTCATTTGAGAAACAGTTGATGGGAAGTTGAACGAGTCGACAGTTGAAGTTATCGTTATCAAGTCGCTTGCGCTTCGCGGACCATCTCGCTTGAACAGTCCGCGAAGCGCAAGCGTAATTCACGATTAACCTTAACGATCGACGATATTCATGCAACGCGTTCCCGCTTATCCGCTGGTTTACGAATTCACGCGGCACCTCGAACCGCGGGCACGGATTCAGCCGGGGGAACGGTTGCTCGTCGAATCCGAAGATGCCCTCTCCGGCCAGTTGCGCAAGCCGGGCGATAAGCGGGACAAGACGAAGCAGCCCTACAGCAATCCGGTCGCCGGGCCGATCTGGGTCGAGGGAGCCGAGCCGGGGGATGTCCTCGCCGTCGACATCCACGCGATCACGCCGACGATCGGGCAATGCTCGACCTATTCCGGTCCCGCGAAAGCTCTCTCGGAATGGCTGGGAACCGAAGGCCCGCACAACGCCCATGTGATGCCGATCAAGGATGGCCAGATCCATTGGAGCGAGACGTTGACGATTCCGTATCAGCCGATGCTGGGCTGCATCGGCACGGCTCCCGATTGGGGCGTGCCCACCACCGCCCCCTGCGGCCCGCATGGCGGCAACATGGACATCCTGGAAGCCGGCCCCGGCAGCACCGTGTATCTGCCGGTCTTCATCCAGGGGGGATACCTCTATCTTGGCGACGCCCATGCCGCGCAGGGGCATGGCGAACTGAGTATCGTCGGCCTCGAAATGCCGGCGGAAAGCGACATCACAGTCCGGCTCATCAAGCAGAAGAAACTCACCTCCCCGCGAATTGAAACAGCAGACGAACTGATCGCCATCTCGACCGGCATGTCGATGGAACGCTGCTATGCCCACGCGACATCGCTGCTGATTCTGTGGCTTGAAGAAGAATACGGCTGGAACCGCTGGCGCGCGTTCGACCTGATCACCCACGCCGGTTACATGACACTGGGCTACTACGGCCTGGGCACCGTCGGCATGAAAATCGCCAAAAAGTACGCCACGAACCCCTGTTGACCTCGCGCTTCACAATTCGCAAACCCGATTCGCAATCGCTTGCGATTTCGCACGCCTTATCAATTTCTGCGCAACACGATTCGCGCCCCAACAGTGCCAAGCACAAACACCCCCGCGACGAACCCCCAATACCACGGCCCGAACACCGCCGTCGCGTTGAACATCAGAAACCCAAACAGCGACAAGACGACCCGGTACCAGATCCGGTATCGTCGCGGCCAGTCGAGCCGAGTCCACCAGCCGACCACATCGATCAGCCACAGCCCCGTCATGGCATAGTTCGCGTACAGTCCGTGTCCGAAGTTCCAGCCGGTGAGGGCCAGTGTCTGGGCACGCGTGTGTTCCCACGCCGCCGCATGACTCCAGCCGTGCTGATAATGAAACGCCGCCGCGACATGAGCCAGCAAGGCGACGCAGCCGATGGTCCACATCCAACGTGCCCGGCGCTGCCAGGGTTGATCCGCGGGGGATGCGAGATCGATCGCGACCCGCCCGGCAAAGCCGAGGGCTGAGAACATCGCCGTGATTCGGATCAGCCACAATCCCATAGTTTTTCGTAAATTTTTGCACTTGCGGAGCAAGTGCTCGACATTCCTGTACCACCGGGATTCCTCTACCCGGAATTGCCGAAGTGGGGTACAACATCTGCTGCAATTCTCGCCACTGAATTCCAATCCGGAAAGTCGACTAAATCGGGGTGAAGAATCGCCTGCGAACCGGACGAATTGGAAAAGGTGTCACAGATTACCACGCATTCCAGTGTCAACACTAGAATGCTGCGAAGGTTGGGTTGAAATTACCGCCCTATAATGGGCAATAAGTAGAAAGTGCGGGCCATGGATCGGCGAGCATTTCTAACGAGCACAGTGAGTTTCGGAAGTCTGGCGATATTGGCGAGCTTGGGTTGCCGCGGAAAGCAGCATGCCCATGTCCTCAGTTCGCAAGACAACGATATGGTCGGCAGCCATACCGCCGGGGCGGAAACCTGGGAACCGCTGATTCAATCGTCCGTCGGCCAGTTGCTGGGCCGGCAGCATGTGATCATCGCCACCTCGGCTGACGCTGCCTCCCCGTTTGACAAAAAACGGGTCTGCTTTGTGGGCGTCGAGAATAAGTCGGCCGAGGAAATCGGCGACTTCCGCGAGCAGATTTATCAGAAGATCGATACCTGCATCAACGAGTCCGACGAGTTTGAAGTCATCACGCGAAAGTACGTCGAGGCTGGTCTGCGGCAATGCAGCCTGCGGCCCGATGATCTCTTCGTCCCCGGCAACCGCCGGATGTTCACCGCGTCGATGGAACAACTCGAGCAGCCGTTCGATTATCTGCTGTACGCGACGATCACGTCCGGCACCACCAAGAGCAACGGCAAGGACTACCAGCGCGATTACCTGTTGACGCTGGAACTGATCCACATGGAGAGCGGCAAGTCGGACAAGGAATCGGCCGAGCTGCGCAAGGGGTATCACAAAGGGAAGCTCGGGAAGTTGAAACATTATGGGGCGGGTTGAACGAGGCGTTAGGTATTTGGCGTTAGGCGTTAGAAGAATTTCAAACGCGATCGCCCTCTTCTAACGCCAAAAACCTAACGCCTCACGCCTTCCCCTTTCCCGAACAAGATCCATGTGTCACACACGATCCATTCTCGGTCTGCTGCTTGCCTGCGTGGCGGGATGTGCGTCGCATGTCGATCGGTTGCGGCCAATTCGGGCGGAGTTCCATAATGGTCATGTCGATACGGCCGGGCAGCTGATCGACGAACAGTTGCCGAAGCACAAGCGAGATGGCGATGTGCTGAAACTCGACAAGTCAATCATTGAATTGACTTCGGGGCGGCCGCGTGAAGCGGAGAAACTGCTGCGCGAGGTGCGCGACCAGTTCGATCATCTCGAGCAGGCCCATGTCGGCGAGCAGGCCTTGTCGTTTCTGACGGATGACAATGCCTTGGCGTATGACGGCGAAGATTACGAAAAGGTGCTGGTCCGCGCCATGCTGGCGATTACCAACGTGATGACCGACGGCGGCGATGCCACGGCGTATGCCATGCAAGTGACCGACAAGCAGCAGGAAATCATCGCCAAAGTGACGGAGAAAGACCCGGAGAACGCGGAGATTCCGCTGGCCTACAAGCAAGTCGCCTTGGGTCCGTATGTACGGGCGATGCTGGCGGAAGAGTCTCCGTTGACGCTGGATGATGCCGCGCGGGCCAGGGCACAGGTCGTGAGCTACGCACCCGATTTCCGGGATGCCAATGCCGACTTGCAGCGGGCGCAGTACGAAACGCCGATTCGTGCCGGGCACGGTGTGCTATATGTGTTCACACTCGTCGGTCGCGGGCCGATCAAAGAAGAAGTCTCGGAAGTTCCCACGCAAGCGGCTCTGCTGATCGCTGATCGCATTGTCTCGGCCGTCTCGCCGCGCGGTTTACCGCCGACGCTTGCCCCGGTGCGTATGCCCCGCGTCGTCACGCCGTCCAACCCCGCGGATGGCGTGCTGATTTCGGTCGATGGGCAACCGGCCGGTGTGACGGCGACGCTGGTCGATGTCGGTGAGATGGCGCGTCGGCAACAGGACGCCGTCTATCCGCAGATCATGGCCCGCTTGATCGCCCGCCGTTTTCTCAAGAAGGGGGCGATCTACGGCGTCAAAGAGATCGTTGACGCCAATCCGAATTCCCCGGCGAGCCTGGCGTTGAACGTCGTTGGAATTGCCTGGGAAGCCACCGAGACGGCGGACACGCGCTGCTGGGGCCTGTTGCCCGAGAAGATCCAGGTGCTGCGAATCGAACTGCCCGCCGGTGAACACCAGTTGGCATTGCAGCCGGCGCGCGGAACAGCGGGCATCGGTTCGGTCGCCGCGAAATCGGTCCGCATCGCCGAAGGCCGCAACACCTACCTGCTGGGCAACTTTCCCGGCCGGCAACTGGTCGGCGAGATCATTACTAATGGCGAATGATCTTCTAAAAACCGCTCTGGGCGTAATCGGCACATTCCGCTAGATTCCTAATGTCCCGTAGGATACACAGTTCTCCATGGAAGCCATGGTATGAGACGACCTTCCCATTCCGCGTGGTTGGTTCGATGGGGTCTGCATTTGACCGAAGCGTTGGCGCGGCGACGTAAGATTATCGACTTAATGCCGTCCATGTTCATGCCGCGCCGCCGATTGATTTATGATCGTCGAACGGGACGCCTCCGTCGCTTTCATATGCGTAATGACAACAGCGATTATCGTGCTTACGATCAAAATATCGCCCGGACCGCGCTGGACTTGTCGCGATTTCCGCAAAATGCACGACTTCAGCAATGTTATCAGGCGATGGTTGCGGATGGAAAAACGCCGATCGTGATCGACTGTGGTGCCAATATCGGCACTAGCACCTATTGGCTGGCGACGGAGTTTCCTCTGGCGCGTATTCTGGGGTCCATCCGGGAATTGTGTGGGTTTGGTAAGATTTCGGTTTTTGTTGGGGTGGGCGATGCAGGATCGGGAGTTGTACCAGGAGATTCTGGGGCTGAAGAGTCCGTGGTCGGTTTCCCGC
>Ga0335397_10008596_pt1 | contig 12848 bp, 6 predicted proteins | sample MAT04_FD_205740 | JGI IMG/M metagenome (GOLD analysis project Ga0335397, IMG submission 205740) | Freshwater microbial communities from Lake Fryxell liftoff mats and glacier meltwater in Antarctica - MAT-04 (spades assembly) (version 2) ...
CTATTTTATCTTGTCTTCCTAAAATTACTACTTCATCATCTGGAACTACATCTTTAATACTTGAGACATCAACCACAATCATATTCATTGCTACCCGGCCTAAAATTTTAGCTCTTTTACCTCTAATCAAAACTTCTCCATTATTGGACAGTGAGCGGGGTAAGCCATCAGCGTAGCCTTGCGGGATAACTGCAATCTTTGTATTTTTTTTGGTAATGAAAGTTAGACCATAACCAATCGGATGATTAGCCGGAAGAATTTTAACTTGAGCTATATGACTCACCCATTTTAAAACGGGCTTAAGAGTAATTTTCTTTTTATTTAAATATTTTAAATGTTCACTTGGCCACAGACCATAAAGTCCAATACCAAGACGAACAATATTATGTAAACTGTCTCCTTTCTCATAAACCAAAATTCCGGAAGTTGCCGATATGTGAGTTTTAACATTTTTAAAACCATTTTTTTTAAATATTTCAACATACTCATGATAAGTATTTATCTGCTTTTCGGCATGAGTAAAATTCATCGTGTCTTCAATGTTGGCAAAATGAGAATATATGCCATCAAGCTCAATATTTTTTAATTTCTTAATTTCTAAAATAAAATTTTCAATTTGCGATGGCATTATACCCTCTCTTCCAAGATACGAATCAATCGCCACATGGACTTTTATTTTCTTTTTTAAAAGACCTGAAATATAATTTATTTTAAGTAAATGAATTAAATCAAAAGCTGAAATAATTGCTTTTAATTTAATAGCTTTCTTTATTCCATCTTCATTCAAATAACCGAAAACTAGAATTGGTTTTTTTGTATATTTTTTAACTCTTTCAAGCTCTTCAATGCTGTCAACTTGAAAATAATCTGTGTAAGGTGAAATGATTTTTACCACTTCCTTATCTCCGTGCCCATAAGCATTGGCCTTTATAACAGAAGAAATTTTAGTCCCATTCTTGAGTAAACTTCTAAACTGCTTAATATTATGAATTAAGTTTTCTCTGGAAATCTCAATATAAGAGAGTGGTGAATCTTTCATTTTAATAACCTTTACTTTTAATAAGTTGCTCTAAGAATTCAGTCGGAAACATAGGTCTCTTTTCGGCTAAAGCTTGATGATAAAGTACTGTGGAAGGAGTCAATCCTGGTAAAGTATTGACTTCAATAACCAAAAGATTGCCAGTCGATACATTCATAAAAGCATCAATTCTAGCATAACCACTTATCCCAATTTTAGTAGCTAATTTTTCTGCTAGCTTACGTGTTTTTATAACAATATTTGGTCTTATTATCTCTTTTGGAGGAGGAGTGAGATTGACGCCAGTTCCCCCTTGAAACTTTTCTTCCACAGAAAGAACTTCTCCTTCTGAGATTGTAATACTCGGGTTAAATGCGTATAATTTCTTATTCTTTTCTAAAATGCCAATTGTAACTTCAACCCATCCACTTCTTTTTAAATATTTTAATTTATTTCCTTTTGCTTGGATTAGGTCAGTTTCGATAAATCTCTCAAATAGAACCTCAGATATATTCTTTGTTGGCATTTCAATTATGCTATTTTGAAATTTTAAAACTCCACTCGGAATAAAACTCTCCCCTCTTTTAAGATATTTTAAATAATTTTCTAGATCTTTTTCATTATATAAATGTGCTACTCCTGTTGAGCATCCATCATCCTTAGGTTTAACAATTATTGTCTTTGACCCCAATTCTTGAGTCAATTCTTTCCAAATATTTTTTAGATTATTTAATTCAAAATCATCTAAACCAATAACTCTTTGTGTTGCAATCCCTACTCCTGGTATTTTATAACTTCTGATAAGTTCTCCTGTCTCAAACTTGTCCATGCAAATGCTAGAAGTTTTTTCATATGATCCATTAAACTTTATTTTCTCATCAACCAAGATTCTCTGCATTTTACCATTTTCACCATCTCCACCATGAAGTCCAAGAAAAACAAACTTAGATTTCCTTATAAAATCTTTTAAAGGAATCTTACGGGGCATAAAAAACTTCTCTGTTGCTTCGTTGTCAGTAAGCATTAACTCTGTTTTAGCATGTTCTATTAACTTTTCTATTTTTAATTTTTCTAACTCTGCATTATTTGCGTGTTCGATTATTTCTTCAACTGTATGGTTTAAAGTATAAGTATAAGGCAATTCCCAAACATTATTATCAAAATCCAATAAATAGGGCTTCGGTTTATATAATTTGGATTTACATAATTTAAGCCAAATGTTCGTCCCACTCATAAGAGATACTTGTCTTTCAGATGTACTTCCACCAAATATTACAGAAACGGGTTTGGTCTTATTATTTTTAACATTTTTTATTTCTGAAAAATTGATTTTTTGTCTAATACAAGAGTTTTTCACAATAAAACGTAGTAGATCTCCATGGTTCATACCTAAGCGTGAGGCTTGTTGAAAAAGGAAACTATTTTGTTCCATCCCAGATATTGTATTAAAATCTGAAAACCAAATTTCACCATTATCTAAAACCCATCCATCAAAACGAGCAAAATCATTCATTTTAAACAATGAAAATATTTGTCTCGCTTCAATCTGAATCCTGTCTATTATTTCACTTTCAAATCTAGATGGGCAGTGATGTTTAATTTTATTTGTTGGTAAATACTTTTTACGAAAATCAAATATTCTTCCTTCGTTGTAAGCTAGTTCGATTTCAGTCGGTAATATTGCCACAGGCATACCAAACTTATTTTCAAGAATTATCACCGTAAATTCTCTCCCTTTTGCAAAGGGTTCTAAAACTACTTTCGTGTCCATTCTTTTTGAAAAAATAATATTTGCTTTTTCGATAGCTTCTTGTTGAGTAGTGACCGAAAAGACACCAATACTCGAACCCCCAACCGTTGGTTTAACAATGGCTCTTTCTATATTATTTTTAGCAAAAAAATTTTTAACAGTCCTCGTATTATCTTTAGAATATATTTTCAATAAAACAGATGGTAAAGTAAAAAATCCATTTTCTCGAATAGTTTTATTGGCAGTAAATTTATCAAATGCTATCTTGCAAGCCTTACTCCCAGAACCAATAAAGGGAATTCTATTTTTCTCTAAGAATGATTGTATCTCTCCGTCTTCTCCAAATGGCCCGTGCATTGCAGGGAAAACAATGTCCACTGATTTTAATAATTTGATCAGAGATTTAGAGCTAAGAGGTAATGAATTTTGGGCTAATTTAAAATCAAAATCAGAAGGATTATTTGAATACAACTGAGCACAAGAAATTTTATAAGCTCTTTTGTTTTGATTAAAGTAAATAGGAATAATTTCAATTTGCTCACTCCCCAAATGATCAAGTACTGATCGAGCGGAATTAAGAGAAATTCCTCTTTCTAATGACGGCCCTCCTGTTAGTAATGCTATTTTCATAAATTTTGCAAAATATAGTTGTTAAAATAATCAATAAAATGAAGACAATCATATCGATTATGGTTTAAGTATATAAAAAACGTAATTTCTTTGCAAATTTTAAATTATTAAGTCTTTATTTTAAAACTAGTTTACTTTTCACTATATTTCTGTTAAAATTCCAATATTGCCGGGGTGGGGTAAATATAAACTGCTTTATATTTACCCAAAGTGTACACACTTTGTGGAACGCCATTTCGGCAAATTATAAAGAGAAATACGCAGTATATTTCTCAATTTGCCGGAGTGGCGGAATTGGTATACGCGCGCGACTCAAAATCGCGTCTCGCAAGGGATGGAGGTTCAAGTCCTCTCTCCGGCACAACAATTTTTACTTTATTAAATAAGGTTATTTTTTACTAGCTTAATAATGGTTGTAACTGATATAATGTTTAAATGGAAGATGAAACAAAGAATTGTCAGAATTGTAAAAAGGACTTCATAATCGAGCCAGATGATTTTCTGTTTTATGAGAAGATGAAGGTTCCGGCACCGACTTTTTGTCCGGAGTGTAGAATGGCAAGAAGAATGATATGGAGAAATGAAAGGTCTTTTTATTATAGAGAATGTGGTTTATGCAATAATAAAATTATTTCTGTCTTCAAAAATGAAGAAATAAAAGTATATTGTCAGGATTGTTGGCTTTCAGATAAATGGGATGCTTCTATGTATAATTTAGATTATAAATTTTCTAAAACTTTTTTTGAACAATATGTTAATTTATTTAAATTAATTCCAGAGATGAATTTAAATGGGCATGTTTCAAATATTGATTCCCCTTATATAAATTTTATAGTACAAGCAAAAAAGTGCCACTTTTGTTTTGGTGGAGGGTATATTGAAAATGTAATGTTTTCAAATGTTGGAATAAGGATAAAAGATTCTGCTGAAATATATTTTTCAATGGATTGTGAATTTTGTTATGAAATAATTAACTGTCAAAAGTGCCATAAGGTATATTTTGGTAATAATATTAAAGATTGTATGGATAGTTATTTTTTACAAGATTCTGTTAATTGTAATGAATGTATAATGTCATGTAATCTTCGAAATAAATCTTTTTATTTTAAAAATCAACAACTTTCAAAGGAAGAATATCAAATAAAAAAAGAAGAGTTTTTGAAACAACTACATAAAGATGTTTCTGTTTTAAAAGAAGAATTTAATAGAGTACTTATCTCTGCCCCTAAAAAATATGCAAACATATTAAAATCAGAAAATTCAACAGGTGATAATATAACAGAAAGTTCAAATGTATTTGATAGTTTTAATATTTCAAAAGGAGAAATCTGTAAATGTTCACAAGATATAGTTGGTCCTGCTCGTGATATTTATGACAGCACAAGTGCTGGATTGAGTCTTGAAAGAGTTTATGAATCTATGTCTGTTAGTATGAACATTACTAATTCATTATTTTCTTTAGTTATTAGAAATAATTCTTTTAATATTAACTATTGTTTTGGTCTAACTTCTTGCTCCAACTGCTTCGCCTGCATCGGTCTTCGCAACAAACAATACTGCATCCTAAACAAACAATACACAAAGGAAGAATACGAAGAACTCGTCCCTAAAATTATCAAACACATGTCTGACATGCCCTACATAGATAGTAAGGGTAGAGTATACAAATACGGAGAATTCTTCCCATCGGAATTAAGTCCATTTTGTTACAACGAAACAATAGCTCAAGAATACTTTCCTTTAACTAAAGAACAATCAATAGAGCAAGGATACAAATGGAAAGACAAAGAAGAGAGAAACTATAGTATAGATATAAAGAATGAAGATATACCAGATGATATAACTACTGTAAACAATGACATAATATCTAAAATCATAGAGTGTGGCCATAAAGGAGAATGTAACCATCAGTGTACTGAAGCATTTAAGATAATCCCAGAAGAGTTACAATTCTACAAACGTATGAATCTACCAATTCCACATCTATGTCCTAACTGTAGACACTATGAACGCTTAGCTCAACGTAACCCTTTGAAACTCTGGCATCGTACATGTATGAAGGAAGGATGTACTAATGAATTCGAAACTTCATATGCACCAGATAGACCTGAGATTGTTTATTGTGAGAAGTGTTATCAGCAAGAAGTTTATTAATACAATATTATAGGGTGTGGGGTAAACCTTCCCTTCTCCAAGTATCAACAATAGGGAACCATGTTCTATCGGGATTGTTAATAAAAGTGGTTCTAACGTCGTATAGTAGAGAGCACATAATAAATTTGTAAAAATAAAAAGCGAACATAATGTTCGCCTTTTTATTAATTAATGATTAATGATATCAATGATAATTAATGTTGGTTTTACTTTTAATCATTTTGTGTTATAGTTAAATAAACTTAAAATCACGAAAGCCATGAGAGACAAAAGTAAATATTTTCTTCCAGGGCTTAAATGGCTTTTGGAAAAATATTTAATCTATGCATCTACAATTGAAGCATGGAGAGTACAAAACAAGTTGCCGATCTTCGCTCAGTACCTACCTGAGCTACTTTTGTTATCACTAATAATATCTATAGCATTATTATATATATTATTAGTACTATATATAATAATGGTAATGAAAAGCATAAGGATAAACAGCTGATTCGTCAGCTGTTTTTTTATATTATCTCCGGCTCCTGTTCAAGTGTAATATCAAACTTTTCTTCAACTATTTTTATTATTTCATACTTGGCCTTCAGCAAATCTTCTTTTGAGGCCTTGCCATTATTTATTAAAACTAAAGCATTTTTATCATATACAGAAATATTGCCAAATGACTTACCTTTTAATCCCGCATTTTCAATCAACCAACCAGCAGGAATTTTTGTGAATTTTTCATCAATTGGAAAAAATTTTGAATTCGGAAAATCCATTTTAACTTTTTCAGCAAATCTATTTTCAACTATCGGATTTTTAAAAAATGATCCTACATTTGGTATCTCACTTGGGTTCGGTAATTTCTCTTTTCGAATTTCTATAATCGCTTGGCGGATTTGTTTTAAAGTCGGATTTTCTACTTTAGTATCTATAAAATATTTCATCACACCCGGATATGCAAGAGAAGGAGGAATATATTCTTCTGAGACTGTCTTATATAATCTGTAATTTACAGAAATTATAATATATCTACCCTTGGCTTCATTTTTAAAAATACTATCTCGATAACCAAATTTACAGTCACTATTTGAAAGTTTTTTTGTTTTATTATCTGTTGTATCAAAAACTTCTACCTCTACGATTGTATCTTTAACTTCCGAGCCGTAAGCTCCCACATTCTGAACTGGAGTAGCTCCGACTGTTCCTGGGATAGCAGAAAGTGCTTCGAGCCCTTGTAGATTCATTTCAACGGTTTTATTTACAATATCGTCCCAATTCTCACCTGAGCCAACTTTTATATCAATATATTCATCGGTCTGATTAATAATTTCGAAACCTTTAATCTCAATTTTCAGAGCCAAAACATTTACAACCCCGTCCGAAAAGATAACATTTGACCCTCCTCCTAAAATAAAAATAGGTATGTTTTTGTATCTTCCATCGTCTTGCGCGATAGCGTAAAATGATGGAAGATCTTCTTTTTTCGAAATTACGGCAAAATAACGAAACTGTCCTCCTATCTTAAAAGTCGAATAATCTTTGATATCCACATATTCTTGTATGTTTAACATGTTGCAATTATATCATATATGAGATAAAATACAAAATATATTATTAAAGTAAAAGAGTTCCATATATTAAGATTTTATGAGTAGGTGTGGGCGCGCGCTCCGACCTGTGGTCGGAGTAGGGATAAACGAGTAAAATTTTAATATATGGAACTCTGGTAAAATTATGCAAAAACATACTGCGCAGCAAAAAATTGGTTATTTTATTAAAGAATTAAGGGAAAGTCGAGGTCTCACCCAAGAAGCATTTGCTAAAGCATTGGGAACGTCACAAAGTTCTGTCCCCCGAATGGAAAAAGGTGAACAGAATTTTACGACAGAATTATTATTAAAAATAAGCCATGTTCTAGATCATCAAATCGTCTCTATAAATGATTCAATCGATTTTCAAGTAAATGGAGGTAAAAAATTACATGGAAGTATAAAAACAAATTTTTCTAAGAACGGTTCTGTCGGACTACTATGTGCTTCCCTTCTAAACAAAGGAATAACCACCCTAAACGGTATTGCCCGAATTGAAGAAGTTAATCGCGTCATAGAAATTATAGAAAGTATTGGAGTCCAAACAAAATGGATTGGTCCTAATTCAATTGAGATAAATCCTCCGAAAAAATTAATTCTAGAAAAAATAAACGTTGAATCCGCCATTAAAACTCGTTCGGTTGTAATGCTAATGGGACCCCTTATTCACCTATTCCATTTCTTTAAATTACCTCACGCCCAAGGATGTAATTTAGGTAAACGCACAATCGCTGCCCATACATATGCTCTTGAAGACCTAGGCATAAAAATAAAAACTACAGCTACTTCTTATGATATTTCATCTAAAAAATTAAAATCTGCAAACATTGTGATGTATGAATCTGGAGATACTGCTTGTGAAAATGTTTTGACCGCCTGTGCAAAGATAGAAGGAATATCTCAAATAAGTTTTGCTAGCGCCAATTATATGGTTCAGGAAGTTTGTTTTTTCCTTGAAGCACTCGGTGTTAAAATTGAAGGAATTGGAACATCAACTCTAACAGTTCATGGAATAAAAGAAATTAATAAAAATATTGAATATACAAATAGTGAAGATCCGATTGAATCAATGATGTTTATCTCCGCTGCCATTATTACCGATTCAGAATTAACTATCACCAGGTCCCCTATTGATTTCTTATCACTTGAACTTGAAAAATTAAAAAGGATGAATTTAAAATATAAAATTTTAAAAAAATATAAATCTTATAACGGAAGAACCAATTTAGCGGATATAAAAATATTTCCAAGCAAATTAATTGCTCTCTCTGATAAAATTCATTCAAACCCATACCCGGGGATAAATATAGACAATCTTCCCTTCTTCGTTCCTATTGCTATCCGTGCTAAGGGCCAGACAATGATCCACGATTGGGTCTATGAAAACAGAGCCATCTATTTTACTGAATTAAATCGTCTTGGAGCCAATATTACCTTAGCCGACCCTCATCGAGTTTATGTTCAAGGAGGCACTGCACTCAAATCTGCTCAAGTTGTTTGTCCTCCTGCTCTTCGTCCTTCAATGGTTATTTTAATTTCAATGCTTGCCGCTCCCGGCATATCGATTCTCAGGAATGTCTATATGATTAGTCGCGGATACGAAGAAATAGCCAAACGCCTAAATTCGATTGGAGCTGATATAAAAATTATAAAATAAAAAATAGCCTGTCTCAAAAAAACAGGCTACTGTAAGCGCAAGCGCAAAATTGAAAAGAAACCCTACTAAACCCCGTGAAGAAATATGGGAACTTCTCAATAGAGACGCTGATTGTTCGCTAAGCTACAAACAAATCAAACAATCTTTGTCTCATATTTTCAATGTCATTAATGTCTTTAACAAAACTATATAATAATTAAAAATATATGTCAAGCTCTATATTAGCTTATATTTTTTACCTCTAAACACATAAACAACGGAATTTCTTTACGAGCTTTATCTTCAGCTAACTGGCGAGGACCTATTCCACTTTGTTTATGAGAAATCCACTCTTCAAGACGAGTAATGGCAAGACTATTTTTTGAAAATAATTTCATATAATATTGTAGTGAGCGATGAAAAGTAATCGTGGTAATCTTCTTTTTTATATTATTCTCCCCTGGTGTCATATCTATGCTTACTTTTATTTCAGAAAGATATTTTGAAATAATTCGTGACTGAACTCCATTTTCAAAATGCCAATCACTAGCCTGAGGAACACGAAATGCTGGATGATTTAAAACAAAAATTATTCTGCCATCCTTTTTTAAAATCCTTTTACATTCGACAATAACTTCATTAACATTTTCAATATTTTGAATTGCCAAAACAACAACGATAGTATCTACCGAATCATCTTTTAAAAATTGAGCTCTATGTGCTGGTGTAATATAAAACAGAACCTTTTCTTCTTCCACCTTCTTTAAGCTATTGTTCTTTTTAGCTGTCTCAATTAATTTTTTTGATAGATCAGAAGCTGTCACCCTTGCTCCCATATGAGCAAAAACATTCGCAAAATAACCTTGCCCACAAGCAAGATCATAAACGTTTTCTCCTTTTTTCAAATCAAGAAAACGAAGTAGATTTGGCAAAATAACTTTAGCTTGATAACTATCATCATCTTTCAATAATTCATCATACCAACTTGCCACTTTATTCCACGATGTGTCTTTTTTCATCTTCTGATTATATAGCATGCCTCAATAAAACAAAATACATGGTAAATGATGTAATAGTTCTGATTTACTATATTATTCAATAATTTTAATATCTTTAGCAGTTAGCTTTTTTTCTATTCCCTGTTCTTCTTTTTCTCTTTTTATAAAAATCAAAAAAATAGTAATTCCTATTCCAATAACAACGATAAGACCAATATATGGATAAAACGATATTAATTTATTATTTTTTATTCCACTATCTTTAATATCATTTAAATTTATTACTTCTTGTTTATCTACTTTTTCTATTATATCGGCACTATCAACTTCATTTTTATCTTCTATTTTCGTCTGTTCTTCTGCTAGCTTTCCTGTTGTCGAAGTAATAATTGGCGCAATAATTTTTTTCGTAAATACATTTTCTTTCCCCGGCGTTGGTTTTGAACCAACCCAATTCCCATTTATTTTTTGGATGGAATACCCGTCTCCAGCTCCTCCTTGATTCGATGAAAAATTAATAGGGCTCTCAATATTTAAATCAGGATCTTTGAGTGAAATTACTTCACCTGAATTTTTAAGCCCAGTCCAGCTACTATCAAATATGAGCCCTTGATAATTGGGCCAATCTTTTTTAAATTGCAAAACATTTTGGACGACCACAGCATACTCACCTTTTATAATATTTGTCTCCCCTTGTGGGACGAGTGTATGTTTTGTATTATCTGTAAATAGAAACCATTTTGAGAAATCAATAGTTTGCTCACCTATATTTTTTACTTCTATCCATTCACGATTCGTATCTGTTCCTTCTAAATCATACATTATTTCTGTTATCTCGAAATCCGCCGAAACACAAACAGCTGAAAAAAGCATAATTACTATTATTAGATATTTTATTTTTATCATAAAAAATTAATTATTCTAATACTTTTCTCAAAACATCCTCGGGTACTTCCTTTTTTGTTTTACGTTTTTGCCAAGAAGAATCTTGGTCATCTTTTTGATTATCGTTATCTTTACCCTGACTTGATTTAATGATGTCTTGATCTTGGGCGACGACAGGAGTCTCTTCATTTTGAACTTTTTCTGGCTCAGTAGAAATAATTTTTTTATCAGTTTTTTCCTCTATAACTTGTTCTACATGAACGATCTTTTCTTCAACTTTTTTTTCTATGACAACTTGCTCTTCAATTTTTTCCTCTATTTTAATTGGTTCTACTTTTGCTATTGGTTTACTGTTTTGAGCCATTGCTTTAGATAATAAATCTTTCAAAGAGTTCATCTTTTCTTTTGATGCTTCTTTTGTTGGCAATGGGTTTGGACTTTTAATTACATTATTTTCATTTTTCTTTAATTCAGAAAGTGAGATAGGTGCTTGTGTTGGTTTAACTTGTTCTTTAATATCCAATCCATCTTTTCTCTCTTCGGGTTTTTTTTCACCCATTGCAATTTTCTGCAACAATCCTTTTAAAAGTGGTGATGGCCCTGAATATTTTTTCTTTTCTGGAACTTGTGTTTTCTGTGTAAAATTTTTTTGAGTATATTGATTCTGAGGTTTAGCTACATTATATTTTGTTTCATTAGGAATATTTTTTTTATCATTAAAAGTATTTACGTTTTTTAGATCTGTCGACTGAAATTCAATTCCTAGAGCTGCAAGTGGTGCCGTAGAAACTTTTTCATCTTGATTCGCTGAGCGAGAAGCCACGAATCCTTGTCCTGGTTTTAATTCTCCACTTTTAATCTTAAACATACATTCTTTACAATACACTGGTCGGCCTTCTTTTGGTTCAAAAGGAACCATGGTTGATTTCTGACAATTTGAACAGTCGGCTTTGTATTTAGCATCACCTTCTCCAACTTGAAGCATTCCACTCCATTTAGAAATTTCATTTTCAACTTCTTCTCGTGAACGAGTATACAATTTGCGAGATGATTCAATAATCTTTTCTTTAACTCCTTTTGATATATCTATCTTTATTGGAGGTAAGGTCATTGCCGAAAATGGTCGACTGGTAATACCATCAATCATAAGTTTCAAGTAAATATGGAAGTTGGGCAGATTAACTAAATCTTGTGCGGTAAATTCTGGCTCAAACTCTTTCTCTAAGAAATCAGCATCATCAGCACCAACCCTAAATATTATCATCGTTCCAACGTTACCAAAGACTGCATCTCGAACTTTTGACCCATCTTTATTTTCAAGCTGAGCTGTGTATTGGTGAGCCACAGTAAGATTAAGACGATATTTTCTAGCTTCCGATAAAATATTGGCAAATGAGTCAGTAGCAAAGTTTTGAAATTCATCGACATATAGATAAAAATCTTTTCTATCTTCTTCGGGAATTCTAACTCTTTCCATAGCGGCTAATTGGATTTTTGTAATAATCATCCCTCCCAAAAGAGCAGAATTATCTTCACCGATTCTTCCTTTTGAAACGTTAACGAGGAAAATTTTTCCTTCATTCATTATCTTGAAGATATCAATTGTAGATTTTGGTTGCCCGACAACATTACGGATGATGGAAGTTGAAAGAAATTGTCCAACCTTGTTTTGAATCGGAGCAATGGCCTCATTTCTAAATTGATCGCGCCATTGTTCATATTCATGAACCCAAAAAGCTTTAACCACCGGGTCTTTCAAATTACCAATTATCATCTGACGGTAATCTTTGTCAACAAGAAGTCTAGGAATACCCAAAAGGGTCGTTCCGGGAGTATCAAGTAAAGCCAAAATAGCATTGTTTAAAATATATTCCATTCGAGAACTCCAAGCATTCGCCCAAATTTTCGTAAAAATTCCCATCAGTCCTGAAGCAACCAAATGTTTATATTTAGGATCATCAAGTTGAATAACATTAAAACCAATATGGAAATCTGTGTCAGCGGGATTAAAATAAATAACATCCTTGGCCCGATGATCGGGAATGAGATGAAGAATTTCCTCTACTAATTCTCCGTGAGGGTCGACAACACAAACACCTTCACCGTTTTGAATATTTTGAATAATAAGATTTGAAAGCAGTACAGATTTACCAGTACCTGATTTCCCTAAGACATACATATGCTGACGACGGTCTTTTCTTTT
>Ga0335397_10008597_pt1 | contig 12848 bp, 12 predicted proteins | sample MAT04_FD_205740 | JGI IMG/M metagenome (GOLD analysis project Ga0335397, IMG submission 205740) | Freshwater microbial communities from Lake Fryxell liftoff mats and glacier meltwater in Antarctica - MAT-04 (spades assembly) (version 2) ...
GGCATTTTCAAAAGGCAGGGGAATTAAAAAGTGAGGGCATATTCAATACATCATCCAGGCTTTTTATAATTCATGAGATGCTTCTTTAGAGTACATCTGCTTTTGAGTTGCCCTGGCCTTCAGGCAAGGGATATAAAATACCCCTGCATCATCCAGGCTTTTTATAATTCATGAGATGCTTCTTTAGAGTACATCTGCTTTTGAGTTGCCCTGGCCTTCAGGCAAGGGATATAAAATACCCCTGCATCATCCAGGCTTTTTATAATTCATGAGATGCTTCTTTAGAGTACATCTGCTTTTGAATTGCCCTGGCCTTCAGGCAAAGGATATAAAATAACCCTACATCATCCAGGCTTTTTATAATTCATGAGATCCTTCTTTCAGAATATATCTGCTTTTGAATTGCCCTGGCCTTCAGGCAATGGATATAAAATACTCCTGCATCATCCAAGCTTTTTATAATTTATGAGATGCTGATTTTAGAGTATATCTGCTTTTGAATTGCCCTGGCCTTCAGGCAATGGATATAAAGCCCACACACTCCCCGGACTTTCTATAATTCATGAGATGCTTCTTTTAGAGTACATCTGCTTTTGAATTGCCCTGGCCTTCAGGCAAGGGATATAAAATACCCCTGCATCATCCAGGCTTTTTATAATTCATGAGATGCTTCTTTAGAGTACATCTGCTTTTGAATTGCCCTGGCCTTCAGGCAAGGGATATAAAATACCCCTGCATCATCCAGGCTTTTTATAATTTATGAGATACTGCTTACAGAGTACATCTGCTTTTGAATTGCCCTGGCCTTCAGGCCAGGGATAAAAAACACCCCACACTACCCAGGGCTTTAGCCCTCTTGCTCTCCTTCTAAAAACTGAAATGCATAAAACATACACAGTGCATGCATGCTTTGTTCTATTTTATTCTGTAATAATAATTGCCTCACTTCTCCCAATGATTTAAAATGAAGCACTATTTCTTCGTTGGCATCCAGGGATTGTTCTGCTACTTTTTTTCCGCCAACGGCCAGGAATAAATGAGTGAAATTATTCAACACACCTGGATTGGCAGCGGTTTGGCCAAGGTAATGAAAACTGTTAAAGCTATAACCTGTTTCTTCCATCAACTCCCTTGCAATGGCTTGCTGTGGCGTTTCTCCTTCATCTACAAAACCTCCGGGCAGTTCTATAATTTGTTTATCAATGGGATGACGGTATTGCTCTACCAGCAACACTTCATTATCTTCGGTAATAGCCATTGCACAAACACTCACCGGAAGTTCAACCACAAAATAAGGATCAACCACTTTACCATCGGGAGTTTCATAACCATCTTTGCGGGCAGTAAAATAAGGATGCCTGCTGATGTATTCGGAAGAAAATGTTTTAAAGGAAGGCATAAAATGAAAAGTTGAAAGTTGAAAATTGAAAATTAAAAATACAGAAATAATAATGCTGAAATGTTGCCAAATGGTATGTTGTAAAAGTGAGTGACACAACAATGATGCTATGAAAAACAATCGCAGGTTTCAAAAAAAAATAACTTTCAATTTTAAAGACCCTCAATGAACACTAAAACCATTACATCCTAAGTTCCCCTTTAGTGGGTCCGGGGAATTTTTATATGCGCCACATGATGCCTGCCATGCCAGGCATACATGCCCAGCAAATACCAAAGCGTCATTTGCTTTTTATGTTCGGGATGAAAAATGGTTTTATTCCATTCTTCTTCTTTTATATTTTTTAAAATTTCATGCAGGCGCAGGTGAAGCGAAAATAATAAGGTAATGGAAATATTGATGGGCAGGTTTTTGGTATCTGCCATTTCGGCCCATGCCTTTTCGTCGTAAGGTTTTATGCTGGGATTATCTTCTGTAAGGCCCAGTTTAAAACGGATGTAGGCATTCATATGACTGTCTGCAATATGATGAACTACCTGTGCTTTTGTCCATCCGCCGGGGCGATAAGGCGTTTGCAATTCGGCTTCATCTAAATTAAGTATGGCCTGCTCTACATGCATGGGCAGGGTTTGTATATCAAGCAACCACTCCCTCAATTGTTGTTGAGAAAATGGCTGCTCAATATATTTACCTATGGGGTATTGCAACTGTTCCATTAGTTTGTAGCTGCGGGTTTAATTTCCAGCAGGTTTATTTCAAAAACCAATGCTGCGCCGGGAGGAATTTGTCCACCTGCTCCCCTGTCTCCATAAGCAAGATCGCTTGGGATGGCTACTTTCCATTTGGCACCTTTGGTCATTAACTGTAAGATTTCTGTCCAGCCACGAATAACGCCACCAACCGGAAAGGTAGCAGGTTCGCCCCTGTCTACAGAAGCATCAAATTTAGTTCCGTCTATTAAAGTACCGATATAATGAACCACTACTGTATCTGCGGCGGTTGGTTTCATACCATTTGGTTCTCCTGCTGTAATGATTTCGTATTGCATGCCATTGGGCAAAGAAATTACACCGGGTCTTTTTTTATTGGCTGCTAAAAAAGCGTCTCCTTTCATTTTTTCTCCGGAGGATTTCTTTTGCGCAAACTCCTGAATTTTTTGTTGCAAACACATATTGGCCTGCTCTTCTGTTAAAGACTTTTTACGGTTATTTAAAACATCATCAATTGCTTTTTGCATTAATGTACCATTGATTTTGGTAACGCCTTGCTGTTGCATGCTGGTAGCTATATTTAAACCAACGGCATAACTAAAACTGTCTATTCCGTTTTTCATTAATGGTGCTACAACTACTGATTTAGCTACTGGTTTGGCTACAGGTTTAGTAACCGGCTTTTTTGTTTGTGCGTTTACTGCAAAGGATACGGTAACAACGGCCATCAAACAAAGGGCTGTTTTTTTCATTATATTCTTTTTTTAATTTTTAAAAATGTAGTGCAAATAAAAGGAACTTTATTCATCCCTCATCTCCTTACCTGTTAAATGTATAAAAACATCTTCCAGGCTGGCAGATTTTACCTGTTTGGGGCGTGCAAAACCGGTAGCTACCAGGTCATCAATCATTTTATCAGGCGAATCGAGCTGAATAATTTTGCCTTCATCCATAATGGCTATACGGTCGCAGAGCCGCTCCGCCTCATCCATATAATGGGTGGTTAAGATAACCGTAGCCCCATTATCCCTGATTTCTTCAATCAAATCCCACAGGTTTCTTCTTGCCTGTGGGTCCAGCCCGGTGGTTGGCTCATCCAGGAAAACAATTTTGGGTTGGTTGATGAGTGTGGTGGCGATAGAAAAACGTTGTTTTTGGCCGCCGCTAAGCTCTTTACTTTTATTTTTTGCTTTATCCTGCAGGTTTACTTTTTTAAGCAATTCAATGGGATTTACATCTTTGTTGTAAAGACCTGCAAATAAATTTATCAACTCCAGTAAAGTGAGGTTTGGATAAAAGCCGGAGGTTTGTAATTGCACCCCAATGATTTTTTTTATTTCGTCGGGATCCTTATCCAGGTCCAGTCCATCTATGATCACATTGCCACTGGTTTTTTTGCGCAGGGTTTCCATAATTTCCAGTGTAGTGGATTTCCCGGCCCCATTGGGTCCCAACAAACCAAATATTTCTCCTTCATATACATCAAAAGAAATATCTTTTACTGCTTTAAAATCACCGTAATTTTTGGTTAGATTTTTTACAGAGATCATTGTTTTGTTCATAAAAAATCTCAATGCCTACATGGCTTTTAACCGCTGCTGAAATTTTGTTTTTAATTAAACTAAGGCAGCTAATTTATTTTTGATATTGTTACATTCTTTTTTTGACTGCTGAAATTGGTGCCTGTTGCATTACCCTATGCCAAAACCCTGCTTATGTTGATTAAAGATACAATATCCCCCTTTAGGATGCGGAAACTGCAGTATTATCCAGGTAAGTTTCCAGTTCCTCCATCATCTTTAAACTTCCTACAAAAAATGGTGTACGTTCATGTAATCCGGTTGGGATAATATCCAGTATCCTGTTTTCACCATCTGTACATTTTCCTCCGGCCACTTCCAAAATAAATGCGAAAGGGTTGCACTCATACATGAGCCTCAATTTGCCATTTGGTTTATCTATAGTTCCCGGGTACATAAAGATGCCTCCTTTAATTAAATTGCGATGCACATCACTTACCATGCTGCCGATATATCGCTGCGTGTAAGGGCCACCGTTGGTTTTATCTTTTTTCTGGCAGGCAGTAATATATTTTTTTACCTGCTCGCTGTACTGAAAAAAGTTACCGTGGTTTACCGAATACATTTTTCCAATTTCGGGGCATTTAATATCCGGGTGGCTAAGGGTGAACTCACCAATAGACTGATCGAGCGTAAAACCATTTACACCCCTGCGGGTGGCATAAACAAGCATGGTAGAAGATCCATAAATAACATATCCTGCGGCCACCTGGTTGGTTCCTGCCTGCAGAAAATCTGCTTCTGTAGCAGGAGTTCCCAATGGGCTCACTCTTTTAAATATGCTAAAAATAGTACCTATAGACACATTCACATCTATATTACTACTACCGTCCAGCGGATCGAACAAACAAACATATTTTGATTTATTACTGATCTCATCATCAAAAACAACAATATCATCCAGTTCTTCACTGCCAATGCCGGCACAACTAATGCCATGCCTCAGCACGCCTACCATTTGGTTATTGGCAAATACATCCAGCTTTTTCACTTCTTCGCCCTGCACATTCATAGTGCCTGCATCGCCAAGGATATCTACCAGCCCGGCTTTGTTTACCTCTACATTAATCCTTTTAGCTGCAAGGCCAATATCCCTTAACAGGTTAGACAGTTCGCCCGTTGCCAGCGGAAAATCTCTTAATTGCTGTAAAGTAAATTCATCCAGCGTTTGTACTTTTCTATTGATGGCCATAAAACAATTTCAATTTTACATATTAGCAATTAGATTTGCAGCTCAAAAGTAAGGTTTAATGTTTTATGGTTATATGGCTGAATTGTTACATGGTCATATCGTTATTTAATATCAAGATATTAGGGTATAACTTCAATCGATCATATAACAATTAAACAATTTAGCAATTCATGCATTAATAAGATATAAAATGAAGGTATTCAAATTCGGCGGAGCCAGTATCAACAGCATAGAAAGGATAAAAAATATAGGATCTATTATACAGTCTCAGCAAGGAGAAAAACTACTGATCGTTATATCTGCCATGGGCAAAACTACCAATGCGCTGGAAAACGTAGTGAATACTTTTTTTGAAGGAAGAAAAGAAGATGCTTTAAAATTGTTTGAACAGGTAAAAGACAGTCATCTAAATACCTTAAAATATCTTACAACCCTGCAATGGCAAAAAGCAGAAAATCAACTGAAAGATTTTTTTACAGAAATAGAATGGTTGCTGCACGATAAACCTGTGCGCAATTACGATTATTATTACGACCAGGTGGTTTGTTGCGGCGAATTGTTTAGCAGCAGTTTAGTAGCCAACTATCTTTCAGAAATAAAAGTAAAAGCTACCTGGGTAGATGTGAGGGATATTGTGAGAACAGATAATAATTTCAGGGATGCCGGTGTAGACTGGGCTTTTACCGAACAAAGTATTCATGAAAATATTTTACCACTTTTTAATGAATTTGATGTGGTAATCACGCAGGGTTTTATTGGTGCTACTGATGAAAATGAAAGTACCACCTTAGGCCGTGAAGGCAGCGATTATTCTGCCGCCATTTTTGCCAATCTATTATCAGCCGAATCTGTTACTATCTGGAAAGATGTAGAAGCTGTGATGAACGCCGACCCAAAAGCATTTAAAGATGCTGTAAATATTTACGAACTGAGTTATACCGAAGTGATTGAAATGGCCTACTATGGAGCACAGGTGATTCATCCAAAAACCATTAAACCATTACAGAATAAAGACATTCCCCTGCTGGTAAAAAGTTTTATTGATCCTGCATTACCCGGTACTGTTATCAGTAACAAAAATGCAAAGAACCTGCCGCCCGTAATTGTAGTAAAGGAAAAACAGGTGCTCATGCAATTTAAAAGCAAAGACTTTTCTTTTGTAGAAGATAAGCCGGTGGAAGATCTGCATCATCTTTTTGAAAAAGTAAAAATTAAACCCAACCTTTCTCAGAACACCGCCATTTCTTTGTTATGTTGTTTTGATGATCATGCAGAAAAAATTGATGTACTGGCATCGCAGGCTTCGTTGTTGTTTGATGTGGAAGTAGAAAAGAATTTATCGCTGCTCACCATCAGGCATTATGATGCAGCTACCATAGAAAGATTGACAAAAGATAAAGTGATTGTGCTGGAGCAAAAAACACCAATAACAGTGCAGATGCTGATGAGGTAAGTGGTATTAAAGATTGAGTTTGCCTGATCAATTACGGATAGGCTATTGGGGAACAATTGATTTTGAAATGCTTTAAAATTGTAATCGAGGCCAAGTTTTTATTGGGTGCATGCCTTTAGAATAAAGGATTTAATTTCGGGCCAGCTTTTATCAAAGGGTGGAATCCCTTGTATAGCCACATCTTCTTCTGCATCGGCAAAATAACTGATGCTTCTCCACAAATAATAAAATTGAGTATCCCCATATTTTTTCCCAAACCAGCCCAGCATCTCCTGCCAGCTATACAATTGAAGCAAACAATAAATATCAAAAAAATCTTTTCGTTTTCCTCTTCCGCAAATAGTGTGCATTTTCATTGCAGCAATATCAGGAATGCTAAAATACTTAATATCATCATATTGTAGAAATGGCTGTATCAATGCTGCGGGTTCATGAACAAAATCGCATTTAATATTATTAATAAAACTAAAAAGCATCCTTTGATTGCTATGGGTATAATTAAATAAAAATTCAGGGTTGGATGAAAGAATGATCTCCAGTTCTTTTGTATCAAATTGTTGTGTACAAAAAATATCCAGATCAATAGATTTGCGGTGACCAATTTGCAGGGATAACGAAGTGCCTCCTGCCAAAGCAAAATTATTTTTAAGCACAGGCAGGCTGAATAAATAATGTAATAACCCGTAGGCGGTTTCATCAACTGTGAAACGGTGCAACATGCATTTCGTTTTTTGGTATATTAAAATACAGGCTGCAGAAGTTAATGGTCTTTGCATCCAGTTCCCTGCTTTTTATTAGTGCTGCTTTTATTTGGTCATTGTTATAAATACGGGTAAGCAAATAAAAATCTCTTAATTGTCCCCTCGTAAGTACCCGTTCAATAACATAGCGGCTATTTTTTGCCAGGTCAATATTTTCTACTTCGGTATCCCAAAATAAATATTTACTAAAAGGGAAAGTTCCCTTCAGCAGCAACGTATCCAGCGCATCGGTTTCAATTAATTTAAAATAATTATTCATTATATGTAGGTGAAAAGCAAATATAACTTATACTGGTTAAAATTGCCTGACATGAAAGCAGGTATGCAACTATCTAAATAATAGTTTTGTTCGATCTTTTAAAAATTCCCTAAAAATAATGTGATTGTGCCGGAACATAAAACACCGGTAACAGTGCAGATGCTGATGGGGTAGAAATGTTTCTCGTTGCTGGTTGCCGGTTATTTTTTTTTTCGTCGGGTTAATGCGATTAGAAGTGTTCGATGTTTTTTTGTAGGTTTAATTAAAGCATTTTCCCTTTTTCATCCTTTTGGCTTCCAGACTTATATTATTTAGAAAATAGTTTGGATTCCTAAAACGAAGAACGATTGAACGAGAAAAAGGAAATGTTTTACCTAATTAAACACATACTCCCCCTTCTGATTTACCATAATAACAGGAAGCTGTTTTTTTAATTCAAAAAAATCAAATGCAGATTTAATATTATTATTAAATGCCAAAAGAACGCTGTTGTCTTTTGTGATATTTGTGAGGTACTCCATCGATTTTTTTACATTATATCTTATAGGAAAAACGTGCACCGGAATAAAGTCTTGTGATGCCTGTTCTTTTACAGCACTGGCAATGATAAATACTTCTTCCATTGGCACATCCATTAACGGAATACACCCGGTAGATACACAATTGCCATGAATATAAATACTGCCGCCAGGCCGAACATTGTCGCTCAATATCCTGTCGGATGAATTGGGATAATTTAAACCCAGTGATAAATGATAATTACTGTTGGGATTAAACTCATTGATATAGTAAAAACCTTCCGGTACCTGGTAATCGCCTTCCATTCGTTTAGGGCCCATGGTACCACTTTGCATGCACACTTTATAGGTCTTAAATAATTTAAAAGCTTCTTTGCTGTCGCCTTTTACCCATATTTCCAGTTGGCGGTCGTATTTGAAAGAACGAACATACATTTCTACAGGAGGCCAAACGAGGTTTTGTTTTTCAAATTGTTGTTTTACAGAATCTTCCATCCGGTTGAACACATCCATCACTTTACCTGAAGATTTTTTTAACTCCGTAAAAGCAGGCTGAGCGGCAGCAGAATAGCTGATAACCAGGCAAAATATAAACACATATACCTGTAAAAAAAGTTGCCTCATTAAAATTAAAATTTGGGGGTTACATTAGTTAAACGTGAAAATAGAAAAAATATTGAAAAAGCGAATGTTAAAAAACAAGTTACATCTGTTGAACGTTCAAAAGTTCAAGGTTCAAAAGTTCAACGTTGAACGGCTGTAACGGCTGAAACGGCTGAAACCTTTTAAACCTTTTAAAGATTCCCCCTTGCATCCTGCTCCCGTTCCAGCGCTTCAAACAAGGCTTTAAAGTTTCCCTTCCCAAAACTTTTGGCGCCTTTGCGCTGAATTATTTCAAAAAACAGCGTAGGCCTGTCTTCTATAGGCTTGCTAAAAATCTGTAATAAATAACCTTCATCATCCTTATCTATCAAAATGCCCAGTTCCTTTAGTGGTTCCAGGTCTTCATCAATATGCCCCACCCTGTCTAATATATCCACATAATAACTGGCGGGTATTTTCAGGAATTCAATTCCACGTTTCTGCAGTTCTGTAACGGTTTCAATAATATTTGAAGTGGCAAGGGCAACATGTTGTACCCCTTCTCCATTATAAAAATCAAGGTACTCTTCTACCTGGCTTTTCTTTTTCCCCTCTGCCGGTTCGTTTATCGGAAACTTCACATATCCATTACCGTTACTCATCACTTTGCTCATCAGGGCACTGTATTCGGTAGAAATATCATTGTCATCAAAACTCAGGATATTTTTAAAGCCCATTACTTCTTCATAAAATTTTACCCAGGGGTTCATTTGGTTCCAGCCCACATTACCCACACAATGATCTACATATAACAACCCTGTTTCGGCAGGATTATATACGGTTTCCCATTTTCTAAAGCCAGGCATAAATGCGCCGCTATAATTTTTTCTTTCAATAAACAGGTGAACCGTTTCACCATAAGTATGAATACCACTCATTACCACTTCGCCCTCCCCATCTTTAAAAGTTTGCGGCTCCATATAACTTTTACCTCCCCTGCTGGTGGTTTGATACCAGGCATCTGTAGCATCATCTACTTTAAGCGCCAGGAATTTTACGCCATCACCATGTTTATAAATATGGTCGGCTATTTCGTTGTTTATCCTTAGCGGAGTGGTTAACACAAAAGTGAGTTTATTCTGGCGTATCACATAACTCACTTTATCTTTCACCCCTGTTTCAGGGCCGGCATAAGCCAGTGATTGAAACCCAAAAGCAGTTTTGTAAAAATGCGCTGCCTGCTTTGCATTGCCCACATAAAATTCTACGTAATCAGTACCATTCAATGGTAAAAAATCGGTATTGGTATTGGAAATATTTTCAGTAGCAATCGTTGTTGTGCTCATCGTAATTATTTTATTTTTTTTATTAACCTGGCGTTAAATCTATGTGGATCTGTATTGGCGTCGCTCTCTTGTACAGCAAATTTCTATTCAGCAGCCGGTGCAATTATCCATGGCAAGCGCAATCATCAGCAGGGAGTAGCTAATGCGCTTATCGCCAAAAATTTTATGTGGATAGTCTGGAATCAATTAAAAACAAAGATAATAAAAATACCCACCATGGTAATTATCCTGTTTCTATCTTTGCGCCATGAAAAAAGCAGGCATTTTAGGCGGCGGACAATTAGGAAGAATGTTGTTACAACAAGCGGCCAACTACCCGGTAGAAACCTTTGTTATGGAAAATGATCCCTCCTGCCCGGCAGCACATCTTTGCCACCATTTTGTAAAAGGAGATATTACCAACTTTGATGATGTTTATAATTTTGGTAAAACCCTGGATGTAATTACCATAGAAATAGAAAGTGCCAATGAAGATGCACTGGAAAAACTGGAAGCTGAAGGCGTATTGGTTTATCCTAAACCATCTGCATTAAGAATCATTAAAAATAAAATATTACAAAAGCAATTTTACCAGCAGCACGAAATACCCAGCAGCGAATTTATCATTACCGAAAACCTGGAAGCATTAAAAGAACATATATCATTTTTACCGGCTGTGCACAAATTAGCCACTGGCGGATATGATGGCCGCGGCGTGCAGATAATTAAAAAAGAAGAAGATATCAGCAAAGGGTTTAATGCCCCCTCCATCCTGGAAAAAATGGTGGATATAAAAAAGGAAATAGCCGTAATGATTGCAGTAAACAGGGCTGGAGAAACTGCCATTTATGCTCCCGTTGATATGGTTTTTGACCCACATCTTAATTTGCTCAGCCATCAACTAAGCCCTGCACAACTGCCTGATAAAGTATTATGGAAAGCGGAAGCTATTGCACTGCGGGTAGTGAAAGAATTAAAAAGCCCGGGTATTTTTGCAGTAGAACTATTTACAGATTATGACGACAAAGTTTGGGTAAATGAAACAGCCCCCCGGGTACATAACAGCGGGCATCATACTATAGAAGCCTGTTACAGCAGCCAGTTTGATATGCTTTGGCGTGTGATACTCGATTACCCACTGGGCAATACTGATCATAGAATGCCTGCAGCCATCGTAAATTTATTGGGAGCAGAAAATTTTAATGGGCCGGTAACCTATGAAGGGCTCAATGAAATATTGGCCATGGATAATGTTTTTGTACACTTATATGGAAAGACACATACCAAGCCAGGGAGAAAAATGGGACATATAACCATATTGAGTAATGAGAAACAGGAATTATTGCACAAGGCCAACCAAATTAAACATACGTTGTTTGTAAAATCGGAATAACATTTTCTATTATATAAAACTACCAGTCATACATTTTGGTGTAACTGCTTGTTTTTTATGGCTTATTTTTATTCTTCAACTGTTTTAAATAAAATAATATCTGTGATTAGACTCTCTGCGAACAAATCATTTTTACTGATAGCGGGTATTTTATCCTGCTTTATTTTACCTGCATGCAACAATAAAGAAAAAAAAGAAGCAGCGGCAGCTAAGCCATCGGGACCACCCACATCCAAAGTGGATGCATATATTGTAAAAACTACCCCATTAACAGACAACCTGGAACTGCCGGGCTCTATTATTGCCAATGAAGAAACCGCCATTAACCCGGAAATTTCAGGACGATTGGTTTACCTGAATAAATCGGAAGGAAGAGTGGTGGGCAAAGGAACCTTACTTGCCAAAATTTATGACGGCGACCTGGTAGCACAATTAAATAAATTAAAAGTACAGGTGCAGGTAGCACAGCAAACTACAAAACGCTATGAAGAATTGCTAAAGATAAACGGTATCAGCCAGCAGGAATATGACCTTGCCAATCTCAGCATCAACAATCTGCAGGCTGATATAAATATTGTTCGCAGTAATATCATGCGCACAGAAATAAGGGCACCTTTCAGCGGTACACTCGGCCTTAAGAATATCAGCTCGGGTGCATATGTTACTCCACAAACCATTATCACCACCATCCGTCAAAACAGCCAGCTAAAATTAGATTTTACATTGCCAGAAAAATACAGCAATAAAATAAGAGTAGGTCAACTCATCAGTTTTTCATCTGAAGGAAATAAAAAAAATTATAACGCAAAAATTATCGCTTCAGAATCGGGTGTTTCTGAAGAAAACCGGAGTTTAAAAGTAAGAACATTGGTAACCAACAACGATGGTAAACTGCTTCCCGGCCAGTTTGTAAAAGTGAGAACAACTTTTGATCCCGATCCGGATGCCATCATGATTCCTTCACAGGCAATCATACCACAGGCAAGAGGAAAAAAAGTGGCCATTTACCGCAATGGCATCGCCAATTTTGAAGATGTAATAACGGGTGCAAGGGATTCTGCCAATGTACAAGTAACTAATGGTTTAAAAGTAGGAGATACTATTATTACAACAGGGTTGATGAGTTTGAAGCCAGGTGGAAAAGTGGAGTTGAACAAGATAAAGCAATAAAGGAAGGTGTATGGTGAATGGTGAATAGTGAATAGTGAATGGTGAAAAGTGAAAGGTCAAAAGTGAAAGGTCAAAAGTGAAAGGTCAAAAGTCAAAGGTGAAAGGTCAAAAGTGAATGGTGAAAGCATTGAGCAAATTAAAGAGTATTAAAATTTTTAATTATTAAAGGTTTTAAAAGCAAAAAAAGATTTTCAAAGATTTCACCTTTCACCTTTCACTTTACAACAATGCAACTAAAAGCGAAAAGATTTTCGAAGGTTTCACTTTTCACCTTTGACCTTTCACTTTTCACCTTTCACCTTTCACCTTTCACGTATAAGAAAAACAATTCAACTAAAAGCGAAAAGATTTTCAAAGGGTTCACTTTTCACCTTTGACCTTTCACCTTTCACCTTTCACTTCCTGAATCCTAACGAAATTTATAAAGCATGAATTTAGCAGAATTTAGTTTACGCAAACCGGTCTTTGCCATAGTACTCAATATTGCCATTGTACTATTTGGTGTG
>Ga0335397_10008600_pt1 | contig 12845 bp, 7 predicted proteins | sample MAT04_FD_205740 | JGI IMG/M metagenome (GOLD analysis project Ga0335397, IMG submission 205740) | Freshwater microbial communities from Lake Fryxell liftoff mats and glacier meltwater in Antarctica - MAT-04 (spades assembly) (version 2) ...
GATCATCGTGTCAACCACTCCGATTAACTATCTGCTGCTAACTTGTTGATGATACAAGACCCCCGATGGAGAAATCCGTCGGGGGTTTTTTCGTTTCGAAACAGATATCAGTTTGCAGTCGTCAGTTCTCAGTTCAGATTCCGTTTCTTCGACTGACCACTGATCACTGACACCCGAGAACGACGACCATGGACGAAACCTTCCTCGCACAACTTCGTTGCCCCCTCGATCCTGCCCGCGAAGCGACCCTCTCCCGGGATGAGCACGGCCTCGTCTGTTCCCGCTGCTCCTGTCACTTCCCGATCAAGCAAGGGCTGCCTGTTCTGGTCCCCGATGAGGTCGAATTGCCCCCGCAGACTCGCGAGCTTAGCCAGCTTCCCTGCCAGCGGGCCGCTAACCGCGAAAAGTCCCGAAAATAGTCTGGCGTTCATTCGCCATTGTCGTTATTCACGCTGGCACTCTTTGCCCACTACTGGAGCTGCCGCGTGCTGGGTTACCGTCAGCTTGTTCTCCCATTGTTCGCGAGAATCCTTGCAATCCTTGCGCTCTTTGCTGGCACTGATGCCAACGCGGCGGAGCCACCGGCGCATTTACCGCGCTACGATCTCGATCTCAACATCGACACCGCCAAACACCGGGCGACGCTGCGCGAACGCGTGACCTGGACCAACCACACCAAGACACCCGCAAATCATCTCGCGTTCAACTTCTACCCAAACTACCAGGTTCCGCGCGGCGACTATCTCCAGCTTGCCAAGACGCTCGAGATGCTTCGACTTCAGCCCTCGCTTGGCATCGATCGCGGCGGTCGTGCGGGAGTCATTACCGAGTCCAAGTTGATCTCGATCGGGAAGAAGTCACACGATCAAATTTTGCGGTACGAGTACGACGACACCAATCCCACCGCGTTACGCTTCCCGCTTCCGCAACCCGTCGAGCCAGGCGAGACGGTCTGCGTTGAACTTGTCTGTGAATTCTACTTGCCGAACAAGCAGGGCCGGCTCGGCCACTGGAAGGACACGACGTTCTTCACTAATGCGTTCCCGGTACTGGCTTTCTGCGACGACAACGGCTGGCGACCAATGCCGTTTGTCCCCTGGCACCAGCCGTGGTTCAACGAGGCGGGTATTTTTCGCGCGACGATCACGCTTCCCGAAGGCGAAGTGCTGGCGTGTTCGCCCCAGATCAAGAGCGAGGCGAAACTCGCCGACGGTCGCAAGCAGATCGAAACCGAAACGTTCGTCGGCCGCGACTTCCCCGTCTTGTGTTCGTCGCGCTACAAGGAGTTTACTTCCGACATTCAACTCCCCGATGGGAAGCCGGTCAAACTTCGGTGCCTCGCGTTCGCGGAGCACGAGTGGTACGCACGCGAAATTCTCCAGATCGTCGGCGAGGCGATCCCCGTTTACTCGGCGTGGTTCGGCAACTTCCCGTACTCCACGTTCACGATTGCGGAATCGTACTTCGGCTGGAATGGGAACGAGTGTGCCGGCCTCATCATGATCGACGAGCGTGTCTTTGCGATGCCGCACCTGGCACGCGGCTACGTCGAATACCTCGTCTCGCACGAAACCAGCCACCAGTGGTGGTACAACTACGTCGGCACCAACGGCTATTCCGAGCCGTTCATGGATGAGGCGTCGGCCGCGTACTTCACGCACCGGTTGCTCGACCGGAAACGGGGCAAGAACAATCCGATGCTTGAGTGGCCTCGCATCCTGAGATGGTTGCCGAACATCGACCGGGACAACTACCGGTTCGGCGGCACGTATTATTCCATCCGCAACAAGGAGATGAACCCCGCCGCGCAGGATCTGCCGAAGTACGGGCACCTCTTCAACCTCTTCGCGGGGGCGTACGATCGTGGCTCGATGGCGATCGGGATGATCGAGAATCAGTTGGGCGAGGCCGCATTCCTCGACTTCACGCGCGGCATCGTCGAGAAGTACGGCTGGCGTGTACTCCAAATCGCGGACTACAAGCGTGAACTCGAAGCCTACACCGGCCGCGACTGGACCGAGTTCTTCGACCGCTGGATCTACGGCAAGGGCCTCACCGACTGGAAGGTCGAAGACGTGACCGTCTCGACGCTTAATGGTCCGCGAATCCGAGCCACTGATCGGCTTGTGGACCGCATTAACCCAATGTCGTACTACGCTGACAAGCGCCGGTCTGTCTCCGCTATCGTCTCCCAGAAGGGCGATTTCACGGAGGCCACCACGGTTGGCTTCGCCATGCCCGGCGGCCAGATGGTTCGCGTGCCCATCGGCAGTGATAAGCCGATGACGATTCCTGAGATGGGTGCGACGATCACGCCACTTGGGGACAAGAAGTGGAAGATTGATGTCGAACTGTCCGGCGAACCCGAACAGGTGATGACCGACCCGGATCACATTCTGCTCGATGCGAATCCGACGAACAATTGCTGGAAGCCGTCGATCCGAACGAAGCTGACGCCGCTGTACACGACACTCGACGACGCCGACCTGACGTCCGACTACCACCGGTGGAACCTCATCGGCGGGCCGTGGGCCTGGGGTGCGTCGTACCAGGATCCGTGGTACACCCGCTCCACCATGCTCGGCCTCCGCGTCGGGTTGAACAAGCCGCAGCACGTAAAGGCCGACGCATATCTCGCGTATCGGACAGACTACCGCGATGCGATCTTCGGTGCGGATCTGACCATCCTCGGGGACCACAGCGAGTACGGCATCAATTACGAGAAGCGAGTCGCGGGGCCGTTCGGCAACGAATCCGGATCGGGCGGCGCTCAGCGAGCCGTGGCGTATTATCGGGACATCATCAAGCCGGGGTCGAGTCTGTACTTGCCGCCGATCATGTATCAGGACGGGTTCGTGACGTATCAGGATAACTTCCTGCCCTTCACGCGGACCCCCGTGGGGACTCGCTTCAACCGCCTCGCGATGGGTGGCTACCACTATCGCCTGAATCTGTACACGCCGTACTGGAACCCTGAATGCGGTGTATGGGTCGATGCCATGGCGGCCGGTGGCACCACCGAGTTCGTTGGAAGCAGTGACTGGAAGGGAATGGGGCAGGGGCGGCTGGAACTCGCAGGCGTGCATCATCTGCCGGACGCGCTCGGACCGCTTCGGCATGTCCGCTTCGCGGGTCGAGTGGTGGCACTCGGGGCATGGCCGAACTACGGCCAGTTCTTCGCGCTCGGTGGCGGCACGCTCTACCGTGGCTTCGACCTGGCCCAACGGCAAGGGAACTCGCTGTGGGTGGCGAACGCGGAGCTGCGCATCCCGGTGATCAAAGATGTCGCGTGGGATGTGCTTGACCACACGATCGGAGCACGAAGTCTGTGGCTCGCAACGTTCACGGACATCGGCAGCGTGTACGCGAACGGCAAGAGCATCGACGGTGTGGCTTACGCCCTGGGTGCGGGCCTGCGAGTTGAAGTCGCCGTGTTCAGCTTTATCGAGCGTGCAACGCTCCGTTTCGACGTGGCAAAGACGATCAACGCCGCGACCCCGTTCCAGTGGTGGTTCGGCATCCAGCACGCATTCTAAAGGCACCGGTGCGGAGCAGTGATCGTCCATGCTATCGTGTTCGGCGACGGCGGACTAACCCCACAGACCCCAGGCCAGCCACGGCCAATGCCAGCACGCCTCCCGGTTCGGGTACTGGTGCGAACCCCGGCGAGAACGACAAATCCAAATGGTCGCCGTTACGCAGCAGCAGGAACTGGTCCCCGGGTAGATAACCTGTGGTCGAAACAAGGTTGAGACCGACAACCCCATTGGTCGTGACCGTTCCACCCTCGCCGATCAACAGGCTTCCCAGCACGAACCCCGGCGAGAGCGCAGTCCCATTATTGCCGAGAATACTGCCTCCGTTGACCATGGTTACAAGGTGAAAATTCGTCGATCCAGACGGTCGAGTGCCGTCGATCGTAATCATTGCCCCGTCGAACACCTGGAGGGTATTGCCAGCGCCGGTCACATCGATCCGGTCGCTCGCACCGTTCGCGCCGATCTCGGCTGTGTAATTCGCCCCGGCTCGGACCTCGACATTCCCATTGACTGTAATGGTGCCGACACTGTTACCAGGTGTCACTTTCCCACCAGACTCGATGACGAGCGGTTGGTTGATCGTCCCGGACCCGCCAAGCGTTCCGCCATCGTTAACAGACACTCCCACCCCGTTGCCCAGCGTTCCATTGACCTTCAGCGTGCCAGCATTGACGGCGGTCGCCCCCTCGTAAGTATTGCTTCCCCGGAGATCAAGCACCCCGTCGCCATACTTGGTCAGTCCACCAGTCCCGGTCACGGCCGCATTCACGTTCAGAATGCCGGTTCCGCTGACGTTGACACCGAGTACTGCTGCTGGGGTTGTCACCGTTCCGGTCGGGGTAGCTTCGGTGCCACCGATTGAGCGGGTGCCGCTACCAGTCGCGTCATACAAGTTGCCAGTGGTGATGGAGAGCGTCCCGCCGTTGTCGATTGGCAACGACTGACCGTTGCTGGCCGAACTCTGGAGCGAAGCGACAGTCGCTGTACTCGTGACTGGCGCGGTGAACGAAGAGGTCCAGTTGGCGTTCCCGGATAGGTTTTGTGCGTCGGACGGGGCCGTGGTGTAATACGCTTCGGCAACAGATTGGAGACCGAGCGCGTTGGCGTTCCCCAACCCGTCCTGGTTGTACGTCGCCCACTTCCCGTTGGACGTCGTCGCCCACGTCCCGATGATGTTGTTGGTCAGGGTCGGGGCAGTGGTGAAGAAAAGGCGGGCCGACTCGGTCGCGGTCGGTGCCACGGAGAACGTGGCCGACCCGGACTGATACACCAGGGAACCGAATGTCACTGCCGCGGTCCCACCGGTTCCGCCTGTTGTTGTAACGGCGATCCTTCCGCCGTCGCGGATCGTCAGCGCCCCGGTGGTAGTCAGCGTCGAAGCTGCTCCGTTAGTTCCCCGGAAGAGGAACAACCCCCCGTCCAGGGTGACCGGACGGTTGCCGATGCGGTTGTTCAGGTTGGCGGCGGAGTCGCCGACCTCAACTCCGCCGCTCCGCCCGACGATGATCGCAGACGTCCCGCCGAGCCGGCCGTTCGCCCCGACGATGTTCAAAGTACCCGTTGTGACGGTGATGGTCCCGGAGTGGCCCGAGCCGTTTCCGGTCACGTTGACGTGCCCGCCACCGTTGACGGCCTGGCCGACGTCGATGGTGATCGCCCCACTTCCGGTCAAGTCGTTCGCGAACGTGATGGCGTTCGCCGAGGTGTTTCCCGGCGATGTGATCGTGGTTGGCCGGGCAAACCCGACGGACTGACTGAAGGTGACCGGACCCACGCCCGACGCTCCGATGGTCGCCGCCCCCTTCCCAAGGGTGATCGTGACGCGTCGGTTTAAGGTAATGTTTGGTCCAACCAAGAGCGCCGATGCAGTGGTGGTGTTCGAGTTGTTATCACCGACCGCGATTGAATCCGTCCAATTCGTCCCGAACGCACCGTTCTTCCCGATTACCAAGGTGCCCTCGTAGATATCGAGTTTGCCGTCGAAGTTCGTGTTCGGGCTGGCTCCTCCGATTTCGAGTGTGCCAGCGCCCAGTTTGGTGAGTCCGCCGTTGCTCAACACGCCGGTCAATTTCACGTAGTCGGAGGTGCTGTACGGGTTGTCTGCGACGGTGATCGACCGGAGTGTGTTGCCGAAGTTCAGGTCGTTCTGAAAGTCGACCACGTTGTTCGCGGTCGTGGAACCGAACAGAAGTGCGGCCGGGGTGTTAAGCTGGCCCATAGTGACGCTCCCGCCACCGTTCAACTGCACGGTCAGCACGCCGTCGCGGGCGGAGAAGCCCCCGCTGTTCGACGCAACCCACTGCACTTGGCCGGCACCGGTCCCAATCGACCGACTGAACGTGGCCGTCCCGATCCCTTCGAGCACGCCCCCGGAGCTGAAAGAAAGATTACTGGCCGACGGCAGCCCTGCCCCGCTGTTCGCCCGCAAGACACCGCCGCTCACCGTTGTTGAGCCGGAGTAGGTGTTGTTCGCGGTCAATTCCAGCGTTCCGGTGGGACCAGTCGAGCTGGACGTCACAGTCAAGGAGCCGTTGCTGATCACGCCGGAGATTCGCGCCGAGTCGGTCCCACTAAAGGGGTTGTCACGCACCGAGATGGTCCGTTCGCTGGCGCCGAGGTCAAGGCCGTTCTGGAAGTCTACGAGGCCGGTTGCGGTGGCAGAACCGAACAGGAGACGCTGGCCACTTGCCACGAAATTGGCCTGGCTCCAGGCCAGGGTCCCGACCCCGCCGTTGAGGTGAACGTTCGTAGTGCCGCCATAGGCGGAGAACCCCCCGTTGGATGACGCCGCCCACCTAACCTGGCCGGCCCCGGTTCCGATGGACCGCGTGAAAGTGGTCGGTCCGTTTCCTTCGTACACTCCGCCGAGGACGAGGTTGCTTTGGGTCGGCAGTCCGAAGCCGTCAGTAGCTCGGAGAACCCCGTTCACGGTCGTCGCGCCGGTGTACGTGTTGGCCCCCGCCAGCACGAGGGTGCCTGTCCCGTCGACCGTCAGGCTGCCGTTGCGGATGACGCCCGACATCACCGCGTAGTCGGCTCCGCTATTGGTGTTGTCGTTGACGGAGATGTTGCGTACACCTGCACCGAGGTTCAGTCCGTTGCGGAAATCGACCACACCGGTTGCCGTCCGCGACCCCAACACCAGGCCACTGTTGTTCTGGATAAACGCAGCGGACCCCCACGTGAGTTCACTCATGTTGTTGAGTTGGACGTAGGTGGTGCCGTTGCTGGCCGAGAACCCACCGTAGGCCGACGCCCCCCACTGGATTTGGCCCGCCCCGGTTCCAATCGTCCGGTCGATCGTCACGTTCCCGATGCCCTGCAACACACCCGACTGGGCGAACTTCAAGTTCGACGAGGTTGGGATGCCGGCCCCGAAGTTCGCCTGAAGAACCCCCGCGTGGATTTCCGTCCCGCCGGTGTAAGTATTCGCTCCCGCCAGCACGACAGTCCCGCCGGCGTTCGAGGTGTTCACACGCAGTCCGCCGCTCCCCCCGCTGATTGGCCCGGTCACCGTCAGGACAGCTTCCGGGCTACCGCTCGAGCGGATGTCCAACTGGTTCGTCCCAGCCACGACGAGGGGCACGGCAATCGTCGCCCTCCCATCGAAGTCGGCGACGTTGATGACTGCGTTACTCCCATTGTTGTTCAATGTGAGGCCACCAGGCCCGGAGAGTGTGTACGGTCGCGTCACAAAGCCGTTGAACGTCATCGTCCCGACGGTGTAGGTCCCATCGACCGTTACCGTCCGGGGGGCTGTGGCAACCGTCCCGAACGTGACTGTCGCACCGGCTGCATTCGGCGGCGGGGAACCACCCGTCCAGTTCCCGGGGGTGCCCCAGTTCCCGTTGGCATCAACGTTCCATGTGTACTGTGCTGTCGCTGACTGCGGTGCGGTCATCCAGACCACGGTGGCGAAAATCACGAAGAGCCGCATGTGGGGCATGACAACATCTTGGGCGAATCGACTCAGGCGCATCATAGTCTCCATGATATTCGTCCGAATTATTCAATCGCCACGCCGTGGATTTGTTCCGACATCAAATCATTTGCATCAATGCTAGTAATAATCCTATCGATGGAAAAGAAAATTCGTCCGATCGATCGATTTCTAGGGAAAGTGACTAATGTGTTGTGAGATGCGGTTGCAACGCGCGAGAATGCGATACGGGTCGGGCGGAAGTGGTGGGGACACTGGAAAGGTATGGAAAGAAGCACCCTGACGAAGCTGGTGCCTCGCCAGGGTGCGGTGATCGCTACTGCAGTCGCAGCCTACTACTTCACGACTTGCGGCTGTTCTTCTTGCGCTCGGCTTCCTTCAGGTACATCTTCCGCATCCGGATCGATTTTGGCGTGATCTCCACCAACTCGTCGTCCTCGATGTATTCCAGTGCGCTTTCCATCGAGAAGTCACGCGGTGGTTTCAGCACGGCGGCCTTGTCGCTGCCGGAAGCCCGCATGTTGGTCAACGGCTTCATCTTGGTTACGTTCACCACCATGTCGTTGTCGCGAGGTTGCTCACCCACGACTTGCCCCTCATACACTGCGTCCGGCGGCGAGACGAACAGCGCACCCGAGAGGTCCTCGGTTGCGTAAGCGGTCACCTTCCCGGTTTCTTTCGAGATGTACACTCCGTTCGCACGCCCCGGGATCGCCGCCTTTGCCGGTCGATATTCGTGGAAGTTATGGTGCATGATTGCCGTGCCCTGCGTGGACGTCAGCACCCGCGTTCGGAGGCCGATCAACCCACGAGCCGGGATGTAGAACTCCAGTTGTGTCGTGGTTCCGTGGTTCTCCATCTTCTGGAAGTCGCCCTGGCGTTCCAGCACGAGGCGAATCACCGAGCTATGGTGTTCCGTTGGCACTTCCACGACGAGGTGCTCGAACGGTTCCTGTTTCTGGCCGCCGATCTCCTTCATGATGACCTTCGGCTTGCCGACGGCGACTTCGCCACCCTCGCGGCGGATCGTCTCGAGCAGCACGCCGAGGTGAAGCAGACCGCGGCCGGAAACGAAGAACTCGCTCTCGCGGTCGCCGGGGCGGACTCGGAGTGCGACGTTATGGTGGAGTTCGCGCTCGAGACGGTCGCGCAGTTCTCGGCTGGTCAGCGGCTTGCCGTCTTGCCCGGCGAACGGGGAGTCGTTCACCTTGAACACCATGTCCAGCGTCGGTTCGTCGATCGTCAGTGGCGGGAGCGCGCGACCCTTTTCGAAGTCGCAGATCGTGTCGCCGATCTCGGCATCGTCCAGCCCGACGACGGCGCAGATGTCGCCAGCGCGGATTTCCTCGACTTCTCGCTGAGCAAGTCGATCGAACTCACGCAGTTGAACAACAGTATCCGGGAACGTAGTCCCGTCGGTCTGGCGAACGACCGTGACCTTCTGGTTCTTCTTGATCTTCCCGGCATATACCTTGCCGATGACGATCTTGCCAACGAATTCGCTGTACTGGAGGGCGGCCACCTGCATCTGGAGCGGTGCGTTCTCGTCCACATCCGGGGCCGGAACTTTCTCCAGAATCGCGTCGAACAGCGGGAGGAGATCCTTCGGTGGCACCTTCATGTCGGTGGTGGCGATGCCGTTGCGGCCGCTTGCGTAGATGATCGGGAAGTTCGCCGTCTCGTCGTCCGCACCCAGCTCGATAAACAGGTCGAACATGAACGAGTGAACGTCGTCGATCCGGGCATCTGGGCGGTCGATCTTGTTGATGATGACGATTGGCCTCAGCCCGGCGGCGAACGCTTTGCGAAGTACGAATCGCGTTTGCGGAAGTGGGCCTTCAGCCGCGTCCACGAGGACAAACGCGCCGTCGGCCATCTTCAGGATCCGCTCGACTTCGCCACCGAAGTCGGCGTGGCCTGGAGTGTCGATCAGATTGACCTTCACATCGCCGATGCGGATGCCGCAGTTTTTCGCCAGGATCGTGATGCCACGCTCACGCTCCTGGTCGTTTGAGTCCATAATGAGGCCGTGCTGACCTCCGACAAGTTTGTCGAGTTCCTCAGAGCGGAACAGCCCCGATTGCCGGAGCATCTGGTCCACAAGGGTGGTTTTGCCGTGGTCGACGTGGGCAATAACAGCAACGTTCCGAATGTCGTTCCGCTTCATGGATCGCTTCGCAAGAGCTTCGGGTCTATCGTGGAGAGTTTTGTGTTCAACTTTCCGAATTGAACACAAAACGCGAAACCCCCCAATACTCTGGAGGGATATAGCGCTTCTTGTACTTTAGAACTTAGGCTGCTCAACCGGAAGGCCAGCCCTCAACTCGGATTGAAGAAAGATGATCGAAGACTGATGATTAAGAAGATAGCGTGAGGAGCAATGCAGCCGGGTTTTCGACCACTCGGCGGTGATTGGCTTGCGGAATTACTGCCTGCCTTCCGCTCAGGAATGAACCATGCTACTCTACCTTATTCGCCACGCGGAAGCGGAAGATCTTGGTGGAACGATCACCCGCGACTTTGATCGCCCGCTGACCGCGAAGGGGCGAACACAGTGCGAATCGCTGGCGCAACTCTTCGCCAGGAAGGGGATCGTTGTCGATACCGTCGCCGCGAGTCCGCTGGTGCGTGCGCACCAGACTGCAATGGAGTTGCTTTCGCTCTGGGCACCCGGAACTCGCCCCGTCACCTGCGACGAACTCGCAATTGGAAATCTCAAACCGGGGAAACTGACGACTCGGTTAATGGAATTGCCGGCGGCTGGAGCACGTCTTCCATCCCGTGGAGAAAAGGCGGTCGCGGCCGTTGGGCACATGCCCGATATGGCCACGCATCTGGAATGGCTCCTCGGCGCGGCCCCGGGGACGATCCACTTCGCCAAGGCAGGTGCGGCATGCGTTCGGATTGACGGACAACCCGATCGCGGTTGTGGGTTTCTTCAGTGGCTCATCACGCCGCAGTTTGTTTAGCTGTCGTCCCAGTCTCGCGGGGGCGAACCCGAAACATCGCCCGTTATTTCCCCAATGCCCATTTCTGCCACGCCTTTTCAAGTGCGGCGGTGTCCTTCCAGCCCGCGGCTTCCATCGCCTGTGGGGTCGCCGGGGAATCTCCGTTCTCGTTCGGTCGGAAGCCAAAGATCAGTTTGACGAAATTCATCGCACCCGGGCCGTAGGCCATGTATTCGACGATACTGGCCGAAAGAATGTCGCCGTTGGCGGGCTTGCTTTCGCCCCAGAGTTCGCCAAGCGCTGCGGGTTTGCCGCCCTTGGGACCAATCACAGCAGCGCGAGCGGCCGTGCGGTACTTCGTGTATCGACCTGAGTTTGTCCCTTCGGCCCGCATCACGGTGACACGACCGAATCCGTTCAACAACCAGTCGGGAAGACTCGCGGTGTTGCCTCGGGCCTTCAACATCGCATTGGCGACGTTCGTGGCAATGCTCGCGAACTGGTCTGCCTCGGTGGCCTTCAGGGGTACATCGACGGGGTCCACGATGAACGGCTCATCGGATCGCAGATCCATGTAGACACCCTCGGGATCGCGCTGCACCACGCCTCGCATGAACGACTTGAATTCGCGGGTCTCGGGCAGCACGTATATGGTCAGTTTCCCTTTCCACGCTTCTTCCTTCTCCTCGAATTGCAGCCCTTTCCGCGCGACGGGCACAACCTTCTCCAACACTGCGCCCAGTGCCTTGGCCCTGTCCTCGGGCAATGCACTTGCGATCAGGAAGTTCTCGGTTTCGACGACGTGCGGCTTGGTCAGGTCTGTCTTCTTGAGGTTGGCAAGTGCCGTGGCCTTCTGCTTTGAGGCGTCAGCTTTTCCCGCGGGCTGCTTCTTCTCGTCCTTCTTTTCCTGTGCAACGGCCGGCGACGTTAGCAAGTACGTGGACCCGGCGACGATGACGGCAAAGAGCAGGGCGGGTGCGAGATGCGTTCGCATGGCGAGGACTCCGTGATGGGTGAGGTCTGAGGTGAGGGGGATTATACCCCCTCGTTCGGCGGGATGCGATTGGGTGGCGAAGGAATAGCACCCGTGTGAATTGCAACTCAATCTCGCTTCTGCTTCAGTGTGGAAAGAAGGTCGGGCTTCTTGTGAAGCAATCCCACTTCCTCGGCGCTGAGTGCCTTGTCGAACAGTGCCAGTTCGTCGATGAGGCCGATGTAGTTGATCGAGATGTAAATGCCGGTCTTCTCGATCTCCCATCCCATTGCGATCGCACGATCCTTCACCTCGCCGATCAGCTTGCCGTCGATGTACAGGGCGGTCACGGCGTTCGGCTTGCCCGTGTCGAGATTTGCAAACGTCAGCACGACGTGGTGCCAGTCGTCGGCTTTCCACCCGACGCCAGGAACGCGAACCATCGGCGCTTTCGGATCTGCCTCACTGATCCCCTTCTGGCCCTCGGAGACCATTGGGAACGCACCGTGCCGAAGGTCGCGCGGCTTGGCATCGTTGAAGTCGAACCACAGGCCGCCGTCGCCCGCACCCTTCTGCGTGATCTGGATCGGGTCGCAGAACTTCGTCTTCAGCAGCTTGTCCGGGTCGGTCTTGCACCACATCGACATGGAACCGCTCCAACCGTCCTTCTTGAACGCGATGTTACCTTTTGCCGGGTAGAAGATGCGTCCGTTCTTCGGGAGCACGTCCACAGCTTCGAGCGCACCCCCTGCAATTCCCTTGGATTTCGCGATCGTGAATACCTTATTGTCGAACCCCTTTTCGATGTCGTAGAGTTGTGCGCTGCCTGGGGCAGGCTTCGGCATTTCCCGGTTAATGCGGGTGTCTGGGCCACGTTGCCCGCCGCCGAAGTCGGCCTTCACGGACTCGTCGAATGATGCGTAGAAGGTCACGGCCTTCCGCAAGTCCTTTTCGTCGGCCGTTGCCGTGGGGCAACTTCCAAACAACAAACCGAGCAAAACTCCAGACAACGCAGTACGGCCTGGACGTGGTGCCATCGTGGGTTCTCCACAAGTGGTTTGGATGAAACCGCCCCTGGAACAGATCATGCCGAACAGGCACGCCTGAGCCAGTGAAATCCGCCAGATTTCCACGACTGAGCACCGAAGCGAAAAGAGTGTAACCGTTGGTGACCCTCACCCGCTTGCAAAGCCGGGGCGAGGTGCAGTTCGCGTGAAGAAGTGGTACCGCCGGTTCAGGTTTCCGCGCGACTAATGATCGACGAACCGGCGATGCAACTCGCTCAGCGCCGCCCGGTCGCCACCGATGACCCCATTCATCACCAGCAATTCCCGACCGTTGATATTTCCCTGAAAATGTAGCCTTTCTTGATCTTCCCTTTCGTAAACGCACTCGGCGCAGTACTTTCCCAGAACCCCCATCTTTTCTTGTGGGCAGTCAGACAA
>Ga0335397_10008601_pt1 | contig 12844 bp, 8 predicted proteins | sample MAT04_FD_205740 | JGI IMG/M metagenome (GOLD analysis project Ga0335397, IMG submission 205740) | Freshwater microbial communities from Lake Fryxell liftoff mats and glacier meltwater in Antarctica - MAT-04 (spades assembly) (version 2) ...
GCTCGCGCCGGGGGCGAGCGTGACGCGCCACTGGAACCCGCCGAAGTAGTCAGGACCAGCGCCGACCACCACGCCCGCCGTCGAGCCGCCCGTGCCAGCGAAGCTCTGGTTGGCGTTGTTCGCGCCGGAGAACACCTTGGTGTTGATGTTGGTGGAGGAGTTGGCCTCCCAGTTGGTCACGCCGATGCCGATGAAGTTCAGGGCGTAACTGCCGCCCAAAGCGGTGTCGGAGAACGTGAGCGTGCTCGCCGAGCCCGAGACGCTGGCCGCGATCCCGTCGTTGCCGCCAGCGCCGACGCCCAGGATCTGCGAATCGACGAGGTTGAAGAAGTCGTAGGTCTCGGTCGTGGCGGCGCGGTTGGTGAACTTCGCGTCGGCCCGCATCACGGCCTGGTTGGCGGCGGCGCCGTCGGTCAGCGTGTAGGTGATCCCTGCGTCGATCCGCGAGCGGTTCGTCTCGAAGACGTCGCCCCAGTTAATCGTGCCCGTGTTGCTGCCCGCCGTGAACGTCTGCGAGTACGTGCTCACGCCGCCAGCCGTGCCCGACAGGCCCTTCCCAGCCGTGCCGCCGTTGCTGCCACCCGCGTTTCGAAATCCCCAGCGGTACGAGCGCAACGGGCTCAGTCCCAGGTTGCTGGCCGTGATCGCGCCGGGCACGTCCGTGAACAGCGACGCCTCAGCGCCCGTCACGTTCGAGGCCGTGTTCCACTGATACGGCCTGGTCGCGTTCGACAGGCTCGCGCCCCACGCGGGGTTGGTGAACGCGGGGTTGAACGCGGCATTCCCCGCAGTCAACAAGAAATCCGCGTTGGCGGTGCCCGCAATGGCACCGAGCAACGCGACCGAAACCAATGATGTCGTACGCACAAGTCTCTCCTATTTTTAGTGTCCAGAGCACACGCCCGTACGCCGGAACATACCGACGGACATCCCCATACGGCGGAAACGCTGGGAGCTTGGACCCAAGCACCCTATCAGCCGACGGATCAGGACTCAAGGGTGTCTCTGAGCTTTCGCGTTGAACGTCCGAATTGGGGTGAAACACCTACCGCGCCTACGCCGTTTCTCTGCCCGCCAAACCACCTCCCCGGGGCCGAACTTCGTTGATACACAGGACTCTCCGATTGCGTTCTCGTATGTACGCCAATTCAAAGTTGCCCCCTCCCCAGTCGCCCACCGAACAGAAATCGCTTTGTCGATGAGAACGCGGCGTCCACATCGTTCGGATCCTCGACCATGCCGTCCCTCGCTACCATGGCCCCAATTCGAACCTGTCGGCGAGCACCACGCTCAGCGCCAGCTTGCCCTTCGGCCGCGGCCCGCACGTCTTGGCACGCACCAACTCGCGATCACTCTCGGAGTCCACCATGCCCACCTCCATCACGATGTCTTCGTCCGGCCTCAACGTTCCCAACGACCCCATCATTCCCTTCATCGAGGGCGACGGCACGGGCCCGGACATCTGGCGGGCCTCGGTCCGCGTCATGGATGCGGCCGTCGCCAAGGCCTACGACGGCAAGCGCAAGATCACCTGGCACGAGGTCCTCGCTGGCGAAAAAGCCTTCAACAAAACCGGCAACTGGCTCCCCGACGAAACCATTACTGATTTCAAGAAATACCTCGTCGGCATCAAAGGCCCGCTCACCACGCCCATCGGCGGCGGCATCCGCTCGCTGAACGTCGCCCTCCGCCAGCTCCTCGACCTTTACGTCTGTCTCCGCCCGGTCCGCTGGTTCCAGGGCGTGCCCTCGCCGGTGAAGAAGCCGCAGGACTGCAACATGGTTATCTTCCGCGAGAACACCGAGGACATCTACGCTGGCATCGAATGGGCGGCTGGCACGCCCGAGGCCGCCAAGGTTCTCGCGTTCATCGAGAAGGAGTTCCCTAAGGACTTTGCCAAGATCCGCTTCGGCACCCAGGCCCGGGCCCACGAGTTCGCCGCGGCCGCGATGGGCGGGGCTGATCGCGTCACCGAGAGCGACACGGCGGTAAAGGTCGGGGTGGGCATCAAGCCCGTGAGCTCGATGGGCTCGCAGCGCCTCATGTGGGCCGCGATCGAGTACGCCATCCGCGAGAAGAGCAAGAGCGTGACGATCGTCCACAAGGGCAACATCATGAAGTACACCGAAGGTGCCTTCAAGGATTGGTGCTACCAGATCGCCACCACCCACTTCCGCGCCCAGTGCGTCACCGAGCGTGAGTCGTGGATCTTGGGCAACAAGGAATCCAACCCGGGCGTGTCCAGCCAGGACAACGCCAAGGCGATCGATCCCGGCTACGACATGATGACGCCCGATCAGCAGAAGAAGATCGTGACCGAGGTCGAGACGGTCCTCAAGCTCGCCCCCACGCACGGCGACGGCAAGTGGAAGAAGATGATCCTCATCAAGGACTCGATCGCCGACATCACGCTCCAGCAGGTCCTCACCCGCCCGAAGGACTTTGACGTCATCGCGTGTATGAACCTCAACGGCGATTACCTGAGCGACGCCCTGGCCGCCCAGATCGGCGGCATCGGCATCGCCCCCGGCGCGAACATCAACTACGTCAGCGGCCACGCGATCTTCGAGGCCACCCACGGCACCGCGCCCAAGTACGCCAACCTCGACCAGGTCAACCCCGGCTCGGTGGTGCTCAGCGGCGAGATGATGCTGCGGTACATGGGCTGGACCGAGGCCGCGGACCTGATCATCAAGGGCATGGACGGCGCGATCACGGCCAAGACGGTGACGTACGACTTCCACCGGATGATGGAAGGGGCGACGAAGCTGAAGTGTTCAGAGTTTGGGGATGCGGTGATTAAGCACATGGGGTGAGAGAAGGCGAGCCGATCGAGCCCTTCTCCCCTCAACCCGATTTCGACGCTCCGCATAGCTTGTACAACGCACGCGCCCCGACGTTCGCATCCCACTCCGGCTCGCTGGGCGAACCTGGCGCGACCTCCACGAGATCAAACCCGACCACTCGTCGGCCCTTGCGAACCAGGTCCAGCAGCATCGTCGCCTGATGAAACGACAGCCCGCCGGGCACGGGCGTGCCGGTGTGCGGGCACAGCGACGGATCAAGGCCATCAATGTCAAAGGAGATATAGACGTCTTTGGGAAGCTGCGCGATGGTCTGCTCGCAGAGTTTCAGGAACGTTGTTCCGCCGGACTGAAGCTGGGCCCAGTCCTCGTCGAACGCGGTGACGACTCGTGCGCCATGTTGCGCACCGAAGCTGACTTCATCTTCAGAGAAATCCCGGATCCCAATCTGCACGAGCTTGGCCACGTTGGGAAGGCGAGAGAGCACGTTGTGCATGATCGAGGCGTGCGACCATGTGAAGCCCTCGAACGCATCTCGGCAATCCATGTGCGCGTCGATGTGCAGGATGCCCACGCCGGGGTACTTCTCCGCCACGGCCTTGATCGCACCGAACGGAACCGAGTGCTCGCCGCCGATGAGGCCGGGCAGCTTGCCCTCGGCGAGCACCCGCGCGGTGTGCTCGTACACAAACGCGTTGATGTGCTCGCTCGCGGCATTCACTTCGGCGAGGAGCTTCGCGTGCTCGCGGTTGCCGTCCTCGGCTCCTCCGGCGTCGATGATCGGGCGAGCCGCGGCCGCCGCACGACGAGACAACTCACGGATCTTCTCGGAAATTGGCTCCATGAATATGCCCTGCTCGTACACCCTGCCGAAGCGGCGATCAAAGAGATCGACCTGCATCGAGGCCTCGCGAAGGGCGGCGGGGCCGTCGGCCGTGCCCGGGCGGTACGAAGTCGTCGCATCGAACGGCACGGGCAGTAGAACAATGCGGCTCGCGGCGCGATCAAACGGCAGCCCGAAAATCCCGGCACCCGCGTCGGCGGCGGCCGCAGGGTCAAAGTTCGGCGACACGCTCATGCAAAGCTCCGAAGAATAATCCAAAGTTCCCGGTCGCTCCCCGACATGGATCGCGGCGGAAGTTCGCAGCGCGAGGGTATCCTCTTGAGCAGCGATGAACCTGTGACCGTCACGCACCGGCGGCTCATACGCCCGACACGATTCGCAAGGATGTGAACATGCCCGACGAGCAACGCAGAGATCCGCAGGCTGAGTCTCCCGAGAAAAGATCAGGAGACAGGCCGAGTAATGCACCGTCGAATCTCGAGGCCGCACCGGGGATCAGCAAAGCCGCGAGTTCTGATCCGACTGATCCGAAAGACATCTACGACCTGGCCCCCGCCGAGCTTCCCGCGCGGCCACCGATCGCCTCGTCGCTGGGCACGTCCTCGAAGAAGCCGGAGATCGACAAGGAAGGGCTGCTCACGGGCTTTGACGAGGACGCGGACTTTGAGACCGATCCGGACGTGCAGAGAGCCAAGCAAGCCGGAGGCGGGTCGATGGCAAAGCCGGGAATGAGATCGGCCTCTCCGACCGAGAATTCCGCGGCCAAAGCAGGCGTCCGTGCTGGCTGGGGGCCCGGTGCGGCTTCAAAGATCCAGCGCGAAGACGCGGCGGAAGATTCGGGGGAGTTCTTCGTCGAACCGGGACTTGGTTCGACCAAAGTCTGGCTCATCATCGGCGGGCTACTGCTCGTTTCGGCCGTAGTCGCGGCGGCTGTAAACCAAAGAGAACACCCAGTGCTCGCGTCTCTGCTCGTGCTTTACAACGGCTTTCTGCACACCGGCACAGGCGTTGCGGCCGTGGGTGTTGGGGCGATGGTGGCGGGTAAACGGCTCGGCCCGCTCGATCTCACCGCCGGTCGAATGTTCGCGGCGGTTGCCGGGATGTTGCTGCTGGCCAACTGCAACATCAACCTGGTTGGCAGCACGCCGATCGAAGAACTCACACTCGGCGCCATCGTCTATATCGCCGTGGTGGCGGGGACTTTTCGTTTCTGGGGGCAGGTGCTCGCAACGGTTGTCTCGGCTCACTTTCTGTTCTGGCTCGTGATTCACGCTGGGATGGCGATCACCGAGAAGATCGGCCGCACGCCGCTCCCCGCTGCGCCGCAGTGAATCTGTGTGCCGCACTGAATCTGCGGAGCGAATCGTCATTTCAACGACGTTCGGAGCGATTCAAATATCTGCCCTTCTCTTGCCGAGGGAGTCGCGCGTGTGTCCCCCCTCCCACTTCTTCGTGCGTTGCATGCACGACCCTGAAAGGCGCTCGGTTCGATGTTCGAATCCCCGACCGAAACTCTCTCACCCGACGCACGCAGGGTCTTTGATCGCGCGATCTCGTGCTTCACACGGCTCGTCGGCGTTCCGCGCTGGGCCGCGGTCGCGCCGGGCCGGGTCAACCTGATCGGCGAGCACGTCGACTACAACGACGGCTTCGTGCTGCCAATCGCGATCGACCGCACCTGCGTCGCGATCGGCTCGCCCGCGCTCGACGCCCGGAAGTGCCGGGTTCACGCCCTCGACAAGGACGAGTCCTCGCTAATCGACATGACCAAGACACCGCCCGTCAGCTCAAACAGGGGGTCGTGGCTCAGCTACATTGCTGGCGTGATCGCGATGTACCAGCGCGAGCTCGGCGTTGCCCGGATCTCGCCGATGGACATCGCCGTTGCCAGCTCGGTTCCCCTCGGCGGCGGGCTCTCGAGCTCGGCGTCGCTCGAGCTCGCCATCGCGACGCTCATCGAACAGGCCGCGAGCATCGAACCCGACCCGCGCCGGAAGGCGCTGCTTTGCCAGCGAGCCGAGCACGAGTTCGCGGGTGTGCCGTGCGGCATCATGGACCAGTTCATCTCGGCGATGGGTGAGCGTGACAGCGCGTTGCTCATCGACTGCGCGTCCGCCCAAGGCCACACCATCCCGATGCCCGGCCAAGAGCACGCCGTGGTCATGGTCATCAACACCAACGTCCGTCACGAGCTTTCATCAGGCGAGTACGCATCACGCCGCGCCACGTGCGAACGCGCGATCCGCACGCTGGGCGTCGGGCGCTGGCGCGACGCGACGCTTGACATTCTTGAAATTTCTGCAAATCGACTCGACGAAGAGGAACGCCGTTGCGCTCGTCACGTGATCACCGAGATCGCGCGCACACTCGACGCCGCGACCGCGTTGCGATCGGGGCTGGTCGGTTTGCCACAGTTTGGCCGACTTATGGATCAATCGCACGCCAGCCTGCGCGACGACTACCGCGTCTCGTGCTCGGAGCTCGATGCCGTAGTCGAGATCGCCCGAGCAGTGCCGGGTGTTTTCGGGGCGCGAATGACCGGCGGCGGCTTTGGGGGGTGCGTCATCGCGCTGGTACGGCCCGACGCGGTAGAAGCCCTCACGAACGCGGTGATCGAGCAATACCGCGAACTCTTCGGAAGAACGCCGACCGTGTTCACAACCACGGCGAGCCCCGGTGCACGGTCGATTCGCCTGAGCAGATCGAAGCTGTAAACAGATGCAACCGGGAGATCAGGACTTTGTTTCGTCGTCCCCGTCGCTCCGCGCTGACCACCCACCGAGCGCCGGCGATGGCGCGGGGGGGACCGCTTCCCCGTCCATCGCTTCGATCGTGATCTTCGCCCCTCCTACGCGCAGCTGATCGAGCTGCCGCCTTCCGATCCGCACCCGCAGCCGGGCGTCGCTCTCGGAATACTCACGCTCGAGCACGATCGCGCGGTTCTCGATCAGATGGATCGTTTTCGAGTCGCGGATCGGCACGACGATGACGAACTCCTGAACCTCGCCCTTGGCCGCGATCATCACGCGTGACACCAGTTCGGCGTGCCCCATCGGAAGCCCGTCGGCGCCCTTGGGCCCGTCGGCGATGGCGCAGATGGGCAGCGCGCCGGGCACCTTCTGCTGCCAGACCAAGATCTCGGCGTTGCTCCGCAGACGGTCCGCCTTGTTGAGCAGCACGATCCGCTGCGGCGGCTTCCACTCACGCCCCTGTTCACGCTCGTGCGTTTCCACTTCTTTAAGCAGATCGTCGAGCGTGCCGGTCACGGTGTTGTACTGCAGCTCGGCGGCAGGGTCCGAGACATCAAGCATGATGAGCAGCACGTCGGCGTGCGTGGCCTCTTCCAGCGTCGCGCGGAACGCCGCGATCAGATTATGCGGCAGGTCACGGACGAAACCGACGGTGTCCGAGAGCATCACCGACAGCCCGCCGCCCAGGTCCCAGCCGCGGGTGCGGGTCATCAGCGTCGCGAACAACCGGTTGTCGGCGTACGCCCCGCCGCGTGTCAGCGTGTTGAACAGCGTGGACTTTCCCGCGTTGGTGTACCCGACGATGCCGACGGTGAAGTGGTCGCGCTTCCGCTCACGCACCTCGCGACTCTTGCGGGCCTGCACGATGCGGATCTCACGCTCGAGGTCGTTTTTGCGCGACTGGACGAGCCGCCGGTCGATCTCGAGCTGCATCTCGCCCGGGCCGCGCGTGCCTACGCCGCCGATGCCGCCAGCGCCCACGATGCGTTCAAGGTGCGACCACATCGCACGCAGCCGCGGGTAGGTGTACTCCAGTTGAGCCAGCTCAACCTGCAACTGCGCCTCCGAGCTGGTTGCGCGGCTGGCGAAGATATCCAGGATCAACTCGCTCCGGTCGATCACCTTGCGCTCGCAAACTTCTTCGATCTTGGAGATCTGCTTGGGCGAAAGGCCGTGGTCGAAAATCACCGTGGTCGCGTTGAGCTGGTCGCAGAGCTGCTTGAGCTCGGTCATCTTCCCCTTGCCCATGAACGAGCCGGTCGTCGGCTTGGGCAGGTTCTGTGTCAGCTCGCCGACGATCACCGCCCCGCCCTGCTCAGCCAGCGAGCGCAGCTCACCGAAGGGGTCCGCGTGGTCGTACACCGAATCTGGCAACCTCACGGCCGCGAGAATCGCGCGCTCGGACTGGACATCGATACCGGAACGTTCTTTGGGTGGTGGCATGGACGCAATAAGCGTAGCGGCCCCGAGACGTCGGCTCTCCGAGCCGACGCATCGGTCGTGTCCCAGTCCACCTTCGGTCCACCATCCTTTCCGCTTTCTGCCACCATCGCCGCCTCGAACCTGTATGATCTCCGCTCGTCATCCCGGAGAATCACATGATCTGGAAACTCGTCCGCTCTCGCTTTGCCGCGTCGTTTATGCTTTCTGTTGTCGCGGCAAGTGTTCTCTCGCTCGCCTCGTGCGCCGATACGGCAGCCGTCAAGGCCGACGGCGGGGGCGCGGACGACAACCCAAAGGATCCGAAAAAGTCCGCTGCAGAACGCCGGGCCGAGCGTGCCAAGACTTTCCGCGCGGCCACGCCGCGCAAGTCAGAGACGATCTTCTCGCCCCTCACACTTCCGGAACCGAACCTCATCCGCGGCGCCGCGGGCGTTCCCGGGCCGGAGTATTGGCAGCAGAGCGCGGACTACTCGATCCAAGCCACGCTCGATACCGAGGCCCGGAAAGTCACGGCCTCTGAATCGTTGACCTACACCAACAACTCACCCGACACGCTCTCGTTCCTCTGGTTCAACCTCGAACAGAACACGTTCAAGCCCGACAGCCTCGGCAGTCTGATGCGCACCGACGAGGGCCGGTTCGGTAACCGCAACCCGTTCAACGGAGGGTTCGTCATCACGTCGGTGAAGGTCAACGGCACAGAAACCTCGATCGCCGTGTACGACACGCTGGGCCGCGTCGATCTCCGCAAGCCGCTCGCACCAAAGGGCGGCGTCGTGAAGGTCGAGTTCGAGTGGTCGTTCCTCATCCCGGAAAAGGGCGCGGACCGGATGGGGATCTACGCCTCCGCCGACGGCCCGATCTTCCAGATGGCCCAGTGGTTCCCGGCCGTCGCGATGTACGACGACGTTCACGGCTGGAACGCCCGCCCGTACCTCGGCCAGGGCGAGTTTTACACGAACCACGGCACGTTCAATGTTTCGCTGACCGTGCCGCGCAATCACATCGTCGCCGGCTCGGGCGTGCTCCAAAACCCCACCGAGGTTCTCACGCCGACGCAGATTGAGCGACTGGCCGCCGCCGCGAAGACCAAGACTACGACCATGATCCGCGACGAGAACGAGGTCAAGGACGCCGCCAGCCGCCCGGCTGGCGAGGGCCCGCTCACCTGGAAATTCAAGGGTCAGAACATCCGCACCTTCGCGTGGACCAGCTCCGAGGCGTTCATCTGGGACGCGGCCGGGATCGACTGGGGCGACGGAACCTCCACGCTCTGCCAATCGCTCTACAGCAAGGACGCGCTGCCGCTCTGGAAAGAAAAGTCCACCGACAGCCTGCGTTTCTCGATCGAGCACTACAGCGAGAAATGGTTCCGCTACCCCTACCCCATCGCCACCAACGTCAACGGCGTCGTGGGCGGGATGGAATACCCCATGATCATCTACTGCTCCGAGCGCCAGAACGAGGACGGGCTCTTCGGCGTGACCACCCACGAGATCGGGCACAACTGGTTCCCGATGACCGTCAACACCGACGAACGCTACCACGCCTGGATGGACGAGGGATTCAACACATTCATCAACTACTACGCCAGCCAAGCTCGCAAGCCCGACACCGAGTCCAAGAACGACGCCGAGAAGAAGCCCGAACGCCGCCAGCGCCGTGGCGATGCCCGCAGCTTCGCCCCCGCCATGCTTGCGCCGGTTCAGCAGCCCATCATGACGCCCGCCGATCAGGTTGTGCCTTACCTGCTCGGGCAACTTCAATACGGCAAGACCGCGACCGGCCTGGTGATACTGCGTGAGGTCATCCTCGGACCAGCCCGCTTTGATCCGGCGTTCAAGCGGTACGTGAGTTCCTGGGCGTTTAAGTCCCCGCAGCCAGCCGACTTCTTCCGGTGCATGGAAAACGCCGCGGGCGCCGACCTCGCGTGGTTCTGGCGCGGCTGGTTCATGGAGACCGGCACGCTCGACCAGTCCATCAAGGAAGTGAAGTACGCCGACGACGGCCAGGCCCTCGTCACCATCGAGAACCTCGGCGAGCTGGTCATGCCCGCCACCCTCCGCTGCACACTCGACGACGGGAGCGAGATTGATCGCCAAGTCCCCGTCCAGGCCTGGTTCTACGGCAATCGCTTCACGACCCGCGTCAACACGGGCGGTAAGAAGATCACCAAGGCCGTACTCGACCCTGACGAGCAACTGCCCGACGTGGACGCCGAGAACAACACATGGGAGATCAAATGAGCGGGCGCGGTCACGCATCACGCCGGGTCGATTGATACCGAGCTGGGGCGCGAGTTCACGAACTTCGCGCCCGTCTGTCGCGCACGATCCACGATCAACCGTAGCGCGTCGGGCCTCGAATAATGCCCCGAGATGTCGAGGCTCTGCCGCTCGCGCAGCACGAGGCCGTGATCGAGATCCGCGATGATCAGGCCCGCGGTATCGCAGACAGGTTCGACGATCCAGCGGCCGTCCGGCTCGGCGATGCACGAACCGCCGTTGTACGCGATCGGCTGGCCGGGCGAGGCGAGCAGTTTCTCTCGAATGGGAAAATCTTTGGGCACATCGCACTCGTGGAGCAACGCGCCAGCGGAGATCACGAACGAACGCGACTCGATCGCGAGAAACCGTGTGATCTCGCGCGTGTTCGTGTACGCCCGGGCCAGATCGCCAAGTGAAGATCTTCGCCGTGCGCGTGCAGCGCCGCTCGAGCCAGAGGCATCCAGTTTTCCCAACAGTTGAGCGCCCCCATGGTGAACGAGCCGACGAGGTGCGTGGTCAGCCCGTGCCCGTCGGCGATCCCCCAGCACAGCTGTTCCTCAGAGGTCGGCATCAACTTGCGGTGGATCGACACGACGCCCAGCTTGGGATCGATGACGACCCGCGAGCAGTACAGCGAGTGCCCGCCGCGATCGGCCGGTCGTTCCACGATCCCAAGCACCACCGTCACGCCGTGCCGAGCTGAAGCGGCTACCACCGAGTCTAGATGGCCCTCGTGCGGCGCGACCGCTTGCTCCATGTACGTCCGATGAAAAGCTTTCTGCTCAGGGTCATCAAAACGAGCGCCGTCGGTGCGGCAGAGCCAGATCGGATAGCCCGGCACGAACGCTTCACCGAAAACCACCAGCGAACATTCCGCCGCACCGGCCTCGACGGCTTCCACAATCCGGAGCAGCGTGGAACGTCGATCCAAGAACACGGAAGCGAACTGTGCGATAGCGACCTTCATGTCGGAAGCCTACCTCGTTTCATAGACGCTGAGATGTCAAAGCCGGGCGCACCGTCTCCTTCTGGATCGCGAACACGAAGGGGCCCGCGGGGAGTTACCGATTGTGGAACCGGCTAGAGAGCTGGCTCGATCTCCACTTTGAGTACGGCGGCACCGTCGATCTCGAAGTGTTCGACGACGAACTCGGCCGTGCCGTCGGCGTCCATGGTGAAAACGCCGGTGTCACGGGTTGGGCCGTGCCACGTCCAGTTTTCGATAACAACCTTGTTGTTGACGCGGACGCGGACGCCGTCGTCGCTGAGCGTAGTGATTTTCCAAATGCCCTTCGGAATCGCGACGGAGGTTGTGGCGATCATGCCAAAGTGGTCCGGCTTGAGCGCGGCCTTGGTGATCTCTTCGCTGAGCTTGAGCGCGCTGGGGCCGCGGCTGTTGTACGAGAGATCGAGGGCGGGGAGACGGGCCGCGATGGACGCGGGTGATTCGGCGCGGGCACGCCACGCGGCGAGATTGGTGCGCGGATCGGAGGCTTCGTCCCATTCGAAGAAGGTCGCGTCCCACGTCGCGTTAAAGATCGAGCCGGAGAGAGTTCGGCTGAACGATTTGGAGCTCAGTTCGAGAGTGTACGGGACCACGCCGGGGATCGTGGCGTTGACGGTGTAGGTGACGGGAAGGCCAGGTTTTTCAGGCTTTTTGGTGGTGCCTTGCAGGCCCGTGCCTTTGAGGTCGAGCTTGGAGTCCGGCGGGATGCGGAAGAGCTCGTACACCCGTGTACCCGGCATGGACACGCCCGTACGCACCATGGGTTCGACATGCTCGTAAGGCCCCCACTCGGTCATGATGATGAACGCTCGGCCCGCCAGCGCCGAGCGTGCGCCGACGACCTTGCGGCGGCCGATCGCTTCGACGGTGGGCGGCGCGTACGGGCTGACCTCGCCGCTGACGCGCGGCTCGGCCCCCTTGGTCGCTTCGATTTCCTTACCAACGTTGCGTGTGGTGTTGTGGCTGAAGACGTTGTCCTTGAAGTTCTCTGTGCCGAGGTCACGGAGTTGAAGCGCGATGGCGTCGCCTTCAAAGGTGTTGTTGGCGATGATGTTCTTGGAGATGCCGCGGTTCTTCGCCTTGATGGCCGGGCGTGCGAGGAGGGCGGAGTCGTTATCCCACCAGAGATGGACGCCGCACGCGTTCTTCGAGAATTGATTCTCGATGATGGAGTTGCCGCTGCCGTGCTCGATGTTGATACCGCCGCGCTCGAGCCCGTACGCCATCGTGCCGTTGCCCGAGATGGTGTTGAAGGCGATCGTCGTGTCCTGCGAATAGCCGCCCCAGATGCCGCAGATGGCGTTGTTGGCGAGGCGGTTGCGGATGAACCTGTTGCCGTAGCTGAACGTCATCTCGATGCCGTGCGCGGCCGCGTCTGAAAAGTCGTTGTCGATGAGTAGGTTGTTATTGTTCCCTTTTCCGATGGGGTCAAAGCCGGGAGCTTTGGATGGTGTCTCGCCGATGGCCTCCTTGCCCGCGAACCCGAAAAAGCCGTCGCCCCCGTGGGTGGCGGAGTTCTCGATGAGCGTGTTGTCGTTGCACTGCTCGAACATGAGGATGCCAGCGGAGTCTTGGCCGCGGTTGTAAACGCCGTGGCTATAGCCGCGGACGCAGAAATCGAGGGCGTTGCGCGAGACGGTGTTGCGGCTTGATCGCCACATGGCGAGCCCCCAGCCGGAGAGGAACGAGCAGTCGTTGCCAAAGATTTTCGAGTCGTTCACGCGATCAAG
>Ga0335397_10008602_pt1 | contig 12842 bp, 11 predicted proteins | sample MAT04_FD_205740 | JGI IMG/M metagenome (GOLD analysis project Ga0335397, IMG submission 205740) | Freshwater microbial communities from Lake Fryxell liftoff mats and glacier meltwater in Antarctica - MAT-04 (spades assembly) (version 2) ...
CATCGGGCGTGAGCGTATCCCAGAGGTGCGGTACGTCCGGCGCCTCGGACGCATGACGACCATCGGTGGTGTAGGCCTCGCCTTTGTCGGTCTGGAGATAACGCAGGCCGCGGCGGAGGAGGTCCTCGTTCACGAAGGGATTGTGGATCAGCTCCGAAAGCATGAACACGCGGTGGCCGGGGTTTTCCGCGAGGGTCTCGTAGGCGCGCTCGATGGCGTTCTTCACGCCGAGGCAGAAGCCGAAGTGGCTGGGGATGACGTATTGCACGGGGCCGAAATCAAGCGTGACGGGCGCGGTGGCGGTGCGTTCGTGCTGGCGGGCGATGGCCTTGATGGCGACGCAGAGCTGCGACTGGTAGAGCGCGCCGGCGATGGCGTCCTGGGCGTAGATGGCGGTGTTGCGCTCCTGGGCGGGACGAAACTTGTAGATGAAATCGTTCTCGCCGAGGTGCAGGTAGGGAATCTCGACGAGGTAGGGGTCGAGCCCGCCGAGCAGTGCGGCGAGGGCGGAAGTCAGTTTGGTTTGCGGTGCGGCAAGAGCGTCAAGCGAGTGAAAGACAATGTCGCCGGTCGCCGGCGCGCCACTCACCTGGGCGAAGCACACCGAGAAGGTCCGGCTGTCCGCCTCGGCCGAAAAATACTCCGCGGCCGGCGTGTGCAGGGGAAACGCCGTCTCAAGCTGGCTGACGGCGGCGGCCAGATCGCGGCCCGTAAAGGCGAGGTCCAGCCGCAGGCCTGAGACACGCACCGCCAGCTGGTTGCTCGCGTTGAAGGCGAGCACCGCAGTGAGGGTGGGAGTTTCCCCGGAGACCGAAGGCATGGGATTAACGTGCCCGGGGACACCCAAGCGTCAAACCCGCAGCAGGAAGGACTGGCGTCCGAGGATCAGGCCATTGACCTGAATCTCGAGATGGTGTCGGCCGGGATAGTGCTGGCGGGTCGTGAAGTTTCGGAGGGTCTGGCGCTTGGTCAGCCTCAAGACTGCCCCCGCAGCCAGGCCGACTTCGCGAAGCTTGAAGACCTTGGGCGCCGTGACTCCGGAGGCCTAGACGTAGTGCATCACGTAGTCGACGGCGAGTTGCTGGGGCTTGCGGGCCGTGGAGGTCAGGGTGAAGGAAAACTCAAGCACTTGTTCGATTTTGAGTCGGGTTAGGGCGAGGCGGAAGACGCTGAGTTTGACGGCCGGTTTGCCGGTGAAATTGAAGAACCGAAGTGTGGGCTGATGACCGGCTTTGATGAGGGTGCGCGCGCCGTGTTTCGCGATCCACTGCGTGTGGGGATGGGCGAGGTCCCACGTCTCCAGCCGGGCCAATAGCCACTCGGGGTGGTTTTTGGAGATGTCGTTGAGGTGATTGGCGACGGACTGGCGGACGTAAAGGCTGGGGTCGGCGCGGAGGTTTTCGAGAATCGCAGCCGCCGGAGTGGGATAGGCGACGAGATTCTCCAAGCGGAACGACCACGGCAGACGCGGGCGGCTGCCTTCGCTGGCGAGCCGGCGGACATGCTCGTCGGGATCCAGGGACCAGCGTTCCATCACGGCAAGGGTGCGAGGGAGATCGCGGAGCAGGAATTCCCGAATGGCGAACTCGGATGACGAGAAACGCGTCAGAAAACGGAGTCCTTCCAGCGAGAGGTCGAAGTGATCCGCGCCGTAATGCCGACAAAGTCCGGCAGCATCATGGCGGTGAAGTCCCGCTCGAGCCGCGGCGCCAGTTTTTGCAGGACAGCGAGTGCCGCCGGAAAGTCGGACGGCAGGGTGGCGCGGAGTGCGTGCGAGCCCTGCCGCATGCGCTGGAGCAGGGAAAGTGGTTCCAGGCCGGTTATGGCGAGCTTGACGAACCGCTTCGAATCGATTGTCGGCTCAATCTCCGCCAGCAGAGCTGCGACTCGGCGAAACCGGGCGGCGCTGAAGATATCCTTGAGCGCAGGCTGGGCGGGTTCCGCCATGGCGATTTAGCCCGTCAAGACTTCCGCCAGCTTGGCGCCGTCCTTGCCGCCGCCCATGGCGAAGTCGGGCTTGCCGCCACCCTTGCCGTCGAGCTGGGCGGCGAGTTCGGACACGCGCTTGCCGGCCTGGTGGCCGGCTTTGATGGCGGCGGGCGAGCAGAACACGGCGAGGCTGGCGCGGCCCTCGAAGACGGCGCCCACAGTGACGACGCCTTCCCCAATCTTGGCGAGAATCTGCGAGCCGAGCGAGCGGAGCGCCTCGGGGGCGTCGATCGATACGACGGCAGTGACAAATTTTAGGCCGTCGCGCTCAGTGGCGTGCGCAGCGAGATCCTCGGCGATGCCGGCGGCGGCCTTCTGTTGGAATACTTTCAGCTGCTTCTCGATCTCCTTCTGGTGGGCGAACAGGGATTCAAGTTTCTTGGCGACATCCACCGGGCCGGCGGAAAGGTGCGCGCTGACGGCGGCGAGGGCGGCCTCGCGGTGGGTGATGAAGTCGAGGGCGGGCTGGCCGGCGACGGCCTCGATCCGCCGGGTGCCGGCGGCAATGGCCATCTCGGCGGCAATCTTGATCACGCCGATCTCCCCGGTGGTGGTCACATGGGTTCCGCCGCAGAGTTCCTTGGAGTAGCCGCCGATGTCCACGACGCGCACGTATTTGCCGTATTTGTCGCCGAAGAAGGCGAGGACGTCCTCGGGCTTGTTGGCGTATTCGATGTCGGTGGAAATGACCCGCGCGTTGTCGATGACCTTGGCGTTGACGAGCTGCTCGATCTCGAGGAGTTGCGCAGCGGTCACGGCCTCAAAGTGGGAGAAGTCGAAGCGCAGGCGGTCGGGCGTCTTGTGGGTGCCGGACTGGCGAACATGCGTGCCGAGGACCTTACGCAACGCCCATTGGAGTAGATGGGTCGCCGAGTGGTGGCGGCTGATGGCGCGCCGGCGGTGGTAGTCGACGTGAAGCGTTGCGGTCGACGCCGAGATGTCGGAGGGGAGATTGGAGTTGGGGGAAACCTTATGCAGGTGGCGGCCGGACTTGTCCTTGATGCAATCGGTGATGTTTACCTGGGTGCCACCGATGATTGCGTGGCCGGCGTCGCCAACCTGGCCCCCCATCTCGGCGTAAAATGGGGTCTGATCGAACACGAGGAACGTGTCTTTGGGGGTTCTCACCACATCCACCAACTTGGCGTGGGTGACTGAAGTGGGAGTGAGTTCGTAGCCGGAAAACTTGGTGGCCTCGGCGGTGGTCGCGCCCTCGGTGGCGGCCACGATGACGTCAGTTTTGCGCGCGGCGCGGCCGCGCTCGCGCTGTTTCTCCATCTCGGCTTCGAAACCAGCGTCATCGACCGTCAGGCCGCGTTCAGCAGCGAGAAGCTGGGTCATGTCGAGCGGAAAACCGTAAGTGTCGTAGAGCAGGAATGCTTGGGCGCCAGCAACAACCTTGGCGGCGGGATTCAAATCGAGAGCGAATTGGAACTGGTTGAGTCCTTTGTCGAGGGTGCGTCCGAACGACTCCTCTTCGGCGCGAATCGAACGCTCCAGCATTACCCGCTGGGTTTTGAGCTCGGGAAACACTTCGCCGAGTGACTCGACGACAGGAGCAACGAGCGACGAGAAATCGCCGATCCGAAGGCCAAGTTTTTTGCCGTAGAGGACGCCGCGGCGGAGGATGCGGCGGATGACGTAGTTGCGACCTTCGTTGCCGGGGAGGATACCGTCGGCGATGGCGCAGGAGACGCAGCGGGCGTGGTCGGCGAGGACGCGGAAAGCGACATCGGTCTGTTGCTGTTCACTCAGGCCGACGTGAGAAGTCGGAACGGTGCCCGTGTAGGTCTTGCCCGAAAGAGCGGCGAGCTTGTCAAAGGTCGGTTTGAAGATGTCCGCGTTGTAGTTGGAAGGCTCAGAGGTGAAGTCGGTGAAGCCCTTGCTCGTGGCGTGGATGCCCGCGACGCGTTCGAAGCCCATGCCGGTGTCCACGTGCTTGGCGGCGAGCGGCGCGAAGGAGCCGTCGGCGTTCGCGTTGAACTGGATGAAGACGTGGTTCCAGATCTCGATACAGCGGGGACTGCCGGAGTTGACGAGCGCGCGGCCCGCCTGTTCCTCGTCAGAGGGCAGGAGGTTGAAATGGATCTCGGAGCAGGGGCCGCAGGGGCCGGTGTCACCCATCATCCAGAAATTGTCCTTCTTGTTGCCGTTGACGATGTGGACCTTGGGGTCGAGTCCGGCGGCGGTGAAGAGCTTGGCCCAGATATCGTAGGCCTCCTGGTCGAAGTCGGCGGGATCACCTTTGGATATGTCGGGCGAGTAGACTGTGGCGAAGAGGCGCTTCGGGGGAATGCCCCAAATTTTGGTGAGCAGTTCCCAGCCCCAGGTGAGTGAATCCGTTTTGAAGTAGTCGCCGAAGGACCAGTTGCCGAGCATCTCGAAGAGCGTGTGGTGGTAGGTATCGTAGCCGACGTCCTCGAGGTCGTTGTGCTTGCCGCCGGCGCGGATGCATTTTTGCGTGTCGGCGACGCGCTTCCACGGGGCCGTCTGGTCACCGAGAAAGTAGGGCACGAACTGGTTCATGCCGGCGTTCGTGAACAGCAGGTTGGGGGCGGTCGGCATCAGGGAGGCCGACGGCACGATGGTGTGCTGTTTCGATTTAAAGAAATCGAGGAACGACTGGCGGATTTCAGCTGATGTCATGGAAGAGAAGTTCACCACAAGGGCGCAAAGGACACAAAGATTTAGAGGATCACACGTTTGATGCCATCTCGAAGCAGTGGCACATTAAAATTGAGGAGGAGGGCGAGTTTATAGCCGGTGAGACGGAGGTACGTGAGAGTTTGAGCGGTGTGGATCGGTTCGAAGCGATCGACAGACTTGAGTTCAAGGATGAGTTGGCCAGCGACCACGAAGTCGAGACGATAGGCGGCGTCGATTGCTTGACCGCGATATTGAATGGCGAGCGGTTTTTGACGCTCAAACGCAAGGCCGAGATGCTGGAGCTCGATCGCCAGACAGGCGGCGTAGGCAGATTCCAGCCATCCGGGACCAAGGTGTTTGTGCACCTCGATCGCTGCACCAATCACTCGACTGGCAATGGTCTCCCAATCCTCCTGCCCCATAGTGTCCTTCGTGCCTTCGTGGTGAATCAGGATCCGAGCTGCGCGATGACGGCGTCGGTCATCGCGCGGGTGCCAACTGATTTTCCGCCAAAGGCGATGTCGGCGGTACGGTTCCCGGCGACGACGGCGCGCTTCACGGCGGCTTCGATCCGGGCGGCGGGTGCTTCCAAGCCAAAACTGTAGCGGAGCATCAGCGCGGCGGAGAGGATTTGGGCACAGGGGTTGGCGAGGTCCTTCCCCGCGAGGTCGGGAGCGGTGCCGCCGGCGGGCTCGTAGAGGCCGAAGGGCAGGTTGCAGGAGTTTTTCCCGGCGCCGAGCGAGGCGGAGGAGAGCATGCCGAGCGAACCGCAAACGACAGCCATCTCGTCGGAGAGGATATCGCCGAACATGTTTTCAGTGACGAACACGTCGAACTGGTTGGGGTCGCGCACCAGCTGCATGGCAGCGTTGTCCACGTAGAGGTGGCTGAGCGCGATGTCGGGGGCGTGCTGGGCGACGTAGGCGGTGACGGTTTTGCGCCAGAGGACGGACGTCTCGAGGACGTTGGCCTTGTCGACGGAACACAGCTTCTTTTTGCGCGAGCGCGCGGCGGTGATGGCGGTCGCGGTGATGCGCTCGATCTCGCTTTTGCGGTAAACCATCGTGTCCACGGCCTGAATGTCACCATCCGGGAGGGTGATCGTCTGCTTGGGCAGGCCGAAGTAGAGGCCGCCGGTGAGCTCGCGAATGCAGAGGATATCGATGCCATTGGGGATGCGCTCGGTCTTGAGCGGCGAGGCGTCGGTGAGCTCGCGGTAAAGGAGGCCGGGACGGATGTTGGCGAAGAGGGTGAAATGCTTGCGCAGCGGCAGGAGCGCGGCGCGCTCGGGCTGCTGGGCGGGCGGGAGATCCACCCATTTCGGGCCGCCGACGGAGCCGAAGAGGATGGCGTCGGCCGCGGCGCAGATTTTCACCGTGGCCTCGGGCAGGGCGCTGCCGTGGCGGTCGATGGCGGCGCCGCCGACGTCGGCGGCGGTGGGCTCAAGCGTGAGCCTTTCCTGGCGGGCGACGACTTCGAGGACCCGCAGGGCCTCGGACATGACTTCGGGTCCGATGTAATCCCCGGCGAGGATGGCGAACTTAAGAGCGGGCATAAGGGCTAATGAGGTAGTTGGGAGGCGCGGAAAGGGAAGGGGATTTTTCGCGGTTGCGCGATGGGGAAAAGGGCATGGATTGGCGGACGAATGAAGCTGCACGTCCTGCCCGCCGGCCCGATCCAGACCAATGCCTACCTGCTCCTTGCGCCCGAGCGCGGGGAAGCGGTGCTGATTGACGCTCCGGGAGATGTCTGGGCGGACGTGGGACCGATCCTGGCAGAGGAGAAATGCCGGTTGACGGAACTCTGGCTGACGCACGGGCACTGGGATCACACTCAAGGCGCGGCGGAGGTGGTGCGCCAGACGAAGGCGAAGGTTTATGCGCAGGTGGCGGACAAGCCGCTCTATGAGACCCCGCAGGTGATGAGCGCATTCATGGCTGAGCGCATGAAGCTCGAGCCGGTGTTTGCCGATGTTTGGGTGAAGCAGGACGACATCCTGAGTGCGCTGGGCACAAAATTTGAAGTGCGACATGTGCCGGGGCATTGCCCGGGGAACGTGTTGTTCTATTCGGCGGCCATGAAAGCGGCGTTCGTCGGCGATGCTTTGTTTGCCGGCAATGTGGGCCGCACGGATTTTCCGGGCGGGAGCATGAAAATGCTGGCGGACTCGATCCGGCGGCAGATTTACACGCTGCCGGACGACACGGTGGTTTACCCGGGGCACGGAGGGGAGACGACCGTGGGCGAGGAGAAAGCGAGCAATCCGCATGTCCGAGGCTGAGCAAAAATCACCCCAGGAATTCTCCGATGAAATTGCATCTGGCCTCGGGCAACGGACACAAGGCCGCGGAGTTTTCCGCGCTGGTGTCGTCGGCCGGACTCCCGGTGGAAATCATTTCCGCCCGCAGCGTCGGTGGCATGCCGGAAGTGGCCGAGGATACCGGGACTTTTTCAGGCAATGCGCACAAGAAGGCGCGGGCGTTGCGTGATCACTTGCCGGCCGGCTCGTGGATACTGGCGGATGACAGCGGGCTGTGCGTGGCCGCGCTCGGCGGTTTGCCGGGCGTGGAGTCAGCGTATTACGCGGGGCCGCAGGGTGACAGCGGGGCCAACCTGCGAAAACTCGTCGAAACGATGAGAGATGTGCCCGCTGAGCAGCGGCAGGCCTATTTTGTCTGCGTGCTGGTGGTGATTGATGCGCAGGGAGCCGAGCACGAGTTCGAGGGGCGGTGCGAAGGGACGTTGCGCGAGTCGGTGGGTGGCAGCGGCGGATTTGGTTACGACCCACTGTTTGTGCCGGCTGGGCAGCTGCTGACGTTTGCGGAGCTGCCGGAGCCGGAGAAAAACGCGCTCAGCCACCGGGGCGGGGCGTGGAAGCGGCTGGCGGAGTGGTTGCGGGCGCGGACCGGGAGTTAAGGCGGGGTTCGGCGTCCCCGCCCTACACCCTGAAGCGCGTTCGGGTCAACGCGCTCCAGCTCGGAACTCAATCAGTTCGACAGAAACCGGCCGAGCTCGAGCACGTCGATCGCGGCGTTGCGGTCGTCGGTCCAGATAAGCTGCGGGTTGATGAGCGGGGACGTCACCGTGGTGACCAAGTGATTGACGCGCCCGTTGTCCTCTTCATCGGGGAACCACGTGACAAGATCCCGCGTAAGCTCAGGCTTCGTGATGATGATGTAATCCGTGGGGGTCGGATCCCAGTCGCGCTCCTTGCCCGGCTCGGTGACGTCCCTCTTGATTTCCGTGTGCACTAGGATGGCGGAGAGGCCCAAACTGCGGGCGGTCGCCTCGACGACGGGATAAAAACGGGAATAACGGCTAGAGACGTGTACGACCAGCATGCCGCCCTTGACGGCCAGTCGTTTCGTGTAAATCGCCATGGCTTCCTTGGTAAGCAGGTGGGATGGGACCCCCTCGCCCGTGAAGGCGTCAATCACGATTACGTCGTAGGCGGTTTTGGAGTCGTCGAGCGCTTTGCGGCCATCGCGCTGGATGAGGTTGATCTTCGCGCCGGAACTCCGGGCATCCACGATGAACGTGAAATTTTCCTGGGCGATGCGGATGGACTTGGGATCGATGTCGAAGAAATCGTAGTTGTCGCCATTGCGGGCATAGGCCGCAAGGGTGCCGGCGCCGAGTCCGATGATGCCGACATTGATTTCGGGACGGGAGGCACGGAGACGCTCCAAGACCCGCCCGACCCCGGTGCTCTCGGTATAATAGAGTGTGGGGCGGCGGCGCGCGGCGGCATCCATCGTGAGCTGGGAGCCGTGGGTGGTGGTGTCGCTGGAGAGTACGACGCTGCGGTTATCGGTCTTGACCATGACGTGCCCGTAGAGATCGCGCGTGTGGCGCATGCTGCCGTTGTCCACATTTTCCCGGTGCGCCTGATGGATGCCCAGGCCGAGGACAGGAATCACCAGGACGCTGGCGACGATAATGACGACGCTCGGTTCACGACGGCCGGTCAGCCAGATCAGCCCGGTGGCGAGCAGGGCAACGGAGGCGAGCTCGAACTCGATGGGCCGACTCAGCAGAGTGGGGATGACCGTGCTGGAGAGCAGTCCGCCAATGACGCCGCCGGCGGCGAGCACGAGGTAATAGCGCTCGAAGCGCCGCGCCGGCCGCACGCTGTGCAACAGTGCATTGCCGAGAAAACTGCCGCTGGCGGTGAGCAGCAGGAGGCACCAGGCGACCGTGCCATTCACGGTCACGGCCGTGAAGCCCTTGATCACCATGAACCAGGTCAGGGTGAGCGCCAAGACGACGATGGCGGTGAGGGTCATCCACCGGCGCCAGTGGCCGGAAAACGTGATCATGAAGCTGAAGAGGTACAGACCGAAGGGGCCAACCCAGGCCAGCGGACTTGAGCCGATTTCGGCCGTGAGGTGATACGTGGCGCCCAGCATGCCCACACACGTGAGGGCGCTCAGCCAGAGCCACAGGAGCACCGTGCCGGGCGACAGGGCCTCATTGGGCTCGTCGACCTGAGCCGGCGAGCGGGCGGAGGTGTGTTTGAAGATGTAGCCGGCGGCGGCCAGCGCGGCAGCCACCAAGAGCAGGCAGCCGTGCCAGAAGTAGGTTTGATCCGCGAGGCCGATGCTGGTCTCGATGACAAACGGATACAGCAGCAGCGCGAGCAGGCTGCCGGCATTGGAAATGGCGTAGAGATAATACGGGACCTCCTCGCCTTGGCGGCGGAGCCAGCCGTGCAGGAGCGGGGAAACGCTGAACAGCAGCAGCATCGCGGGGAGGGAGGCCAGGGAGAGGCGCCAGACGACGCGGCCGATGCCCGCGGCCTCGGCGATTTCGTCGGAGGGCAAGTGGAAGGTGACCACCGCCAGGACCGCCAGCACGATGGTGGCCGTCATTTGGAATGTCGGGGTCTTCCGGGTGAGCCACGCGGCCCAGCCGTAGCCGAGGAGCAGGGCGAGTTGGAAATAAACCATGCAGCCCAGCCACGTGCCGGAAGTGCCGCCATAAATCGGCAGCAGGCGCTTGCCCATGATCGGCTGGATGGAGAAAGCCAGGAACGCGGCCAGCGGCACAGCGGCGATGACGAGCACGGGCAGGGCCTGCGTGAGGAAATCTTTGGGGCGGTTGGAATCGTTCATTTTAAAAAAATTGGGCGGAGTCAGCCGTGAACCCAGGCGAGCAGCGCACGTCCGGGCGAAGCGCCGATGGCCGGGTACGCTTCGCAGGGTGTCCAGCAATTCGGGCATTTCTGGTCCACGACTTCCTGGCGGATGCCGTTGCGGCGGGCGGCCTCGAGGTGCGGCATCAGGGCGTAGTTTGAGTCGCGGACATTGCCCAGGGGTTTGTCCCAGATCGTGCACGGGTAAACTTCGCCCTTTTCGGAGAGATAAGACGTGGAGAGCAGGGCGGAGCAGGTGATGGAAGTCCTGCCGGTCGCGAGATATTTCATGGCCTCGGAGCGGTAGATGCGTTCGACGGCCTTCATCACGGGGGCGCCGCCGTGCTTGGGCTTGCCCGCCGCGAGGCGCAGGGCCGCGGCGATCTCCGCGCGGTGGACTTCTCCGCCGAAGCCATCCTTCTCCGCGCTCTGCTCGCCGCTGGCGGCGTTGCCGTAGTAATGCTGCGAAAGATGCGGGATGTTGAGATGGAAGGTGCCCCAATCAATCGGCGCCTCCTGGCGCTTGGCGAGGGCGTCGTTGACCGCGGCGAAGGTGGACTCGACCAATTCGGAAGTCGTGAGGCCCGTCGAGGCCTTGTGACCGTGGAGCGTCATGCCGACAAACACCTGGCCGGGCCCGAGCAGGCGGCGCAGGGAGCCGAACGTGTCCACGGCGTGGGCAAAGTCATTGCGGATGCCGCGGAGGCGGTCGTTAAGCTCGGGCGGTCCGTCGATGGAGACGGTAACCACTAGCTGGGCCTTCACTGTGTTTTTCAACTGCGTCACTTCCTCGGTGATCCGCTTGGTGGCGATGCCGTTGGTCGGAAAGTGCACGACGAGCAAGTCGGGGCAGGCTGCCGCAAAAGCCTGCACGACTTGGACAAAATCCGGCCGGTCGGTCGGTTCGCCGCCGGTGAAGTCGATCCACTGCAGGAACGGATTGGCGGCGGCAACTTTCTTCACCTCGTCAAGGGAGAGCTCGTTATCGAGCCCGCCGGGCGTGTCCTTGACCTTCCAAATATCGCAATAGACGCAGCGTGAATGGCAGCGCTTGGTGACCACGAAGATGAGCTTCGTGGGCGTGCTGGCCAGGTTGGCGGCGGCGGCGGCGGTGCGGAGCCCGAAGCGACTCCAGGAATAGAGGGCGCTCATTTGGTCACGGCCGCGGGAGGGGCAAAGGTCGCACGGGCCTTGCCCAGCAGGCGGTCAAGGTCGGAATCGCGGTCCTCTGGTGGCTGCATCCGGCCGCCGTAGGGGGCCAGGGCCTCGGGGGTGTCGATCCGGAAGAGCGCGTCGGTATGCGCGTGACTTTGCACGCGGGAGATCAAAACACCCTTCGTCTCGGCGATGAGTTGGGCGGAGCTACGGGCCAAACTGGGCTCGGCATTGTGCCAAAAACTCCAGTGGAGATAAACTCCGCCCGGGAATTGATTGGCCAGTTCGCGCATCTCGTTGTGCACCATGTGCTCGAGAGTGAAGATCTGCGAGGCGTTAATCCCCTGCAGCATCCACAGGCAAGGGTCCGGGGTCAGGACAATCGAACCGCCGGGCAGGGTGGGCGCGACGCGGGCGACAAATTCCACGTCGACCTCAGCCTCAACCGCTTCGCGACTCAAGGTCGGCACATAATGCATTCCGGCAACCCAGTTGATGAGTCCGCACGCAGCGAGGCCGTAGAACGTCACCGGGCGTTGGCGCAACAGGCCGTAGAGCGCCGCCATGCCAATGCCCATGAAGATGGCGACGGGCGGGCAAGACACGACGCCGTAACGCGAGCTCGCGCCGTAGTAATAGCCGCCGGCATAGAACAGGATGAAGATGCCCCAGGAGAACGCGAACCAGGTACCGAGTGCCAGCCCGGCGGTGCGGTTGCGGCCGAGCAGCCAAATTGCCCCGGCCAAGGCGAGCACAGTGCCGGCGAGCGGAAACCAGCGGGCGTCGATGAAATAGCCGCCGTTGCTCTGCAGATTTTTGCCGATGAAATCCAGGGCGAAGCGCCGGCCGTCAGAGGCGCCCCAGTTCTCGGTCCGCACCGACCAGAGATGGATCAGGTTGGGGGTGGCAAGCGCGGTGGCGAGGGCCAGCGCGCCCCAGGCCGAGATATCCTCGATGAAGCGGTCATCGGTTGACCAGAGCACCGCGGCCACGAGGGGAAAGATCAGCAAGGATTCCGGCCGGAAATAAACGGCAAAGGCCGTGGCCCCGGCGAGGAAGAGGGCGCTTGCGGTCAGGCCCTGCGCGGTTTCCCGGTCGCGCAGGCGGGCGTGCACACAGACGGCGAAAAAGGCAAAGACCGTGGTGGCCGCGGCGGCCGGTTCCACTGCGACGGTGTGGCCCCACCACATGACCAGCGGGGTGAACATGAATAAAAGGGCGGCGGCTAGTCCGGCGCCAGCGGGAAGGACCCAGGGCACGAGCGCCAGGCCGAGGTAGAGGGCCGCAGCGGCGAGGCCCACGAGGGCGCGGTTGATGAAGTGCGCGCTGTTATCGGACACGCCCGCAATGCGGTAGACCCACGAGAGCAGATAGGGCAGGCCGTTGGGCTGCTTGTTGACCTTCGCGCTATACATCTCGAACTGCCCGTATTCGACCCGCGCGTAATCGGCGCTTTCGGCGCGACCCGTGTGAGCGATGGTCTGGCCGATCTGCGCGTAAATATGCTCGTCAAAAAAGATGCGCGTTGTGCGCGGGGCGAGGCCGCAGGCGAGATAGCCGGCGACGGCCAGCGCGAGCGCCGTCAGGCAGCGGCGGCGGCCGAGAATCCGGACCAGCGGCAGGGTGATGGCGCCCAAGCCGGCGAGCACCGCGATAAAGCACGCGTGCATGCCCCATACGGTGGAGACCGGCACGACGGACCGTTGCTCCTCAATCGTGGGCAGGGAGCCCACACCGATTGCCCAGCCGGCGGTGAGCAGGAGGACCGTCACGGCGAAACCGAGCCAGAGGAAGCGGGTCAAACGGGAGGAGAGCGTCATGGCTGGGGAACGGAGGATTTTTTGGACAGCAGAGCCGAGCCGAGGGCGAGGTGTTGCACGCCGCTTTCCAGCCATGCCTCCACGACGCCGGCGGCGGT
>Ga0335397_10008603_pt1 | contig 12842 bp, 8 predicted proteins | sample MAT04_FD_205740 | JGI IMG/M metagenome (GOLD analysis project Ga0335397, IMG submission 205740) | Freshwater microbial communities from Lake Fryxell liftoff mats and glacier meltwater in Antarctica - MAT-04 (spades assembly) (version 2) ...
TTGGGTATATGTATAAACCGGTAAAGAACCGGTTGATGTGGCTGTAAAATTTACGATGGCACCGCATGCATTCAAATCATTATTGACCGTAATATTTGCAGGACAAGTAATTTGAAGCGGAATACAGCAAGGATTTGTATTATCATGAACGGTCACATTTCCAATGCAGGTCGCAGTATTTCCAGAACTATCTGTCACTACTAAAACAACAGGGAAAGTTTGACCCGTATCTGCACATGAGTAGGTGGTTTGTCCGCTTTGAATACTAAATGCTAATGAGCCAGAACAATTATCGGATGAGCCATTATTTAATTCAGTGGCGGTAACTGTGTAAGTATGTGAAGGATTTAATTCAACATTGATATTCTGACAAACTGCCGTTGGTGGCTGGTTATCTAGTACAGTTACCATTTGCTGACAGGTGGCTGTATTACCACTGGCATCGGTAACTAACCATGTATTCGTAGTGGTTCCAAGAGGGAAGGTTGAACCACTCGCTAAACCTGCAGTTTGTGTTGTTGTTGAACCCGGACAATTATCTGTACCAACAGGTGGGGTATACGTTACTACTGCACCACAACTATTTAGATCATTACTTACAGAAATATTTGAAGGACAAGAAATTGTTGGTAATTCGGTATCAGTAATTGTTACATTAAATGAGCAAACACTATATTTTGTGAAGATAATATTATCTAAAAATGAATTTTCACTGTTGTCGCCAGCTTCGTGCGAATAAACCATTGCATTCACATTCATAGGATTGGAGGCATCGGTACCACTTGGATTAAATCCGGCATTGATATTTTGCAATACAGGAGCAACAATCCATGGACCATTATTCACAACATCTCTAAAACTTAAGCTGATACTACCACTTCCACCATTTGCATTTTTATCTATGCTTATTTTAAATTGCCGCCACCTTGAATCTAATGAATATGAACTTGACGAAACGCTTGCCAACACGACACCACCAACACCAAGTAAGGTGATATTGTCACTTACAATGCTATACCTTATTCCGAATGACATTTCATTCGCACCGACTAAATGCCCATTTGCATTTACATCATATCCAAATTGAAAATAATTACCCCAATACGTTTGTCGGGCATCAAATTGAATGGTCATTATCCCGGTAGGATCAAAGTCAGGTATCGAAAAATTTGCGTTATCAACACGTGTTGCAAATGACGTATGATTTCCACCAATACCCGTTGCTAAAAGTCCAAGTCCTGAACTTTGTGGATTTGCAAAAGGTGTCGTATTATTAACCAGTATAGTATTCACATCTGTAAAACCAACACCAGCCGCACGTCCAAGCCATCCATCCTGACCATTAATACTTGCGCCACTTGTAAGCCCTGCAAAATCGTAGGTTGACGTAAAGTAAGGTGCGCCATATTGTACATTGCTTGTTCCAATTGGGAACGTAGAACCTGAGGATAAGCCTGATAATAAAACAGGACTTGGTGGATTAGGGCAATTATCTGAAACAATAGGCGTTGAGTAACTTACTATCGCACCACAAATGCCAATATCGTTGGCTTGAGAAATATTCGAAGGACAAGCAATGGTTGGTGCTTCCGTATCATTTACAGTTATCGTAAAACTACATGTAGCCGTATTGCCTGATGCGTCGGTTACTTGATGAGTAATGGTGGTTGTTCCAACCGGGAAGGCTGATCCACTTGCCAAACCTGCAATTCTTGTTGTGGTGGCTCCCGGGCAATTATCTGTGCCAACAGGTGCTGTATACGTTACAACGGCTGAACAATTACCTGCATCATTTGTTACTGAGATATTTGCCGGACAAGAAATGCTTGGCGGTATAGCATCAGGCATTGTACTAATTATGGTGGAGCAAGTAGCAATACAAGGACCAGATGTAACTGTAACAGTATAAGTACCCGAAGGAAGTCCGGTAGCAGTTGAAGTTGTCTGAGATCCTGAGCCTGTCCATAAATAAGAAAAGCTTCCATTGCCGCTTCCGGCGATTACAGATGCTGTTCCGTTATTTGCTCCAACGCAACTAACATCTACATGAGAACATGATGCTGTGGGTGATGGATTAATCGCGGTTATGGTAAAAATGGCTGAGGATGTTGCCATCGCAGCATCTGTTACCACGACAGAATAGGTGCCCGTAGCAATCCCGGTCAAGTCTTGGTTGGTAGATCCATTAGACCAGGCATACGTGTAACCGGGCGTTCCGCCACTCACACTAAGGTTAATAACACCATTACTTCCACCAGAGCAAGTTACATTCGTGATAGATGAACTCAAGCTTGGGCCAAAACAAAGTGAAATCGTTTGCGGAATACTTACATTATCAATCTGCGCAATATCTAGCTGAGAGTTCATTAGTGCGCACACTTTAATTTGAATCTTATTACCACTTAACCCGGTTTTCGTAACGGTCGATGAACCATTTTGATCTACAGTAGGAAATGCATACTGAATAGTGCCTGCACCACCGCCAAACTGATTAGGTATGGTAATAAACGCCCCGCCATTGATACTGTATTGTACATTGATATAATCTTCATCATCTAAACCTAACCAAGACAAATCAACACTAAACTGATAAGTGCCTGCACCAGACGTATTTATTTCAGGGCTTATCCAGCAAACATCCATATCAGCATCAATGATCTCAAGTTTGCCGCCGGCTGTTGTTTGAAAATAGTCGCCATTATCGCGTCCGATTCCGGTTGCTGGTTCATCAAATGTCCATGGAGACATTGTCCAATTCACCCCGAAAAAGTTATTGACTTGATTAATCAAATATCCTTTATTGGATATGCTAAATGTTTCATTATAAGGCCCATTGGCGTAGGCCCCAACTGTGTATGATGCCGTTGAAGTACAAGCCGGTGAGGAGGCATCCGTCACAATAACAGAATACGTTCCCGCACTAACTGTAATATCCTGATTTGTATTTGAATTCGACCACAGGTACGTATAACCAGCATTACCACCGCTAACACTTAAATCTATCGTGCCATTTGCCTGACCACAAGAAGCGATCGATGTGTCTGCACTATGTATAATTGGGGAATTGATAAGGGTAACGCTTTTGGTTTGAGAACAAAAAGCTGCATCTGTAACAGTCACGGTATATGTGCCAACAGGTGTGCCCGTTAGATCTTGAGTAACCGGACCATTAGACCAGGCATAGGTATAACCCGGAGCGCCACCACTCACACTTAGATCTACTGACCCCGAGTTGGCCCCATTACAGACTATATTTTTTTGGGTGGTTGTTAAAACCGGTTGATTACAATTTAGAGTTACACCTGCAGTTGGCACGCTCACATTATCAATGGTCACTATTTCTGCATTGGCATTTGTGAATACACAAACTCTTATTTTGAGGTTAGTTCCTGAAATTCCTCCTTGGGTCACAGTTGTGCTACTGGAAAAAGGACCAGCTGGTCCCGAGAAAAGGTACGCCACCGTTGCGCAAGAGTTACCTCCCACTACATTGGGCACCATGGTATATGCTCCGCCGTTCACACTATACATGACTTTGATGTAATCACCAAGACAGCCTCCTGCGGCAACATCAACGTCAAAACCCGCCCACGTTAAGCCAACTGAAAGAGTGACTGTGCCTGCTGCACTAATATTCATCAAGGGGCTTTCCCAACAAACTTCCTGATCCAAATCAATGCACTCCAAAATCCCTGCCGCAGTGGTGTTGAAATAATCAGTAGGATCCCTTAGATCAGCCGTCTGGCAGGTACCAATGGGATCCCAAGAAGTTAATGTCCAGTTCACACCGGCAAAGTCGTTTAAGCAACTGAGCTTATAACCTTTGTTGGGCGTGCTGAAAGTTTCCGTGTATTGAGCATTTGCAATTGATGCCCAACATACTGCTAATATTAAAATTGAAATGAACCGGCAGAATAATCTACAGGATGTTGCATTTGATGTTTTCATTGTTTGTTGTGTAATTTTTGTTTTCATATTTGTAGTTTGTTTCAGAATGAGATTTAATTGAGATATATCCTTGATAAAGAAAAGAACGTCTGAAAAATACATTTTTCCGTCCTACATAAATATTCAAGTTGGAAAAAATTACATAAATATAGTTTTTGGGCGTGGAATCTCATAATTACTTTGGAAGAATTTATTGGTCAGCCTTTTTGAGGGGAGTGGATTGTATCAGATTTTGACATCCATATTCAAACCTTCTGAACGATATACCAGTTGCATCGTGCAGTCGGGATCAGAGAAACTAAGAGAATTTTATTGCGCAAGTGTCCGTTTGGGTTTCGCACGTCGAAGCGACCGGTTGCATGAAATAATCAAGCATAAATCATGTGGCTATTTTCGAAATTTGCCTCATGGCGGACGCCAACCAAACCTATCTGACCTTTGCAACTTCGGATAGATATTAGTTCATTACTTTATACAAGTTTAGAAACTTCCTCTTGTGTTGCAAGTTATTTTTTTATCCAAGGTTGCAAACTTTGGATAGCCCTCAACTACTTGAACAAACTTGCGCCTTTGGGTATTGAAGAATATATTTATATTTAGAACCTAAAATTTCACCATATGAGCATACAAAAAATAATTTTCCAAACGTATAAAACGTCAAATCTTCCATTTATAACACGCTGGCATATTTATTGGCTGAAGCGAAGAAATCCGGAATATGATTACCAGTTTTACGATGACGAACGCATTGATGTATTTATTAGAAACGAGTATGGAGATGAAGTGTATGCGTTGTATAAACGAATTAATATTGGGGCAGCAAAGGCCGATTTCTTCAGGTATGCTGTATTATATAAAAAAGGAGGGGTGTATCTGGATATCGATAGTCTGATAACTAAAAGGATCGATTCATTTATTATGCCGGAAGATAATGCCGTCATTGCATTCGAATCTAATTTGAATTTTTATGTTCAATGGGTATTGTTTTATGAAGCCGGGCATCCAATTCTTAAACAAACCATGGAGGACGTTATTAATAACCTTAAAGAAAATAAATACCCACACGATAGTCACCAAATGACTGGTCCTACGGCCTACACATTGGCGATTAAAAAATGTTTGAAGCGTAATCCGGAAATGAAATACCGTCAAATGGGTATTGATTTTGATGGGAATGCAATGTTTAGTTATCCTTTAAGCAAGATGTTTCTGTATGGTTTTTCAAGAAAAAATCATTGGAAAAAATTGATGAAAACCCAAACAGTATTGAAAGATACTAATTAGGCAAAGTTCGTTTACTATGCAATCGTCCAGAGTTAATTGTCAATCGTACATTGTCCGTCGTCCATTCCCTACCTCTTAATCACCACCTTAAACGCCTTCTTAGACTCTCCGTCAGTAACTACCACAAAATAGATCCCATTATAAAGTGTATTCGTTTCGAAATGGCAGATCGTACTCCCTTCTATAAAATCTGTCCGGCTAACTACCTGTCCGTTTACACGTTGTAATTCAACGGTAAGATTCTTCTTCAGCATTTCTTTAGACTGTATCATAATTAAATCTGACGAAGGATTAGGATAGATATTCAAACCTATATTCTCTATCACCGAAGAAACGGCTGTTGGATTATAGACTGTCGTCGTTTCTGTAATGGATGTCACCCGTTGCACATTCTTTACACCATAAAAAGTCGGCCCAATTACATAGGGATAATACGAATTCTGGTTTTGATTTACCGTTGTAAAATAGCAATAGGTGCCTGCAGGATAGTCAGGTGTAATGCAAAACCGTCCATTATGTTCGTCAAGATAATCGGGTGTGGCGGAAGCAGTAGCATCATATTGATAATCCTCCCTGAAATAACCTAAAGGATAGGTTGCACTTACAGCAGGACCCGCAGTCACAGAACTTCCATCCGCATAGGTAGTACGCGCAGTGATAGTTCTCAGATTATAACTTGATTTCATCCGCATAATTCCTCCTGTACCATTTGTATTTTTATACGCATAAGCACCATAAATAGGATAACCATCATAGGCATAACCAAGTAGCGGAGAATGTGTGTTTGAATCCATCACATACAAGCCATCTGATGCATACAGATCGCAAACAGTCGAGATCACCACCTTGTCTAAATTAAAGGCACTTGGGTTTTGATGATGATGATAATTAGTCATAGCAGGATGTCCTTTCGCACAATCAAATCCTAATCGTTCACCCAAAATCGCATCGCGGTTCCATACACCATCACCAGGTCCGCCTGGAATAGGCCCGCCTGCCAATGCTCCTGTAGAAGACTTCCATGAAACACCATCCCTGTAATCGAATAGAGAGACACCATTGATGAAGACACCGATGGTGCCGCCTGTAGTCGCACTTAAAGTGCCAGTATTGGGAACCGGTGTAAGAGGGATTTTGTAAATATTAGTATTGTTTGCGCCCATGTTAGGATTCCCGTCAAGATATGGCCCGATGACATACGAAGGGATTCCGCTACAACTTACATACACACTACTGCTGCTGTATTGTACGGTTTGAACATTGGCCGGATAGGCATCATTGATGGGCGTTGAATTCCCTGAAACATAATGACGACCTGTGATTCCTGTGATATTCCTGATCCAGGAAGTGACAGACGGCCCTTGGGCAAATAAAGCATTTGAAAATGCAAAAGCTGATAGAAACAAGACCATTGATTTCTTCATTGAGATAAATTTTTCATGTTAGACGAGGTTAAAAATAGTTTCCTTCGTAGAAAAGAAAATAGAAATTGAAAGCATGAGATTGTAGAAGGAAGATTATTTTTCAAGATGAACTGGCATTGTTTTTTGCTGATCATTGATCTTGGTAAGAGAAGGTATATTCGTCCGACTAGAACTAAAATATTCATAATCGAGAAAAAAGTTGTCTGGACCTCAGCAGTGCTGGAAAAGAAAATATCGACACGATAAATCCCATTAAAGCCTTCTAGCCTTTATCTTGCAGAAACGAAAATATCATAGATGCATACATTTTGGAAACGTCTGATCTTTAATCATATATTGAAGGTAAAGAATAATTCGGCTGTCCAACAGACGAGCTACAGGCTGGCTAAGAATTATTTTGAACTGATCATCACCGTACGAAGACAGATCAAGGATGTTATCCTTATTACCGCTGGAATTTTTTCCGCCTCCTTCGGATTAAAAGGTTTCCTGCTAGCCAATCATTTTATTGATGGTGGGGCCACAGGGATCTCACTCCTGGTCTCAGTCCTCACGGATATTCCTTTATATGTGCTGATCATTGGGATCAATATTCCATTTGTGATATTAGGGTATAAAACATTGGGAAGAGCATTTGCAGTCAAGACCGCCTTTGCCATTTCAGGGCTGGCGCTTTGTGTGGCCACGGTTCATTTTCCTGATGTGACCAAGGATAGCCTGCTAATAGCTGTGTTCGGTGGTTTTTTCCTGGGTGCAGGTATTGGTATGGCAGTGCGTGGTGGTGCCGTAATCGATGGTACAGAGGTATTGGCTATTTATCTCAGTCGGAAATTCGGAACGACTATCGGAGATATTATCATTGTCATCAATGTCCTGATTTTTTCTACAGCCGCTTATTTTCTTTCGATTGAAGTTGCTATGTATTCAATGATCACTTATCTCTCCGCTTCCAAGACACTCGACTTTATAGTAGAAGGTATTGACGAATATATTGGTGTTACGATAGTCTCCTCGCACAGTGAAGAGATACGGATTATGATCATTGAGAGAATGGGACGAGGTGTGACAATCTATAGTGGAAAACGGGGTTTTGGGAAACGTGGCGAATCAAAAGAAGTGGATATAATTTATACTGTCATCACCAGGCTTGAGCTGAATAAACTGAAAACAGAGATTGAGAAGATCGAACCAACAGCCTTTGTGGTAATGAATAGCGTGAAAGATACTAAAGGAGGAATGATTAAGAAGAGAGCATTGGATCATTAGAGTACCACCAAAAATCCTTGATATGCCGTTCTGCAAATTTGTCCTATCATTTATTCACGCCAGTAAACGCAGTCTTTGAAAAATTTGCAACCCTCGTCTGAGGGAACTTTTCGAGTACGCATTTTTATGGCATATCCTTTGTCAAGGGTGGTGGCCCAAAGCGTGAGTTGAATAAAATTTCTGAGCCGTAAGGGTAAGAAAGAACACAATCAGATCATTTTTTTATCAACATTCTATAACAAGACGAAGAACCCTATTTGTATTCGCTTCATCGTGCTTCGTGAGGTCTTTCATGACGCGGTTTTAATCGCTCAATAATCTCTGTGATGATCTTGTTGAATGTAACTTGTTGTTCAGGAGTACATAGCTTTTTAACATCAGCAAAATGAAGATAAGTAATGGTTTCAATGGACTCTTGGTTCGCCAGTATATTTTTTAGTAAGGAATCTTGTTCTGTCAGTGTTCTATCTGATTGTAACCCTAAAAAGAATTCTTCCCTGAGCTGTTTCCCTTCTCTTTTCAATACCATCATAGAATCATGATGAACTGTTTTTAATGTTTCAAAAGAAGCTTCCTGTTCTTTCGTAAATTTTAATTCCTTTATAATAAAACGAGCGGGGCCGTGTTCAGCAGGTTGTGGAGCTCTGTAAGATGGTTTGGAAAAAAGGAAGGCAAGTAATGAGCAATTCAATACTACCAAAAGGAGCGCAAAGATCTTCCAGAATTTCAATGATGAATTTTCCATGGGTTAGTAATTGTAAGTGGTGCCGGTATTGAATTGATTTGAGTAGGAAGTGTTCGAAGACTCAGCATGATGTCCGCGAGAATGAGAACGATAGTAGGTAAGAGCCGAGAAGTTCAGAATGATCAACAAAGAGGCGGCGATACTAAAACGCATAACTATTGATTTGGTTAATATGACAGTGTTGTTTTCTGCGATCTTTTGTTGAATCTTCTGAAGTAAAAACGCGTCAGGTGCTGCTTCCCGGAGAGTAACGACACTCTTAATCACATTCTCTATCCATTTTTCTTTTGTCATAATGTAGGTATTAGACGATTAACTTTTTTGTTTCCTTTGTTGGTCGTAGATATCGGATAATTCTTTTCGTAGGCTTGTTTTTGCACGTTGTATCAACGACTCAACGGCTTTCTCCCCAAGATTCAGGATACCTGCTATTTCTTTTTGAGGGAGATGTTCTACCTGCGATAAAACAAAAGCGGCCTTTTGATTGCCATGTAAGGTATTGATGGCATTATATAAAAAGCGGGCGTTCTCCTTTTGCTCAAGCGCTACACCAGGATGTATAAAACTATCGGCCTCATGTAATTGCTCCCCGCTTTCGGGATGAAACAGATGGGTGATAAACGCGAAACGTTTCTTGCTTTTTTTTGCCTTGATAAAATCCAGGGTCTTGTTCACGGTTATCCGGTAGATCCAGGTCGATAGCAACGACTGTCCTTTGAAAGTTTCCGCTGAACGATGAATCTCAATAAATACTTCCTGCGTAATATCTTCCGCATCCTCAATACTTTGAATCATATTCAAGGCTATATTGAAAACCTTTTTATGATACAAGGTGTAAAGGGTTTCGATATTGATATCGTTGAGTGGTTCCAATGTTGTGCGAAGATGAGTGTGTCACAAATGTAAAAAACAGAACGCATATGTCTGCACGAACTGATAAGGAGGAATACCGTATTCGTTTACCCCTTCAATTCCTCCAACAAAAAACCCTCCAACTCAGCCTGTGTAATCGGGCTTCCTTTTATTTTATTAAACCCAACCGCATCCACCAAAAATTCTGCACGAATGATTTTGATCAGTTGCCCATTATTAATCTCCGGAATGACCACCTTTTTAAAACGCTTTAAAATCTCTCCAAGGTTTTTAGGGAAAGGACGGATATATCTGAGATGACAATGAGAAACGCTTTGTCCCTGTTTGATCAGTTGATTGACAACAGTGGTAATCACACCAGATGTAGAACCCCAGCCAAGGACCAGCAAATCACCTTCTTCGTTTCCAAGACTAAGTTCCTGCAATGGAATATGATCAGCGATCTTATCCACTTTGGCCTGTCTTGTCTTCACCATATGTTCATGGTTGTCAGGATCGTAACTTACATTCCCGGTGATATCCTGTTTTTCAAGTCCGCCTATACGATGTTCCAGACCGGGCGTGCCAGGAATGGTCCATGGTCTTACCAGTCGTTCATCCCTTTTATACGGCAATAATTTTTCCTCGCCTTCATCGATTGCTTGCTTAAAATGAACCTCGATCGGTTTGATATCTGCTGCTTTTGGAAACTTCCACGGCTCGGCTCCATTGGCAATAAATCCGTCGCTCAGGAAGATCACAGGTGTCATATGCTGAATAGAGATGCGCGCTGCTTCAATCACGGCTTCGAAACAATCTGTAGGCGTGCTGGCAGAAACGATCGGCATCGGGCATTCGCCATTTCGGCCATAATACGCCTGCATCAGATCACTTTGTTCTGTTTTCGTAGGCAATCCAGTGGAAGGTCCTCCGCGTTGAATATTGATGATCAATAAAGGGATCTCCAGCATGACCGCCAATCCCATGGCTTCGGCCTTCAATGCCATACCCGGACCAGATGTGGTGGTAATTCCAAAGGACCCGCCGTACGACGCACCGATCGCAGAGGTAATAGCCGAGATCTCATCTTCCGCCTGGAAAGTGATGACATTATAATTTTTGTATTTACTTAATTCATGAAGAATATCCGAAGCTGGTGTAATAGGGTAGGAGCCAAGGAATAAGTGCAGCCCGCTTTTTTGTGCAACAGCCACCAATCCCAAGGCTACTGCACTGTTCCCCGTAATACTGCGATACACACCGGCTTCCACTTTGGCTTTGGCAACGGTATATCTTGACGTAAACAATTCAGTGGTATCGGCATAGTTATAACCTGCTTTCAGGGCATTGATATTACTATCCAGAATATCCGGTTTCTTCCCGAATTTTTCGGTGAGAAATAGAAGGGTATTTGACATGTCCCGGTCATACATCCAGTATAAAAAACCAAGCACGAACATATTCTTCGCCCGGTCTTTTTCTTTTACACCTAATGTGGTATTGTCTTTGAGCGCTTCACGTGTCAGTTTGGTCACATCAATTTTATACACCGTATAACCATCTAGTGAATGATCCTCCAATGGATTGACGCCATCAGGGTAATTGGCAAGACGAAGATTCTTCGCATCAAACCCATCGGTGTTTAGAATAATAATACCGCTTTTCTTGATGGATTTTAAATTCACTTTCAGTGCAGCCGCATTCATAGCAACCAATACATCACAATCATCTCCCGGAGTAAAAACAGCGTCCGAAGAAAAATGTAACTGGAAACCGCTTACGCCCGGAAGTGTTCCGATGGGTGCACGTATCTCTGCAGGAAAATCAGGGAAAGTGGAAATGTCATTTCCACGTAATGCAGAGTTATTGGTAAACTGGGTTCCGGTAAGTTGTATACCATCGCCACTGTCCCCTGCAAATTTTATGACAACGTGTTCTAATTCTTGGATGGGTTCACTCATGATGGACAAAGGTAAAAATATTTACACGTTACAAGAACAAAAGTTTAGAAGAAATGAGCAAGTGGTAAGTGGTAAGGAGTAAGTGGTAAGGGGAAAATAGTTGTAAGTTGTAAGTGGTAAGTTGTAAGTGGTATTCATTGTAAGTTTCAAGGAGGTATTAGTTGTAAGTTGTCAGTTGTAAAGAGGAAGTGTTTCATCCTTTACGCCTTATTCCTTACCACTTGTACCTCATGTCCTTATTCCTTACCCCTTATGCCTAAATTTCCTCATCTCAAATCTCCCATCTCCCATCTCAAATCTATCACCCCATCACCTCCGCCATCGTCTTACCAATATCGGCAGGACTATCGACTACATGAATACCGCATTCGCGCATGATCTTCATTTTAGCAACGGCTGTGTCATCTTCACCACCAACAATGGCACCTGCATGGCCCATACGTCTTCCGGCTGGTGCGGTTTGTCCGGCGATGAACCCTACTACTGGTTTACGCATATTATCCTTCAACCATTTAGCGGCTTCGGCTTCCATTCCACCACCGATCTCTCCGATCATGATGATGCCTTTTGTTTCAGGGTCATTCATTAATAATTCAACGGCTTCTTTAGTTGTTGTTCCGATGATAGGATCACCCCCAATTCCTATTGCTGTTGTCACTCCAAGACCTGCTTTCGCAACCTGGTCGGCCGCTTCGTAGGTAAGTGTTCCTGACTTTGAAACGATACCAATAGTTCCTTTTTTGAAAATAAAGCCAGGCATGATACCTACTTTAGCTTCGTCTGATGTGATCACGCCAGGACAGTTAGGTCCAATTAATCTACAATCTTTATCTTTAATAAATTGCTTTGCAATGATCATATCCGAAACAGGAATTCCTTCTGTGATACAAACGATTACTTTTATTCCGGCATCGGCGGCTTCCATAATGGCATCTGCAGCAAATGCAGGTGGTACAAAGATGATTGAAACATCGGCACCAGCTTGGCTTACAGCATCCGACACCGTATTGAAGACAGGTTTGTCTAAATGCGTACTACCGCCTTTGCCCGGTGTAACACCACCTACGACATTGGTTCCGTATTCGATCATTTGTGTTGCATGAAAAGTACCTTCTGTACCTGTAAAGCCTTGTACAATTACCTTGCTCTCTTTATTTACTAAAACGCCCATGGATAGTTTTTTTATTAAGGCGCAAATGTAATCAGAAATCAGGAAAAAGAAAATGATGTTTTGTGAGTGAGATTGACAATCGACAATCGACCATTGACGATCGTCGATGGTCGGCGGTCGATGGTCGCTGGTTACAAATTAATCGAATAATTCAATCCCCTGAAAGCCGGTGTTACGGCATTGTTGAACTT
>Ga0335397_10008605_pt1 | contig 12841 bp, 8 predicted proteins | sample MAT04_FD_205740 | JGI IMG/M metagenome (GOLD analysis project Ga0335397, IMG submission 205740) | Freshwater microbial communities from Lake Fryxell liftoff mats and glacier meltwater in Antarctica - MAT-04 (spades assembly) (version 2) ...
CTCGGCTTGCAAATCCTGATTAGATTGCAACTGCCATTTCTGGCGATCGCACTTCAGGTATTAGCAGCACCTCTAGCTTTGATCAAACCTAAAACCAGAATAATCAATCAAAATAATATCATCCTAATTGTAGTTCTCGCCAGCACCGGAATTCTGTATCTAATTACACCTTACACCTCCGGTACTGCCGGAGATGCGATCGGTCAAATCAGCCCTTTACTCGGTTTTAATCTCAGATACGGATTCCCATTTTTAAGCTTGCTGGGTATCGCAGCAGCAACTACAGCAACGAAGTTAAAAACTCGAAATCAAGTTGTTGTGGCAGTTGTTTTAGTTGGGAGTATTTCGGGCATTATTAGCAGCACAATTTTTGACCTGATTAAAAATGCTTCTTTTACCGGAAAGAATATTGTTTGGGGAAGCTGGTTGATTGACCAGTTTAAATCTAATATCGGGGAAGCCATCAATCAGGTGATGAAAATATTAGCTCCCAGTTGGCTAATTTTAGGAATATACCCATTAATTTATATTGGATTATTGCTGCTGTCTTTGATTTGGTTTAAGCAGAATCCTAGCTTAATCTGGTTGAATAATTTAGTCGCCACCCTGAAAAAGTCGAGTTACATAATGATAATTTGTGTCTGTATAGCATTGATGGTAAGTGCTAGTTGGGTGGCGAGGGAAAAGCGAGATGTTGCTCGCGCCGAACTGTATCGCGGCATTTACGAGTATATTGATACAAATACAGTACCAGATGAAAAAATCGGCTTCTTTTTGAGTTCCCGGAGTTACCTGTTTTACGGGAGAAATTTGGACAGAAAAGTTTTATATGTGCCCTTTAAAGCCGATCGACTTCCGGCATGGATTGACAACCTACACAAAAATAAAATTACGATGGTGGCATTCGGCCCCCTGACTGAGACAGACGAATACACCAGAAAAGCTTTATCTTGGCTGACAAGTCCCGAAGGCCCGCTGGAACCAGTTTTCGGGAAAGATTTTAATACTGAGTCAGTATTATATCGCTTAAAAAATTAAAATTTTGTAGGGTGTGCACCGCGCACCAGTTGAGTTTGTATCTCACATTTCGCATCGGTAAACTAAGTTATTAGACTTTTTGCATAATTTTTTGATTGATACCGAAACCGCAGATGTCAGGCAGATGAACACAGATTAACGCAGATACAATTCAAGATAGTTTCGTGAATGAATGCAATGCAAGTCTCATGAATAAACAGCAAACTCTATTTTCAATTATTGTTCCGACTTACAATCGCCCCGATAAATTAGCGCAGTGTCTTCAGTCTTTTGTGGAACTAGAATATCCGCGCGATCAGTTTCAAGTGATTGTAGTCAATGATAGTACCGAAATATCTGTAGAAACTACAATTTTCCCTTTTCAAAGTCAACTAAATCTCACACTTCTGATACAACCAAATTCTGGCCCCGCAACGGCGCGAAATACTGGGGCTTTTGCAGCAGAGGGCAAATTTGTAGTGTTTACAGACGATGACTGTACTGTGGCGGCAGATTGGCTGCAAAATCTGGAAAAGCGATTTATGGAAACACCAGATTGCTTAATCGGAGGTCGAACTGTTAACGCGCTACTGGATAATATTTATTCTACTGCCAGCCAGCAACTGATCGATTACCTTTACAGTTACCATAATGCGATTGGCGATCGCGCACAATTTTTCACTTCTAACAATTTTGCCCTTCCCGCTGAGGCTTTCCAGAAAATCGGCGGGTTTAACACGACTTTTTCGCTAGCGGCTGGAGAAGACCGGGAATTTTGCTTTCGCTGGCTCAATTTGGGAGGCCGCGCGGTCTACGCTCCCGAAGTTACAGTCTATCACTCGCACGCATTAACTCTGGGCAAATTTTGGCGGCAACAATTCAATTACGGTAGAGGTGCTTTTTTGTTTGGGGAAATTGTCTCGAAACAGGGGGCTAAGGGGAAACGGCAACATCCGTCATTTTATCTAAATTTGCTAACTTATCCATTGTTTCACGGTTCGGGTATTCAAAAGCTATTAATTGCAGCATTATTTTTAGTTTCTCAAGCGGGAATTGCTGCGGGATTGTTTTGGGAGAAAAATGTTTTTGTTGAGAAAGAGTTCGTTGGTAATGGGCGTAAGTTTTGAGCAGTCAGTTGATTTTAGATTTTAGTTTGTAGGGTGTGCACTGCGCACCGGTTAACTTTGACACCTACCGCGCCGGCACCACAAGATCAGTCGGTGCGCATTGCGCACCCTACAAACTACAACTTAGGAAGGTGCGCGGTGCACACCCTACGATTAAATACTTCGCGCGTACCTGAAGATTACATAAATCCGTGTTCTACTAAAAAATCTGGTGTAATTGTTCCCAAACTGTTGATTGCAGGGTTTTCTTCCCAGGGTGCGGAATGGGATTTTGAGCCGCTGCGGAGAAATTTGGCTACGTATTTACCGAGAATATCTGCTTCTAAGTTGACTAAACTTCCTGGTTGCAAATAGCTGAGGTTTGTCTCGGAAAAACTGTGCGGAATTACGGCAATTTCAAACCAATTTCCGTCATCATCGCAATCTGCTACGGTTAAGCTGATGCCGTTGATGGCGATGCTGCCTTTGGAAACGATGTAGGGTGCGATTTGACGCTGCCATGCCGAATTGGCTGCTGCTGGGGCCCCAAACCGCATTTCCCAAGAATTGGCGGTTTGGGTGGATGTGGCTAAAGTGCCGATCGAATCTACGTGTCCCGTCACAAAATGTCCGCCCAATTTGCTACCGGCGCGCAGGGAGGTTTCTAGGTTCACCCAGGCATCGGGGCAGGAACCCAGAGTGCTGCGGCGCAAGGTTTCCGGGGAAGCTACGGCGACAAAGCCCTGGGGTAGAACTTCCACCACCGTCAAACAAACTCCATCCACGGCTACGCTATCGCCAATGGCTAAATCTTGTAAAATCTGATAGGAGTTGTTTGAGGTACAAGAAATTTGGAAGTAATCGTTGCCTAGCGACTTCAGCTTTCCGAGAGATTGAATCAGTCCTGTAAACATAAGTATTTTTCCGTAGTCGATCGCTTATTTACATGAAACCACAAACACAAATCAGATGCAGAAGCTTTTCCCGTCCCGCTATCTCTATTTGTGTAGAGTCAATCTAAAATCGACTGATGCCGATCGGTTGCAGATTCAGGCGAAGATCGAGTCATACTGGATTTAGTTGATCTTTATGTCCAATTTCTCTACCGCCTTACGGTTTCTTAATTCTATGAGGCCGATCGAGTCAGGAACTCAGGTCTAAAGACACTGAGCTTGCAAGAGAAATCACTCACAAGCTATTCTGACCAGCCTAAGTCTTAACTGACTACGTTATTTAGGTCACGACACCGGGCGAATGCGAAGCTAGTTCCCTGCTCTGTCGCTTGTGATTAAACAGTTCTAAAGTCACTGGAACAGTGTTGCAAGCCCAACAAGCCCTTATAACATTGGCGAAGCTAACATCACCCCGCAAGGGAGGCTCCAAAAGAGCAGACATTATGCGTACAGGATTGCGAGATTTGAAATGGTAACTGTCCCATTGAAAGTGCAATACAAAAGCACACCGAATCAAACAATCCCAAGGCGGTAATGGTCAAGGGGATTGAAATCCCCCGTGTCGTTTTCCTCTCAGGGCCGGGGCCGCTGAGTTCCCTACTTACCGAGTTTTTTTTATGATTGAAATGAAAGTCGCTGGAATTGCCTTAGATGCAGCCACGCGCAGCCCTATTGTCCTATTGAGAGACTCTACCGAGCGACGCGCTTTGCCTATTTATATCGGTCAGGAGCAGGCAAAGGCTATTATTAGCGCGCTAGAAGGCCACAAGCCTCCTCGACCTTTAACTCACGATTTGATGGTCAATTTCCTAGAGGCCTGGAGCCTGACCTTGGAGCGAATAGTGATTCACTCGCTGCAAGATAACACGTTCTATGCCGTCCTAATCGTCCGTCAGGGTGAAGTGAAAAAAGAAATCGATGCCCGGCCCAGCGACGCGATCGCCCTGGCCATACGCACGAATAGCCCCATCTGGGTGATGGAAGAAGTCGTCGCCGATGCTTCCATACCGGTCGATCGAGATGCTGATGAGGCCGAACGCCGGGCCTTTCGCGAATTTATCTCAAACCTCCGCCCAGAGGATTTGATCAAGAGAAGCGGTTTCAGTCAGGGCGAAACTTCGTCGTAACATTTATGCGCTATCGACGGTTTGGCAAAACTAACTTGCACCTGTCTGTATTTTCCTTGGGAACCATGCGCTATTTGGCTTCTGAGGAAATTGCCTGCCAGACTGTACGGCAGGCGGTGTCTCTGGGAATCAATCACCTGGAAACGGCGGCGGGTTACGGTTGCAGCGAGGAATATCTCGGCGCGGCGTTCAAAGCTGGGTTGTCTGTCGATCGATCGCGCTTCCACGTCACTACGAAAATCCCCCCAACGGACGATGCTGCTGCAACTGAACGCTGCATTGATGAGTCCCTCAAACGTCTGAATCTAGACTATATCGACTGTCTGGCAATTCACGGTTTGAATACTTGGGAACATTTGGCGATCGTGCGATCGCCCACTGGCTGCATGGAAGCTGTACGTAAAGCTCTGGGCGATGGTCGCATTCGGCACGTCGGCTTTTCGACTCACGGCCCTCTGGATCTGATTTTGGCTGCGATCAATACAGATTTGTTTGAATTTGTCAACCTGCATTATTACTATTTTTTTCAGCGCAACGCCCCGGCAATTGAACTCGCTAAAGACAAAGATCTGGGCGTTTTCATCATTTCCCCGGCAGATAAAGGAGGGCAACTCTACACGCCCCCGGAAACTCTGGCACAATTGTGCTCGCCTTTCTCGCCTTTAGAGTTGAACTATCGGTTTTTGCTGAGCGATACTAGAATTGGGACTCTCAGTGTGGGGGCGGCAAATCCGACAGAATTAGACGAACCTCTGAAATATTGCGATCGCGACTTTCCGCTCACAAACGTCGAAATCGCTCAGTTTGCGAGGCTAGAATCGGTTATTGCCGATCGTTTGAAAACCGACAAATGCAGCCAATGCTATGCCTGTTTACCTTGCCCGGAAAACATCAACATTCCCGAAGTGTTGCGACTCCGCAATCTCGCCGTGGGCTGCGACATGACTGACTTTGGCAAATACCGCTATGCTATGTTTGAAAATGCCGGACACTGGTTTCCTGGTAGCAAAGGCAACCGCTGCACCGATTGTGGCGAATGTTTGCCCAGGTGTCCCGAAGAGTTGGACATCCCAACTCTGCTAAAAGATACTCATCAACGGCTAGGCGGCAAAGCAGGTAGGCGGTTGTGGGATTGAAAAAAAAAAGGTGAAGCAGCCAAAAGGTCGATCGAGCGCATCTACGCGCTCCAATAATTACGTTACATTACATTGTCTATTTCCGTCTACCTACTTAGCCACGAGTAGCATATGTGAAAACAACTAATACCATTTTGACAAAAGATTGCTACACAATAAATGTTGTGTTTGTTTACAATGATCCTGCTCAGAAGGTGCGTCGCTGTTAAATCGTCGATATTTTTCAGGGATTGTTGATGGCGACACACCCTACGATTACTTGTGAATTACGCAGAGATTCCCGTAAAAAATCCAAAAAATCAGACTGTTATTGCTGCTTTATTTTTAGGAACTAATTTGAGCCAGCTCCCGATGGTTGCCAGTAGCGAAACCGTCAATTCACTGGGCGGATTTTACGCTATTTATGCACCACTTAATGAGGGCAAATATGTCTTGGTAAGTGGACAAAATGTTACGAAAAATCAACTGTTGCCAGACTTACAGTGGATGGACAGATCGCTACTGATCTCTGCACGCGCCACCGATGGCAAACCAGTTGCTCAGCAAATAAAAATAGGGAATCAGACTTATACAGTAGCAGCAAAATCTCTGAAATTTAGCCGGAAAACCCGCAGTAATTTTAGTCCGGGGCATTCCCAAAACCTCGATCGAAACTTGGTGGGGCAACAATTGGTTGCTGCTGGCACTGTCTGCTGCCGCCGCACCCCTCGCCTTGGCAGTTGCAGTCACCCGCCGGATTGCCAAACCAGCTAACTCAGATTTATCAACAGCAGACGGGAATTGGCCCTCTAACTCCAGCGCCGAACCGCCGCAGCGAGCCCGGAAGTTTGATCTAATTTATGACAATTTAAATTTCGGCGAATTCCCCGATTTATTGCCAGAAAAACCGAGTTTAGACGGTCAATTAGCGATGGATGTTGAGTATGGAAATGATTCGGGCGATCGCGCGCCAATCGCCAATCCCGAAATCCCGCTAACTGTCCCAACCCTAGAATTGTCAGCCAACTCAGGCTCAAACCACCCGCAGCCGACAAATACAGAACCAGCAAAAAGTGCGATCGCCTTAAATCAAGTCCAAGAAGCTTGGCAAGATTTAAATCGCCTCAACTCGGAATTGCAGCCAGAAATACTCGATCGCCAAAACACTCAAAAAGCCCTGCGACAGAGCGAAGCACTGCTGCAAGCGATTTTAGACAACTCAACAGCAATGATTTACATCAAAGATGTTGACGGAAAATACCTGCTCACAAACAGCCATTTTGACAATTTGTTCCAGATGACAAAAGAGCAAATAACAGGCAAAACTGACAGAGATATTTTTCCCGAAGACTCTTCAGCAGGGAGGGGAGAAAATGATTTAAAAGTTCTCGAAACCGGCTCACCCCTAAGCATTGAAGAAGTTATCCCTCAAGACGACGGGCCGCACACTTATATTTCTCTGAAATTTCCCCTCTGCAATTCCAAAGGCAAAGCTTATGCAGTCGGTACAATTTCTACAGATGTGAGCGATCGCAAAAAAGCCGAACTCACCCTAGAAAAAGCTAAAGCCGAACTAGAAATAGAAGTCGAACAGCGCACGCTATTCCTCAAACAAGCCAACCAACTCTTGCAGTTTGAACTGGCGGCTAAAGCCCGCAGGGCGATCACAGTCAGACAAATGACGGCTCAAGTAGCGCGACACGCCAGAACAGTTGACGGCATTCTCGGCGCTTCCCTTGATCTAATTTTTCTAGTTGATCGATCGGGAAAATACACCTATGTCAGCCGCACCGCCGCCCAAGCTGCCGGCATGAACCCCAGAGAAATGATTAGCAAAACCTGGCAGGAATTAGGTTGGCCACCAAAAATTATGCAGCGGGTTCATGAAGAGTGCGAGGGCGTATTTGCCACAGCCGAGTCGGTCAAAGGCGAAGTAATAGTCCCCACCGCAAGCTGGGGAATTCGCGACTACGAGTACATTCTCAGCCCGCTCTGTGCCACAGACGGCAGCGTGGAAGCCGTGGTGGCAACGTTGCGGGATATCACCGATCGCAAAGACGCTGAGGAAGCGTGGCAGTTGGCCAAAGAAGCGGCAGAACTCGCCAACCGCGCCAAGAGTGCTTTTCTAGCAAACATGAGCCATGAGTTGCGGACTCCTCTGAACGCGATTATCGGCTACAGCGATATGTTGGTGGAAGATGCCGAAGAGTTAGGCAATTTAGAGGTAGTCTCGGATTTGGACAAAATTCGCACTGCTGGGAAACACTTGCTGCAACTGATTGACGACATTCTGGACATTTCCAAAATTGAAGCTGACAAGATGGAGATTTATCTCGAAAGCTTCGATGTTGGTGGCTTAATCGAGGAGGTGGAAACAACTATCAAACCGTTAATGGATAAAAAGGCTAATACTTTGGAAGTATTGATTGCTGACAATATCGGCGCTATGCACGGCGATTTGATGAAAGTCCGGCAGGTAATGCTGAATTTGCTGAGCAATGCTGCTAAATTTTCGGCTAATGGGGCGATCGTACTTACTGTCGAAAGAATTACCAGCGAAGAATTAAAAAATAAATATCAACCGCGAGTTGTTCAAATGTTAATTTTGGATTCGGAATATTTAATTTTTCGAGTGACTGACACGGGCATCGGCATGACAAAAGAGCAGCAAGAGCGACTGTTTCAACCTTTCACTCAAGCGGACAATTCAACTACTCGCAAGTACGGCGGTACTGGTTTGGGATTGACTATCAGCCAGCGTTTTTGTCAGATGATGGGCGGTGATATTGAAGTTACCAGCGAGTTAGATTGTGGTTCTACTTTTACGGCTTTTCTGCCTGCTTCGTTGTTTAGGCGATCGGAATTTTAACAGGTTCGTAGCAAATGAAGTAGTTTGTAGGGTGCGCAATGCGCACCGGCTAATGTTTTAGAATGCGTCGAAAAGCACTGAAAAAGTCGATGGGTGTCAAAGTCAACCGGTGCTTACGGCCCACCCTACAAATTACTGAAGAATAAGTTTGTCATACGCATTGGGTACCAATTGAGTTTGTAGGGTGCGCATTGCGCACCGGTATAGAAGCCTTGCGTAAGTCCCGATCGCCAATCTAAAATAATATGATGAATTACCGCAAATTTCGCCACAAAAATCAAGTTCTCCGCCGCAGACCTAGCATTTTGACAAAAAGTTTATTTTTGTTCCTAGTTGCCAGGTGCGCAATGCGCACCGGCTCATCTTGTAACGTGCGGAATGTCTACCGAAAAAGTCAACCAGTACGTATTTCGATAGGTATCAAAGTCAACCGGTGCTTACGGCCCACCCTACAAATTACTGAAGAATAAGTTTGTCATACGCATTGGGTACCAATTGAGTTTGTAGGGTGCGCATTGCGCACCGGTATAGAGGTCTTGCGTAAGTCTCGATCGCAAATCTAAAATAATATGATGAATTACTACAAAGTTAGCCCCGAAAATCAAGTTTTCCCCCGCAGATATAGCATTTTGACAAAAAGTTTATTTTTGTTCCTAATTGCCAGTTATACCTGCATCACAGCCTTGCTGTGGGGACAATCTGCGGCGTATTCCCAGCAGCCGGTTTGCCCGACTGGTAACATTGCGAATTTGCCGCCGCCGCCGCTTTCGCAAGCCGAACCAAGCGTGCCGAGTCTGTGGTTAGCAGAAAAACTGTTTGGCGGCAAATTGCTCGATCGATGGTTTGTCGATCGCAGCAACACTTGGGTAATCATCATCGTCAACCGCCAACTGTGGAGTTTGCTAGATTATATCGAACGCTATCAGTTTGTCAACCGCTTCGGCACTGTGTCGAGGGAATACGGTTACAATCTGCGAGTTTGCAACCGTCAAGGCACTGCTTTGGCGGTTTATTCGTGCAAGGGCGATCGGCTAAGCTGTAAAATAGACCTAGAATCTCTCTCAAATCCGGGTCTTCGAGGCAAACTCAAAGGCTTTTAGAGTAATACCGTGGGGGCAGAAACTGGGTTTTTTGACGAGAATTCTTCGCTGTAGTCCGCAGATTAGACTTGAATTGCATAAATCTTTGATTAATACAGGAACCGCAGATGAAAAGCAGATGAACACAGATAAACGCAGATAGTTTCAAGATAATTTGTGAATGAGTGCAAGAGGTCTATTAGCTAAAAAACCCGGTTTCTTTGGTTTTAACTACTTGCCGAATTTCTTGCCAGTGCGATCGATATTGTGCAATCCCCGCATCCCCGAAAGGCAGCAAAAAGTCGCTAGCAGCAAGAATCTTAGCATCCGGCAACAACACAGGATTAGTGCGAATATCTGCCGGCAAATCCTCCGGTTTCATGCCTACAATTATCGGCGAACTAGCCTTAGCCAGCAAAGATAATTGAGGCGCAATTTGAGGCTGCAAGCAAAAATTAATCCATTTTTCTGCTAAAGAAACTGGCTTTCCTGATGCGGGTTGTACCCACAAATCCGTCCAAAGTGCAGTTCCAGAAGTGGGAATTACTACAGCAATATCCTTTTGAGTTTGCAACAGCGGCAGCACATCGCCAGAGGAACCGACGGCTAACCAAGTATCGCCTAACATCAAGGGTTGCAGGTAAGCGTCGGAACTGTAAAGTTTAGCTTGTTGGTGCAGATTTGCCAGTTCTTTTTTGAGGTTTGGAACTTGATCTAATTGCTGCGTATTGTAAGATTTTCCGAGTTTTTTTAATGTTAAACCGATGACTTCTCTCGCGCTGTCGGGCAGAGAAATGCGATCGCGCAATTCCTCCTTCCACAAGTCACTCCAATCTGTCGGAGTCCACCCCAAAGCCTTAAATTTGTCGGTTCGATAGGCTATTACTGTACTTCCCCAGCGGTAAGGTGCAGCCCAAACTTTACCTTTAGCGTCTAATTGACCGTCATCGTTGCGTCTGACGAGTTTTTGCCATCTTTCGGGCAATTTTGACCAATTATCAAATTTAGCAGGATCGATCGGCTGAATCAATTTTTGCCGAATTGCCAAAGTCAGCCAATAATCTCCCAACATCACCAAGTCAGCTTGATTTTTGGCTGCGGGTGTCCGTTTCCACTGCTGTAACAAAGCGAATAATTCTTTTAATTGTGCTTCCTGCGTTACCTGCAAAACCGGAGACGGTTGTAAGTCGCGGCTAAATTTGCTCACCAGTTGGGCCGGAATACCGTTTTTGAGCGATCGAATTTTGAGAGTGGGCTTCGACTCGCACCCTGCGGCCAATTGACTTAAAGTTAGGGTGGCTGCGCCCAATAGCAAAGACCTTCGTTTCACCTGTGAACCCGTTTTATCTAAATATTAAGCGATCGTTTTGTGTTCTGCGGCCCGGGAAATAATTGTTTGTCGAGTCCGGTATTTAGCGCCGATTGGTTTTATTTATTCCTCAAACACAAAGCTATTGTACTCGGTTCTGGTGCGATCGGAGTCTGTTTTGCCCAAAGCACTGGTGGCGCGAGTCAATCTCACCGGACACTCCGCCCTCCAACTCTCAGAAACCGAGTTTTTTAACTCTGATTGAAAGTTGGAACGAAGTATGGTTGAAATACTCACCGTCCTAAAGGATCGGTGATTCTTGACACTTCATTGACCGATGCTACCGAAGTAGTCTTACTCTGTCTCTGTGTCCGTTTAGAGCCGTGGCGATTCCCCATCCCGGCTTTGTTTATATTTTTGGCGGCGTTCTCATCTCGTAGGCGACAGCCGGGGCGAAGCCATCGTGTTCGGTTCCACAATTTAAGCATTTAATTGTACGAACTTTTAGATCGAGTTTTCCCCATTTAAAACCACACTCAGAACACACTTGACTGGTAGGTTCCCATCTACTAATTACTACAAAATCCCTACCAAACTTCTCACATTTTGCTTCGCATAAAGTTCGGAATTTCGACCAACCTTGCTGGCTAATCGCTCTCGAAAGTTTGCGATTTTTCATCATCCCTGACACATTCAAGTCTTCTAAGATGATAACTTGGTTTTCGCTAACAACTTTAGTAGACAATTTATGTAGGAAATCTTTGCGAGTGTCTGCAATTTGATTATGCAGTTTAGCGATTTGAATCCGAGTCTTCCTTCTGCGATTCGAGTCTTTTTGTTGGCGCGCTAACTTTTTCTGAAGCTTGCGGATTTTCTTGTCTAACTCTTTGTATGACGGGCTTTCAGCTTTTTCGCCGTTGCTCATAAAAGCAAAAGTTTTGATACCCAAATCAATACCGATGCTTTGGTTTTTGGCTTCAATATTAACAGGTTCGATTTCGACTACAAAGCTAAGAAAATAGCGGTTAGCACAGTCTTTGATTACCGTTACAGAGCTAGGGGCGGCTGGTAACTCTCTTGACCAAACGGGCTTGATATCACCAATTTTAGCTAAATAAACACTCTTACCCTTTATAGAAAAACCATTGAGAGTGAATCTTGCCGATTGTTGGTTGGTTCTCTTTTTGAATCTTGGACTACCTAACTTTTTCCCTTTTCTCTTACCTTTTAATGAGTCAAAGAAATTTTTATAGGCAACACCTAAATCGGCAACAGATTGTTGCAACGGAACATTAGAGACACTAGCAAGCCATTCTCTCTCTAAAGTCTTCTTTGCCTGGGTGATTACAAGCTTTTGCAAGTCGCCATTGCTAGGCAGTTTTTCTGATTCTTTACAGATAGCCAGTGCATCATTATAAACTACTCGAACACAGCCAAACAACTGAGCTAAACTCTGTTGCTGTTGGTTGGTTGGGTAGAATCTGTATTGATATCTGGCTTTCATTTGTTGTTTTCCTCCTTTGTCTATTATACTGTATGTACTGCCATATTACCGGACATTATGAAAACAAAAAGAATTGATATTCGGATGACAGCCTATGAAGTTCTACAACTAGACTCGGAGGCCGAGCGCCGGGGAATGACGCGCTCGGAGTTGATCCGAAGTATGGTTGCTAGGTTGCCAGAGCTAGAATTAAAGCCGTCTTGAAAGACGGGGCTTATGACCCATTTTTCCGGTTAAAAACCCCCGTTTCAGCGTCCAAGACTATTTCAAATCTCAAATCTCAAATTCTCAAGCTGAGTTCCTAAATTTACCGTCAGGAATTGGGAACACAACAATTACCTCAAAAATTAAATAATTTAGTGATAAATCCCAGTTATGTAAAGATTTCCCTTATATATAAAGATATAAATTACTATCCAGAGGATAATTCTATGGAAGCGCTATGCCAGCAAGTTACATTATTGACCCAACAAGTCGATGCTCTGTACAAACTCATAGAAAACCTCAATGAAAAGTTATTGGAGTCAGCCCAGGAGACGAAGCTGATTCAGCAGCAGAAAAACGATCGCCCTGGAACGCTAGGAAATGACAAAATCTCGTCATATCAAACCTACAGTCGTCTCGACGCGCTCCTCGAACACAAAGATATACTGTTAGATGACAGCTACTTCGACAAGAATTCTCAAAGCCTGGAAAAAGAGCTAAGTTCAGAGATTCAAATCCAGCGCCTCACAGCTCAGCTAACAGCAGCTTACAATCGAA